>ERZ809296.207-NODE-207-length-107257-cov-31.660585_pt1 | contig 107257 bp, 81 predicted proteins | sample MGYA00520511_ERZ809296 | MGnify/ENA primary metagenome ERZ809296 (study PRJEB31576, sample SAMEA3212662) | Homo sapiens | biome: human-gut; feature: human gut; material: fecal | place: Sweden | collected 2012 ...
ATAGTATTAACACCAGCTTGGTCGAGTATGAAAGAACCACAAAAAGGGTCCCAACCATGAAGCCGCTGGACACGGACAAGAAGCCGGAAACGGCCGAGGCCAAGCCGGACGAGACCGCACCCGCAGCCCCGGCCGTTGAGGAGAAGATCGACTTTTCCAACGTGCAGATCGAGCCGCTGTTCCAGGATTTTGTGGACTTCGAGACGTTCTCCAAGTCCGATTTCCGCGCTGTGAAGGTCAAGGCGTGCGAGGCCGTGAAGAAGTCGAAGAAGCTCCTGAAGTTCACACTCGACGACGGCACAGGCACGGACCGCGTGATCCTCTCCGGCATTCATGCCTATTACGAGCCGGAAGCGCTCGTGGGCAAGACCTGCATCGCCATCACGAACCTGCCGCCGCGGCCCATGATGGGTATCGACTCCTGCGGCATGCTCATCTCCGCCGTCCATCACGAAAACGGCGAGGAAAAGCTCCATTTGCTGATGGTCGATCCCCACATCCCGGCCGGCGCGAAGCTGTATTAAATTCCATAACCATGCAAAAAGCCCTTTGCGTGCAACACATTCGCACGCAAAGGGCTTTTTTGATCGGTAGGATGCGCTCGTTACTGCGCGGGCTGGAAGTTCGTCTGGTAGATCTTCTCGGCGATTTTTTTCGGCGCGAAGTCCACGATGACGATGCCGTAGGCCGTTCCGGCCTGCCAGTCATAATCGTAGAGGTCGAGGTTGATGTGCTTGGCGTATTCCTTCGGGTGGCCCACTTTCCCACTGCCGCTCGTGGACGTGAAGTTCAGGAAGAAGGTGTCATCTGCTGCGCGGCTGTTGTCGAGACAGGTGTGGATGGCGGTGATCTTGTCATCAACGTCGTAGTTGTAGCGATCCTGCACGCACAGCGTCTCGCGGCCGTTGATCACGGAGTCCGCGGTGGGGTCGGTGAGAATGGTGCGGTCGCCCTGATCGGCCCAGCCAAAGTACAGGCCGCAGCGCTCGCTGCCGACCGCCAGCTTGTCGTCAAACCGCGTGGCGAGCACGGCCTTGCCGCGCACCTCGCCCAGCGTCGGGATCTCGTTTTTCAGGTACCAGCGGTCCGGCTCCCGGCTGATCGCTTCATATAGAACGCTCTGAACGTCCGCAACGTCGTCCTTGCTGTTTTCGGCCTTCATGCACAGAATGACCGTTTCGCTCGGATGCTCGTCAAGGAAGGCGTAGACGTCTTTGAGCACGTCAGCCAGCGTGAGCGTTCTGGAAAACGGGGAGTCGGAGACCTTGCATCTGGCGATGTTGTGCTTGAGCACGAGTGTCTCCTGACCGGAGCGCTTTTCGAGCACCAGACGCATATCAAGATAGCGGTAGCCGTAGATCAGCTGCGTGGCGATGCTCGCGTCCTGGCACTGGAAAATGTAGCGCATATCGACGTTCTGCGTGCAGCTGTCGTGCGTGCCGGGGATGGACATATTGCTCAGCTTGGTCTCGTCAGGCACCGTTTCCATCCAGTTGGTGCTGGAGATGTTTGCTGCCATGGCTGGCGGCGCGGCGATCCCGGCAAGGACGGAGAGCACCATGCAGATGAGCAGCGCGCAGAGCCAGAGGCGGTGTTTGGTGACCTTCATAAAAAATTCTCCCTCGTTATTTTTCACCGCATGCGCATGCCGCGCGGCGGTCGTGTGCCGCCAGTATAGCACAAAACCCGCGCGTTGGGAATGAAAAATCGAATCGCCGGGCGTATGCGCCGGTGCGCGGCTGTAGAAAATGCGCAAATGCTGTGGTATACTAGCGCAGGAATGTGTCGCAGAGAGGAGGGGAACGCATGCAGCAGGCGGGCGAGGACAGCCGCCGCGAGAATGCGCGGCCGGAAATGAAAAAACGAAAAGTTTCCGCTTTCTACACCGGGCTTTTTGGATTTACGAGTATTTTTTTCTTGGTTGGAATTGCTTTTGTCATGTGGTTTCTCGTAGTGTATATGCAGGAGGATATTGCTAGTCTGCGTGGCTTAAGTCTTATAGGTGTTATACTTTTTTTTGCTTCAAGTTTAATTGGTTTATTTTTGTCCCTTTATATGGTCTTGAAGGGCGCGTTTTCAGCTGCATACACGGTAGACGCAGAAGGCATGACAACCTATTGGAGGAAAAATACATACCGGCTTTTGTGGACCGACTGTGTCGAGTTTGAGATCGTGCAGGTCCCGGTCAACTGGAGCACCTCGGCTGCGGTCGTATATTGCTCCACACGTGTACTTTCCCAGAAAGAAAAAGAGAATTTCTTCTGGTATCATAAGAACGATTTTGCGCACGTGCAATATTTTCAGTACAGTGATGAGGCCATTTTTCAGGAGTTTTTGCATTGCGTTCCAGAGCGGGCGCGCAATTATCTGGAAGCGGAAGCGCTCGTGCTGGGCCTTCCGGGGGAGTGAGGCTCTTTTCGTGCGGTATTCTCCGGCGGCATTGAAAAGGCGAATAAGATCATGATGCCGATTTTGTTTTTGCTGTTTGTGGGGCTGGGCATCTATGTGGCCACGCTGCCCGGCACGTCGGACGGCTATCGGTACATCTTCACGATCAAGCCCGAGGGCCTGCTCGATCCCTACGTCTGGATCTATGCGTTCGGTCAGGCGTTTTTCTCGCTGTCCGTTGCGGGCAACGGCAACGTGATCTACGGCTCATATCTGAGCAAGAATGAGTGTATTCCGAGCGCTGCGCGCAACGTTGCGCTTTTTGACACGATTGCGGCGCTGCAGGAAAAGCTTGGTCTCAAGCGCGTCCCGGCGACGATAGATTACCGCATACTTTGCCTTTGACCTCGCTTCCTTTCTGTGGAGCGCAGAAAATCCCGCAGCAACTTATTCAGTTCAAATAAAAAGGTATGGCGGCCTCCCATGCTGTCTGCTCGCGAGTGCACCATTATAATGGTAATGGAGCTGTAGCGATTTTACTGCGTTACAGCTCCATTTGCGTGAAAGAATTTCGGCTTTAATAAAAAGCGGATGTGAATCAGTTACTTGCTGCGCTTTTTGATTTCGGCAATGATTGCAGGAATCACGGATCTGTAGTCACCGACGACACCGTAATTTGAGATGGAAAAGATCGGCGCATCTGGGTTGTGATTGATGCTGATAATGCAGCCGCTGTTCTGCATACCTACTTCGTACTGTACGGAGCCGGAAATACCGACGTTGATAATGTGGTCGGGCTTTACTGCGGTGCCTGACTGACCGATCTGCTGGCTGTGCGGAAGCCATCCCATGTCCACCGGGGGGCGAGAAGCTGCAACTTGACCGCCAAGCAGTGCCGCCAGATCGCCGAGAGTACGAAAATCGGCCTCGGACTTGATGCCGCGCCCGCCGCTCACAAGCAGCTCGGCCTGATCGATCGCCGTGCCGGAGCTGTCCTTCTTCATGGTGGAAATGACCTCATAGCAGTCTTCGCGGTCGACAACAACGCTCTCGGTGATCACGTGCCCTTTTCTCGAAGTATCGGCTTTCAGCGGAGAGAACATCATGGGGCGCACGGTTGCCATCTGCGGGCGCTTTTCAAGGATAACAATGTGCGCCAGAATCTTTCCGCCGTATGCAGGGGTCGTCTGGTAGAACACACCGTCTTCGTCATAGCCGAGATCGATTGCGTCCGCAGTAAGACCAGTCTTGAGTGAAACCATCATACGCGGTGCAAGGTCACGTCCGAGTGCCGTTGCACCATAGAGGATAATAGAGGGATTATACTTCTGCGCAAGCTGTGTAAGCGCTTGCTGATAAGGTCGTGCGTTGTAGACTGCAAGATTCTCATGCTCTGCAATGATGACCTGATCGGCCCCGTGGGCAATGAGATCGGGTGCGAGCGAGGCAACACCGCTGCCGAGAAGTACGGCAGTAATGTCCTCGCCGTTGTATGCCTTGAGTTCCTGCGCCTTGGCCAGAAGTTCGAGTGTCACGGAAGTGAGCGTTCCGTTTTGCTGCTCGGCAAAGATCCAGATGCCCTTATAGTTTTCTTTTGTCATTTCAATGCCTCCTCACAGTACGTGCTCATGCTCCAGCATGTCGACAAACTTCACCGCGATCTCGTCGGCAGTACCATCAAAGTACACGGTTCTGAGTGCGCGCTTTTCGGGCTCAAATACCTTCTTCGTGGAAGAAGGGGAGCCTTTCACGCCGGTCATGGATATGTCGGCATCAAGTTCAGTGGCATTCCAGATATGGCGCGGCTTCTTCAGGCATTTCATGATGTTTTTCGGGGTGGGATAGCGCGGTGTGTTGATGCCATCGCACACGGTGACGACTGCGGGCAGCTTTGCGCGAACACGCTCTACGGTGTTTTCAAGCACGCGGTCACAAACGACCCAACCATCTTCAATGGAGAGACTGGATGCAAGCGTGATCTGCGGCAGACCGAGGAAAGCCGCAGTCGCGGGTCCGGTCTGCGCGGTGTCGCCGTCAACGGCGTGCTTGCCGAACAGCAGCAAGTCGTAATTTCCGATTTTTTCCGCAGCTTTTGCGAGGGTGTAGGAAGTTGCAAGCGTATCTGCACCGCCGAAAGCGCGGTCTGACAGCAGATATGCCTCGTCGCAGCCGAGCGCGAGCGCCTTTTTTAGCACATCTTCCGCCTGGGGAGGACCCATGGTGACTGCAGCGACCGTGCCGCCGAATTTCTCTTTGAGCTGTAATGCGCATTCAATAGCATTTGCATCAAGGGGGTTGAGGATGCTCGTCACGCCCTCACGCTGCAGGTTACCGGTTTTGGGGTCCAACTTAACGTCGTCCGTATTGGGAACCTGCTTTACAAATACGAGTGTTTTCATATCAAATCTCCAAAATATAGAACAGTTTTACTTGCCGAGGACTGTGCCACCGATGACCATGCGCAGGATCTCACTGGTGCCTTCGCCGATCTCTAAGAGTTTGGCATCTCTCACGAAGCGCTCAACATGGAATTCCTTGCTGTAGCCGTTGCCGCCGAGGATCTGAAGCGCCTCGAGACAAATCTGAGTGCAGCGGGAGGAGCAGAACAGCTTTGCCTCTGCGGCTTCAAGCGTATGACGCTTGCCGGAGGCCTTTGCTTCTGCTGCATTGTAAACCATCATCTGCATCGCGACGATGTCGGTGGCCATATCGGCAAACTTGAACTGAATGCCCTGGTGCTTTGCGATGGGCTTGCCAAAGGTGACACGCTCGTTAGCGTATGCCTTTGCGACCTCAAATGCATGTTCGGAGAGACCGCAGGAAATTGCGGCAACGCTGATGCGCCCGCCGTCAAGCCCCTGCATGGCAATCTTGAAGCCCATGCCCTCGGTGGAAAGCAGGGCATCCGCCGGGAGACGCATATTGTCAAAGGACAGTTCACAGGTGCTGGTGCCGCGCATACCCATTTTGTCCTCATGCTTGCCGATGATGAGCCCGTCTGTCTCCTTGGGCATGATGAACGCGGAAATACCTTTCGCGCCTTTGCTGCGGTCGGTAATTGCCATGATGATGTAGTAGTCTGCAACGCCGGAGTTTGTGATCCAGGACTTGCCGCCGTTGAGTACCCAGCTGCCGTCATCCGCCTTGACGGCGGTAGTCTGTATGCGCGCAGCGTCAGAGCCGGCGCTTGCCTCGGTAAGACCAAAAGCGAAGATTTTGCCCTCTGCGGCGAGAGGAAGGTATTTTGCTTTCTGCTCGGGAGTACCGTTGTGCAGAATCATGTCGGATGCGACCCAGCTGATATCGAGTGCCAGAGCTATGCTTGCGCTGCCCTTGGCGAGCTCGTGAATGACGATGGTGCTGGTAACGGCATCGCAGCCTGCTCCGCCGTACTCTTCGGGGAAGTGCACACCGACAAGTCCGGTTTCGCAGAGTTTGTTGTATACGCTCCAGTCAAAGCCGTTCTCGTCCATCCATTTGTCTCGAGGGGCAACCTCTTTCTCTGTGAATTCCTTTACCATATCACGGATCATGGATTGTTCTTCAGTAAATTTGATGAGCATAATTTTTTCTCCAATATAGCAGTTTTACGGCTGTATTCCGGCACGGCAGTATTTATAAGATAAATCTTTAACAAAAAGATGCCGATACGCCGTATCTCCCAGGCCGGATAAGCAGCCTGAGAGATATTGGTGCTTTGTGTGTAATTACTGTGCCAGCTTACACTGCGTAGAATAGCAGAGAAGCCAAGACAGTGAACGGGATAAGAATAATCAGCAGGGGCAGACCCACAACAAGGTAATCTTTCGGGCGGTAGCCGCCGGCGAGAGAGACGGTCATGCAGGGGCTGCCGATGGGGGAGATGACCGCATTGTTGACCATGACCAGTGCGGGGATCACGATCGCAAGCGGGCTTACGCCGATGCCTTGTGCGAGAGAGATGCAGATAGGCGTGAACATTGCGTTAGTAGCGGTGTTAGACATGAACTGGGTCAAGATTCCGCCGATTGCAGCAACGCAGAGAATGATGGTGGTGTAGTTTGCGTTGTCGCCAAGGATCTTGAGGATGCCGTTTGCAACCCACGTGCCGGTACCGGAGGTGTTGACTGCAGAAGCGACAACGAGGCAGAAGTTCAGATTCCACATGGTGTTCCAATCCACGTTCTTGAGAGAGGGAACCACGGGGACCGTGCCGGTGATCCAGAGAATGATGCAGCCGATGAAGGTAATGACCTGGTTATCGGCAACCTTGAGGATGAAGCACACGATGGAGCCGACCAGAACGCCGATCGCGACAAGCTGCTTCCACAGAGGAGCGGAAGGCGCATCTTTGGGCGCATCGAGCTGACCGGCGGCCAGGGGATCATCGAACTTGCAGGTCTTGACAAGGATATTGTAGCCGATGGTTGCAAAGTAAAAAGCGGTGATGACGACAAGGACGATCGTCAGAGGAGCTGCAGAGAAAAAGCCCATGGTTTCCACGCCCGCAGCCTCAAGTGCGCCTTGTGCAGCAAGGTTGGGAGCGCCGCCAATGAGAGAAATGGATTCGCCGACGGTTGCCTCGACGGCAACACCCATCAGTAGGTATTTGGGGTGAAGTTTACCGCAGGACTTGACGGCTGCGCCGGCAAGAACGGGGATCATAAGAACAACGAGCGCAGTGTTGGAGATGAAGCCGGTGATGATGCCGGAGAATAAGCACGTTACGAAAACGGCGAGGCGCTCTTTTTCGACAACTTTTCCTCTGAATATTTTGGCGGCTGCCATGTCAACAAGACCGGTCGCCTCAAGTGCGTAAACTTCGATGGACATACCAATGAGGAAGATGATGGTAGATCCACCAAAGCTGGAGTAAAGTTTTGCTGGCTCAACGATTCCTGTGATCCAGAGTGCCACGCCAGCGAGCGTCATGGTAACTGCGAGCGGGAACTTGTTGAGTAGCATCAGTGCGAACATTGCCGCGATAATGACGAGTGTTGTGATGATCTGCGGTGTCATGTTAGGAATTCTCCTTTTCTTTTTTACCGTGCACAGGTTTCCTGGCACGTATATGGCCGTTTCCATTCTGTTGCCTTTGAAACCGTTGCTGCATGACTCACGCAGAATATCCGTGCGTGTTTTGTGCAGCTATGATTATAATAAGGCTCCGCAAAAAAATACTATTATACTATCGTTTTGCAAACGTTTTGCAAAAAACTCTTGACTATTTCACCTCTTTCCGTGAATATATAAAAGGATTTATCTTCTGACTGGTTCAGACTGGCGACTGGTATGCTTTAGTTATAATATTGACAATACGAGAAGTAAAATAATTATTTAACAAAGAATGATAAGCCGGAGCTTATGGATCAGGGGTTACTATGACAATTCAACAGTTGCGACAATTCTGCATCTTGGCGGAATATGAAAACATAACACTGGCATCAAAAGCGCTTTTTATCACGCAGCCAGCGCTCAGTATGGTACTGAAAAATGTCGAAAAAGAGTTGGGGTTACCATTGTTTGACCGGAAGGGCAGAAATATATATCTCAATCATTTCGGAAAAGACTTCTATAATTTTGCCAAGCGGACATTGGCCGATTACGATGCGCTGTTGGAAAAATTCCGTGCTCCGCATCAGGACAGTGATGCGCTGCATTTCTGCTATTCCTCGGCATATATCCCGGATTATGTCCTGCCTGCTTTCAGCGCGGATAACCCAAATATTCCGATAACCATAAACGAGGTTGAGGAAAAAATGATACCGCACTTTCTGCAAAACGAGATTTATGACATTGCAATCTCGAGTCTGAAGTGTGACACCGGAAATCAAAGGCTGATCAGCGCGAATTTTTTCCGCAACAAACTTATGGTGTCTGTGCCGTTCAACAATCCGCTCGCCTCGCACAAATTACTAAGAATAGAGGACCTTTCAGGGCAGAAATTTTTCCGCCTCAGCAAGCATGGCGAGTTTTCGGATGAGCTGGATGCACTGGCAAAAGCCAAGGGAGTGCAAATGAATATTGCTCAGCGCGTCAACTATGAGATCATCAAAAAGCTGCAGAAAGATTTTGATTTTCTGTACTTTATCACCACATTGCAGGCGCAGTTCGACTACATCCCGATGAATCGCAAACTCATACCGATTGAGGAGGAATCGCTTTTTACAAAAAATATGTATGTGTCTTACCTTAAGAATAACGAGGAGAAGGCATTGCAGTTTATCGACTGGGCAAAGCAGAAGTTGATAGATTTTGCAGACATTTCATTGACATAATGAGACAAGAAGAACCAACGGCGCCCCGGACAGAGATAAAAGTCCGGGGCGCCGTTCATATGTCGTGCATGATTTGTCCATATTCAGTTTATAAACAGGAAAACAAACTGCCAAAGACAGCGTGAGAGGGGACACATAAATTGTCAATTACGACTATTTATAAGCATTTACTAATCGACTTTGATAATTTTTTGATTTTACATATAAGTAAAATGCAATGTATCCTGTACATGCAAAAAGCTGACTGGTCGTATCGTCGCCGACTGGTATTCGGGCACGATACGGGAAAATCGCAAATCGAAAGCGAGATGAAACAAAGAATGGAAGCAATGTCATTCGGAGAAAGTCTGCTTATCTCCCTGACCGGGCTTGCTGTTGTGTTCACGGTACTGATTGTGCTTGCGTTGGCGACTATTGCCATTGCAAAGATAATCGGAAAATTGACGGGTGCGCAGAGTGCTCCTGTGTCTGCACCCGCGGCTGCACCAGCTGCCTCACCGGCAGTCCCCCCCGTTGAGGAAGATCTGAGTGAAGTGGTTGCGGTGCTTCAGGGTGCACTGAGTATGGAGTCCGGAATACCCGTAGATAAGCTGATGATCACATCCGTAAAGCGCGTTCCGGATACATCGGATAAACAGCAGTGATTTAGAGAAAAGGAAGGACCACTACGATGAAATACACAGCAATTGTTAACGGCAAGACCTATGAAGTCGAGATCGAGCGCGTTTCCACCGGCCGCAGCATCGGTCATGCGGCGGCGCCTGCTTACGCAGCGGCTCCAGCTTCTGCTCCGGCAGCGGCGCCGACGCCCGTCCCGGCAGCGGCTCCTGCAGCCGCGGCAGCACCGTCTCCTGCGCCCGCAGCAAGCGGTGGCGCGGTTGTCAGCCCCATGCCCGGCAGCATCCTGGATGTGCGCGTAAATGTCGGCGACACCGTTGCAGAGGGTCAGGTCATCGTCATGCTTGAGGCAATGAAGATGGAGATCGAGATCAAGGCTGAGACTGCCGGCGTCGTGTCTGCCGTAAACGTCAAAAAGGGTGACATGGTGGAAAGCGGAAGCGTTCTGGTAACGCTTTGAGAATGAGGTCTGTAAATGGGAATCATTGAAGCTTTCGGCAAGCTGCTTGCTGAATCAGGATTTGCTGCGCTGACATGGCGTGAGGTTGTCATGCTCATCGTTTCCTGTGTTTTGCTCTACCTTGCCATTAAAAAGAAATTTGAGCCGCTTCTGCTGTTGCCCATAGCTTTCGGTATGCTTCTGGCAAACCTGCCGGAAGCCGGCCTTATGTACGATGCGACCGTTAACGGCGGTGCATGGTACCAGTCCGGCATCATCAGAATCATGTACAGCGGTGTAAAGAGCAGCCTTTTCCCCTGCCTTATCTTTATGTGCATCGGCGCAATGACCGATTTCGGTCCGCTGATTGCAAACCCAATCAGCCTGATTCTCGGTGCGGCAGCGCAGTTTGGCATCTATATTGCGTTTATGATCGCAAATGCTACCGGCCTCTTCACGCCGGAGCAGGCGGCGGCGATTGGCATCATTGGTGGTGCAGACGGCCCGACCGCGATATATGGTGCCAATAACCTCGCACCGAATCTGGTCGCCCCGATCGCAATCGCAGCATACTCCTACATGGCGCTTATCCCGCTCATCCAGCCGCCTATCATGAAGCTGCTGACCACGGAGAAGGAACGCAAGATCAGAATGAAGCAGCTGCGCCCTGTCAGTAAGAAGGAGAAAATCGTATTCCCGATCTTCGTCTCCATCTTCTGCTCGCTCATTCTGCCGGATGTCGCACCGCTGCTCGGTATGCTGATGCTTGGCAACCTCTTCAAAGAGTCCGGTGTTGTTGAACGACTGAGCGAGACTGCGCAAAACGCGCTGTGCAATATTGTCACCATCATGATCGGCCTTTCCGTCGGTGCAACCGCCAACGGCGAAGCTTTCATCCAGGTGCAGACGCTTGCGATTGTTGTCCTTGGCCTTGTGGCGTTCTCGTTCTCCACGGTTGGCGGCGTGCTGCTGGGCAAGCTGCTGTGCGTAATCACGCACGGCAAGATCAATCCGTTGATTGGTTCTGCCGGCGTCTCTGCCGTACCTATGGCGGCGCGTGTTGCGCAGAAGGTCGGCTCCGAGTCCGATCCGCATAACTTCCTGCTGATGCACGCAATGGGTCCCAACGTGGCCGGTGTCATCGGTTCCGCTGTTGCGGCCGGCTTCTTCATGTTGACTTTCGGTGGCTGATAGTAAAAAACAGCGAGGAGGAAATGTGCACATTTTTTCCTCGCTGAAATGCGATTCAACCGGAAACGGCATTGTTTCAGTTTCAAAGGAGATATATTATGAATATTATGGGTAATGCGCATGACGCATTGGAAGATGTAGTAATCCTTGACCTGACAAGAGTTGTTGCAGGTCCGTTCTGCACATCCATGCTTGGCGATATGGGCGCGCGTGTCATTAAGATCGAAAATCCAAAGGGCGGTGATGACAGCCGTGCATATGGTCCGTATGTTAACGGCGAGAGCGCATATTTTGCCATGCACAACCGCAGCAAGGAAGGCGTAACGCTCAACCTCAAGGCCCCCGAAGGAAAAGCGCTGTTCCTTGAGATGGTCAAGAAGGCGGATGTAGTGGTTGAAAACTATCGTCCCGGTGTTATGGACAGGCTTGGCATTGGTTACGACGTGCTCAAAGAGGTCAACGATCAGATTATTTATGCCGCAGTTTCCGGCTACGGCTGTTACGGCCGTTATTCTCAGCGTCCGGGCTATGACATTCTTGGTCAGGCGATGGGCGGACTTATGAGTGTGACTGGCACCAAGGAGAGCGGCCCTGTCAAGGCAGGCAACGCCATGGGTGACATGCTCGGCGGCTTGAATCTTACGATCGGTATCCTCGCGGCGCTCCATGCCCGTACCATTATCGGTCACGGTCAGAGAGTGGATGTGTCTCTTGTTGACGCAGTTGTTGTTAGTCTTGAAAATGTGTTTACAAGATATTGGTATTCCGGTGTTGTGCCTGAACGGGAGGGGAACGCCAATCCCGCTACTGCACCATACAACGCATATCAGGCAAAAGACGGGCTCGTTATCATTGCATGTGGCAACCAGCACCTCTTTGAAAAATTCGCAAATGATGTTGCGAAGAAGCCGGAGTGGATCAGTGATATGCGCTACATTGATAATGTGACGAGAGTTGCGCACTTTGAGGAACTCAAGACGGATATTGAAGCATGGGGAAAGGATTACACTGTCAGCGAGATTGTTGACTGCTGCCTTGCCAATGGCGTGCCCTCCGGTCCGGTCTATGATGTGAGTCAAATCGTCAAGGATGAGCATATTGTCAAGGACCGCAATATGTTCCCGATTGTCCACCATCCTGTCATCGGTGATATGCACGTCAACGGTGATGCGGTAAAGCTAATGGAGACGAAACCCCGCATCACAAAGCCGGCCCCCACACTTGGCGAGGACAATGTTTCCGTATATGGTGAGTTTGCCGGACTGAGCGAGGAGATTGTCAAAGAATATAAGGAAAAGGGTATCGTCTGATAATCATACACGGTTTATACGAAACAGATTGGAGAATGTTATGAACACATACGGATATTCCATGCCTAGATATTTTCAGGATATGCCCACAATTGGAAAACCGCTTGCCGGCGAGAACGAAGAAAACCGCGACGAGATTCTCAAGGTTGAAGACGAGATCAAGCAGCTTATAGCGGACGCACTGGCTGCCGGACGCAGCGATGAATCGCTCAACGAAAAGGGGCAGCTTACCGCGATGCAGCGTATTGAGGCGCTGGTTGACGATGGTACGTGGTGCCCGCTCAACAGCCTTTATAACCCCAACGACAACGAAAGCGGCTCAACCAGCGTAGTGAAAGGAATTGGCCGCGTTGCGGGTAAGTGGGCTGTTGTCGTGGCATCCGACAACAAGAAACGAGCCGGCGCATGGGTTCCCGGTCAGGCGGAAAACCTGCTCAAGGCTGCGGATACTGCAAAAATACTGCGCATCCCCCTTATTTATCTGCTCAACTGCTCCGGCGTTGAGCTTGACCAACAGGAGCTCCTGTTCCCCGGCCGCCGTGGCGGAGGCGCGTCTTTCTATCGCAATGCGGAGCTCGCGCAGCTTGGTATTCCGGTGCTTGTCGGCATTTTCGGCACGAATCCCGCCGGCGGCGGCTATCACTCCATCAGTCCGGCTGTTCTTGTCGCACAGAAAGACGCCAATATGGCGGTCGGTGGCGCCGGTATCCTCTCCGGTATGAATCCCAAGGGCTATGTTGACGAGGAGAGTGCGCTGGCACTCATTCATGCTCAGTCAGGCGCCAAAACGCCAGCGCCCGGCGGTGTAAAGACACACCATGATGTTACCGGCTTTTTCAGAGAAGTCTGTGAGGATGATGTCTCCGTTGCTGATACACTGCGCAAATACATGAGCTACATTCCGGGTTTTGATCTTGAGTTTTTCCGGGTCGCACCTCCGATGGAGCCCGCTTTTCCGGCGGATGATCTGTACAGTATCATTCCCATGAATCCTAAGCGCACCTATGATATTTATCAGGTCATCTCCCGCCTTACCGACGCGAGCCAGTTTGATGAATACAAGCCTGACTATGGCCCGGAAGTGGTCTGTGGCATCGCGCGCTTGGATGGTTTGCTTGTAGGTATCGTCGCCAATAAGCAGGGGTTCTTTATGAACTATCCTGAGTATCGCGGTGCGAATGCAGTTGGTGTTGGCGGCAAGCTCTATCGTCAGGGCCTCATCAAGATGAGTGAGTTTGTGATGCTCTGCGAGAGAGACCGGATTCCGATGATCTGGCTTCAGGACAGCAGCGGTATTGATGTGGACGATATTGCAGAGCAGGCAGAGCTTCTCGGTCTCGGCCAGTCGCTGATCTACTCTATTCAGAACGGTGAAACGCCGTTTCTTGAGATTACGCTGCGCAAGGGCAGCGCAGCGGCGCACTATGTTCTCGGCGGCCCGCAGTGCGAAAAAAACAATCCGTTCAGTCTCGCTACGTCCACCTGCGAATACTATGTCATGCATGGTGAGACGGCAGCTGCGGCGATGTATGTCCGTCAGCTCGTCAAGGCGAACAAGGCTGGCCAGCCGCTGGATGACATCATTGAGAACATGAACGAGCTCATCAACGCTTATTATAGCAAGTCCCGCCCGAAGTTTGCGGCGAAACTAGGCATGGTCGATGAGATCGTACCGATGGATGATTTGCGCAACTACATGATGGCGTTTACGCAAGCGGCGTACCAGAATCCCACTACGATTTGTCCGCCGCACCAGATGCTTGCTCCCAGATGCATTCGCGAGTATAACAAGACAAAAAAATAAATTTACATGTACACGCAATCAGGCGTGTCGTTTAGGTACTATCAAAAGGGCTGCAGCGTTTTTAATTTCGCTGCAGCTCAGTTATACTTTCGCGCGCAGTCTCTTGTGCAGCAGGCCGTGGCAGCGGGGGCTCTGGAAATAGTGATCAAGGAGAAAAGCGGGGCAGATAGCTTGCGAGGTCAAGCGGGATTCGTAAACAACAGTTGCGGCGCGCGCACTTTTGCGGTATAATCAAACCAATTTGTGCCTGAGTGCGTGAAAGGAAACAACATTATGGGTAACGACGCCAACGTCAGCAAACGCGACGGCTTTCGCAGCCGCGGCGGCTTCATCATCGCCTGCATCGGCTCGGCCGTCGGCATGGGCAACATCTGGCGCTTTCCGACGCTGGTGTCCAAGTGGGGCGGCATGACCTTCCTGCTGCCGTATTTTCTGTTTGTCATTCTCATCGGCTCCACCGGCGTCATCGGGGAGTTCGCGCTCGGCCGCGCAGCCGGCGCGGGGCCGGTCGACGCTTTCGGCATGTGCACCGAGGCGCGCTGGGGCAAGCGCCGGCCCGGCGAACTGGTCGGTTATATCCCGGTGCTCGGCTCTCTGGCGCTGGCCATCGGCTACACCTGCGTCATGGGCTGGATCTTCAAGTATACGTTCCTGGCGTTTGACGGCGGCCTGTCCGCCATGGGGCAGGACATGGACGGAATCGTCGGCAGCTTCAACGCCACCGCCAGTGCGTGGGGCGCGAATGTCTGGGTCGTGGTCGCAGTCGCGGTGAGCTTTGTCATCATGTCGTTCGGCATCGCCGGCGGCATTGAAAAGGCGAATAAGATCATGATGCCGATTTTGTTTTTGCTGTTTGTGGGGCTGGGCATCTATGTGGCCACGCTGCCCGGCACGTCGGACGGCTATCGGTACATCTTCACGATCAAGCCCGAGGGCCTGCTCGATCCCTACGTCTGGATCTATGCGTTCGGTCAGGCGTTTTTCTCGCTGTCCGTTGCGGGCAACGGCAGCGTCATCTACGGCTCTTACCTCAGCAGGAGCGAGTGCATCCCGAGCTCGGCGCGCAACGTGGCGCTCTTTGATACGATCGCGGCGCTGCTGGCGGCGTTCGTCATCATTCCCGCCATGGCGGCGGGCGGCGCGCAGCTCGACGCCGGCGGCCCCGGCCTGATGTTCATCTACCTCGTCCACGTCATGAACGGCATGGCGGGCGGCCGCATCGTGGCGATGGTGTTTTTCGTCTGCGTGGCCTTCGCGGGCGTCACGTCGATCATCAACCTCTATGAGGCTCCGGTCGCGTCCCTGCAGGAGCGGTTCGGCCTCAAGCGCGTGCCGGCCACGGCGGTGATCCATGTGATCGGGCTTGCCGTTGCGCTGTGTATTCAGGCCATCGTGTCGCAGTGGATGGACGTCGTGTCCATTTATATCTGCCCGCTGGGCGCACTGCTCGCAGCGGTCATGTTCTTCTGGATCGGCGGCAAGAAGCTCGTGCTCGAGAGTGTTAACCTCGGCGCGCGCAAGCCCATCGGCGGCTGGTACTATCCGCTGTGCAAGTATGTCTACTGCGCGAGCGTGCTTGTGGCGCTCGTCGCCGGCGCGGCACTCGGCGGCATCGGCTGAAGCGGTTATCGGATAAAAAGCGGCCCTTCGCATGTGCGAAGGGCCGCTTTTGCATTATTTCTTATTTACGTTTTCGCAAAACGCTGTCAGGATGGCGGCGGTCTGCTCGCGCGTGGCGCTGCCCTGCGGACTCAGCCGGGCAGTGCCGCTGCCGTCGTCCGTACCGGAGATCAGCCCGAGCGCGACCGCATCCGCCAGCGCGTCCCGCGCCCAGCCGGATACGCTGCCGCTGTCCGGGAAGCGGCTCAGGTCCGCGGGCGTCCACGTGCGCGCCAGCTTCAGGACCCGGCTTGCATATTCCATGAGCAGAACGGCGAGCTGTTCACGCGTTACCGGCGCGTCGGGCGCGAAGGTCGTCTCGCTCGTCCCGGCCACGACGCCGGTCTGATAGGCCCAGAGAACTGCGTCCTTGTACCAGTCCTGTGTCAGATCCGTAAACGGCATGGTGCCGGTGGCCTTCGGCTCGCCCGCAAGATTATAGAGGATCTGCACGACCTGCGCGCGTGTGGTCGTGGCCTTCGGGGCAAAGCGGCCGCCACCGACGCCGGACATCAGCCCGCCGCGCACGCAGAAGTCAATGCCCGGATGCGCCCAGTTGTCGGGCGCCGGGACGTCCGTCAGGCCTTTGCTGGAGCAGGGCGGTGCGGGGATGATCTCCGTTCTGGCTGCGCCGCAGCGCGTGCACGTATAGCGCAGCACACCGTCGCCCGCACAGCTCGCCTGTTTGACCACCGTTCCGCCGTCCCAGGTGTGCTCACCGCCGAGCGGGCGCAGGGGCTGGGTCACGGATGCGCCGCAGCCGCTGCACGTGTAGACGTTCCGGCCAAAGTCCGTGCACGTCAGCGCGATGTGCTCCGTGATCTGATAATCATGCGTGTGGTCCGCGCGCAGCGACGCGCCATACCGTAGGTCAATGTCTACGTTCGCCTGGATGCCGGGGATGCGGCCGGTGTTGCAGGTCTGCCATGTGCTGTAGCTGCCGCTGTAGCCGGTCTCGGCTGCCCAGACGGCGAGCCAGCGGTCCCATCGGTCATAGGTGGGGTCATCCAGCGTGGTCGTCCACCAGTAGCGGTTGGCGTAAACGCCGACCGAATAGCCCGCGGCCTGCAGCGTCTCGCAGAAGATGGTCACGTGGCGCAGGACCTCGGCCTTCGTGCAGTTGTCGCGGATGCCACTGTCCTCCAGGTCAATGTACACCGGCAGCTGCGGGTGTTTGCCGTCGAGCAGACGCAGAGCGTGCGCGGCCTCGCTGCGTGCGTCCGCGTCGGTCCGTGCGAGGGAGTACAGATACACGCCGTACGGGATGCCGAGCCGCTCGCATGCAGCGGTGTTGACAGCCCACTTCGTGTCGTCCTGCGCGGTCAGGTCGCTGCCGCGGCCGCAGCGGATGATGGCGAAGTCAATATACTGCGCCGTCGTATCCCAATCGATCGCACCTTGAAACTGGCTGACGTCGATGCCGGCGCCCGTGATCTGCTCTCCGGCGGAGAGCACAGCGGGGGACGCCGCGTCCTCCGCCGGGAGCTGCACGGCGGCGGCGCTGCCGGTCAGCAGGGCGCATAGAAGTAAGATGGAAAGCAGTCTTTTTCGCATAATATTCCTCCGATCTGATGGACGTTTGTGGTTCGCCTTCCATTGTAAGACCAAACGCCGGAAAAGGCAACCGCAGATGCAGGAAAGAAACACGGCGCTCTGCTGCAGCAGAGCGCCGTGTTCGATGTGATTTTTAGAACATTTTGATGTACGCGTCGCGGTCGGGGCCGACGGAGACGTACTTGATGCGGCAGCCGACGGCGGCTTCCAGATAGTGCACGTAGTCGAGCGCTTCCTTCGGCAGATCGCTCACCGTGCGGCAGCCGGAGATGTCGCAGTGGAAGCCGGGCAGATACTCGTAGATGGGCTTGGCCTTGGTCAGCTTCACGCCGATGGGGAAGCGGTCCACGCGCTCGCCGTCGATGTCGTAGGCGACGCACACGGGGATCTTGTCCATGTAGGACAGCACGTCGAGCTTTGTCAGCGCAATGCTCGTGCAGCCCTGCATCTTCACGCCGTAGCGGGAGGCGACCACGTCGAACCCGCCCACGCGGCGCGGGCGGCCGGTCGCGGCGCCGTATTCGCCGCCGGCGTCACGCAGCGCGGTAGCCTCGTCGCCGAACATCTCACAGGTGAACGGGCCCTCGCCCACGCAGGTGGAGTAGGCCTTCATGATGCCGATGATCGTGTCGAGCCGCGCCTCCGGGATGCCCGCGCCGATGGGCGCGTAGGCTGCGATGGTCGAAGAGCCGGAGGTGTACGGATAGATGCCGTAGTCAATGTCGCGCAGCGCGCCGAGCTGGGCCTCGAAGAGCACGGACTTGTTGTCCTCGATGGCATCAGAGAGGTAATCCGTCGTGTCGCAGATATAGTCCTTGAACGGCATGGCGTAGGTATCGATCCAGTCCATCATCTCGTCGAGGTCGATGGGATCGTGGTGATAGCCGTTGACGACGAAGAGATTCTTCCACTCAAGAATATCGGTCAGGCGGGCCTTGAGCGCGTCGCGGTCGGCAAGCTCGCCCATGCGCAGCGCTTTTTTCATGTACTTGTCCGAGTAGGCGGGGGAGATGCCGCGGCGGGTGGAGCCGAACTTCTTGTCTGCCAGACGGTCTTCCTCGAGGCAGTCGAGCAGCTTGTGGTACGGCATGCAGATGACGGCCTTGTCGCTGATCTTCAGGTTCTTCGGGGAGATGGTGATGCCGCCTTCGCGCAGACGCGCGACCTCGTGGAACATGTGCTCCGTGTCAATGACCATGCCGGGGCCGAGCACGTTCACGGTCTCGTCGCGCAGAATGCCGGACGGCATGAGATTGAGCACGAACTTGCCCTTGTCGTTGATGACGGTGTGGCCGGCGTTGTTGCCGCCCTGATAGCGCACGACGACGTCGTACTTCTGGCTGAGCAGGTCGACCATGCGGCCTTTGCCCTCGTCGCCCCAGTTGATGCCTACGATGGATGTCAACATTTTAGAAACCTCCTGTTTCTTTTACACGTTTACGGATGCGTCGCACCCGAGCAGTGTGGTATATTTGTTCAGGACCGGCGCGACCTGCTCGCGCAGGAATGTCTCGGTCTGGTGCACGGCCATGCCGGTGAAGGCATGGGGGTCAACAAGTTTTTGAAGCTCGGCGCGCGTGAGCCCGAAGATCGGGTCGGCAAGAATGCGCTCGAGCAGGTCGTTGCTGCCGCCATTGAGTTTGACCTCTTTGCCGGCGGCGACGCTGTGCTGCCGGATGGCCTCGTGCAGGGCCTGCCGGTCGCCGCCCTTTTCCTTGACGCAGTACATGAGGATGTTCTCCGTCGCGAGAAACGGCAGCTCGTCCGCCAGATGCTTTTCGGCCATTTTCGGGTACACGGTCAGCCCGCGGATGACGTTGAGGTACAGCGTCAGGATACCGTCGGTGGCGAGAAACGCCTCCGGGATGCTGATGCGGCGGTTGGCCGAGTCGTCGAGCGTGCGCTCGAACCACTGGGCGCTGGCCGTGACGGCGGCGTTCTGCAGGTCGCAGATCACGTAGCGCGACAGAGAAGCGATGCGCTCGCTGCGCATGGGGTTGCGCTTGTAGGCCATGGCCGAGGAGCCGATCTGGCCGCTCTCAAACGGCTCGTCCACCTCCTTGAGGTGGGACAGCAGTCGGATGTCGCTGGAAAACTTCGATGCGCTCTGCGCGATGCCGGACAGCACCTGCAGCACCTGAAAGTCCACCTTGCGCGAATAGGTCTGGCCGCTGACGGGATACGCGCCGGGAAAGCCCATCTTCTCGCAGATCTTCTGCTCGAGCGCGACGACCTTCTGTTCGTCGCCGTCAAACAGGGCGAGGAAGCTCGCACCTGTGCCGGTCGTGCCCTTGCAGCCGAGGAGCTTGAGATTGCCGAGCTGAAACTCCAGCTGCTCGAGATCCATCAGCAGATCCTGCGTCCAGAGCGTGGCGCGCTTGCCGACGGTCGTCGGCTGCGCGGCCTGAAAGTGCGTGTAGGCGAGCGTCGGCTCCGCCTTGTGCGCCTCGGCGAAGTCCGCGAGCGCCTGAATGACATTCACCAGCAGGCTGCGGATCTGCTCGAGCGCCTCACGCATGAGGATGATGTCCGTGTTGTCGCCGACATAGCAGGACGTGGCGCCGAGGTGCAGAATGGGTTTTGCCTCCGGGCAGCACGCGCCGTAGGTCAGCACGTGGGCCATGACGTCGTGCCGCACCTCGTGCTCGCGCGCCGCGGCGTAGTCATAGTCGATGTCCGTGATGTGCGCGCGCAGCTCCTGAATCTGCTCGTCCGTGATCGGCAGGCCGAGCTCCTGTTCGCTCTCGGCCAGCGCGACCCAGAGCCTGCGCCAGGTGGAAAACTTGTTGTCGTCGGAGTAAATGTGCTGCATCGTGCGCCCGGCGTAGCGGGTGCACAGGGGATTGACGTAGCGGTCGTGCATGCTTATCCTCTCTCTGCGTGGCGCAGCGCCGCCGAGATCAGGCCCTTGAACAGGGGGTGCGCCTTATTCGGGCGGCTCTTGAACTCGGGGTGGTACTGAACGCCGATATAAAAGTCGTTTTCGGGGATCTCGACGGTCTCCACGATGTGGCCGTCCGGCGACAGGCCGGAGAGCACGAGTCCCTTTTCCTGCATGAGCGCGCGGTAGTCGTTGTTGAACTCGTACCGGTGGCGGTGGCGCTCGGAGATGTCCAGCGTGCCGTAGCAGGCTTCCATTTTCGTGCCGGGCACGATGTGGCACGGATACGCGCCGAGGCGCAGCGTGCCGCCCTTGTTGATCTCGTCGCTCTGGTCGGGCATGAAGTCGATGACCTTGTGCGTGCTGCCCTCGTCAAACTCGCCGGAATTGGCGTCGGCAAGGCCGCAGACGGAGCGCGCGAACTCGATGACCGCGATCTGCATGCCCAGGCAGATGCCGAGATAGGGGATGTTGTGCGTGCGGGCATAGTGCGCAGCCGCGATCTTGCCCTCAATGCCGCGGTTGCCGAAGCCGCCGGGCACGAGAATACCGTCGCAGCTGCCGAGCACTTCCTCTACATTATCGCGCGTAATCGTCTCGCTGTCAATCCATTGAATGTCCACGCGCGTGCCGTAGACATAGCCGGCGTGGCGCAGCGCCTCGGCGACGGACAGATACGCGTCGTGCAGCTGCACGTATTTGCCCACGAGGCCGATCGTCACGCGGTGCGAGCGGTTGCGGATGCTCTCGAGCATGGCGTCCCACTCGGTCATGTCCGGCGCGGGCGCGTCGATGTGCAGCTCGCGGCAGACGATCTCGGAAAAGCGGTTCTTTTCGAGCATGATCGGCGCCTCGTACAGCACGGGGATGGTCATGTTCTCGATCACGCAGTCGGGCTTGACGTTGCAGAACAGGGAAATCTTGCGGAAAATGGACTCCTCGAGCGGCTCATCGCAGCGCAGCACGATGATGTCCGGGGAAATGCCCATGCCCTGCAGCTCCTTGACCGAGTGCTGCGTGGGCTTGGTCTTGTGCTCTTCGCTGCCGTGCAGATACGGCACGAGCGTCACGTGGATGTAGAGCGCGTTCTCGCGCCCGACCTCAAGGCCGACCTGGCGGATGGCCTCGAGAAACGGCTGGCTCTCGATGTCGCCGGTCGTGCCGCCGACCTCCGTGATGACGACGTCGGCGTTCGTCTTGCTGCCGACACTATAAATAAAGTCCTTGATCTCATTCGTGATGTGCGGGATGACCTGCACCGTCTCGCCGAGGTACTCGCCGCGGCGCTCCTTGTTGAGCACGTTCCAGTACACCTTGCCGGTCGTGAGGTTGGAGTATTTGTTCAGGTCCTCATCGATGAAGCGCTCGTAGTGGCCGAGGTCGAGATCGGTTTCCGCGCCGTCCTCGGTGACGTACACCTCGCCGTGCTGATACGGGCTCATGGTGCCGGGGTCGACATTGATATAGGGGTCGAGCTTCTGCGCAGCGACCTTCAGGCCGCGCGCCTTGAGCAGACGGCCGAGCGAAGCTGCCGTGATGCCCTTGCCGAGGCCGGAGACGACGCCGCCGGTCACAAAAATGTACTTGGTCATGATCCACACTCCTCAATCTTCATAGGTACGAATGATATTTTCCGCAATGGTCCGCCGGCGCATACTGGTGTCCATTGCCTGTTTCTCAATGTATTTGTGCGCCTCCGTTTCCGTCATCTGCAGATGCTGCACGAGCAGGAGCTTCGCGCGGTTGATGATGCGGATGTCGGCAACCTTTGCCTCGAGCTTTTCCGTCTTGTGCTGCATCTGCTCGAGCTGGATGCGCACGGCGGTCAGCAGCCGGATGGTCTGCACGATGAGCGACTCCGGCGCGTCGTTCGGCAGCACCAGCACGCCGGACTGCTCAAGCAGGGCGGCGGCCGCATCCGCATGTTCCGGTGCGGCCAGCAGCAGCACGGCCATGCAGTGCCGCTTCTTGAGCTGCAGCGCCAGCTCCTGGCCGGAGCTGCCGGCGATGGGCTCGGCGATGAGCACACCGTCGATGCCGCCCGCATCAAACTGTTCGAGCGCCTGACGCGCACCGGCGGCGTGATTGAACGGGACGATGCGCGCCCGCGTGAGCAGGGCGCTGATGCGCTGGGTCTGCGCCTCGGAGCCGGAGACCAGCAGGGCGTGCACAGTGTGCAGCGATGTGTTCATGGCAGTCACCTCGAATCGGGAATCTGAGCGGAAAAACAAAAAAGACGCTTCCGATGCCGATAAGGGGCACTTTCCCCCAAGTCATCGTGAAACGTCAGCGTTCTCGAAAAGTTACCATATAAACTTATGCTTGCGGCCGCAAAAACAGCACGCAGAATTTTGCCAATCAAAATCCATGTATATAATACACCACGGAATTTGCACGTGTCAAGGATAAAAAAACGGGCAAATTCGCCGAAAATTCTGTGAAATCCGCCGAAAGAAATTGCGCTTTTCCCGCTTGACATTTTTCCGCAAGAGGCGTATATTTTGCTACATTGAAACGGCAATGGCGTCGTGGAGAGCTCAAGATCTCCGGGCACCAGTGCCGTTTTTTTGTTGTTGACACCGATTTTTGAAATACAGAAAGGGGACCATGCGAGATGGAAAAGATCTCTGACATTTTTGGATCCATGGTATTTAACGATGCAGTCATGCGCGAGCGTCTGCCGAAGGAAACGTACCGGCAGGTGCAGGCGACGATGGAAAAGGGCAAGCGTCTCGATGACGATGCCGCGCGCATCGTGGCCAATGCCATGAAAGACTGGGCGATCGAAAAGGGCGCCACGCACTTCACGCACTGGTTCCAGCCGATGACCGGCATCACCGCCGAGAAACACGACAGCTTCATCTCTCCCTGCGGCGGCGGTCAGGTTATTATGGAGTTCTCCGGCAAGGAGCTCGTCCGCGGCGAGCCGGATGCGTCCAGCTTCCCGTCCGGCGGCCTGCGCGCAACGTTTGAGGCGCGCGGCTACACCGCATGGGACCCGACGTCCTATGCATTCATTAAAGATAATGTGCTGTGCATCCCGACGGCGTTCTGCTCTTACGGCGGCGAGGCGCTCGATAAAAAGACGCCGCTGCTGCGCAGCGCCGAGGCGCTCAACCGTCAGGCCCTGCGTGTGATCCATCTGTTCGGCAACGAGGATGTGACCGCCGTGCGCACGACCGTCGGCCCCGAGCAGGAGTACTTCCTGATCGACAAGTCCGTGTATGACAAGCGCAAGGATCTGATCTATACCGGCCGCACGCTCTTCGGCGCCAAGCCGCCGAAAGGCCAGGAACTGGACGATCACTATTTCGGCAGCATCAAGCCGCGCGTTGCGGCGTTCATGAAGGATCTGGACGAGGAGCTCTGGAAGCTCGGCGTTTACGCCAAGACCGAGCACAACGAAGTGGCGCCCGCGCAGCATGAGCTTGCGCCGGTGTTCACGACCGGCAACATCGCCGCCGACCAGAACCAGCTGACGATGGAGATCATGCAGAAGGTGGCCGCGCGCCACGGCATGGTCTGCCTGCTGCATGAAAAGCCGTTTGCCGGCGTCAACGGTTCCGGCAAGCACAATAACTGGTCCCTGACCACCAACACCGGTATGAACCTGCTCGAGCCCGGCGAGACGCCGGCCGAGAACGCACAGTTTCTGCTCTTCCTGTGCGCGGTGATCCAGGCGGTGGATGATTATCAGGATATGCTGCGCATCAGCGTGGCGTCGGCCGCGAACGACCACCGTCTCGGCGCGAACGAAGCGCCCCCGGCTGTCGTGTCGATGTACGTCGGCGATGAGATCGAGAACATTCTCGATGCCATCGTCAACGAGAAGGCCTATGCCGGCCAGGAAAAGGAGCTGCTGAAGATCGGCGTGCATGCGCTGCCGCGTTTCCCCAAGGATACGACCGACCGCAACCGTACCTCTCCGTTTGCGTTCACCGGCAACAAGTTCGAGTTCCGCATGCCCGGTTCTTCGGCCTCCATTTCCGGCATCAACGTTGTGCTTAACACGGCGGTCGCCGAGAGCCTTGCGCAGTTCGCCGATGCCCTCGAGGGCAGTAAGGACTTTGAGGCCGACCTGCAGGCGCTCATCCGCAGCGTGCTCATCAAGCACAAGCGTATCATCTTCAACGGCAACGGCTATGACGATGCCTGGCTGGCGGAGGCGGAACGCCGCGGCCTGCTGAACCTGCGCACGACGCCGGAGGCACTGCCGTATTACCTTGCCGACAAGAACGTGGCGCTGTTCACCAAGCACCGTGTCTACACCCGCACCGAGATGGAGGCCCGCTACGAGATCCACCTCGAAAACTACAGCAAGATCCTCAACATAGAGGCGCTGACGATGCTCGAGATGGCGCGGCGCGACATCATGCCTGCCGTCAGCAGCTATCTGCGCGAGCTGTCCGAGACCGCCACGGCGATTCACGCCGTGTCCGTCACGGCCGACTGCTCGTATGAAGAGAGCATCATCCCCGAAATGTCCACGCTGCTGGGTGATGCCTACCGCAAGGTCCGCAGTCTGGATGAGGCGCTCATGGGCGCCAAGACCGTCGAGGGCAGCCAGGCGCTGGCCAACTACTACCGCGACAAGGTCTTTTCCGCCATGGCGGAGCTGCGCATCACGATCGACCAGCTCGAGACCATGACGCCGTCCGATAAGTGGCCGGTCCCGTCCTACGGTGATCTGCTGTTCAGCGTGCGGTAAAAAAACGCTTTCTCTTTCTTTTTCTCTCTTCTTTCATTTTCATACTTCTGTCAAAAGCATTGACGGAGAAAAGTAGCACGGGCGATCATTCCCAGCGAGTGCGGGACGGTGCGAGCCGCATAACAGAGCCTGTGTGAAGAACACTCCCGAGCTGCAATCTGAACAGGCGAGAGCCTCAGTAGGTGCGCCGTCAAAGCCGGACGTTATCCCGGTGCGGTTTGTTAGAACCCGTGAGAAGTAAAATAGGTGGCACCACGATACGCAGCTACTCGTCCTATTGTTGGATGGTAGCTGCGTATTTTTTGACGTATTCAGGAGGAAAAAATCATGTGTTCCATCATCGGTTATCTCGGCTCGTCCATCTCTGCGCAGGATCTGCGCGCCGGCTTTGACAAGACCATTTCCCGCGGCCCGGACGATACGCGCATGCTCCACATCGGTGCGGCGACGCTCGGCTTCCACCGTCTGGCCATCATGGGCCTGCACCCGGAGGGCATGCAGCCGTTCACGCGCGATGGCAGCGCGCTCGTGTGCAACGGCGAGATCTATGGCTTCCGGCCCATCCGCGAGCGGCTCATCGCCGAGGGCGAGACGTTCGAGAGCGAGTCCGACTGTGAGATCCTGCTCCCGCTCTATGAGCGCGAGGGGCTGGACATGTTCCGCGCCCTCGACGCGGAGTTTGCCATGGTCATTTATGACGCCAAGCGCGGCGGCCTCGTCGCGGCGCGCGACCCCATCGGCATCCGCCCGCTGTACTACGGCTATGACGCCGAGGGCGCGATCGTCTTTGCCAGCGAGGCGAAAAACCTCGTCGGCCTCGTGCACGATGTGATGCCGTTTCCTCCCGGACACTATTATGCCGACGGCAAGTTCACCTGCTACCGCGACATGACGCAGGTCGATGCCGTCTGCGAGGACGATCTCGAGACCGTCTGCGCCCACATCCGTGAAAAGCTCATCGCCGGTGTGGAGAAGCGGCTCGATGCCGACGCGCCGCTCGGCTTCCTGCTCTCCGGCGGCCTGGACAGCAGCCTCGTGTGCGCCATCTCGGCAAAGCTGCTCAAAAAGCCCATCCGCACGTTCGCTATCGGCATGCGTGCCGATGCCATCGACCTCAAGTACGCCCGCGAGGTGGCGGAGTATCTGCACGCCGACCACACCGAGGTCATCATCACGCCCGAAGATGTGATTCAGGCACTCCCGGAGGTCGTGGCGCTGCTCGGCACCTATGACATCACGACCATCCGCGCGAGCATCGGCATGTACCTTGTCTGCAAGGCCATCCACGAGCAGACCGACCTGCGCGTGCTGCTCACGGGCGAGATCTCCGATGAGCTCTTCGGCTACAAGTATACCGACTTTGCGCCCAGTCCGGCGGCATTTCAGGAGGAATCCGCCAAGCGCATCCGCGAGCTGCATATGTACGATGTCCTGCGTGCCGACCGCTGCATCTCCGTCAACAGTCTGGAGGCCCGCGTGCCGTTCGGCGATCTGGACTTCGTGCAGTATGTCATGTCCATTGACCCGGCCAAGAAGTGCAACGTCTATGGCAAGGGCAAGTATCTGCTGCGCCACGCCTTTGAGGGCGACTGGCTGCCGCACGATATCCTCATGCGCGAGAAGGCCGCCTTCAGCGACGCGGTCGGCCACTCCATGGTCGACGATCTCAAGGCCTACGCCGAGCAGAAGTACACGGACGAGGAATTCGAGACCCTGCGCAGGAAGTACGACTTTGCGCAGCCGTTCACCAAGGAATCTCTGCTCTACCGTGAGCTGTTCGAGCAGTATTACCCCGATCAGGCGCACATGATCGCCGATTTCTGGATGCCGAACAAGTCGTGGGCCGGCTGCGACGTGGACGATCCGTCCGCGCGTGTGCTCGCAAACTACGGCGACAGCGGAAAGTGAGGAGAACATGGACGACAATGCGCTGCGCATCCGCGCCGCGCGCCTGAGCGATGCGCCTGCGCTGCGCGCGATCTACGCGCCATATGTGGAAAAGACGGCCATCACATTCGAGTACACCGTGCCGGATGTCGAGGAATTTGCCGCGCGCATGCGCGCCACGCTCCGCCGGTATCCGTATCTGGTCGCGGAGCGCGGCGGCGAGCTCGTCGGTTACGCTTACGCCGGGCCGTTCGGCACCCGCGCCGCCTATGACTGGGCGGTGGAGATGAGCATCTACCTGCGCGAGGATCAGCGGCATCAGGGCACCGGCAGGCGGCTGTATGCCGCGCTCGAGGCGGTGCTGCGCGCGCAGAATGTTCAGAATCTCTATGCCTGCATCGGCTACCCGGACGGAGCGGACGATGCGCACCTGACGAAAAACAGCGCACAGTTTCATGCGCACCTCGGCTACCGGCTCGTCGGGGAGTTTTCGCGCTGCGGGTATAAATTCGGCACATGGTACTCCATGGTCTGGATGGAAAAGAGCATCGGCGCGCATGGAGAAAGCCCCGCGCCCGTGCGCCCGTTCCCGGAGCTCAGCCAGGCAGAGCTCGACGCAATTTTGGATCAAGCATAAAAAAACGGACCGTTTCCAAGGTGGAAACGGTCCGTACTTTTTTTATCGCTTTTGCAGCAGCTCATATGCGCCCAGCAGCATCTGCGCCGCCTCGGCGCGCGTGATGGACGCCGTGCAGTCGCTGCCGTCCGGATACACGCCGCAGGACGTCAGGCTCGACACGGCGGCGCATGCCCACGCGGGAATATTGTCGCTCTCGAGCGCGGCGGCGGGGGAGGGGTCGAGGAAGTTGCAGAGCATCACGGCCGCCTCGGCCGCCGTGATGCCGCGCTGCGCGTCGAACACGATCGCCGTGCCGTCGGAGCAGCCGGCGATGTCGCCGTTCATGACCGCGGTCGCAACATAGGTCTTGGCCCAGGCCGGGATCTGCTCGTCGTCGCCGAAGCCGGTCGAGAGCACGCCCTGCAGCGTCGAAGTGCCGGTCAGGCGTGTGCACATGGCGAGAAATTCATCGCGCGGCATCGGGCTGTCGGGGTCGAAGAGATACTGTCCGCCGACCTGCCGGCCGACGCACAGCCCCTGCTCGGCGAGCATGACAGCGGCGTATTCCTCCGGCCGGCCGGCCATGTCGCTGTAGGTGACGTCCGGCTTCTGCTTCTTGATGGAGATGATGACGGTCGCCTCCTGCGATTCGTTGCCGCTGCTGTCGGCGGCGCGGAAGCCGAAGTAGTCGCGCCCGCGCTTGCCGTCGGCGGGCGTGTAGACGAACGTGCCGCTGTCGGTGAGCGTCACGGTGCCCTTGATGGGTTCGGTCGTAATGCGGAAGGTGAGCGGGCTGCCGTCAGGCGCATTTGCGCTGAGCGTGCCGCCGATGGACGTGTTGCGGAATGTGGTCAGCTCCAGATTTTCGGCCACGGGCGCGGCACCGGCGGTGTCCTGCTCGGCAAAACCTGCCGGGACGAGCGCCGCACACAGCGCCAGCGCGCACACGGCCGCAAGAATTTTCTGCTTCATATTGCAAAACCTCCGTGCAAATGTAGGCTGCTCCTAGTTTGCACGGAGGTGGTGGAAATATGCGTTTTGGCCTTACTCGGTCCGCAGGGCGACGACCGGGTCTTTTTTCGCAGCCATGCCCGACGGGATGAGACCTGCGATGAACGTCAGCGCCATGCTGATGAGGATCAGCAAGATCGCGCCGAGCACCGGCAGGATGGCGCTCAGGGTCGGCAGACCGGTCAGATGGTGCACGATGAGGTTGATGGGGATCAGCAGGATCAGCGTACATAGGATGCCCATTACGCCGGCTGTGAAGCCCTCGATGAGCGTCTCGGCGTTGAACACGCGCGAAATGTCCTGCTTGCTCGCGCCGATGGAGCGCAGGATGCCGATCTCCTTCGTGCGCTCGAGCACGGAGATATAGGTGATGATGCCGATCATGATCGACGACACGACGAGCGAGATGGCCACGAAGCCGATGAGCACATAGCTGATGGCGTTGATGATCGTCGTGATGCTGCTCATGAGCAGGCCGACATAGTCGGTGTAGCTGATCTGGTCGTCCTCGGCGGCGCCGGCATTGTAGTCGTCGATGCACGCGGAGATCTGGTCCTTGTTTTCAAAGCTCGAGGCGTAGATGTTGATGGCGCTGGGGGAGTCCTTATCAACGTAGCCGAGCTTTTTCAGGTTGCTGTTGTAGGTTGAGCCGCTTGCCGCCGAGGCGACATAGTTGTCGTACACGTCCGCATACTGGCTGCGGCTGATGCCCTTGGCGTTGATGGCCGAGATGATCTCCTGCGAGGTCATGCCGCTGTAGGCCTTGGCGGTCTCCTGCTGCATCTGCATGGAGAGGATCGCACGCATGTACGGCCGGAAGAAGCGGATGAACGTCTCATCATCCATGGCGTCGATCATTTCCTTCATCTGCTGCGCGGTCTTGCCGCTGGCCTCGAAGATGCCGTTGTCGGCCATCTCTTTGGCGTCGTCGCGGGTGAAGGTGGCCATGGTCTGCGTGAGCGCGGCGTCGAGTGTGGCGTCGTCCGGCGTGGTCATGCACTTGCGGTAGACGGTCGCACGATCGTCCACGCTCAGCTGATTCAGATAGGCCTGCGCGGCGGCGACCTTCTGGTCGGTCGTGGCGGTCGCGGCGTTCGGGAAGGCGGAGCCGGTGAACACGTCCACGTCCGGATTCGCAAGCTGCTTCTGGATGATCTCGGTGCTGTCGGCCTGCTCGATGGCGTAGTCCGTCAGGGCGGAGGTATAGCCGATGGAGCCGTAGGTGTTGCCGGTTACGCTGCCCTTGGCCGGGCGCACGATGCCGACGATCTTGAGCTGCACGCCAACGGAATCGTTGTTGTAGAGCTGGCGCAGGCCGTCCGCCGTCTGGCTGATGTCCGTGTAGCCGGAGCCGCTGGCCACATAGCCCTCCGACGGGAGAATGAGTTTGAAGCTGCGGCCGCACAGATCTTCATAGCTCCAGCTGTTTTGCGTCGTGTCGATCTGCTGCTTGCTCATGGACTGCATCATGGCGCTGCTGATGTCGTCCATGCTCTCGAGTCCGAGGGCGTAGAGCGTCAGGTCGGAGATCTCGTTGTTTTTGTCCACCACGAGCACGACCTCGTTGTAATTCTGCGGCCAGGCGCCGTAGATCACGTCGTACTGATTCTGCGTCGAGGGGCTCACGAGCTCGCCGTCCTCGCCGGAGAGCAGTTCCTGCCAGACGTTGAAGCCGGAGTAGAAGCCGTCCATGGACTCAAAGTAGGACGAGTAGTCGCCGCCGTACATGGACTTCATGACGTTTTGCAGCAGCTCGGTCGTGTCGGCCTTGATGACGGTGCCATTGGGGTCCTCGGTGTAGACGGCGAAGCCCATGTCATACGTGTACTGGATGCCGCTGATATAGTCATGGATCTTGTTGTCGGGGTTTTCGAGATATTTCTTGAACTCCGGCAGGTTGTTCGACTGGCCGGTCGCGCTGCTGACCATGGAGTTGAGCATGCTGTACATGACCGTGTTGGCGTAGACCTTGTCGAGGTCGTGCGCGTCCTTGTCGTCATCCTTTGTGCCCGACATGGCCGAGAGCATCCCGGACATGTCGACGGGGTTTGCCTCGATCGTCAGCGGGTAGGACGAGAGCGTCTGCTCCTGCACGGTGTCGATGTACGACTGAAAGCCGTGCGAGAGCGACAAAATGAGCGCAATGCCGATGATGCCGATGGACCCCGCGAACGCGGTGAGCAGGGTGCGGGCCTTTTTCGTCATGAGGTTGTGCAGCGACAGGCTCATGGCCGTTGCAAAGCTCATGGAGGTGTGCTCCTTGACCTTGGTGGTCACGGGCGCGGACGTCTCGGATTCCGTGCACGGATTGTCGTCACCGACGATCTTCCCGTCGAGCAGGCGCACGGTGCGCGTGGCGTATTTCGATGCCAGCTCCGGGTTGTGCGTGACCATGATGATGAGCTTATCTTTTGCGATCTCCTGCAGCAGATTCATGATCTGCACGCTCGTCTCACTGTCGAGCGCGCCGGTCGGTTCGTCGGCGAGCAGGATGTCGGGGTTGTTGACAATGGCGCGCGCGATGGCCACGCGCTGCATCTGGCCGCCGGACATCTGGTTCGGCGCCTTGTCGAGCTGGTCGCCCAGGCCGACCTTTTCTAGCGCCTCGACGGCGCGTGCGCGCCGCTCCTCACCGGAGACGCCCGAGAGCGTCAGCGCGAGCTCGACATTTGCCAGCACGCTCTGGTGCGGGATGAGGTTGTAACTCTGAAAGACGAAGCCGATGGAGTGGTTGCGGTATGTGTCCCAGTCGCGGTCGTCGTACTCCTTCGTGGAGCGGCCGTTGATGATAAGGTCGCCGGAGGTGTAGCGGTCCAGACCGCCGATGATGTTCAGCAGCGTGGTCTTGCCGCAGCCGGACTGGCCCAGGATCGCAACGAACTCGCTCTCGCGAAAGGCGATGTTGATGCCCTTGAGCGCCTCGACCTGCGTCGTACCGGCCTCGTAGACCTTGGTGATGTTTTTCAGTTCCAGCATGGATGGGATGCTCCTTTATATGGATGCCGTGCGGCGGCACGGCCTTAGTATATACTAATTAAAAATGTATTAGGACATAATGATAAGCGCCGCACCGGCATCCGTCAAGCGGCAGCGCGTCGGTTTTGCTGAATTTTTACTGTTTATTCACAAAGAACACAATACAATTTCCCTGCGTCTGCTGTTGAAACCTGGGGGAATATCTGCTATAATATCTGGCTGCCCGGGTAAGGGGCCTGAACATGATAAATGGAGAGCTTGGAATATGAAAATTGTGATCGTGGGCGCTGGCCGCGTGGGCTATGCCATTGCGGAGCAGCTCCTGACAGAAGGGCATGACATCACCGTCGTCGAGAGCGACCCGGAGCGCGCTGCCTATATTTCCTCCACGCTGGATGTGATCGTGGTCGAGGGCCGCGCGAATGTGGACCAGCTGCGCATCGCCAACGTTGCTGACGCCGATCTGCTCATCGCCGCGACGACTTCGGACGAGACGAACCTCATCAGCTGCATGGTCGGGCGCAAGCTCGGCGCCACGCATACGATCGCGCGCGTGCGCGACGAGGAGTATTACCAGGACGTGGTGCTGCTGCAGGATGAGCTGGGGCTGAGTCTGTCCATCAACCCCGAGCGCACCTCCGCCAAGGAGATCTCGCGCACGCTGCGTTTCCCGGCCGCCACGAAGGTCGAGCCGTTTGCCAACGGCCTCGTGGAGCTCGTAGAGTTCAAGCTGCGCGAGGGCAGCAAGCTCGACGGCCTGCGCCTGAACGACTTTCGCGGCCGCTACAGCGACGGCATCCTCATCTGCGCCGTGGAGCGCGAGGGCAGCGTCACGATCCCGAACGGCGACTTTGTGCTCGCCGCCGGGGACTATGTCACCGTGGTCGGTGCGCCGCATGAGCTGCACGAGCTGTTTCGCAAGATCGGCGAGTTCCGCCACGAGGCCGAGAGCGTCCTCATCGTCGGCGGCGGCCGCATTGCCGAGCGGCTGGCGCTGGAGCTGGCGCGCATGCACATCCACTCGACGATCATCGAGCGCGACCCGGCCCGCTGCCGCGTCATGAAAACGCTCCTGCCGGAGGCGACCATCATCTGCGCCGACGGCACGAAGCCGGACGTTCTGCGCGAGGAGGGCCTGCCGGAGGCGGACGCGCTCGTCACGCTCACGGAGTCGGACGAGACGAACCTGATTATTTCCTCCTTTGCCTATCACGAGCAGGTGCCGAAGATCGTCACAAAGGTGGATGAGGATAACTTCATCGAGCTTGCGGAATCGTATGGCCTGACGACGATCATCCAGCCGGCGGATGTGACGGCCGGCCGCATTGTGGAGTATGTCCGCTGGATGCAGAACTCCGCGCACAGCAGCGGCGTGGAGACGCTGCGCATGGTGGCCGACGGACAGGCCGAGGCGCTGGAATTCATCGTGCGCGCCGAGAGCCAGTTTCTCGATGTGCCGCTCAAGGCGCTCAAGCTCAAGGACTCCGTGCTCGTCGCCTCGATCATCCGCCGCGGCAAGTGCCGCGTCCCGTCCGGCAACGATGCCATCGAGCTCGGCGACCGCGTGGTCGTCGTCACCACCAACCATGGTATGCACGAGTTGAAGGACATTCTGAAATAACTGCGGAGAAACCAGCCGCCGCTCCCCGATGGGGAGCGGCGGCTTTGTCGTGTTTTATTCCGGGCGGCGGAAGATGACGACCTGCGCCGGCGTGTCTGGCATGAGCGTCATGCGGTTGGTGTCGTAGCGTTGGACATTCGCGCCGTTGCCCTCAAAGATGCCGGTGAAATCCTCCGGCGCGCGCAGGCGGTGGTTGCTGTGGCCGGGCGCCTGAAAGTGCATCGGGATGATGACGCGCGGCTGCAGCTGCTCGCAGAGGTAGTAGGCGGTGTCCGGCTCGATCGTGTAGATGCCGCCGACGGGGATCATCATCGCATCGAGTCCCTGCAGCTGCTGCATCTGCTCGGGCGTGGGCTTCGCGCCCAGATCGCCCAGATGCGCCACGCGCATGCCCTCGGCGGCGAAGATGCGCACCGTGTTCATGCCGCGCAGGCGGCCGCGCATGATGTCGTGGTACGTCTCCAGCTCCGTGACGGCAAACGGGTTTGCCTTACCGGTGTTGCGCAGCGTGACGCCCTCGCGGAAATTGTGGTCGCGGTCCTCGTGGCTGATATAGACGGCGTCCGCCGTCAGCCGCACGTGGGGATAGGCCGTGCCGACGCTGGTGTCCTGAAACGGGTCAATGACGGCACGGTAGCCGCCGGAGACCAGTTCAAAGCAGGAATGGCCATGCCAGATGATGTCCATAAGATGCACCTCGATTCTCAAATTTTTCTTTATTTTACTTCCGCATCCTGTGATTGTCAATCACCGCGTTTGGGCATGCGGGCCTTGTTTCCCGGGGAAAAATGTGTTAAAATCAGACGCTATGAATACAACACTGACTTTTGAACAACGCTATGTGCAGGCGCGCAGACGCTTCATTGCAGCGGACTTCGCGAACCTGAACGATATGCAGAGAAAAGCGGTCCTGGCCACGGAAGGCCCACTGCTGCTGCTGGCCGGTGCCGGCAGCGGTAAAACTACGGTGCTCATCCACCGGATCGCGAATCTCATCCAGTACGGCCGCGGGTCCGACACCGACGAGGTGCCGGATTCGGCGACGGAGGCGGACCTTGCGCTGCTCGAGCGCACGGATCTGACGCCGGACGAGCGGCGGCGTGCGCGCGCGGCGGCGGCGGTCGAGCCGGTCGAGCCGTGGCGCATCATCGCCATCACGTTCACGAACAAGGCGGCAGACGAGCTCAAGGACCGCATCGAGCGCATGCTCGGGCCCGAGGCCGCGGCGGACATCTGGGCCTCGACGTTCCACTCTGCGTGCGTACGCATCCTGCGGCGGGACGCCGATAAGCTCGGCTATCCCAACAGCTTCACGATCTACGACACGTCGGACAGTCAGGCGGTCGTCAAGCACATTCTCAAGGACATGAATCTCGACGAGAAGGCGTTTCCGTACCGTGCCGTGCTCACGGAGATCAGCCGCGCCAAGGATTCCGGCATCACGCCGGAGCAGTATCTGGCGCGCGCGCAGGCCACGCACAACCCGCGCAGCATCCGCATCGGCGAGGTGTACCAGACCTACTGGCAGCGCCTGTTTTCCGCCGGGGCGATGGATTTTGACGACCTGATCTACAACACCGTCCGCCTGCTCGATGAGCATGAGGACGTGCGCGAGCACTGGCAGCGCCGCTTCCGCTACGTGCTCATCGACGAGTATCAGGACACGAACAATCTCCAGTATCAGCTCGCGGCCCTGCTGGCGGACGGCTGGGGCAACATCTGCGTCGTCGGCGACGATGACCAGAGCATTTATAAGTTCCGCGGTGCGACGATCGAGAATATCCTCAATTTCGAAAAGCAATACAAAAACGCCCGTACCATTCGTCTCGAGCAGAACTACCGCAGCACCGGCCGCATCCTGGACGCGGCCAACCACGTCATCGCCAACAACACCGGCCGCAAGGGCAAAACGCTCTGGACGAAGGCCGAAGCCGGCGACCCGCTCACGCTCTACTGCGCCACGAATGAGCGCGACGAGGCGCGCTACGTCGCCGCGAAGATCATGGACGATTTCGGCCACGGCATGAACTTCCGCGACCATGCCGTGCTCTACCGCATGAACGCGCAGAGCAACTGGATTGAACAGGCCTTCCAGCGCAACGGTATCCCGTACCGCATCGTCGGCGGCACGCGCTTTTTTGACCGCGCCGAGGTCAAGGATATGCTGGCCTATCTGTGCGTCATCCAGACGCCGGACGATGACCTGCGCCTGACGCGCATCATCAACACGCCTGCCCGCGGCATCGGCGCGCGCACGATCGAGGCGGCCTTGCAGCTCGCACATGAGCAGCAGACGAGCCTCTTTGACATCATCCGCCACGCCGATGCGTATCCCGAGCTGCAGCGCAGCCAGATGCGTCTGCGCCAGTTTGCCATCCTGATCGAGGATCTGCAGGAGCAGGCCAAGACCGTGCCGCCCGATGAGCTCTATGATCTGGTCGTGGAGCGCAGCGGCTATGTCCGCGCCCTTGAGGAGAAGAACACGGCGGAGAACGCTGCGCGCATCGAAAACGTGCAGGAGCTCAAGACGAACATCATCGCCTTTGCCAAGGAGGCCGAAAATCCCACGCTTGCGGGCTTCCTCGATGAGGTCGCGCTCTATACGGATCTCGACAACTATGACCAGTCTGCCGACTGTGTCACGCTCATGACCATGCACGCGGCCAAGGGTCTGGAGTTTCCGACGGTGTTCATCGTCGGCTGCGAGGAGGGTATCTTCCCGGGGCTGCGCTGCATCGGGGAGCCGGACGAGATGGAGGAGGAGCGCCGCCTGTGCTACGTCGCGCTCACCCGCGCGCGTGAGCACCTCATCCTCACGTGCGCCCGCCAGCGTCTGCTCTACGACCGCACGACGGCCAACCGCGTCTCCCGCTTTGTCGAGGAGATCCCGGATGAGGACATCCGAAAGCTTAACGTCCCGCACGGCTATGGCTATTCCGAGCCCAGCCGCGACCAGCAGCAGTACCCGCCGCGCCAGAGCGCGCCGCGCGTCTATACGGTCTCCGCGCCGGAGCCGCGGCGCAAGCCGCCTGTGCGGCCCGCGCCGCCCGCGGCAAAGCCGGCGGGCAAAGCGGCCCCTGCCTTCGCCGTCGGCGACCGGGTCACGCACCGTGCGTTCGGCTCCGGCGTCGTCACGAAGATCCAGCCCATGGGCGGCGATGCGCTGCTCGAGGTGGAATTTGAGACCGCCGGCACCAAGCGCCTCATGATGCGCGCGGCCGGACAATTCATGAAAAAGAAGGGCTGAGCGCGCAAAACGGCATGAAAAATCCGCCGGAACCATCCGGCGGATTTTTCAGCCCAGAAGCGCCTGCAGCTGCGCAATGTCGGCAGCGAACTGCTGCGCGCCGGCTTGCTCGAGCACGTCCCGGTCACGAAAGCCCCACAGCACGCTGATACACGGCAGATTTGCCGCACGCGCCGTGGCAATATCGACCTCGGAATCGCCGACAAAGACCGTTCCGGCGGGATCGGCGCCGAGCTGTTCCATGGCGGCCAGCAGCATGTCCGGCGCCGGCTTGCGCCGGATGGCCGCCGTTTCGCCGACGGCGATCGGGACTGCGTCGGCAAAGAAATCCGCCCGCAGTGCGCGCACGGCCTCGTCCGGCTTGTTGGACACAATGGCGAGCTTGCACCCCTGCGCGTGCAGCGCGCGCAGCAGCGCGGCGACGCCGGGGTAGGGGGCGGTCTCGATGCGGCAGTGGGCGGCGTAGTCGGCGTTGTATTCCGCCAGCAGCGTCTCAAACAGCGCGCTGTCCGTTCCGGTCGGGACGGACAGCTCCATCAGCCGCCGGGCCCCGTTGCCGAGCGCGGCGCGCATCTGCTGCCGCGTGCGCTCCGGCAGGCCGTGGCGGGTGAGCGTGCGGTTCATGGCGGCGGTCAGGTCGCCGAGCGTGTCGAGCAGCGTGCCGTCGAGGTCAAAAAGTACGGATGTGTAGCGCATAAATATCTCTCCTTTGTTCTGGCACACTTATAACGCATTTTGCGCACGGTGTCAACCAAAAAACAAGTTGACATCCGCTGCCGAATATGCTACTATAATGCAGCGCGCTGGCCGCGCGTCCATATGGAAAGTGAAATTCGGCTTGGAGAAGTACCCAAGTGGCCGAAGGGGCTCCCCTGCTAAGGGAGTAGGCTGTGATAAGCGGCGCGAGGGTTCAAATCCCTCCTTCTCCGCCAAAAACAAGACGCCGATCATCGGCGTCTTGTTTCTCTATCTGCATATGTGGAGAGTTACCGAAGTGGTCATAACGGGGCGGTCTTGAAAACCGTTAGGCGGCAACGCCACAGGGGTTCGAATCCCTTACTCTCCGCCACGTCGGAGCGAAGTGCGCTCTGCTCAAAAACCGACAGCTCGTTCGAGCTGTCGGTTTTCTCATTCGCGCCCCTTTGTGCCGCCTTTCCAACTTGAATCCGCCTCGCGGGCTTCAAGTTGGTTTTCGTTACGTCCGCAAAATTGGATGACCAAACCACGTTGCCGCGGGCTGTAGATCGCCCGCGGCGATTTTTTGTGCTTTCATTTGGCAGCCTTCTTTTCCTGTGCTATACTGCTCCATGCGTCAAAAAATGTCCGGAGGAAACGAACATGGTCGTTGTGTGGAGCGTCTTGATCCTTCTTATTTTCATTCTGGCTGCATCCTATGTGTGCTACCGCCTCTGCTTTTTCGTCCCAAAACAGACAGAAGAAGATCTCTTCCGCCTGCCGGACACGGAGCAGTATGCCCGCATCGGGAAGCGATGACGCAGATGGTCCGGACCGTGCTGGCACTCTCGTATGAGGACGTCTGGATCCAATCCGACGACGGGCTGCGTCTGCACGGAAAATACTACGCAGGGCGGCCGGGTGCGCCGGTGCAGATCATGATGCACGGCTATAAGAGCGGGGCGGAGCGGGACTTCTGCGGCGGGGCGCAGATCACCGTGCAGGGCGGCTATCATGTCCTGCTGGTCGTGCCCGGCGCAGGACATGGCCTGAGCTACATGGTGGACAGGGAAGCGTATCTGGCTGCGCTGGAGTCGTTCCTCCGGTCCGTGCTGGACTGACCCTGCATGCAAAAGGAATCAGCCGCACCGTGACACCACGGTGCGGCTGATGGTTTGTCAGAGCATGGATGCGTCGCGCAGGTCGATCTCGCCGTGTTCCTGTTCAAAGGCCCGGATGCGCTTTTTGATCATCTGCTCGAGTTCGCGGTTTTTTGTCCGGCCTTCAGCGTCTGGTCGATGCGCAATGTGTACCGGCTCAGGTTGTCTTTCATTTTGCCGTCCCTCCGTGACGAAGTATTGGCGAAATTCTAGTGTCATATGGTTGCAAAATGCAGAAATGACGCATATTTGACGCATAACGGTAAGCGCGAATGAGCGTTCTATACAGAACTTCGCTTTGCATGCGCGCGCCTTTCCGTTAGAACGCAGATTTTTTTGCAACGCCTTGTCATGCCGCAATCGCGTGCGCTATAATCGACACATTATGAGGGCTTGCCTGTCGAATACACAGACCACTACAAGTGCCCATGAAAGGAGAAATCATTATGAATCCCAGACTTTCCACCAAAATCCTGCGTCCCGACTTTCAGGGCGAGTTTACGGCAAGCATTCTTGCGGCAGCGGCATCTCCCGACCTGATTTCTTTCGCGGGCGGTCTGCCGAACCCGGTCTCTTTCCCGGTCGAGGCGATGGACAAGGCAACGCACAAAGTTCTTGAGAAAAACGGCGTCATGGCGCTGCAGTACAGCGGCACGCAGGGCTATCTGCCGCTGCGCGAGTGGGTCGCAAAGCGCTATGAGACGATGGGCGTCTACGGTGTGACGGCCGACGACATCATCATCACCAACGGCTCGCAGCAGGTGCTGACGATGATCGGCGCGTGCATGCTCGACCCCGGCGATAAGGTGATCGTCGAGAACCCGACCTATCTCGTCGCGCTGCAGTCGTTCCACTTCTTTGACCCCGAGATCCTGCCTGTCACCATCAACCCCGACGGCATCGACTGTGATGAGCTGGCGGCGACCGTGCAGGCTAACCCGGATGCGAAGTTTGCTTATGTCATCCCGAACTTCCAGAACCCCACCGGCCTGAGCTACAGTCAGAAAGTGCACGACCGCGTCGTGGAGATCTTCCAGGGCACGGACATCGTCGTGCTGGAGGACAACCCGTACCGCGAGCTGCGTTTTTCCGGCACCGCGACCGACAGCTTCGGCAAGGAGCTGGGCGAGCAGTGCTGCATGCTCGGCACGTTCTCCAAGATCGTCGCCCCCGGCATGCGCATCGGCTGGGTGTGCGTGCGCAACAAGGCGCTGCGCGAAAAGCTCCTGAGCTATAAGGCGACCGCCGACCTGCACACCAACATCTTCTCGCAGCTTGTTCTGGCGCAGTACCTTGCGGACAACGACATCGATGCGCACATCGAGAAGACGAAAGTGCTCTACAAGCACAAGGCAGAGCTGATGATGGACTGCATGCGCAAGTACCTCCCGGAGGGCGTGGAGTTCACGCCGACGGAGGGCGGCATGTTCCTGTGGGCCAAGCTGCCGAACGGCATGTCCGCAGTTGACCTTTACCGCGTCGCGCTCGCAAGGGGCGTCGCCATCTGCCCGGGCGACCCGTTCTATGAAAAGGAGCGCAATGTCAGCACGTTCCGCATCAATTACTCCAACAGCAGCGACGAGGTCATCGAAAAGGGCATCCGCATCCTCGGCGAAGCCTGCGCGGAGCTGATCGCGAAGCAGGACAACTAATTTCAGACGAAAATAACCAATCAGCCGCACCGTGACGCCACGGTGCGGCTGATTTTTATACGTAGGATTTCGTTCTGCGCATGTCGAGCACTAGCTCCGGATCCTCTGCGTGCATCCGCTCCAGGATGCCGGTCAACGCGTCCGGGTCGCGCGTGAGCGCGTCCAGCTCCGGCTGCGTGAGGCCGACGAGCTGCAAAAACGCGACCCTGCCGTGCACCGTCTCGATTGGTGCGACGGTCGTGTCGCTGACGATGGCCAGCCCCGTGATGGCCGAGTCCAGTTCCGGGTGCAGGGAGCTGCCGTCGCCGGGGATGTACGCGCCCGGCTCAAAGTAATTGCCGGTTTGGTACGTGTAGCGCGCCAGCTGGGCCAGCAGGTCGAGCGCCCACGTGCCGGTTTCGGCATAGCTTTCGCGCACCTTCATCGTCATTTCATAGCCCCATTTGCTGTACTCGGCACCGAAGGCCGCCACGCTCGGATACAGCTCGCTCATGCCGTAGGTGACGATGTGCTGATAGCCCTTACCTGTGTCATAGACGGCGAAGCCGTCGAGATACTCGTCGCCGCCGAAGGCCGCGCGGTCGTGCAGCTCGCTCTCAAAGCACACCGGCTCCGTCTTGGGGTAGCGCTTGGCAAAGGCCGCCTCGATCGCGTCGCGGCCCGGGGCCCAGTCGGGATGCTTTTTCATCCGCTTTGCGTATTCTTCTCTCGTCATATCGTTTCCGCCTTTCGTCGATTTACTCCAGTGCTTCGTGCACGGAAAAATGGTTCTTGTGATAGCTCAGCAGCCCCTCGCGCTGCATCCGCGACAGCTCGCTGCACATGGCGCTGCGGTCTACGCCCAGATAGTCGGCCAGCTGCTGGCGGTTGTAGGGGATGTCAAAGCTGTATTGCCCGGCGCGTTTCACGCACTCGGAAAAGTACGACATGAGCCGGGCACGGATGCCCTTCGGCGCCGTGTGCAGGATGCGCTGCGAGAGCTGCAGGTTCTTGGCCGCGCACACGGTCAGCAGGTTCTGGATGAGCTTGGCGTGAAACGGGCAGGCGTTCGTGCAGGTCGTGAGCACCTTGCCGATGTTCAAAAACAGCACCTCAGTGTCCTCCGAGGCGGTCACGTTGATGAGCAGCGGCTCGCCCGGGATGCAGGCATAGGGCTCGGCAAACACCTCACCGGGGCCGACGTGGCCGAGCAGACTGTGGTTGCCCCAGACGTCGTCATAGCCGATCATGGCCATGCCGGAGAGCACCATGCCGAGCTGTTCGGTCGGCGCACCCTCGGCGAGAATGGTCTCGCCCCGGTCGTAGTGCTTTTGCACCGCGCCGAGACATTGCAGCAGCAGCGGCAGCTCATCGGCGCCGATGCCGCGAAAGAGACGCGTGTTGGATAGCGTGATGTGCATTTTTTTGCTCCATTTGTTGTTCTGACAACGGATTTGTGGGTCTTATTATGCTATCTTATGCGCAGAAAGTCAAGACCGCCGGGCGGGGACCCGGACGATTTTTAGAAAGGGAAGGGATATTATGATCCGCAAGATCATCCACATTGACGAAGAAAAGTGCAACGGATGCGGCGCGTGCGCGACGGCCTGCCACGAGGGCGCCATCGGCATCGTGAACGGCAAGGCCAAGCTCCTGCGCGACGATTACTGCGACGGGTTCGGCGACTGCCTGCCCGCCTGCCCGATGGATGCCATCCATTTTGTCGAGCGCGAAGCGGCGGCGTATGACGAGGCGGCCGTACAGGCCAATAAGCGCAAGAAGCAGGCGGAGGCCGCGCACGCCGCACACGCCGGCGGCTGCCCCGGTCATCAGATGCACCGTTTCCAGCGCGAGGAGACGGCACAGGCAGCGGCTCCGGCGGCACAGCCGTCGCAACTCGGCCAGTGGCCGTGCCAGATCAAGCTCGTGCCGGTCAACGCGCCGTATTTTCAGGGCGCGAAGCTGCTCATTGCGGCCGACTGCACGGCGTATGCCTACGCGAACATGCACAGCGAGTTCATGAAAGGGAAGATCACGCTCATCGGCTGCCCGAAGCTCGACGCGGTGGATTACACCGACAAGCTCACGGAGATCATCCGGGGCAACGACATTCAGAGCGTCACCATCGTGCGCATGGAGGTGCCGTGCTGCGGCGGACTCGAGCACGCGGCGCGGGAGGCGCTGCGCGCGAGCGGGAAGTTCCTGCCGTGGCAGGTCGTCACCATCTCGATCGACGGGAAGATCCTCGACCGCTGAGCCCGGTTTCCCGGCCCTGCCTGCGTGAGCAGGCAGGGCCAACGGGCGTGTTTTTCATTTCGTGAAAAATATGCGGCAGGGGGTTGACAAATCCCAAAATATCTGTATAATATCATTTGTTCGTAGCGGAATTGTGTAATGGTAGCACACCGGACTCTGACTCCGTTTGTGAGGGTTCGAATCCTTCTTCCGCTGCCAACAAAAACGCCCTTGTCATTGACAAGGGCGTTTTTTTATCGCATATTCGTGTATTCATGAAAAAAGCCTCTGCCGGCCGGCAGAGGCTTTTTCCGTTTCGTGCGCTGCTTATTTGTCCAGATAGCTGGTCAGCAGCTCCTGCAGCAGCTCGTCGCGGTCGAGGCGGCAGATGAGGCTGCGGGCGTTGTTGTAGTTGGTGATATACGTCGGGTCCTCCGAGAGGATATAGCCGACGAGCTGGTTGATGGGGTTGTACCCTTTGACAACAAGGGAATGATACACGGAAGTGAGGATCTCCTTCATTTCTGTTTTGTTGTCGATCGCATTAAACCGTCTGGTTGCGTCTTCCATGCGAAGCCCTCCCTTATACTAGTTCTTGTGCTCATTATACCAAAAAACACAAGACTGTAAAGTCAATTTCCCAACTGTTTTCAAAAAAAGTTCTGAAATATTTCTTAAAATATTCCAAATCTCGACGCGGCTCAGCGGATGGTCGCGTTAAAGGTTTCCTTGAGCGCCTTGAGGACGCTCTGCATCGTCTCCTCGGCGTGGTCGTCGGTGAGCGTCTGGTCGTCGGCGCGCAGCGTCAGCGAGAAGGCGACGCTCTTGTACCCGGCCGGGATCGGCGCGCCGGTGTACACGTCGAACAGCTCGCAGCCCTTGAGATACTGCCCGCCGGCGGCGAGGATGCACGCCGAGAGCTTGGCGACCGGGATGTCGGCGCTGCAGACGATGGCAATGTCACGCGTCACGGCCGGGAAGCGCGGCAGCGGCGTGTAGACCGGGGTCGCGCCGCGGGCGGCGAGCATGCCGTCAAGCCGGAGTTCGGCCGTGTAGAGCTCTGTGTCCACGCCGTAGTTTTCTGCGGCGAGCGGATGGATCTGGCCGAGCACGCCCAGCAGCTTGCCGCCGGCGTAGACCTGCGCGCAGCGGCCGGGGTGATAGGACGGGTTGTCGTGCTCTGCCTCGAACGTCACGTCCGTGATGCGCAGACCGGCGAGGATGCGCTCGACCGCGCCCTTGAGCTGGAAGAAGTCCATCCCACCGCCGTAGCCGCCGAGGCACAGCAGCTTCGGCTCGTCGGCCATGCCGTCCGGGCGGGCGAAGTAGACCTTGCCGATCTCGTAGAGACGCACGGCCTTGTTGCGGTAGTTATAGTTGCGCGTGAGGATCTCGAGCATGGACGGCAGGATCGTCGTGCGCATGATGGAGGTGTCCTCACCGAGCGGGTTGAGGATCTTCATGGAGTCGCGCAGCGGGGAGTCCGCCGGCAGACGGATCTTGTCATAGTACGACGGGCTGATGAACGAGTAGGTGATGATCTCGCTGTAGCCGAGCGCGCGGGCCATGGTGCCGATGCTGCGCTCCGCCTTCTGCGCGTCAGTATAGCCGCCGCTGGTGGTCTGGCCGCGCATGAGCGTGCAGGGGATGTTGTTGTAGCCGTAGAAGCGGGCGATCTCTTCGGCGATGTCGGAATAGTGCTCCACGTCGCCTCGCCAGGACGGGACGATGATCGTGTCACCGTCGAGCTCGAAGCCGAGCGCGAGCAGGATGCGGCGCATCTCCGCCTCGGACACATCCGTGCCGAGCAGGCCGTTGACTTTGTCCGGCTCGAGCTTCACGGTCTTGGGCACGATGGGTTCGGGCAGCACGTCGATGGTGCCGCGCATGACCTCGCCGCAGCCGAGCAGCTCCACGAGCTCGCACGCGCGATTCACGGCCGCGACGGTGTTCATCGGGTCGAGGCCCTTCTCGAAGCGGCCGGAGGCCTCCGTGCGCATGCCCAGCGCGGCGGCCGTGCGGCGGATGCTCGTGCCGTTGAAGTTTGCGCCCTCAAAGACGACCATGGCCGTGTCACCGACGATCTCGGAGTTGGCGCCGCCCATGACGCCGGCCACCGCGACGGGCTTTTCCTCGTCGCAGATGCACAGCATGTTCGGCGTGAGCTTGCGCGCATTGCCGTCGAGCGTCTGGATGGTCTCGCCCTCGCGCGCGGTGCGCACGATGATCTGCTTGCCGCCGATGCACGAGAAGTCGAACGCGTGCATGGGCTGGCCGTACTCGAGCATGACGTAGTTGGTAATATCAACAATGTTGTTGATCGGGCGCACGCCGCTGTTGCGCAGGCGCTCGCGCATCCACGCCGGGGACGGCGCGATCTTGACATTGCGCACCATGCGCGCGGTGTAGCGCGGGCAGAGCGCCGGATCGTCGATGCGGATGCTGACGTGGTCGTGAATGTCCTCGCCGTTGCCGGGCACATTGGGCGTGTGCAGCTTAAGGGGCTTGTCAAACGTCACGGCGGCCTCGCGCGCAAGACCGATCACGGACAGGCAGTCCGGGCGGTTCGGCGTGATCTCGAACTCGACCACGTGGTCATCCATACCGATGACGGCGGCGATGTCGTCGCCGGGCTTCACGCCCTCCTCCTGCATGACCCACAGGCCGTCTTCGATGGCGTAGGGGTAGTCATGCAGCGTCAGGCCGAGCTCCTTGAGCGAGCACATCATGCCGTTGGAGAGTTCTCCGCGCAGCATGCCAGCGTGGATCTCCTTGCCGTCGGGCAGGAGGGAGCCGTCGAGCGCAACGGGCACCATATCGCCGACCTTCTGGTTCTGTGCGCCGGTGACGATCTGCAGAGGCTTATCGCCGCCGACGTCGACCTGGCAGACCCACATGTGGTCGGAGTTCGTGTGGCGCACCATCTCCACGATGCGGCCCGCGACGACGTTCTGAATGTTCTTGTGCAGGTCCGTGAACGTCTCCACCTTGGAGCCGGAGAGGGTCATTGCCTCGGAAAAGTCGTGATCGGCCCAGGCCGAGCAGTCTACGAATTCATTGAGCCATTTTCTGCTTAAAATCATGGTAGCCTCTCCTTTCTCAGAACTGCTGCAGGAAGCGCACGTCGTTTTCGAAGATCAGGCGCAGGTCGCTGATCTTAAAGCGGCGCATCGCCAGACGCTCCAGGCCCATGCCGAAGGCCCAGCCGGAGTAGACGTCCGTGTCGATGCCGCAGCCCTCGAGCACCTTCGGGTGGATCATGCCGGCGCCGAGGATCTCGATCCAGCCCTCGCCCTTGCAGGTGGGGCAGCCCTTGCCGCCGCACTTGTGGCACTGCACATCCATCTCGCAGCTCGGCTCGGTGAACGGGAAGTGGTGCGGGCGGAAGCGGGTGACGGTGTTTTCACCGTAGAGTTTCTTGACGAGCGTGTTGAGCGTGCCCTTCAGGTCCGCCATCGTGACGCCCTTGTCGATGACCATGCCCTCGATCTGGTGGAACATGGGCGAGTGCGTGGCGTCGACTTCATCCTTGCGGTAGACGCGGCCGGGGGCGACCATGCGGATCGGCAGCGGCTTGCTCTCCATGGCGCGCACCTGCATCGGGGAGGTCTGCGTGCGCAGGAGGATGCTGCTGTCCTCGGTCAGATAGAACGTGTCCGACCACTCGCGGGCGGGGTGGCCCTCGCTGGTGTTGAGCTTGGTGAAGTTATATTCGGCCTCTTCGATCTCGGGGCCTTCGAGGATCTCAAAGCCCATGCCGACGAAGATGTCCTTGATCTCATCGAGCACGATATACATCGGGTGCTGGTGGCCGAGTTCCGGCGCCTTGCCGGGCATGGTCACATCGAGCGTCTCCGCCTTGAGGCGCATCTCGAGCATGCGGGCGTTGAGCGCCTCGCGGCGCTGGTCGAGCGCTTGCTCCAGCTCGGCGCGCACCTGGTTTGCCAGCTGGCCCATGGCCGGGCGCTCCTCCGCCGACAGGCGGCCCATCTGCTTGAGGATGGCGGTCAGCTCACCCTTTTTGCCGAGGTACTTCACGCGCAGGTTTTCCAGCGCGGTGATGTCGTCCGCCTGCAAAATGGCGGCGACGGAAGCCTCGCGCAGCTTCTGCAGCATTTCTTTCATGCAAACAACTCCTCCGTTGCAAGATTTTCGTGGTTCGTTGCGTTCCTTGCCGGATCGCGGACAAAAAAAGATCCTCCCGTCCCGCATACAGGGACGAAAGGAAACTTCCGCGGTACCACCCGAATTCGGCGCGTGTGCGCCGCACTCTGTGCGCGGTAACGGGCGGACCCGCCGGGGATTGGCCGGAGCTCACGGGCGAACAAAGTACGTTTCTCGCAGGACGCTCTCAGCCGGCGGCGTCCCTCTCTGGTGCGGAACCTTGGTACTATTTTCCCGATCCAAGCAATAAACTCAATAACAAAGCTATTTATACCACACTTTGCGGCACAAATCAATGTAAAAGGGGAAGAAAATTTGACGCGGCGCGCCGAAAACGTTATAATAATCGGAGAAAAATCATCCCTTTTCCGTCCGGGAGGCAGATCATGCACCGCATTGCGTCCTGCGCGCCGTATTTGCCGCGGCGCGCGTCCGATACCAACAAATATGACTATGGCCGCGTGCTCATCGTCGGCGGCTGCGTCGGCTACACCGGCGCGCCGACGCTGTGCGCCCGCGCGGCTCTGCGCTGCGGCGCCGGATTGGTGTCCGTCGGCGTGCCGGAGGCGATCTATGCCGTCACCGCCGTGAAAAACGATGAGGCGATGCCGTTCCCCTTGCCGTCGGCGGAGGGGAAGCTGGCGCGCGACGCCTTGCCGGAGCTGCTCGCGCGGCTGCAAAAGAGCGACGTGTGCGTGCTCGGTCCCGGTCTGGGGCGCAGCGATGCGCTCACGGCGCTGGTGCAGGCGGTCGTTACGCAGTCCGGCACGCCGCTCGTGCTGGATGCCGACGCGCTCTTTGCCGTCGCGCAGGACGTGACGGTGCTCGACCGCGCCCGCGCGCCCATCGTGCTCACGCCGCACGACGGAGAGTTTGCCCGGCTGGCCGGGCCGGATGCAGCCGGCAGGGCAGAGGCGGCGTCTGATTTTGCCGTCCGGCACGGCTGCACGGTCGTGCGCAAGGGGCCGGAGACAGTCTGCGCGTTCCCGGACGGGGACGCGGCGGTGCTGCGCGCCGGCAATCCCGGTATGGCCAAGGGCGGCAGCGGCGACGTGCTGGCAGGCATGCTCGGCGCGCTGCTGTGCCAGATGCCTGCGCGCGATGCGGTGCAGACCGCCGTCTGGCTGCACGGCCGGGCGGGCGACCTCTGCGCCGGGCGCATGGGCGAATATGCGATGAACCCGACCGATGTGATCGCGGCCCTGCCGGAGGTCACAAAACCCATCATCCGATAGGAGGCAGTATGCAGCGCAGAGCGATCGCTGCACTGATGATAAGCCTGCTGCTGTTGTCCGCGTGCGGACACGGCGCGGGAGAGCAGACATTTGAAGCCCTTCGTGACACGCTCACGGGCAAATTCGTCACCACGACGGCGCAGGTGCGCGTCCAGCGCGGCGACACGGTCACGGACTATACGCTCACCTGTCAGGAGTTGCCGGACGGCTATGACCTCACGGTCACGGCGCCGGAACAGGCGGCCGGCGTCACGGCCCACCTGCGCGACGGGGCAAGCACGCTTGCCTTTGACGACATCATCCTCCCGGCGGGCGACCTCAACGGCGCGGGCCTGACGCCGCTGACGGCGCTGCCCTATGTGGTGGAGACCATCCGCAGCGGCTATGTCGACCTGACGTGGACGGAGGACGGGCTGCAGGTCGTGCAGCTCATCACGGACGATCATACCGCCGTGCGTCTGTATCTGGACGGCACGGTGCCGCAGTGCGCGGAGCTGTCGGTTGACGACACGCTCTGTCTGCGCTGCACCATGGAAAACTGGAATCTGGAACAAGGAAGTACGAACGATGAATCGCAAGATCAGAACCTGGGTAGAGATCAGTCTCAATGACTTGGAACACAATTATCGCGAGATCAGCAGCCGCCTGCCGGACGGCTGCCAGATGCTCGGCGTCTGCAAGGCCAATGCCTACGGCCACGGCGCGGTGCGCGTGGCGCAGCGGCTGCAGCGGGCGGGCTGCCAATGGGTGGCCGTCAACTGCTATGACGAGGCCGAGGAGCTGCGCGCCGCCGGCGTGACGATGAACATCCTGCTGCTCGGCCCGCAGTCGGCGAATATCGCGGTCGATCTGGCCACACTCGGCGTGACGCAGGCGGTCGGCAGCATCGAATATGCGCGCGAGCTCAACCGCTTTCTCGCCGGCACCGGCCTGCGTCTGGACGCGCACATGAAGCTCGAGACCGGCATGGGCCGCACGGGCTTTGACGTGCATGACGACAGCCACCTCGACGAGATGATCGAGGCGCTCTCGCTGCCGCACCTGAACTTCACGGGCGTGTTCACGCACTTTGCCGTCTCGGACGAAAACGGCGATCCGTATACGCAGCTGCAGTTTTCGCGCTTTACGCACGCGATCGAGCGCATGGAGCAGGCGACCGGCCACCACTTCGCCATCCGCCATTGCGCCAACAGCGGCGCTGTCATCAACTATCCCGAGATGCACCTTGACATGGTGCGCCCCGGTCTGCTGCTCTACGGCGTGTTCCCGGCCAAAGAGACCGGCGGGCTCGACCTGCGCCCGGCCATGTCGCTCTACAGCCGCGTGTCCGAGGTGACGCACCACCATGCGGGCGACACGATCAGCTACGGCCGCACGTTCACCTGCCCGCGCGATATGCGCCTGGCCGTGCTGCCGGTCGGCTATGCCGACGGGCTGCTGCGCAGCCTCTCCGGCAAGGGTGATGTGCTGCTGCACGGTAAGCGCGCGCCGCAGGTCGGCCGCATCTGCATGGACATGTGCATGGTCGATGTTACGGACATCCCCGATGTGCAGCCCGGCGACGTGGCCACGATCTTTGGCCGTGACCTCTCGGTGGCCGAGCAGGCGGACAAGGCCGGCACCATCCCGTATGAGCTGCTGTGTGCCATGAGTCAGCGCGTGCAGCGCGTGTATATCGACTGAAGTATAAATTTCGCTCCGATGGCGAAAATAACTGTGCCCCTACATATCGACCGGGGCAAATATTCCATCGGAGATGAAATCTATGAATCCAGTTCGACGCGGAGATATTTATTATGCCGACCTCAGTCCGGTGGTCGGCAGCGAGCAGGGCGGCATGCGCCCCGTGCTCATCATTCAGAACGACACCGGCAACCGCCACAGCCCGACGGTGATCGCTGCCGCGATCACGTCGCAGACCGGCAAGGCCAACCTGCCCACGCACATCTCGCTCGCAGCGCGCAGCTGCGGCCTGACGCGCGACAGCGTGATCCTGCTCGAGCAGGTGCGCACACTCGATAAGTCGCGCCTGCGCGAGCGCATGGGCCGCCTGGACGAGCCTGCGATGCATCAGGTGGACAACGCGATCGCCGTGAGCTTTGGCCTGCCGCAGTAAACACCCACGCCACCAAACGGAGGGACGGTTATGAAGAAAAAGACACTGACCACCATCATCCTCATTGTCGCGCTCGCCATGGTCGCCGCCGTGACCGTGTACGCCGTCGCGAATTACGGCACGAAGGACGACCCGCTTGTCACATCCAGCTACCTGCAGGATGTGGTGCAGCCGCGCATGGAGGAGGCCTACCGTTCCACGCTCGACGGCCAGGTCCGCGAGATGGAGGATCAGTTTGCCGATCAGGTCGCCGCCGCGGGCGGGTCGTATGTGCTCGTGACGCTCGAAAGCGGCCAGACGCTCATCGGCCGCACCGGCACGGAGATCCTTATGCGCACGGGCACTGCCGCCGTGACGCAGAACGCCGCCATTGACCTCACGACCGGCGAGACTGCCGCCGTTGGGGCAAAGCTCACGGAAAACCACCTGTACCTCGTGCAGGCGGACAGCACCGGGATTCAGGCGTCCGCCGACACCACAGTCATGGTGCGCGGCGGCTACAGCGTCGGCTGACCCGGTTCTAAATGTATCACTCCCGCGCATAGTCTGATGCGGGAGTGATTTTTTATGCCTGATTATCCGATCCTGCAGCAAAACAAGCCCATCGGCACGCTGACCGTGACGCAGGAGGGGCTGTTCACGGTGTTTTCCGCGCGGGCAAAGACGGACGCCGACCGCTTGCGGCTCGCCGTGTGCGGCGAGCGGTCGCGCGCGTATCTCGGCCTGATGCTGCCGGACGGGAGCGGCTGGCTCACGCTGCGCAGGCGGCTCACGCGGCTCGAGTGCGCGCGCCTGCCGGAGCCGATCCTGTTTGCGGCCGACGAGACATGGGACATTCCGGACGCGCCGGCCCCGGCCAAGGACCCGGCGCAGGCGCAAACGTCCGCGCTGGACGACGGACTTGACGTGCTCTGGTATTCCGCGCCGGACGGGGTACTCACCACGTTTGACGGCAAGCGGATGCTCATTGCCATCCCGGCGGACACGCCGAATCTGCCGCGCGGTGCCGAGACCGTGCTGCGCGAGATCGACGGCCGGCCGTACCTCATTTTCCCGCGCTGAATTGCAATTCCGGCACCGGCGTGGTATACTCATGGCAAGAAAAAGACAAAGGAGCATATCGCGATGAGAATGAGCGATTTGATCGTGAAAAAGCGCGACGGGCAGGCCCTCACGACGGAGGAGATCCGCTATATGATCGACGGCTACAGCCGCGGTGAGATCCCGGATTATCAGATGTCCGCCATGATGATGGCCATCTATTTCCGCGGCATGGACCGGCGCGAGACGTTGGACCTGACCATGGCCATGATGCACAGCGGTGAGACGCTGGATCTGTCGGGCGTGTCCGGCGTCAAGGCGGACAAACACTCGACCGGCGGCGTGGGCGACAAGACCTCGCTCGTACTCGTGCCGATGGTGGCGAGCCTCGGCGTGAAGATGGCGAAGATGTCCGGCCGCGGCCTCGGTCACACGGGCGGCACGCTCGACAAGCTCGAGAGCATTCCGGGCTTCAACATCAACCTGCCCATGGAGCGCTTTCTGGAGAATGTGGACCGCGTCGGCATGGTCATCGCCGGTCAGACGGCGAACCTCGACCCTGCGGATAAGAAGCTCTACGCCCTGCGCGACGTGACCGGCACCGTGGCGAGCATCCCGCTCATCGTCAGCAGCATCATGTCCAAGAAGCTGGCCGCCGGCGCGGACATCATCGTGCTGGACGTCAAGTGCGGCAGCGGCTCGTTTATGAAGACACTGGACGATGCACGCGAGCTTGCGACCGAGATGGTCGAGATCGGCAAGATGGCCGGCCGCAAGACGGTCGCCGTCATCACGGATATGGACGAGCCGCTCGGCCACGCCGTCGGCAACGCGCTCGAGGTCAAGGAGGCCATTGCGGCGCTGCGCGGGGAGTACAAGAGCGAACTGCTCGAGCTGTGCCTGACGCTCGGCAGCTGCATCCTCACGCAGGCGGGCATGGCGGCCGACGATGCGGCGGCACGCGCCATGCTGGAGCAGACGATCACGGACGGTTCGGCGCTCAAAAAGCTGGCGGAATTCGTTGCGGCGCAGGACGGCGACCCGGCTGCGATCTATGACCCGTCGCTCCTGCCCATGGCGCCGGTGCAGATGGAGGTACCGTCCCCGGCGAGCGGCTACGTGCGCCACATCGCGGCGACGGACGTGGGCCTCGTGTCCATGCGCCTCGGCGGCGGCCGCGCGACGAAGGACAGCGTCATCGACCACAGCGTCGGCATCGTCCTGCGCAAGAAGGTGGACGAGCCGGTCACGTCAGGGGAGTCGCTCGCGACGATCCATGCGGCCGACGAGGCAGCTGCCCGCAGGGCGGTCGCAGAGCTCACTGCCTGCTACACGATCACCCCGGACGCGCCCCCGGCGGAGCCATTCATCAAGGCGATCATCCACTGAAGACAACAAAAAATCCCGGAGCCGCGGCTCCGGGATTTTTCTATGTGCAGGTTACGGGCAGGCGTGCGTGCGCAGATAGGTCATCCATGCCTTCATGCCCTCGGCGTTCAGGTGCATGCCGTCGCCGTCCTGATAGGTCTGCGGCAGGAATCCGTCGTCCCCGACGAGGCCGCTGGCCATGTCGAGATACTTCACGCTGTTGCTCTCCGCGGCCGCGGCGATCCAGCCGTTGACCTTCTGGATAAGCTCGTTCGTGATGTCCTCGTACTGGTAGTTCGATGCGATCGGCGTCAGTGAGCAGCAGATGATCTTCGTGTTCGGGCTCTTGGCCTTGACGGCGTTGATGAGCGTGGTGTAGACGGATTTGATCTGCTCCGCATTCGTCATGGAGATGTTGTCCGCGCTCGGGCAGATGACGAGATAGGCGGGCTTGTTGACCTCACAGATCTCATCCGCGGGCACGTTGTTGCCGGTCACAGGGGATTTGTACTTCGCCGTGTCGAGCGAGGAGGCGGGCAGGGAACCGGTGTCCGGCACCCAGACCTGTTTGGCGGCGTCCTTGCCGGTGAGCATCGTCTCCGACTGCAGTACCTTCAGCGACTTGTCGCCCAGAAAATAGATCTGATCGACATAGGTGCTGCCCTTGTCCTCCGTCTGCGCGAGCGCGGCGGACGACTGGATGGGTGCGATCGGATTTGCCTGCGGCGTCGGCGTCGGCGTTTCGGTCACGGTCGGCGTGGCTTCTGCCTTCGCCGAGCCCGTGTTGCCGACGGCGTTGGTAAACACCAGCACAACGGCCACCAGCGCCAGACACAGCAAAATGGCGCCCGACCAGAAGGTATACATCATGTTTTTATTCGTGTTTTTCATCAGGATCCCTCGCTTCCGGATAGACAAAAGAAGCCCGATGAAGGGCTTCTTTTGCAGTTACAGTTACGCTTCCTGCTCTTTCTTGGCTTCCTCGATGACCTTCTGCTGGACATTGCCGGGGGCTTCCTCGTAGCGCACGAACTTGCACGAGAAGGAGCCGCGGCCCTGCGTCATGGAGCGCAGGTCGATCGTGTAGGAGCCCATCTCGGCCATCGGGACTTCCGCCTCGACGGTCTGCATGCCGTCCTCCGCCGTCATGCCGAGCACGGTGCCGCGGCGCTTGGAGGAGATGTCGGACATGATGTCGCCCAGATTGGCGTCCGGGATGGTGACCTTCAGCAGGCCGATTGGCTCGAGGATGGTCGGCTTCGCCTTCGGGATGCCGTCCTGATAGGCAAGGCGGGCGGCCGTCTGGAACGCCATATCGTTGGAGTCGACCGGGTGGTAGGAGCCGTCGTACAGCACGGCCTTCAGGCCGACGAGCGGGTAGCCGGCGAGCACGCCCTTCTGCACGGCGTTGCGCAGGCCCTTTTCGACGGACGGGAAGAAGTTTTTCGGCACGCTACCGCCAAAGACTTCCTCGGCGAAGATCATGTCGTCGGACTCGTCCTGAGGCTCGAAGCGGATCCAGACGTCACCGAACTGGCCGCTGCCGCCGGACTGCTTCTTGTGGCGGCCGTGGGCCTCGACCTTGCCCTTGATCTTCTCGCGGTAAGCGACGCGGGCGGGCTTGAGCTCGGTCTCGACGCCGAAGCGGCTCTTGAGCTTGGCGCACAGGACGTCGACCTGGATATCGCCGGCGCCGGAGATGACCATCTGGTGGGTCTCGGCGTTGTTGACGAGCGTGAAGGAGATGTCCTCCTCGTTCAGGCGGGCGAGACCGGAAGCGACCTTGTCGTCCTGGCCCTTGGTCTTGGGGCTGATGGCCATGGAGTAGCAGGGCTCTGCCAGCTCGATGGCGGGCAGCTCGACCTCGTTTTTCGGGTCGCAGACGGTGTCGCCGGTCTTCCACTCCATCTTGCCGATGGCCACGATGTCGCCGCAGCAGGCTTCCTTGACCTCGGTGTTCTTCTTGCCGCACATGGTGTACATGCGGCCGAGCTTATCGGTGCGGCTCATGCGCACGTCGCGCAGAGACAGATCGGACGTGACCTTGCCGGAGAGCACCTTGATGAAGGAGTACTTGCCGAACTGGTCGGAAATGGTCTTGAACACGAACGCGCACACCGGGCCGTTCGGGTCGACGGCGAGCTTGCTGCCGTCAGCCGTGGCGACCTCGCCGACCTCGGCCGGGTTGGGCACGTAATCCACGATCGCCTGCAGTACGGCCTCGGTGCCGATGCCGCTGTCGGCGGCGCCGCAGAGCACGGGGAACACGCTGCGGTCCTTCAGACCCTGACGCAGGCCCTTGACGGTGTCCTCCTCGGAGAGCATCATGTCCTCAAAGTACTTCTCCATGAGCTCCTCGTCCGCACCGGCGGCCGTCTCAAAGAGCGTCTCGCGCAGCGACTCGACCATGTCGGCATCGGCGGCGGGGACGGCGACCTTCGTGGTCTTGTTGCCCTTTGTCTGGTAAGCCACGTTGTGCACCAGGTCGATGACGCCGGTGCCGTCGCTCATCGGTGCGGTCACGGCGCAGACGGCGCTGCCGTACTTTTCCTGCAGGGCGGAGAGAACGCCGGCGAAATCGCCGTGATCCTCATTGGTCTTGGAGACATAGAACATGCAGGGCATGTTGGCGTTCTTGAGGTATTTCCAGCTGCGCTCGGCGCCGACGGCGATGCCGTCTTTCGCGGTGCAGAAGATCATGCCGGCCTCGACGGCGCGCAGAGCGCACATCACGTCGCCCGCAAAGTCGAAAAAGCCCGGGCAGTCGAGCACGTTGATCTTGCAGCCGCCGAAGTTGACCGGCGCGATGCTGGTCGAGATCGTGATCTGGCGCTTGATCTCTTCGGGATCGTAGTCACAGACGGTGTTGCCGTCGGCGGTCTTGCCCTGACGGTCGATCGCACCAGTCATGTACAGCATGCTCTCGGCGAGCGTGGTCTTGCCGCTGCCGCCATGGCCGAGCAGGCACACATTGCGGATATTCTTGGTTTCGTAGCTCATGTAGTGTACTCTCCTTATATATAGACTATCCAAAATTCCTAACTCCGGAAATCGTGCCGTGTGTGACACACACGACTATAAAAGTATACACGATTTCAAAACTCTTGGCAATCATAAATATGAAAACTCAGCGTTTTAGGCTGAAATTCAGCAAAATGACCGGAACGAGCCATAAGCCCATGTATACAAAGAGGTTGCCGACGGTGGCAGAATCGAACGCGCCGATGGCGCACAGGGCGAACATCAGCACGACGCCGATGACCGTGCACAGCAGGGCAAGGATGACGCAGATGCGCACGGTGGAGTAGAGCTGGCGGCCGAGATTGGCGACGCTCACGAGCGGGCCGAGCCCGTCGCGCGCCACGATGCCGGCGGTCTGCGTATAGTCGGACGGTTCCGCTGCCGACATGGCATAGCGCTTGCGGTAGGCCGGGAAGTCAAAGCCGTCGGTCGACATCTTGAACTTCTGCCCGAGCATCAGCGGCGTGATGTTGAAGTCGCGCACGGCAAAGATCGGCGCGATCTTTGTACGCAGCAGAGCAAAGAGCGCATTCTGCACCGACTGCACCGGCACGTACTTGATCTTGAAGCTTGCGACAAACAGACCGTTGATGGATGTGAACACGACGTTTTTGGCGCTCAGCTGCTGCGGCAGATGCACGCCCTTGAGGTTCATGAAGGCGCTGCTGCCGACGAGCACTTCCTCGCCGTTGACGAGGGCGCTCAGGCCGCCGCTTTCGTTGCAGGTGAAGGATTCGACCGGCATGAGCGTGCAGTTGTTGCGCTGCATGAGATCGGTAAACGCGGTGGCAAGGCAGCTGCCGGAGGCAACGATCACGCTGCCGGTGTAGGAGATGACCTTGTCCGGGAACGCGCCGTCGAGGATGCGAATGTCCTCGATTGAGATGTTGCGCGCGGTGAACAGGTCCTTATCCGTGACGATCAGGTGCTTGCTGCGGCCGATATCGCTCGCGCCGCTCCAGCCTGCGATGGCGCTGCCGGTGCGGGCGAGCTTGCGCGCGGCGGTCCGGAACGGGATGGCGAACGCGACCAGCGCCGCAAACGGTGCGCACGGCGCGGTGACGGCGGCAAACACGTGCAGGATGTTGGCATAATTGCCGCTGAGGATCGTGGCCAGCAGGCCGAGGATCACGGACGCGGCGATCAGATACGGCGCAAGCGCGGCGTAGATCGTGTCGGCCGGGCCGGCCTCCTCGCTGCGGTGGATGAAGCCCGCGGTGTCGCGCTTGGACTTGAGCACGGTGATGCTGTCCTTGACGACCTCGCTGTCCGCGCTGACGGTGTAGGGATCTTTGTCGACCGCGAGCGTGCGGAACGTGGACTTGAAGCCGCGGCAGGTGTTCAGCGCGCTCCACAGGCAGCAGGCCACGGAAAACGCCGACACGGCGCAAAACGGCAGGCCGACGGCGTCCGACCCTGTAATGGCCAGCACGACCGCATCGAGCGCGGAAAAGACGCAGTTGAGAAATACGAGCGATTCCAGCCCCGGCGTGCGGCGCACGAGGTTGAAAAAGCCGTTGGTGATGACGTCCAGACCGATGAGCATCACGGTCAGCTGCATCATCAGGCACACGAGCGCCGCGACGGACGGGCTGCTCTTGAGCACGCCGAACACCGGCAGCCCGAGCGAGATGTAGATCAGCGGGATGCACACGATCATGGCCGCCCGGCAGCGGAAGCGCAGGGACTTGACCTGCCCGCCGTAGTATTTTGCAGCGGTTTCGGCATCCGGCTCCGGGCCAAGCTCCTCCTCGGTGTTGGCCGAGGCGTGCACGGCGCTGTTGTGTTCGCGGATACGGTAGGCCACGGCGGCGAGCCGCGCCATGAGCGGGTTGAGCACCGCGTCCTGAAAGCTGCGGCGCGCAGGGCCGTCCGCACCGTCGTCCGCGGCGTAGTCGCCGGCGCGGGCGTAAGCGGTGCGCCCGGCCGCGCTGTCGTCCATGCCTTCTTCCGTCACGGCCTGAAACACGCGCGTCGGCTCTTCCGGTTCCGGTTCCGGGTCATACAGGCCCTCCGGCACCTCCGGCGGGGCGGAGACGGGGATGGCGGTGTCTTCCTCCGGGGGTTCTTCCTCCGGCTGGACCGGCTCATCCGGCACGACATCCGAGATCTTCGAGGCAAAACGCTTCAGTCCCGAGATGCCTTTTTTGGCTAGGCGCTTGGCGTTGGCCTTCGTCTCGTTCCACTTTTCGATCTCTTCTTCGGTCGCGTGGTCGCGCTGGCGCTTCGGCTGATAGCGCTTGACGTCGTGATCCTCATGCGGCGGTTCATCAGGCGCGGCCGTGCCGGTCTCCGGGGCCGTGTCCTCCAGTGCGCTGTCGAGTTCGGCGGACATGAGAATGTCCTCAGCCTCGGCGTCCTCGGCTGCATCTTCCTCGACCATCTCCGCCTTGACGGGGCGGCGGGGATAGGCAGGCTGCGGGCGGGGCGCGGGTGCGTCCGTCTGAAAATCTTTATATTCGTCCAGAATGGATTCCAGGGAGAATTCTTCTGCGTCCAGGTCAAAAGAAACGTCCTCTGGCGAGCGATCAAATTGGTCCATATGGTCAACTCCTTTTTATAACGTAGGGGTGCGGGCGTTCAGCTCCGCTGACGCAGCGCCTCATAGAGCAGTACGGCCGCGGCCGCGGATGCGTTGAGCGAGGAGATCTGACCGCGCAGCGGGATGCTGACGAGAAAATCGCACTTTTCCCGCACCAGCCGGCTGATGCCGGCGCCTTCCGACCCGATGACGATGCAGGCCGGGCCGGTCAGGTCCGTTTTCCACAGCTCGTTCGCGCCCTCGGCGGCGGTGCCGTAGATCCAGAGGCCGTTTTTCTTGAGCGTCTCGATCGCGGCGACGAGATTCGGCACGCGCGCGACGGCCATATGCTCGAGCGCACCGGCGGACGTCTTGTCTACGACGGCGGTCAGCCCCGCGCTGCGGCGCTTCGGGGTGATGACGCCGTGCGCGCCGACACACTCGGCCGTGCGGATGATGGCGCCGAGGTTGTGCGGGTCGGAGATCTCGTCGCACAGCACGAGAAACGGCGCCTCGCCGCGCTCGGCTGCGATGGCGAGCATGTCCTCGATCGTGCTGTATTCCTTGACGGCGCACAGCGCGATCACACCCTGGTGCGCGTGCGTCTGGCTCATGGCGTCGAGCTTGCGGCGGTCGGCCTCCGTGACGACGATGCCGGCGCTGCGCGCCTTCGAGGCGATGTGCCCGAGCGTCTTGTCCACGTCGCCCTTGGCGATGAAAATTTTATCGATCGTGCGGCCCGCGCGCAGGGCCTCCATGACCGCATTGCGGCCTTCGATCAGATCGTTGCGCGCTTCGTTTTCAAATTCCTGTATTTGTTCCATGATATACCCATACCTTGCGACATAATAATACAGATATCATCATACCACACGATTGCCCATTAAGAAAGTACAAATTGCGATTCGGGATATTTTTTTATGGACTTTGCGGTTTTAAGAAGGTATCATGGACATACGTTGTATTTACGGAGGAACCCCATGAGAAAACTGATGAACAAAATCGACCGGTTTTGCTATATGCACCCGCGCTTTGGTATTCCGAACCTGATGCTGATCGTCGTCATCGGCAATGCGGCCGTCTGGCTGCTGACAAAAATGGACACGACCGGGCAGCTCGTCTCGCTCCTGAGCGGCTCGGCGCAGGGCATCCTGCACGGGCAGGTCTGGCGTCTGGTGACGTATGTGTTCGTGCCGACGGAGGCCAGTCCTATCTGGCTGCTGGTGATGCTGTATTTTTACTATTGGATCGGCTCATGCCTCGAGCGCGAGTGGGGCAACGGCAAATTCACGATTTATTACGTGAGCGGCATGCTGCTCACGGCGATCTACGGCGTGGTGCTCTCGGCCATCCTCGGGCGCGACGTGGTCGTCTCGACTACGTACCTGAACCTGTCGATGTTCTTCGCCTTTGCCACGCTCTATCCGGATATGCAGGTGCTGCTGTTTTTCATCATCCCGATCAAGGTGAAGTATCTGGCATATGTGGACGCGGCGCTGTTCGTGCTCGGCATCGTCACGACGTCGTTCCCGCTGAACCTGCTGCCGGTGGTGGCGGTGCTCAACTATCTGGTCTACTGCGGCGACTGGCTGTTTGACTTTTTCCGCCCGTCGCATGTGCGCCAGCGGCAGAAAACGGTGAACTTCAAGCGCGAGGCCCGGCGCATCCAGCGCGAGCAGGCCAACAAGCCCTATCACTATAAATGCGCCGTCTGCGGCCGCACGGATGTCGATCATCCGGAGCTGGAGTTTCGCTACTGTTCGCGCTGTGTGGGCTATCACTGCTTCTGCCAGGATCATATCAACAACCATGTGCATTTCACGGAGTGACGGCCATGCAGACCAAAGACATGAAAAAAGACTATGAAGTTGCGGTGCTCGACCCGGCAGGCAACGTCACGGCCATTGTGCTCTCGGATGTGCCTGCGGCGGAGCGCGCGCGGGCCGCGGCGCGTCTGCTGCGCCTGCCGGAGCTGCACATTGAGCAGGTCGCGTTCCTGACCGCGCCGCGCTGCGGCGGTGAGATCCGGCTGGAGATGATGGGCGGTGAGTTTTGCGGCAACGCGCTGCGCTGTGCTGGCTTTTATCACGCACTGCGCACCGGCGCGCAGGGGAAAACCTGCGTCTTTGCCGAGATCAGCGGGGCCGAGGGCGTTCAGCCGGTCATGGCGGACACGGCGGCGGGGGAGGCGTCCACGGTGATGCCGCTGCCGCGCGCGGTGCAGCCGGCAGGTTGGCCGGATGTGCCAGCCGTGCGCGTGACGTTCGACGGCATCACGCACTTCGTCATTGACCATGCGCAGCCGGACGATGCACTCGTGCAGCGCGCCATTGCCGCCGCGCCGGAGGCAAGCGCCGTCGGCGCTCTGTTTCTCGACCGGGCGGCCGGCAGCATGCGGCCGGTCGTTTTTGTGCGCGAGACCGGCTCCTGCGTCGCGGAGACGAGCTGCGCCTCCGGCAGTGTTGCGACTGCCGTGGTGCTCACGGCGGACTTTGCCGACGGCATCACGGAGATCGGCATCGGCCAGCCGGGCGGCACGCTGGAGGTCGGCGTGCAGCGCGCCCAGGGCGCGGTGACGGGGCTGTCCATTGGCGGCCCGGTGCGTCTGGCGCAGACGCTGACCGTCACGCTGCCGGATACGGCGGACGCGTCGTGTTAATTCGTAAACTATGCTTGCATATTTGCGCGCAATCATGTAGCATATTGTAAGATATTGCGCAGGGAATTGTACATATGGAGAGGAGAATGTGTGATGAAATGTCCCCGCTGCGGTCATGAAATGACGCTCGATACCCATCGGAAGTATGCGCTGAATATGTGCTACGAGTGCGGCTATATCGAAGGCCGCCTGATCGACCCCGAGAAGAAGGGCGAGACGAACTTTGAGCGCATGAAAAAGCTCAACTTCAACGAAATGGTCGCGTTCCTGACCAAGGGCCTGAAGCTGGACGAGGCCAAGCTGGCCGACTGGCTGGACGACGAGGTCAAGTGACCCGCACCACCGTATTTTACGCGCCGCACCCAATACCGGGTGCGGCGCGTTTCCGCGCTGGGCGGATACGGCAAATTGCCGAGAATTTTCTTGACACGCCGGGGAGCGCCATTGTATAATACCAAGCGCGTGGACAGGCGTTTGCTTTTGCAGCGCACTTTTCTTTTCAATAGGGGTTTGATGCGTCTAACTCCCGAGATTTTGTCGGAAGTATCCGCGCCCGGCCATGCAGACACGCAGAAGCGTGCATTTCTTTTCAGCAAGAGTTAGATTACTCTAATTTATATTAGACAAATCTAATCAAGACTTTCAACGAAACCATTTGGAGGAAACATTCATGCAGCAATTATTCAAACGGATGCTGTCGGTGCTCCTGGCGGCCGCCGTCCTGCTGTCGCTGACGGTGACGGCGTTCGCGGCCGACGGCGGCGCGGACACGGCGCTCACGGCGGCGGATTATGCCGCTGCGGACGCGTTGTTCGACGCGCTCGATGGCGTGGAGCAGGAAGCGGTGCGGCGGGATGCGTCCACAGACGGGCGCACACAGGCCATCTGCGACTATCTCAACGCGCAGGACACGGTCGTATCCGGCTCGGTCGAGACGAGCGGCGACCAGATCACCTGGATGACGGAGCAGGGCATTGCCTGCGCCTATTCCCCGCGTCTGGAGCAGATCGCGGCGGCGGCAGAGTCTACGGCCGACGATACGCCCGACGTGCAGACGCGCACCTACGCCGCGCGCGGCACGCAGCACGGGCGCGATGTGTACCTGTTCCAGCCGTACTACGGCATTGACCGCAGCTTCACCGAGCAGTACCAGAAGGAGGCCCAGCGCGTGGCGCAGGCGTCCGAGGGCGCGTATCACTACTACAAGGGCGAAGCGGCGACGATCGACGCCATTGCGGATGCGATCACGGACGGCGGCCTTGTCATCTTCGACTCGCACGGCTCGACGGATTATGAAAACGGTGAGGACTACACCTCCGGTGCCACGACGTCCTACCTCTGCCTGCAGACGGGCGACGGCCTGACCAAGGCAGACTATGATGACGGACACGCCGTCTACAGCAGCTCGAGCAGCAGCATGAAATATTTCCTCGTGGACGGTACGGTCATCGCCGATCATATGGACGCCGATGCGCAGGCCAACAATGGCCTGCTCTGGATGGCGATCTGCCTCGGCATGGCGACCGACGGTCTGGAAAAGCCGCTCATGGATCGCGGTCTCGGCGTTGTGTACGGTTACAGCCAGTCGGTCACGTTTGTCGGCGACTATACGTTTGAGGCTGCGTTTTTTGACAGCCTGCTCGGCGGCAGCACCGTCGCTGAGGCGGTCCGTGATATGAAGGCGACCTGCGGCGCGTGGGACTGCTCGCCGCAGATCTGCCAGGCCAACGGTATGCCCAGCAGCTATCAGATGACGACGCTCGAGGCGGCGCAGCGCGGCCGCGCCGCGTTCCCGGTCGTCGTCTCCGCGGACGATACCTATCCAGGCCATGGCAATGTCGACGCGCTGCAGAATGTCAACTCCGGTTGGGCGTTGCTCGACCGCTATGCTCTGACGGCAGACACCGACACGCCGGAGTATGGCTCCGTGACGCAGCGGGGCATGACCATCACGGCCAACGCCAACACCGGCTATTACGCCTCCGGCTACACCGTCACGCCCGAGGGTGCGGCAACGGTGCGTCAGGACGGCGATACCTTCCGCGTTTCCGCGCTGCGGCAGGACTGCAAGGTGACGATCCACTTCGCCGCCAAGACGCCGGCGACCGTGCACTTCTCAGTGCCGGGTGGTGTGACGCAGTCGGACGCCGCCGGTTATATCGGCGATCCGATCACGCTCCCGCAGCCGACGGGTACGCCCACGGCTGACGCGCAGGACTATCACTTCGTCGGCTGGACGACCGAGCCGGTTAAAACACCGGTCGTGAGCACGCAGGTGCTCCGCGCGGGCGAGCGCTATGACGTCACGAGTGCGGAGACGACGCTCTACGCGCTCTATCAATACTTTGCCACACCGGATGGCCGGACGCCCGCGTTCTCCGCCGTGACGGCGGACACCGACGACTGGAGCGGGACGTATGTCCTGCGCGGCGGTGACAGCGTCCTGCGCTGCGACGGCGCCGTTTACGGGGCGGCGCTGGGCAGCGCCGCTGCCGCCGTGCCGCTCGCGAATACCGGCATCACCGTGGACGCGGACGGCAATGTCTCCGGCGTCTCCAGCACGTATACCGTGCAGATTACGCGCGTGCCCGGGACGGAGCAGTACACCATCCGGCTCGGCGGCGCAATGTCGTCGGTTTATCTGGCCTGCCGCTCGAACAGCGACCAGCTCAATTCCGCCGTGGACGGCGGCAGCAGCTATGCCCGCTGGCTCATCAGCTGGCAGGACGGCCATGTTGTCATTCAAAACGCACGCTACATGGCGCGCAGCTTGCAGTTTTGCGCAGATAAGCAATATTTCCGCTGCGTGCGCGGCACCGAGACGCCGCTGACGCTCTATCGCGGCGAAGACAGCGGCCTGTGGTACACCACGCTGCTGCAGTCGGCCCATGTGCATCAGTATGTGGAGTCCGCCTGTCAGGCGGCGACCTGCACGGAGCCCGGCTGGGTGGAATATGCCTGCACCGCCTGCGGCAGCACCTACCGCGACACGCTCAATCCGCTCGGTCATGCGTTCCATGACAAGGCTTCCGCCGTGTGCGCGCAGGCGGCGACCTGCACCGAGCCCGCGCAGTATTTTGTGCAGTGCGACCGCTGCGATGCTGTTAGTGAGACGCTGACGGTCGTGGCTGGTGATCCGCTCGGTCATGCGTTCCATGACAAGGCTTCCGCCGTGTGCGCACAGGCGGCGACCTGCACCGAGCCTGCGCAGTATTTTGTGCAGTGCGACCGCTGCGATGTCGTCAGCGAGACGCTGACGGTCGCGGCCGGCGATTCGCTCGGCCACAGCTATGATAGAAACGGCGCCTGTGTCCGCTGCGGCGCGCTGATGTCGGTCACACCGTTCGATGACGTTCCGGAGGACGCCTATTATAACGACGCGGTCTATTGGGCCGTCCGCCGCGGCATCACGAGCGGCGTCGGCGGCAATCGCTTTGCCCCGGACGAAACGTGCACGCGCGCGCAGATCGTGACCTTCCTCTGGAACGTTGCCGGCAATCCGGAGCCGAAATCCCTGACCGTCCCGTTCGCGGACGTGTCGGCGGACGCTTACTATTACAAGGCCCTGTGCTGGGCGACCGAAAACGAGATCACCTACGGCACGAGTGACACAACCTTCTCCCCGGACGGCATCGTGACGCGCTCGCAGGCGGTGGCGCTGATGTGGCGCGTCGCCGGCAGTCCGGATGCCTCCGCGGACGAGACGTTCACGGACGTTCCGGCGGACGCGTATTACGCGGCTGCGGTGCGCTGGGCCGTTGCAAATGACATCACGGCGGGTACGGGCGGCAACCGCTTTTCGCCGCTGGCCCCCTGCACACGCGCACAGATCGTTGCGCTTTTGTACAATCAACTGCATGCATGATATGCCGGAACCGGCCGGCGGAAAGGGAAGGTGAGGCCTACACACAGACTCATTGCACTCACAAACCATGTACATACCAATTCATTTCAGGAGGTAATGACCAACCCATGAACAAGACAATCACCAAACGGCTCCTGTCTCTGGTGCTGCTGGTGGTCATGCTCGTCGGCTGCGCGCTCCCGGCCTATGCCGTGGACACCGGCGCAAGCGGCGACCTGACCGCAGCGTATGCACTCCGGGGCACGGCCTACAAGGACGGCGTCTATGAAGGCACCGGAAAGGGCTTTAAAGACGGCGAGATCAAGGTCAAAGTGACCATCACCGACGGCAAGATCGCCAAGGTGGAGCTCGTCAGCCAGGAAAAGCAGAGCTATTGGGACTCGAAGAATGTTTCTTCGCTCTTTGACGAGATCGTCAAGGCCAACAGCACCGAGATCGACGGCGTTTCCGGCGCGACCAAGAGCAGCAACGGTGTCAAGGCTGCGGTCAACGATGCGCTGAGCAAGGCGCTCGTCACCGCGCCTGAGCAGCCGGGCGGCAGCATCTTTGCCGCCGGCACCGGCGCGAAGTCCGACCCGTATCTGATCCGTACGGTCGATCAGCTCAAGGCGTTCGCGGCCTCGGTCAACGGCGGTGAGACCTACGCGAGCCAGTACGTCACGCTCGACGCCGATCTTGACCTCACCGGCGAGAGCTGGACGCCGATTGGCGGCGACAACGGCAGCTTCAACGGCATCTTCAACGGCGACAACCACACGATCGCCGGCTTGGCCATCGGCACGAAGGCCGAGTCCGCCGCGTGTGCGTATGCCGGCCTCTTCGGCCTTGTCGGCCAGGGCGGCGCGATCCGCAATCTGGGTGTCAAGGATGCGTTTATCAACAACAAAACCACAGATGAAGACCCTGCGGTCGGCATTCTGACGGCGGCTACCGGCGAGAGCAGCGTGATCGACGGCTGCTGGGTCAGCGGCACGATCGTTAGTGATGCGGCCGGTGACAATAACTACACCTACGTCGGCGGTGTTGTCGGCAACGGCGGCGGCAAGAGCCTGGTGTGCAACACCTGGGCGGACGTGCAGATCGCGGCCAAGGGCAGCGATACCGGCGCGGGCGGCATCGTCGGCTGGACGAGCAACGATTCCGCGGTCATCAACTGCGCGGCATTCGGCACGATCGGCAACTACTGCGACGGCTCCATGATGTACGGCGCAGGCGGCATCGTCGGCTACAGCTGCGGCGCGATCTACGCCTGCTACTCCGACGTGACCCTGCACATGGACGCCATGTCCGATGCGGGCGACGGCTCCGATGTGCCAATCGGCGGCATTGCCGGTTCTCCGGCGGCACTCACGGCGGCCTATCGCTGCTGGTTCAACGCTGACGCGGCGCAGACCTACTACGGCGATGAAGCGGTGGCGGAGCCGGTCGCGGTCGGCTATGACATGCTCAACTACTCTGTCAGCGATCAGGAGGAGTGCGCCGGTCTGACTTCGGCAGAGCTCACCTCCGGCGTGCTGGCGACGAAGCTTGCCGACGCGCTCACGGAGGAAAAGCTTGCCGATGCGCAGGCGTATTTCTCCGACAAGGCGGTTGGCCTGCTGGGCAACGGCGTTACGATGAACAGCCTGCTGAGCATGAGCGAAAACGGCTGGAACAGCTGGCAGGTCGAAAACGGCCGCCTGCTGCCGACCGGTGAGGGCAGCAATCAGCCCGTCGACCCGAGCGATTTCTTCGCCGGCGGCGAGGGCACGCAGGCCGATCCCTATCGCATCGAGACCGAGGCGCAGCTGCGCGGATTCGCAGAGGCCACCCAGAGCGGCAAGCTCAGCACCACGAACCTGTACATCCGGCTCGACGCCGATATCGCGCTCTCGGAAGAGGCGTGGACGCCGATCGCCAAGTTTGGCGGCAGCTTTGACGGCGACGGCCACACCGTCTCCGGCATGACCATCGGCACGAGTGCGCAGCCGTCGGAGCGCACCTCCGCCGGTTTCTTCGAGACGCTGGCAAACGGCGCGTCGGTCAGCAACCTCAAGCTGACGGACGTCTCGGTCAACGTCGCGCGCACGGGCAGCAGCCTCGATGATGCGGTCTATGCCGGCGGTCTCGTCGGCGGCGGCCAGACCATGGGCGCCGACGTCCGCATCGACAACTGCTCGGTCACGGGCGGCACCATTTCCGCGTCCTCCGGCATGCACGTGTACGCGGGCGGCCTTGCTGCCAGACTCGGCGGGACCAACTACGTCACCAACTGCTATGCAGATATCGACATCACGGCGGCAAGCAGCAAGTATGTTGCCAGCGCCGGCGGCCTTGTCGGCACGTTCGGCAGCAGCAGCTTCGTCGGCAACTGCGCTGCGCTCGGCGCTGTCGCCGCCAGCGGCAACAGCCAGGAGTATAACAGAGTCAGAGCGGGCGGCCTGCTGGCTTCGGCCCCGTTCCTGACTGAAAACTGCTACGCTTCCGGCAATGTCACCCTGACGAATGCCAGCAGCGACTATGACGCCTATGCCGGCACGCTCATCGGAGAGCAGAGCGGCAGCGCCGTCGTGGACAGCCACTACAGTAGCAAGGCGGTGCTCACCGTCAACGGCGAGAGCAAGGACCTCATCGCAGTCGGCAAGACGCCCAGCAGCTGGTACAGCGGCATCAACTACAACAAGATCACGGCGCAGGACGACGTCACGAACGACGCCTTTGCTGCCGTCCTGAATCAGGGCATCTCCGCCGAGGGTCTCGCCGCGACGGATGAATACCTCATCAACAGCGGCAAGTTCTCCGGCTACACGGCCGAGGGCCTTGCGGCCATGCGTCCGGCAGTCTGGCAGAGATGGGGCGCTGCCGACGGTAAGGTCCTGCCCGGCGTGAAGGCCAAGAGCATCTTTGCCTCCGGTACCGGCACCAAGGACGATCCCTTCGTCATCGAGACGGAGGCGCAGCTGCGCGCGTTTGCCGCCTCCACCATCGGCGACAATGCGGTCGACTACGCGGGCCAGTATGTCGCGCTCGACGCGGACATCACCCTCAACGGCGCGTGGACGCCCATCCACTACTTCGCCGGCAGCTTTGACGGCCGCGGCCACACCGTCTCCGGTGTGCGCATCGGCACCGAGCTTGCGCCGCTCGAGCAGAGCAGCGTCGGCTTCTTCGACGTGCTTTCAAACGGTGCCAGCCTCGCAAACTTGCACCTGACCAACGTTGCTGTGTACGGCAAGCTCACCGGGGACTGGGATCGTCCGTTTGTCGGCGGTCTGGTCGGCGGCTCGCTCGGCATGGGCAAGAATGCACGCATCGATCACTGCTCCGTCGCCGGCGGCATTGTCAGCGCGGAGGGCAGGCAGTGGGCATATGGCGGCGGCCTGACCGCGTCGCTTTATCTCGATGCCTATCTCACCAACTCCTGGACGGATGTGACCGTGCAGGTCAAGTCCGCCAACGGCCTGTGCTCGGCCGGCGGCCTCGTTGCCACGAACTCCAACGGCACCATGATCGCCAACTGCGCCGCCCTCGGCGGTGTGACGGCCATCTCGGGCTACACGACCTCTTCCAAGGTCAGTACCTCCGTCGGCGGTCTCGTCGGCCAGGGGACCGGCATGTTCCACAACTGCTACGCTGCCGGCAATGTCGCGCTGACAATGGCCATCACGCCGGATGAACCGGCTGTGGGCAGCCTCATCGGCCAGATGTCCACGAGCCGCAGCTACAATGGCATCGTCACCGACTGCTACTACAACAGCAAGGCCACCGTGACCGTCAACGGCACGGCCGGCACTGCGGTTGCCTTCGGCGATCTTGTCAGCGGCGACACGAACAACGTCGCCGGTGCGGACACGTCCAGCGCCGCCTTTGCCGACACCATGAACCGCGGCCTCACGGTCGAGGGCCTCGCCGCCACAGACAAGTTCCTTACGAGCAATGACATCGGCTTCACGACCGATATGCTCATTGCCATGCGTCCCGCCGCGTGGTACGGCTGGGAAGTGCGCAACGGCAAGACTGTGCTCGGCGCGGACGTCTTTGTCCAGCCCGACGCGCCGGTGCTCGACTTCTTCGAGCGCGGCTCCGGCACGGAGGCCGACCCCTGGGTCATCCAAAACCTTGACCAGCTCAAGGCGTTTGCGGCCTCGTTTGCAAAGACGGATTACTCCGGCAAATACATCGTCCTCGGCGCGGACATTGACCTCGCCGGCGAAGCCTGGACGCCGATCGGCCACATGGCCAACGGCACGCAGGCCTTCCGCGGCAGCTTCGACGGCCAGGGTCACAAGATCTCCAACATGACCATCGGCAGCAAGGCCGCCCCGGTCAGCGCGGAAGCGCGCATTTACTTCGGCCTGTTCGCGGCGCTCATGAACGGCTCCGTCGTGGAAAACCTCGGCCTGGAGAACGTCAACGTCCACCTCACGGCCGATAAAGAGTCCGCTATCGGTGGCGCACTGGCCGGCTGCTGCGATCTTGCCGTCATCAACAACTGCTGGGCGACCGGTGACATCACCGCGCGCACCGAAGACGGCAGCTACGCCAACAACAGCTTCGCCGGCGGCCTGATCGGCTACAGTCAGCGCAGCTACATCCTCAATTCCTGGACCGACGTAACGCTGGACGCCTTCTGCAAGACGGCCAACGCCGAGGCCGGCGGCATCACTGCCATGAACGCCTTTGGCATGATCGTCAACTGCTACACGCTCGGCGACATCTCCGGTGAGACCGACCGCGAGAATGTGGACGACGGCGGCGTGACCTACCTCGGCGGCATCGCTGGCTGCCAGGCCGGCACCATTGCCAACTGCTACACCACCAGCAATCTCACCTCCCGCAGCTGGACGCGCTATGTCGGCGCCATCGCCGGTATGGCCACCGCCATCAGCGAGAGCTACGACACCTACTTCAGCGACGGCGCGCGGCTGACCATCAAGGATCAGACGTTTGACCCGCCGGTCGCGTTCGGCAGCCAGGTTCCGTCCGGCTACAATGAGGACGGCGAATTCATGAACGGCTCGTTTGTCAGCAACGTTGAGGCGCTCCCGGCCGGGGACATGACCGCGCAGGCGCTCGCCGACAAGCTCAACGGCAACTTCGGCGCGTTCCCGATCTCCGAGGACGATCTGCCCGCCGCGCTGCGCACCTGGACGATCCAGAACGGCGCCGTCGTGTTCGGCACCGGCACCGCGAGCATTACCTATGTCCCGGTCGAGCGTCCGGATCCGAGCATCAACTATGATTACAAGGACGGCACATACTACGGCCGCGACACGGACAAGAAGGTCATCGTGCGCATCACGGTGAAGGATAAGAAGATCGTTTCCGCCGAGGTCGTTGACCCGGCCAACTTTGACGCCGCCAACAGTGAGACCATTCTCGCGGCGCTCATCAAGGATCAGACCGTGAAGAATGCCTCCGACGGCACGACCGACGACCAGACGCTCAAAGCGGCGCTGTCCGTCGCCGTCAACAAGGCGCTGCTCGGCGACACGAGCACCTACGATCCCGCCGATCCGTCCACCATCTTCGCGGGCGGTACCGGCACGCAGAACGATCCTTATCAGATCGCGACGGCGGCGCAGCTGCGCGCCTTCGCCGCGGCGGTCAATGAGGAGGAACACTTCGACGGTGAGTATATTGTGCTCACGGCCGATATCGACCTTTCCGACGCCCAGTGGATGCCGGTCGGCAGCGCGGGCGGCCACTACTTCGCCGGTATCTTCGACGGGCAGAACCACTGCATCCGCGGCATGAAGATCGGCACGCAGGAAACGCCTGCGGACTACGTCTCCGCCGGCCTGTTCGCCTGTATTGACGGCGCGGTCGTGCGCAATCTCGCCGTGGCGGAGGCGGAGATCTACATCGCGCGTCCGGATGCCGTGCGCACCTATGCCGGCATCATCGCCGGTGTCACCGACAACAGCGAGACCGGCGCCGGTGCCGTCATCAACAACTGTGCCGTCTCCGGCACGATCTACAACAAGTCCGTTGACTGGAGCCAGAACGGCGGCATCACGGCCTACTGCTACAACAGCATGATCCTCAACTGCGGCGCGCAGGTCGACATCACCTCGATCTCGACCGGCGGCACGGCGCTTGCCGGCGGCATCGTCGGTCAGGACGGCTTTGCCATCGTCGCCAACAACTATGCCCGCGGCAGCATCTATGCCGAGGCCGGCGTCAACTCCGCCACCATCGGCGGCATCGCCGGCATGCAGGCCGGCGTGGCCGGCAACAACTATGCCGATGTGAAGCTGGTGTCCAAGAACGCCACCGGCGACATCGGCGGCATCACCGGCCGCAACACCGCCATCGGCACGATCATCTACGGCTACTTCAACAGCGAGCAGGAGCAGCGCTCCGGCAACACGGTCATCGCCGAGCCCAAGGCGGTCGGTGAGAACGTGACCATGCTCGGCAACACCGGCGTCGTCAAGGAGACCGCAGGCATGACCGCAGCAGAGCTTAAGAGCGAGGCCTTCCGCGACCTGCTCAACGACAACCAGTGCGAGAACAAGGAGCTGCGTACAGCGCTTGCTCAGGGCATTTCCGACTTTGACATCGTGGTGCGCGAAGCCAAGCTCACGATCGACAGCTGGGTGCTCGACGGCATCGTCCGCCAGGGCAATGCGCCGGCGCTCGCTGCGCCGCAGCCTGCGGCCGCTCCGGTCATCGATCCGAAAGGCGGCTCCTTCATCGGTGAGCAGACGGTCACCATTACCTGCGAGACCGAGGGTGCGCGCATCTACTACACGACCGACGGCAGCGACCCGACGGCCGACAGCACGCTCTACACCGGCGCGTTCACGCTCACGGAGTCCGCGACGGTCAAGGCCATCGCCGTCAAGGACGGCTGCCCGGCCAGCGAGATCGTCACAGCGACGTTCACGAAGGCCGAGCCTGCGGCCGCTCCGGTCATCGACCCGAACGGCGGTTCCTTCACCGGTGAGCAGACGGTCACCATCACCTGCGAGACCGAGGGCGCGCGCATCTACTACACGACCGACGGCAGCGACCCGACGGCCGACAGCACGCTCTACACCGGCGCGTTCACGCTCACGGCGTCCGCAACGGTCAAGGCCGTCGCCGTCAAGGACGGCTGCCCGGCCAGTGAGATCGTCACGGCGGCGTTCACGAAGGCCAAGCCCGCCATCGTCTTTGACGACGTGGCCAAGGACGCCTGGTACTACGACGCTGTCCAGTGGGCAGTGGGCGCAGGCGTCACGGAGGGCACGGGCAACAACCACTTCTCGCCCAACATGATCTGCACCCGCGCGCAGGCGGTCATGTTCCTGTGGAACGCCGCCGGCAACCCGACCCCCAAGACGACGGATAATCCGTTCGTCGACGTCTCGGAGAGCGCCTACTACTATCAAGCCATGCTCTGGGCCGCGGGTGAGGGCATCACCGAGGGCACGGGCAACAACTGCTTCAGCCCCAATATGGTCGTGACCCGTTCGCAGATCGTCTCGTTCCTGTACCGCTATGCCGGCTCCCCGGCTGTGGAGAACGCAGCGTCGTTCGCCGACGTTCCGGCGACGGCTTACTATGCCGACGCCGTGGCGTGGGCCATGGCCGAGGGCGTCACGGAGGGCACGGGCAACAACTGCTTCAGCCCCCTGCGCGACTGCACGCGTGCGGAGATGGTGTGCTTCCTGTACAACTACCTCGCCAAGTGAGCCGCACCCGGTAACGCGATCACCAAAACCTAAGCACGAGCCGGCCGTTTCTTCGGAAACGGCCGGCTTTTTGCGCGCGGCAGCGGGGTTGGTGGGTTCGACAAAATTCCTTCTAATTTTTCAACTTTTTTCGGCGAATGCGTGCCTTGACGCGCGCCGGATACGGGTGTTATCATCAAGCCATCAAACGCGAAGACACAGAGTAGTAAGCAGGAACGTCCTTTCAGAGAAGTGCCGGGTGGTGCGAGGCACGAAGCGTACAGACCTGCCGAACTGGCTGAACAGCGGCTGCGCTGAACGACGAGTAGGTGCAGACGGGTGCGCCCGTTATTGTGCAGGGATATGATGGTATCCCGGGAGAGTGCGTCCCCTGATTTCGGGGGCGAAGAAGAGTGGTACCGCGGAGGGTTTTCGGCCTTTCGTCTCTTCTGCCAGAGGGCAGGAAAGACGGAGGGTTTTCTTTTTTCCTGCCAAACCATCAGATCATTTTGCAGGAGGAACGAATCATGAAAACCCGGACCAAAACCAGAACCATACCCAAGACCCCGTTTTTTGCCGCCTTCTCGGTCGGCGCGGTGCTGTTTTCCGCGCACGCCGGCGGCGGCTTCGCGACCGGCAACCAGGCCAATACCTATTACGTCGGTCTCGGCTGGGCCGGCATCGTGTCGGCCATCGTGGCCATGCTGCTGCTCACACTCACGATGCGCGAGGCTATGATCATGTACAATTCCCGCGGCCTGACGAGCTATAAGCAGCTGTTCGAGACGCTCTACCACCCCTTTGACAAAATTGAGTGGCTGTTCGAGATCTTTTTCTACATCATGGTGCTCATGGCCGTCGCGGCCGCCATTTCGGGCGCGGCCTCCGCGCTGCGGAGCTATTTCGGCGTGAACTATTATCTCGGCGTCGTGGCCGTCGGCTGCCTCGTCCTGCTCCTGACCATTTTCGGCGCGGGCATCGTCCGCGCGGCATCCACCTATATGGGCATCGCCATCCTCGTCACCGCCATCACCATTTACGCCATCGGCATTTTCAAGAGCGAGTCGCCGCTGTTCACGGTGCTCTCCGCGGACTTCCGGACGACCGGCTTTGCCAATGTCCCCAAAGCGATCTTTAACGCCTTCACCTATGCCGGCTTCCAGTGCGTCACGCTCCCGACCATGATCGCCTGCGGCACGACCATGCGCAGCAAGCAGGGCTGTGCCAAGGCCATGTGGATCTCCTTTGCCATGAACGCCGTTGCGCTCGTGCTCTCCGTGCTCATGCTCATCTGCTGGCGCGGCGTTTACACCGCCGTGGACGGCGGCGCGACCATCCCCACGCTCACCGTCTGCAACGCCATGGGCATCCGCGCGCTCACCGCGGTCTATGGTGTCTGCCTCATGCTCTGCCTCATCTCCACGGGCGTGACGACGATCTTCGGCTTCGTCGCCCGCTTTGAGAAGCTGCCGATGTTCCGCGGCATCCAGTCCGCGCCGGTGCGCAGCGCCATCGTGTCCGCGTTCATCATCATTTTGTCCATGTCCATTTCCATGGCCGGCCTCACGAACATCATCAAGTACGGCTATGGTTACTGCGGCTATCTCGGCATCGCGGTCGTGGTCGTTCCGTTCCTGACCGTCGGCGTGTACAAAAACCGCAAGTACATCCGCGAGCACGGCCTTGCGCAGGGCTTTGCCGCCGCGCATCCGGAGACCGAAGCGGCCGAAGCCGCGGCGCCCGCCGCCATCCCCGCCGCGGCGAAATAACAAAGAGACACCTCACAGCAGCACTTGCCGCTGCGAGGTGTTTTTGCAAATACGTGAGATACATGCCTTATGGAGCCTTTATCGACCGCTGCACTGGCGTGTTGACAGGTTTTCGCACGCCTGCTATCATGGCAGTGCCGCGCAGAAATTCTGCTTGCGGAGATCACAGAAGTCATGGAGAAAACGACAGATGAAAATTTATGAATTGGTGCACATGCACGGGGCGGAAACGCTGGCGGATGGCCGCTTCCACTACGGGGATTGCGCGATGCTCGGCTGCTTTTCGTCGGCGGAGCGGGTGGCAGCAGCAATCGAAAAGTATCGCAGCATTCCCGGTTTTTGTGATTATCCCAACGGATTTGTCGTTTTTGCGCACGAAGTGGAAGAGCATGCGGTGCTCGTTTATCTGGCCAATGTCTACATTCACGATGCGGAATATGAATTTGAATATAGCCGGAACCTCGGTGTATTTAAAAATGAAGGTGACGCTCGACTTGCCGTCGAGGTTTTCCGGCAGGATAATTCCACGCGGTGGGAAGTAGATGGTTTGATTGTGGAGTGGAGTGTTGACCAATACACGCTGGATGAAATGAACTGCACAGACGGTTTCGAATATTGAGACAGTGAGTGACTCCGGCATTCCCGTACGGCCCGAGGTAGGCGCGGCCGCGGTGAAATAAGGCGAAATAACATATTACGAAAATCACCCCGCAGCAGAAGCTCTGCTGCGGGGTGTGCTTTTCTCTCATGATTCTATTTATGCTGCCGGTTCCCACTCGACCGTGTCGAGCACAGCCAGCAGCTGGTCGCCCTTGTCCGCGAACCAGCCGGCGTTCGGATCGGCCCAGGCGATGATGCCGCGGTTTTTGCCCTGGAAGCTGAGAAACGTCCAGTTTTTGTCGCCGTCATAATACCCGGCAGAGACGCTGTCTCCGGCGAGCGTCAGCGTTTCTTCCTTCAGCCCCGTGCCGCACACACCGAAGCTGTCCGACCAATAGAGCTGCACGCAGCTGTCCGAGCCGCTGTCCGGCCAGAGCTTCACGCCGAAGCAGGCTTCCGAGTCGTCGAGCGTCCCTTCGGGGCAGATCTCATACTTCCAGCCATCCGGCACCTGCACGCGCAGCGTTCCGGCAGTCCCGGACGCAGTCACGGTTTCAGCGGGCGTCGGTGTTGACGGAGATACGGTCGTGGCCTGTTTGCCGCAGCCGGCGGGGAGGAGGAACAGCAGGGCCAGGATCAGTGCTGGGAGCAGTCTTGCTTTTTTCATAAATAACCACCTTCCTTTACTGGAAAAGACGGTGTTCATGGCAAAAGGTTTCGCATATTTTCTGCACATAGGAGATACGCCGCGGATTCCGGTCGGGCGCAAACCCACGCTCATCATCTGTTCGCCTGCGCGGCAGTTTCCCACCGGCGCGATCATGCCTATGACGCGCCGCATGGAGCTGGTCGCGTTCGCCAAACGCACCGGGGCGTATCTCCTGGAGGACAATTTTGAGAGCGAGTTCAACTATGAAGCTCCACCGACGTCCTCGCTCTTCGAGCTTGCACCGGAGTGTGTGCTCTCCGTCGGGACGTTCAGCAAGGTGCTCTTTCCGTCCGTGCAGCTGATCGCCTCGTTGTGCACGCAAAAGCGCCTGTCTGACCACCACACCAATTCGCTCGATCAGCTTGCACTGGCGGCGTTTTTGCGCGACGGGGAGCTTGAGCGGCACACCCGCCGCATGAAAAAGGAATACAGAGCCCGCCGTGATGATCTGACGGACTGCCTGCGTGCGCAGTTCGGGCCTGCGGTACACATCAGCGGCGGTGCTGCGGGCATGAACCTGGTCGCGGCCTTTGATGGAGTCCAGTGCACGGACACGCTCGTCCGGCGGATGCTGCAGCAGGGCGTCTATGCCGTGCCGGTCGAGCAGCAGGCGGCGGTGAAGGGACTGCACCAAAATGAGCTCATCCTGCGCTATTCCGGTCTGACGCGCGCCGAGCTCGTGCTCGGCGCAGCGCGGCTGAAGGCGGCGATCGCGCCGGATTGACCGACAGATGTATCTTATGAAATATAAAAACCCCACGGTGGCCGGTCAACAGCCACCGTGAGGTTTTGGTGCGCCTGAAGGGACTCGAACCCACACGCTGAAAGCACGAGAACCTAAATCTCGCATGTCTACCAATTCCATCACAGGCGCAAACAGAAAGCGGCGGTGTTGGCCGCCGCTCAAAAGCCTCTATTTTGACACGGGGAGGTTCCCGAGGCGGAGCAAAACGCTGTATCCGCACACCGTCACAGACGGTGTGTTTATCTTACCACAGCCGTCGCCGCTTGGCAAGTGGACAAACGCAAATGGCGTGCAAAACTTTCTTTCGCGCACAAATTGACAACCGTCCGCAAACCTGCTATCATGCTCTGTCGAAAGCTTGATCTGGAGGGGTGCAGAATGCAGAAATATACGGCGTCGGTCATTACGGCCGGGTGCCTCTGGGGCCTGATGGGCCTGTTCACGCGCACACTGGCGACCTATGGCGTGGATTCCACGGGCGCGATCGTGCTGCGCTGCGGCATTGCGGCGCTGCTGTTCGCCGTCACACTGCTCGTGCGCGATCCGAAGCAGTTTCGAATCCGGCTCAAAGACATCTGGTGCTTTATCGGCACCGGCATCTGCAGCCTGCTGTTTTTCACGTATTGTTATTTTCAGGCTATCACGATCATGGACCTGTCCACGGCGGCGGTGCTGCTGTACACTGCGCCGTCGATCGTCATGATCCTCTCACTGGTCCTGTTTCATGAGCGCATCACGGTGCAGAAGCTCATTGCGCTCGTGCTGGCGTTTGCCGGCTGCTGCCTGGTGTCGCTCGTCGGCGGGGAGCACAAGCTCTCCACGGTCGGTATTCTCTATGGCCTCGGCGCGGGCTTCGGCTATGCGCTCTACAGCATCTTTGCCCGCTACGCGCTCGACCGTGGCTACTCGAGCAACACCATCAACTTCTACTCCTGCCTGCTGACCGCTATCGGCGCGGTCATCATCTGGGGCGTGGCGCAGCCGCTCGGCGTCATGTTCGGCTCGTGGAAGGGCTTCGGCCTGTGCACGGCGCTCGGCATCGTCACGTGCTACCTGCCGTATCTGCTCTATACCTTTGGCCTGACGGGGCTTGAGACCGGTAAGGCGTCCATCCTCGCGTCGTTTGAGCCGGTCGTGGCGACGCTGGTCGGCATCTTCGTGTTCCACGAAAAGCTCACGCCGCTGAGTGCGCTTGGCTGTGTGTGCGTGCTCTCGGCTGTCGTGCTGCTCAATCTCAAGCGCCGGCAGAAAGCCAACTGAATCCAACAAAAAACCGTCCGTTCCCGATCGGGAGCGGACGGTTTTTGCGTATGGAATTTATTTGTTGTTGTAGGCTTCGATGCCCTTGGCCAGCAACTCCATGGAGCGCTTGAGGTCGTCCTGATTGATGACATAGGCCATGCGGATCTCGTTGACGCCGGTGTGCGGGGTCTTGTAGAAGCTCTCGGCCGGGGTGAACATGAGCGTGTCGCCGTTGTCGTCAAACTCCTCGAGCATGAACAGCTGGAACTTTTCCGCGTCGTCCACGGGCAGCTTGGCCATGACGTAGAACGCGCCCTTCGGCTCGGAATAGATGACGCCGGGGATCTTCTTGAGCCCCTCGACGAGCGTGTCGCGGCGGGCCTTGTATTCCTTACGCACGGCGTCGAAGTACTCGGGGCCGACGGTGTAGAGCGCGGCGGACGCGACCTGGTCGATCGTGGAGGCGCACAGACGGCCCTGGCACCACTTCATGGCGTTGTTGTAGAGCTCCGCATTGCGCGTGATCACGCAGCCGATGCGCGCGCCGCAGGCGCTGAAGCGCTTGGACACGGAGTCGATGACGACAACGTTGTCCTCATAGCCTTCGAGCTGCAGCAGGCTCATGAGCCGCTCGCCGCCGTAGACGAACTCGCGGTACACCTCGTCGCCGATGATGAACAGGTTATGCTCCTTGGCGATGTCGGCCATGAGCCGGAGCTCTTCCTCGGTGAGGATGGTGCCGGTCGGGTTGCCGGGGTTCGTGAAGAGGATGGCGCGGGTGTGCTCGTTGATGCAGGCCTCGACGCGCTCACGGATGGCGAACTTGTAGTTTTCCTCCGGCGTTGTGGTGATCGGGCGGATGGTCGCGCCGGTCAGCGTGACGAACGTGCTGTAGTTGGGGTAGAACGGCTCGGGGATGATGATCTCGTCGCCCTCGTCGAGAATGCAGCTGAGCGCGATCTGCAGCGCCTCGCTGCCGCCGGTGGTGATGAGCACCTGCTTGTTGGTGATGGGCGCGTCGATCTTGCCGTAGTAGTTGACGACCGCGTCAATCATCTCGGGCACGCCGTCGGACGGGGCGTAAGCCAGGACCGGCTGGCTGAAGTTTTTCACAGCCTCAAAGTAAGCCGCAGGCGTGGCGATGTCGGGCTGGCCGATGTTCAGGTGGTAGAGCTTCTTGCCTTTTTTGGCAGCCTCATTGGCATAGGGCGCGAACTTGCGCATGGGCGAGAGGCCGCACTTTTCGATCTTACTGGAAAATTTCATGTTGCTCCTCCGTTTTTATTTGTATTTTGGTTCTTTTTTGCTCTCAAACACACTCATGATAACGCATTTATTCGCAAACTACAACTGATTTTTTTGGAAAAATCCGGCCATAAATTTAACAATCGCGTCGCTCGGCGAAGCGCAAAGCAAAAGGCCGCCGCAGCATTGCGCTGCGGCGGCCGGTGATTTTCGGTTTCGATGCAGGCTCAGACCTTGAAGTCCACGGAGGTCGCGCCCTGATCGTCCTGCTCGAAGGTGTAGTCCTTGCCGGGCAGGATGGCGTTGAGCAGGATGCCCACGATGGAGGAGACAGCCAGACCCGACAGGGACACGACGCCGATCTGGATGCTGCCGGAGTAGGTGATGCCGATGGCGAGCACGAGGATGAGCGCGGCGATGATGACGTTGCGGGTGTTGGTGAAGTCGACCTTGTTCTCGACGACGTTGCGCACGCCGACAGCGGAGATCATGCCGTAGAGCACGAGGGACACGCCGCCGATGGTGGCCGTCGGCATGGCGGACACGAGGGCCGCAAACTTCGGGCAGAAGGACACAACGATCGCGATGCAGGCCGCGATGCGGATCACGCGGGGATCGTAGACGCGGGACAGAGCGAGCACGCCGGTGTTCTCACCGTAGGTGGTGTTGGCCGGAGCGCCGAAGAGGGAAGCGAGGGTGGTGGCCAGGCCGTCGCCCAGCAGGGTGCGGTGGAAGCCGGGGTCGACCATGTAGTTCTTGCCGCAGGTGGAGGAGATGGCGCAGATATCGCCGATGTGCTCGACCATGGTGGCCAGCGACAGCGGCACGACCGTCAGCACAGCGGACCAGAGGACGCCGCTGTCGACCGGGCCGGCGAAGAGGTGGAACACGCTGTTTTTCCAGAAGATCGGCAGGCCGAACCACTTGGCGCTGCTGACGGCAGCGGCGACGGAGGCGCGCTCCGCGGGATCAACGATGAGTGCGAAGATGTAAGAGCCGAGCACGCCGAGCAGGATCGGGATGATCTTGGTCATGCCCTTGCCCCACATGTTGAAGCCGATGACGATCAGGATCGCGACGACGGCGACAAGCCAGTTGGCACGGCAGTTGGTGATGGCGGAAGAGGAGAGTGTCAGGCCGATGGCGATGATGATCGGGCCGGTGACGATCGGCGGGAAGTAGCGCATGACTTTCTTGACGCCGAAGACCTTGAACAGGGTCGACAGGATGATGTACATCAGGCCCGCGATGGCGACGCCGAAGCAGGCGTAGGCCAGCAGATCGTTGTTATAGATCGCGGAGCCGTCCGGATTCGTCCCGATGGTGCGCACGGCGTTGTAGCCGCCGATGAAGGCGAACGAGCTGCCGAGGAAGGCCGGAACTTTGCCCTTGGTCAGCAGGTGGAACAGCAGCGTGCCGAGGCCGGCGAACAGCAGCGTCGTTGCGACGTCGAGGCCGGACAGCGCCGGGACGAGGACGGTCGCGCCGAACATGGCGAACATGTGCTGGAGACCCAGAATGAACATTCTGGGCTTGCCGAGTGTACGTGCGTCGTACACCGGCTCGGTACCGATGGAGCTTTTACTCATAGATTTTTTCCTCCCGTGAAAATTTAATCTATTCTTTATCCTCTCTCGAGGATGCAGACACTGTTTTCTCCGTCCGTCTCCTGCAGGCGGACGGCCACGACCTCGCTCTTGGAGGTCGGGATGTTTTTGCCGACGTAATTGGCTTTGATCGGCAGCTCGGAGTGGCCACGGTCAATCAGGGAAAAGAGCTGGATGCGCGCCGGGCGGCCGAGCTGCATCACGGCGTCGAGCGCTGCGCGCGCAGTGCGGCAGGTGTAGATGACGTCGTCGACCAGCACGACGGTCTTGCCCGCGATGGGGAAGGGAATATCGGTCCGGTTGAGCACCGGCGCGTCCGCGACCGTGGACAGATCGTCGCGGTAGAGCGTGATGTCCAGCTCGCCGACCGGCAGCTGCACACCGTCGATCTTCTCGATGTTTTTTGCGAGGCGGCGGGCCAGCGGCACGCCGCGCGTGCGGATGCCGATCAGGCACAGGTCGTCGGTGCCGTCGTTTTTCTCGAGAATCTCATGCGCGATGCGCACGAGCGTGCGGTCGATGGCGGCCTCGTCCATGATCTTTGCCTTGAATTTCAGCTCCACAGCGATCCCCCCTCCGGGCATAAAAAAACACCCTGTCCGGATACAGACAAGGCGGCAACACGCAGGGAGACCCCGCAGCGATTCCATTGACCGTGACACCTTGCCGGTATCTCGTACCGACTTAAAAATATCAGCTTGCACAGCATAACACCGTATCTCGTGCTTGTCAACAGCAAATTCATATTTTCGTCGCAAAAACTTGTCCCTCCCGGTTTCGGCGGGAGGGACAGGGTACAGGATCTTGCGGTCAGGCTTTCTTAAAGCTGTCCTTGAGCGCGACGGCGCGGTTAAAGACCAGGTGCTCCGGGGCAGAGTCCTTGTTGTCCACGGCGAAGTAGCCGAGACGCAGAAACTGGAACGCGGCCGGGGCCTCGGCGCCGGCGAGCATCCGCTCGACCTTGCAGCCGGTGAGCACGGACAGCGAGTCCGGGTTCAGGCACTCCAGATAGTCCTTGCCGTCGCCCTCGGGGTCAGCATCGGCGAAGAGGTTATCATACAGGCGCACCTCGGCGTCGGCGCAGTTGTGGGCATCGACCCAGTGGATCGTGCCGCGCACTTTGCGGCCGTCAGGCGTGTTGCCGCCACGGGTCTCGGGGTCGTATTCGCACAGGACCTCCGTCACGTTGCCGTCCGCATCCTTGACACAGCCGGTGCAGCGGACGATGTACGCGCCCTTGATGCGCACCTCGTTGCCGGGGTAGAGGCGGTTATACTTCTTCGGCGGCTCCTCCATGAAGTCGTCGGCCTCGATCCACAGCTCATTGGAGAACGTCACATCGCGTGTGCCGGCGTTCTCGTCCTCGGGGTTGTTCTCGATGGCGAACGTCTCGCTCTGTCCCTCGGGATAGTTCGTGATGCGCAGCTTCACCGGGTGCAGCACGGCCATGGCGCGCTGGGCGTGGAGGTTGAGATCCTCGCGCAGGCAGTGCTCCAGAAAACTGTAATCGACCGTGGACGCGACCTTGGACACGCCGATGCGCTCACAGAAATTCCGGATGGAGGCCGGCGTGTAGCCGCGGCGGCGCAGACCGCACAGCGTCGGCATGCGCGGATCGTCCCAGCCGGAGACATAGCCCTCTTCGACGAGACGGCGCAGCTTGCGCTTAGACATGACGGTGTAGTTGATGCCGAGGCGCGAAAACTCGATCTGGCGCGGCTTGCACGGCACGGACACGTTGTTCACGACCCAGTCGTACAGCGGGCGGTGATCCTCATATTCCAGCGAGCACAGCGAGTGCGTGATGCCCTCGAGCGCATCCTGGATCGGGTGTGCGAAGTCGTACATCGGGAAGATGCACCATTTCGTGCCCTGACGGTGGTGTTCGATATAGCGGATGCGGTAGAGCACAGGGTCGCGCATGTTGAAGTTGCCGGATGCGAGGTCGATCTTCGCGCGCAGGGTATACTTGCCCTCCGGGAACTCACCGGCGCGCATGCGCGCGAACAGGTCGAGATTTTCCTCGATCGGGCGATCACGCCAGGGGCTGACGGCGGGGGTGTTCACATCGCCGCGGTATTCGCGGAACTGCTCCGGCGTCAGCTCGCACACATAGGCAAGCCCCTTCTTGATGAGCTCCACGGCGTATTCGTAATCCTTCTCGAAGTAGTCCGAGCCGAAGAAAAACCGGTCGCCCCAGTCAAAGCCGAGCCAGTGGATGTCCTCCTGAATGGCCTCGACGAACTCGTTATCCTCCTTGGAGGGGTTCGTGTCGTCCATGCGCAGGTTGCAGATGCCGCCGAATTTCTCGGCCGTGCCGAAGTCGATGCACAATGCCTTGCAGTGGCCGATGTGCAGGTAGCCGTTCGGCTCCGGCGGGAAACGGGTATGGATGGTCTGGCCGGCGAAGCGGCCGCCCGGCGCAAGATCGGCTTCGACAAAGGCTTCGATAAAGTTTTTAGTATCTTCCATAGTGTCATGTCAACTCCACATAAATTTGCAAGGGTATTATACACGATTCATTTTCTGTTTACAATATCGAAAAAGAAATATATAATCCAGACAGAATAGCAAACAACGGAGGTGCGGGCACATGTATGACCTGCTTATCATCGGCGGCGGCCCGGCGGGGCTGTCGGCGGCCATGACGGCGCGCAACCGGAATCTGTCCGTGTGCGTGATCTGCGGCGGCGCGGCCGACAGTGCGCTGCATAAGGCCGGCCACGTCACAAATTACCCCGGTGTGCCGGATGTCTCCGGCCCCGCGCTGCTCGAGACCATGACGCAGCAGGCGCGCGGCCTCGGCGCGGACATCCTGCGCGAGCGGGCGCTCTCGGCCATGCCGATGGGCAAGACGTTTGGCGTCTCGGCAGGTAAGGAATTCGTGGAGGGCAGGGCGCTTCTGCTTGCGACCGGCATTGCCCAGCGCGGCACGTTTCCGGGGGAAACGGCGTTTCTCGGCCGCGGCGTGAGCTACTGCGCTACCTGTGACGGCATGCTCTATCGCGGCAGGCGCGCAGCGGTCATCGGTCTCGCGGCGGACGCTCCGGCGGAGGCGGACTTCCTGCGGGAGATCGGCTGCGACGTGCACTATTACGACGGCAAAAAGCACCGCTTTGAGATCCGCGGCACCGAGCGGGCGGACACGCTCGTGGTCGACGGCGCGGCGGAGCCAGCGGACGTCATCTTCGTCCTGCGCGCGGGCTTTGCGGCTGACACGCTCCTGCCTGGCCTTGCCACGGAAAATGGCCACATCGTTGTGGACAAAGCTTTTGCTGCGAGCATTCCCGGCGTTTTCGCGGCCGGGGACTGTACCGGCGCGCCCTATCAGATCCCGGCGGCGGTCGGCGAGGGCAACTGCGCGGCGCTTTCGGTCGTGCGCTGGCTCAGAAACGCTTGACAAACGGCGCGGCAGGGCCTATAATTTTCCCATCCATTTGCGAAGAAGGGGAGGAGTAGTCTCCCGGCGGACGTCAGAGAGAAGGCGGTTGGTGCAAGCCTTTCGGATGCCGGAGATGAAGGTCGCCCCGGAGCAGCCGGCCTGAACGGAGTAGGGCGGCCGGGTTCTCCCGTTACAGAGACAAGAGTGTCACGCGTCTGCGTGGAATTCAGGTGGTACCGCGGTTTCGATCGCCCTGAAACAGTTCGTTTCGGGGCGATTTTTTTGCGCCCCGGCAATCTTAAAGGAGGAGGAGCCATGAAAGAGCTTCCGAAGGTCTACGACCCCAAACAGGTCGAGAGCAAGATTTATGACATGTGGATGCGCGGCGGCTACTTTGCCGGCAAAGCCGATCCGGACAAAAAGCCGTTTTCCATCGTCATGCCGCCCCCGAATGTCACCGGCCAGCTGCACATGGGCCACGCGCTTGACGCGACGCTGCAGGACATCCTCACGCGCTACAAGCGCATGCAGGGCTACGCCGCCTTGTGGGTGCCCGGCACGGACCATGCCGGCATTGCCACGCAGATCAAGGTCGAGGAGATGCTGCGCAAGGAAGAGGGACTGACCCGCTACGATCTCGGCCGCGAGGAATTCCTTAAGCGCGTCTGGGCGTGGAAAAAGCAGTACGGCAACCGCATCGTCGAGCAGCAGAAGTCGCTCGGCGTGTCCTGCGACTGGGACCGCAGCCGCTTCACCATGGACGAGGGCTGCTCGAAGGCCGTGCGCGAGACGTTCTGCGAGCTGTACGAAAAGGGCCTGATCTATAAGGGCAACCGCATCATCAACTGGTGCCCGCACTGCCGCACCGCCCTGTCCGACGCCGAGGTCGAATATAAGGACATGCCCGGCGCGTTCTGGTATATCCGCTACCCGCTCAAGGACAGCGACGACTATCTCACCATCGCCACCACCCGTCCCGAGACCATGCTCGGCGACACCGGCATCGCGGTCAACCCGGCGGACGAGCGCTACCAGCACCTCGTCGGCAAGACGGCGATCCTGCCGCTCGTGGGCCGCGAGCTGCCCATCGTGGCCGATGATTATGTCGAGCTCGATTTCGGCACCGGCTGCGTCAAGATGACGCCCTGCCACGACCCGAACGACTACGAGGTCGGCCTGCGCCACAACCTCGAGCAGATCCTTATCTTCGACGAGGACGCCCGCGTCATCAACGGCGGCAAGTACAACGGTCTCGACCGCTACGAGGCCCGCAAGGCCATCGTGGCCGATCTTGAGGAGCAGGGCTACCTCATCAAGACCGAACCCTATAATCACAACGTCGGCACGTGCTACCGCTGCGGCACGACGGTCGAGCCGATGACGAGCCCGCAGTGGTTCGTCAAGATGAAGCCGCTGGCCGAGCCCGCCATCGAGGCCGTGCGCGACGGACGCATCAAGTTCGTGCCCGAGCGCTTCAGCAAGACCTATTATAACTGGATGGAGAATGTCCACGACTGGTGCATCTCCCGCCAGCTCTGGTGGGGCCACCAGATCCCGGCGTGGTACTGCGACGACTGCGGTCATGTCACCGTCTCGCGCACCGATGCCTGCGAGTGCGAGGCCTGCCACAGCAAGAACATCCACCGTGACCCCGACGTGCTCGACACCTGGTTCAGCTCCGCGCTCTGGCCGTTTTCCACGCTCGGCTGGCCGGATAAGGACTCCGAGGACCTGAAGTTCTGGTATCCCACGAGCGTCATGGTCACGGGCTACGACATCATCTTCTTCTGGGTCGCGCGCATGATCTTCTCCGGCCTCGAGCAGATGAAGGACATCCCGTTCCCGACGGTGTTCATCCACGGTCTGGTCCGCGATGATAAGGGCCGCAAGATGTCCAAGTCCCTCGGCAACGGCATTGACCCGCTCGAGATGGCCGACACCTACGGCGCCGACGCCCTGCGCTTTAACCTCATCACGGGCAACAGCCCCGGCAACGACATGCGCTTCTACGTCGAGAAGTGCGGCGCCATGCGCAACTTTGCCAACAAGCTCTGGAACGCATCGCGCTTCGTGATGATGAACCTCACCATCGACAAAAACGAGCTGCCCGAGACGCTGGAGCTCGAGGACAAATGGGTGCTCTCGAAGCTCAACACGCTCTCGAAGGAAGTGTGCGAGAACCTCGACAAGTACGAGATCGGCATCGCCGCGGCGAAGATCTACGACTTCATCTGGGACACGTACTGCGACTGGTATATCGAGCTCACGAAGCCCCGCCTCAACAGCGGCGACGAGGCCCGTGCCCGCAGCGCGCAGCAGGTGCTGCTGTATGTCCTGACGGACATTCTCAAGCTCCTGCACCCGTTCATGCCGTTCATCACCGAGGAGATCTGGCAGGCCCTGCCGCATGACGGCGAGGCGCTCATGATCGCCCGCTATCCGGAGTATACCGAGTCCCTCGCTTTCCCGGCCGAGGAGCGCGACTTTGAGATGGTCATGAACGCCATCCGCGCCGTGCGCAGCCGCCGCGCCGAGATGAACGTGCCGCCGAGCAGAAAGGCGCACCTGTTCATCACGACCGACCGGCAGGATGCTTTCCGCTCCGGCGAGATCTATATCACGAAGCTCGCCTACGCCGAGCAGATCACCATCAGCAGCGAGTTGCCGGCCGACGCGGAGAAGATGGTCTCCGCCGTCACGGAAGAGGCCAAGCTCTTCATGCCGATGGCCGAGCTGATCGATCTCGACAAAGAGCGCGCCCGTCTGGAAAAAGAGCTCGAAAAGGCCCGCCAGAACTACGAGGGCCAGATGCGCAAGCTCTCGAACGAGAACTTTATTTCCCGCGCGCCGGAGGCCGTCGTGCAGACGGAGCGCGAGCGTGCCGAGAAGGCAAAGGCGCTCGTGGAAAATCTCGAGGCCAGCCTGAAAAACCTCGGCTGAGCGCCGCCGTCCGACAAATTCGGCCCACACCTCTGGGCTACAATAGCACCGTGTACGAATCGTCGTACACGGTGCTTTTTCTTTGGATTTAGGAGGTACAAGCAGATGCGGATCATAACGCATGATGACGGCCGCTGCCTGACGCTGCGCCTGATTGGCGAGCTGGATCACGCGGCGGCGCAGGAGGTCATGCCCGGCATCGAAGACGCCGTGGAGGAGTACCTGCCGCGCCGCTGCGTGCTCGACCTGTCCGGCCTGAGCTTTATGGACAGCTCCGGGATCGCGGTCATTCTCAAGACCGACCGCCTCCTGCGGCAGACAGGCGGTGCGCTGGCGCTGTGCGGCGTGCCGCGGCAGGTGCGCCGGGTGCTGGACGTGGCCGGCCTGACCAACATCGTCCCGGTACTCGAGGACCGGGCAAAGGAGTGTGAACAGTGTTGACGCAGAAAAACTACATGAAGCTGGAGTTTCCGGCGCGCAGCGTGAACGAGGGCTTTGCGCGCGCGGCAGTAGCGGCCTTTGCCGCGCAGCTCGACCCGACGCTTGCCGAGCTCGGCGACATCAAGACCGCCGTGTCCGAGGCCGTGACGAACGCGGTCGTGCACGCCTATCCGGACAAGCTCGGCACGGTGCAGGTGCGGGTGCGCATCCTGCCGGATGAGCGGCTGGAGATCGTCGTCAAGGATCACGGCATCGGCATCGCCGACGTGGCGCAGGCGCGCACGCCGCTGTACACCACCGGCGGGGAAGAGCGCAGCGGCATGGGCTTTACGATCATGGAGAGCTTCATGGACACGCTGCGGGTCAAGTCCGTGCCCGGCCGCGGCACGACCGTGACGATGTGCCGCCGCATCCGCCGCCGCGCATGATCGCGAAGGAGACGCGCGATCTGCTCCGGCGCGCTCAGGCGGGGGACGCCGCGGCGGCAGAGCAGATGGTCACGGAAAACACCGGCCTGATCTGGAGCGTGGCGCGGCGGTTTTTCGGCCGCGGCGTCGAGCCGGACGACCTGTATCAGCTCGGCTGCGTCGGCTTTCTGAAGGCCATGCAGGGCTTTGACGAGCAGTACGGCACCTGTTTTTCTACATACGCTGTGCCGAAGATCTCGGGGGAGATCCGGCGCTTTCTGCGCGATGACGGCGCGGTCAAGGTCAGCCGCAGCATCAAGGAGCGCGCGCAGGGCATCCGCACGGCGCGCACGCGCCTGGAGCAGACGCTCGGCCGCGAGCCGACGCTCTCCGAGCTCTCGGCCGAGACCGGGCTCGAGCCCGAAGAGATCGCCGCCGCCGAGACGGCCACCGGCCCCACGGAGTCCCTCCAGAAGGAGAACGGAGAGACCGGCTTCACGCTCGAGCACACGCTCGGCGACTACGATCAGGAAGAGCGCATGGTCGAGTACGCCGCCCTGCGCGAGGCACTGCGCCAGCTCCCGGAGCGGGAACGGCAGGTCATCGCCCTGCGGTTTTATCACGGCCTGACGCAGCAGCGTGCCGCCGGTATCCTGCACATCTCGCAGGTGCAGGTGTCGCGCCTGGAGCGGCGCGCCGTGGAGCGCCTGCGCGAATGGCTGGCCACCTAGGCGGCCGGAGGTTCCTTCTCCGGCTGCCTTTTTTCATGCCTTGGGCTTGACGGTACAAGATGTGCGGTGATATGATAATAAGCGTCATACATCTTGTGCTAAATTGGGAGGGGGCTGCCTGTGTACACACCCAAAGAAGTTGCGGAGAACTATCTCTCCGTCTGCCGGTCCAAGGCAGCGCTGCCGCTGGGCCGGATGTTTCTGCTTGCCTGCATGGCGGGGGCCTTCGTCGCGCTGGCGGGCGCCGCGTCCACGGCTGCGGCGGCCACGGTGGGCGATCCGTCGCTGGCGAAGCTCGTCTCCGGCTGCGTCTTTCCGGCCGGTCTTGCCATGGTCATCGTGGCCGGCAGCGAACTGTTTACCGGCAACAACCTTATGATTCTGGGCGTCCTGTCGCGCGTGATCTCTGTGCGGCAGATGCTGCGCAACTGGTGTGTGGTCTATCTGGGCAATTTCGTGGGCGCGGCGCTCGTCGCGGCGCTCTGCGTGCTCGGGCATGTGTTTTCCGCGTTTGACGGCCGGCTGGCAGCGTCTGTGATCGCCATTGCACAGACAAAGGCGTCGCTCCCGTTCGGCGATGCGTTTGTGCGCGGCATCCTCTGCAATTTTCTCGTCTGTATCGCCGTGTGGATGGCAAGCGCCGCAAAGTCTGTCTCCGGAAAGATCCTGGCCGTCTTTTTCCCAATCATGACGTTCGTCGTTGCGGGCTTTGAACACAGCGTGGCCAATATGTATTATCTCACGGCGGGACTGCTGACGGCAGCGCAGACCGGCGCGGCGGCCGAAGGGCTGACGTGGGGCAGGGCGCTGGCCTGCAATCTGCTGCCGGTCACGCTCGGAAATCTTGTCGGCGGCGTGCTTCTGGTGGGCGTGAGCGCGTGGTATCTCTACCTGAAACAGGGAAAAACTACTGTTAATTCTTAGACGGCATTGTTAATTTGTAGATAACTGGCATCTTGTCCAGAAATGATGAGCGAATTTGGTGACGTTCCACAAAACAGAGCAACATTTGTTGACGAATTCACCCGATTGTGCTACTATGATAACCGTTGAGATTTGAATATTTGAACGGATGTATTTCGATTTTTAATACCCATCTGCACATTTTGAATACCCCTTGAGGGGAGGAGCATCGTTTTGAAAAAGATATATGTCATGATCGGCAACTACGGCAGCGGCAAGAGTGAGCTTGCGCTGAATTTTGCTTTTAAAGCGGCTGAAACCGGAAAGACAGAACTCATTGACCTCGACCTGGTCAATACCTACTTCCGCCTGACAGAGCGCGGCAAGCTCGTGGAGCAGAAAGAGATCCGTCTCATCTCTCCGAACTATGCCTGCTCCGGCGTGGAGACGCTGTCCCTGCCGGCGGAGGTCGCTTCTGCATTTGCCATGAACTGGGACACCGTCGTGTTCGACGTCGGCGGCGATGCCGTCGGTTCCACGGCGCTCGGCCGTTATTATGAGGACTTTCAGGACTTCATGGCCATGGGGCCGGAGCAGCTGGAGGTCCTGAACGTGGTCAATATCCGCCGTCCGCTCGCCGGCACGGTGGAGAAGATCATCGACCTGCAGGAGCAGATGCAGATCCATTCGCACCTGAAGATCACGGGCATGATCAACAACACCAACCTCGCCACCATGACCACGCCGGCAGAGCTGCGCGACGGTTATGAGATGCTGCGTGAGGTCAGCGACCGGACGGGCGTTCCGGTCATGTATACGACCGGCAAGAAGGAGATGCTCGATATTTTCCTTGCCGAGGGGCACGACCCGAAGTATATCGGCAAACCCGTCGCCATAGACATCATCATGAAGCGCGACTGGGACAGCTATATTCACAGCTTGTCGGAGAAGAAACAGGCGTAACCCGCTCTTGCGGTTTACATAGGCAATTTCGCAAAACAGAACAGAAAAGAGGTAGCAAAAATGGTAAAGGTGACCATCAACGAGAATCTTTGCAAGGGTTGCGGTCTCTGTGTCAGAGCTTGCCCGAAGGGCGTTTTGGCGCTGGCGAAAGACAAACTCAACGCAAAGGGTTATCATCCGTCCGTCGTCGCGAATCCGGAGGCCTGCATCGGCTGCGCTTCCTGCGCGCGTACTTGCCCGGACGTGGTAATCAGCATTGTGAGAGATTAAGGAGGTACATCGAAAATGGCATTGACGCTTATGAAGGGTAGCGAAGCTATCGCTGAGGCTGCGATTCGTGCAGGCGCGCGTTACTTCTTCGGCTATCCGATCACTCCGCAGACGGAGATTCCTGAATATATGTCCGCACGTATGCCCGAAGTCGGCGGCTGCTTCCTGCAGGCCGAGAGCGAAGTTGCGGCTATCAACATGATCTATGGTGCAGCCGGTGCTGGTGCACGTGCGCTGACCTCTTCCTCCAGCCCCGGTGTCAGCCTGAAGCAGGAAGGCATTTCCTACTGCGCAGGCGCGCAGCTGCCGGCTGTCATCCTGAACGTCATGCGCGGCGGCCCCGGCCTCGGCAACATTCAGGCTTCTCAGGGCGACTACTTCCAGGCTGTCAAGGGCGGCGGCAACGGTGACTATCACCTGCTGACCTACGCTCCGGCATCCGTGCAGGAAGCGATCGACATCATGATGTACGCCTTCGACAAGGCTGAGAAGTACCGCATACCGGTCCTCTTCCTCGCCGACGGCATCATCGCGCAGATGATGGAGCCCGTGGAGATGCCCGAGATGGTCGACTACAAGATCGATCCCGAGAAGAAGCCCTGGGCATGCACCGGCTGGAAACCGGGCGACGATCCGGCCAAGCGCGGCGTCATCAACTCCATCTACATCGATACCGAGACCCTGTCCGTCCACAACGACGAGCTGCAGGCCTGCTATCGTGAGATCACTGCCAACGAGCAGCAGTGGGAAGAGTACAACCTCGAGGGTGCTGAGTATGTCATCACCGCTTTCGGCACGGTTGCGCGTATCGCCAAGTCCGCCATTGCCGAGCTCAAGGAGCAGGGCATCAACGTTGGTCTGGTTCGCCCGATCACCGTCTGGCCGTTCCCGTACGACGCAGTCAAGAAGGCTGCCGAGCTTCCGGGTGTGAAGGCTGTTCTCGACGTCGAGCTCAACGAGGGCCAGATGCTTGAGGATGTCAAGATCGCGATCAACGGCGCAAAGCCGATCGACTTCTTCGGCCACCTCGGCAGCCAGATGCCGACCACCGAAGAGATCGTCGCGAAGATTATCAGCATGAAGGAGGGCAAGTAAATGTCTGTTGTTTTTGAAAAGACCAAGCTCCTCACGGACAAGCAGTTCCACTACTGCCCGGGCTGCAACCACGGCATTATCCACCGCCTGGTCGCTGAGGTCATTGATGAGATGAATCTGGACGGCAAGGTCATCGGCGTCGCGCCGGTCGGCTGCTCCGTTTTTGCTTATGATTACTTCAACTGCGATATGTACGAAGCCGCGCACGGCCGTGCACCCGCAGTTGCCACCGGCGCCAAGCGCGTCGTCGGTAAGGACACCCTCGTCTTCACCTATCAGGGCGACGGCGACCTGGCCTCCATCGGCACCGCTGAGATCGTTCACGCTGCGCACCGCGGCGAGAAGATCTCCACGATCTTTGTCAACAACGCGATCTACGGCATGACCGGCGGCCAGATGGCCCCGACCACGCTGGTCGGCCAGAAGACCACCACGAGCCCCTATGGCCGTGATGAGGACTGGTGCGGCGCACCTCTGAAGGTCTCCGAGATGCTCGCTGAGGTTCCGTGCTCCTACTACATCGAGCGCGTCGCCGTCAACAACACCCCGAACATCGTTAAGGCGAAGAAGGCCATTTCCAAGGCGTTCCATTATCAGATGGAAGGCAAGGGCTTCACGATGGTCGAAGTCCTGTCTGCCTGCCCGACGAACTGGGGCCTGAGCCCGATCAAGGCGATGGAGTGGCTGGAAGAGAACATGATTCCGTACTACCCGCTCGGCGTTAAGAAGGACAAGGGGGCTGAATAATATGAAGAAAGAATATATTTTTGCTGGCTTTGGCGGTCAGGGCATGCTCCTGATCGGTAAGTTCCTGGCTATGGCCTGCATGCTCGACGGCAAGCATGTCTCCTGGCTGCCCTCTTACGGCCCCGAGATGCGCGGCGGCACGGCGAACTGCTCCGTCATCGTCTCCGACGATCCGGTCGCATCCCCGCTGGTCGACATGGCTGACTGCGTTGTGGCGATGAACCGTCCGTCCCTGGACAAGTTCGAGAGCCACGTCAAGCCGGGCGGCGTCCTCGTCATCAACAGCTCCATCATCGACCGCAAGGCCGAGCGTGATGACATCCAGGTCGTCTACTGCGACGCCAACGGCATTGCCGAGTCCGTCGGCAACCCGAAGGGCGCGAACGTTGCGATCCTCGGCGCTCTGATGGAGAAGGCTCCGGTCGTCTCCAACGAGATCCTTGGCGAAGCGATCCGCATCGAGCTTGGCGAGAGAAAGGCCAAGTTCCTCGAGGGCAACATGAAGGCGCTCGAGGCCGGCGAAGCCGCTGCAAGAGGCTAAACCGCTATAGAAGAAAAAAGAACCGATCTTCGGATCGGTTCTTTTTTTATTGCTTGTCTTTGGACTTAAAACACATCGCCACGAGCAGGCCAAAGAAAATAGCTGCGCAGATTCCGGCAGCGCCGGCCGTGAAGCCGCCTGTAAACGCGCCGAGCACGCCCTTTTCGGCCACGGCATCGTGTACGCCTTTTGCCAGCAGATTGCCGAAACCGGTCAGCGGCACGGTCGCCCCCGCGCCGGCCCATTTGGCGAACGGCCCATAGATGCCAACCGCGCCGAGCACCACGCCCGCCACCACGTACAGCGTCAGGATGCGCGCCGGGGTCAGCTTCGTCTTGTCGATCAGCACCTGACCGATCATACACAGCACTGCGCCGATCAAAAATGCTTTTACATAGCCAAGGATCATGTGTTCACCTGCGTTTCTATGGCCACGGCGTGGCAGATTCCGGGGATGCTCTCGCCCTGCATGGACGCGGTGGGCGACATGAGCGCGCCGGTCGCCGCAAACAGCAGCCGCCGGACCTGGCCGCCCTCCAGCAGCTTCAGCAGATGCCCCGCGAGCACGGACGCGCTGCACCCGCAGCCGGAGCCGCCCGCATGCACGTCCTGTCCCTCCAGATCATAGATCAGCAGTCCGCAGTCGGTGTAGAGCCCCTCGAGGTCAATGCCGTCGTCCTGAAACAGCCGTGTCACGACGGCGTGTCCGATTTTGCCGAGGTCGCCGGTCACGATCAGGTCGTAGTAGTCCGGCGTGCGGCCGGTGTCGGCAAAGTGTGCCTTGAGCGTCTCGTAGGCGGCGGGGGCCATGGCCGCGCCCATGTTGTTCGCGTCCGTGATGCCCGCGTCGGCGATCTTGCCGGTCGTCACCATCGTCACGCGCGGCCCGTTGCCGGCCGCGCCGAGAATGAGCGCGCCGGAGCCGGTGACGGTCCACTGCGCGGTCGGCGTGCGCACACCGCCGTACTCCAGCGGGAACCGGTACTGCCGTTCGGCGGAGCAGAAGTGCGAGCTCGTGAGCGCGGCGGCGCGTTCGGCATAGCCGCCGTCAATGAGCATGGCGGCCAGGCTGAGCGATTCCGCCATCGTCGAGCACGCACCGTACAGCCCCAGATAGGGCACGCTGATGTCGCGCATGGCGTAGGCCGAGCCCACGCACTGGTTGAGCAGGTCGCCGGAGAGCACATAGTCGAGCTGTTCCGGCTGCAGACCGGCTTTTTGACACACGAGGTCGAAGCACTGCCGCAGCATGGCGCTCTCGGCCTGCTCCCAGCTCTTCGTGCCGAAATATGTGTCCTGACTGACGCTGTCAAAGCGGTCGCGCAGCGGGCCTTCGCCCTCCTTTTTGCCCACGACGCTGGCGGAGGCGAGGATCACGGGCGGGGCGGTAAACTGCACGGTCTGAGGTCCGATTCGTTTGGATTTCAAGCAATCACCTTCGACGGTAGCGTTTCCGTTTTTGTGAGAAATATGCGCAGCGCGGCCGCCCATCCGGGAGGCCGCGCGCCGGTTTATGTACCTTTGTATTTTCGCCGCGTCGCCATGCCGCCGCGGATGTGCCGCTCCGCCTTGTTGCGGTCCAGCAGCTGCCGGACCTGCTGATAGAGCGCGGGGTTGATCTTCTCCAGCCGCTCCGTCAGGTCCTTGTGGACGGTCGATTTTGAAACGCCGAATTGTTTGGCGGCGGCGCGGACGGTGGTATTGTTGGCGAGAAGATATTCCGCAAGATCGCATGCGCGCGCTTCCATGTCCGTGTGCACTTACACCACTCCCCATATTTGCGTAATTCAGTATATGAATTTCTGCGGGGAATATGAGGCGGCGTCCGGCGCCGGCTGCCGTGCGGTGCGGGGATCGGAATATCCGGTGTGCGCTCACGGCCGTCGTGTACAAAAAACTTCATAATTTGCAGGGAAAGCGGTTGCATCAAATTGCGGAATATGCTAAAATTAGACAGCATTATAGATGATTATGGATGATTGTACATTCGTTGCAATTGGGAACGCTGCGAGACGGCTGCGGTGCGGCCGGGATGCAGCAGTGCCTTTGACATAGCATCGGAAATTGGAGGCTGCCAGCCGGCTGCCGGGAAAGGACACGCGATTTCATGAAACAGGAAGAAGGAACAATGCAGATCGGCCTACTGACGCTGCTCAAGGCACTGTGGAAACGGATGTGGCTGGTGATCTTGGCGGTCTTGCTGTGCGGCGCGGCGGGCTTTTGCATCGCGCGCTTTTGCGTCACGCCCATGTACAAGGCCGGGGTCATGATGTATGTGAACAACAACTCGCTGCCTAGCGGCGGAAAAGATACGATCAGTTCCTCCGACCTGTCGGCGGCTCAGAGCCTTGTGGATACCTATGTAGTCATTCTCAATACCCGGGCGACGCTGGAAGAGGTGGCCGACAAGGCCAATGTCAACTATTCCTATGATGAGCTCAAGCACATGGTCTCCGCTACGGCGGTGAATTCCACCGAGGTGTTTGAGGTCACCGTCACCAGCGCTGACCCCGAGGAAGCGCAGCGCCTCGTGAACACTGTGACGCAGGTGCTGCCGGCCCGGATCGCTTCCGTGGTGGAGGGTACCTCCGTGCGCGTGGTGGACAATGCCGTGACCCCCTCGAAAAAGGCGTCTCCAAGTTTTTCGCTGTACACGATGCTTGGCGCGCTGGTGGGTTTTGTGGTCAGCGCCGCCTACGTGATCCTGCGCGAGCTGTTCGATGACCGGATCCACGATGAGGACAGCCTGCTGCAGATGTACCACACCATTCCCGTTCTGGCGGTGATCCCGGAGCTGACTTCCAGTTCCTCCGCCGGTTACGGCGGCAGCTATGGCTACTACGGAGCCCCAAAGCAGGAGGAGGGCACGAAGAAATGAGTAAGATCGGTAAGCGAGAGGTGCCTATGACCCGTTCCCAGCAGCGGAAGCTGCTGGGTGACCATTTGAGTTTCGCCGCGGCGGAGGCGTATAAGCTGCTGCGCACGAACCTGATGTTCGCACTGCCTGACAGCGGCGGATGCCGTGTTGTTGGCGTGACCAGCGCCCTGCAGGGCGAGGGAAAGAGCACGACCTCCATGAACACGGCCTATACCATCGCCGAGACCGGACAGCGGGTGCTGTTGATCGAGGCGGATATGCGCCTGCCCAACGTGGCCAGGTGCCTGGGGCTGCGGCCGAATCTGGGCCTGTCGGATCTGCTGGCGGGCCTGTGTACTTTGAATGATGTGGTGCAGCCCAGCGGTATGCTGGATAATCTGCGCATCATCGCTGCCGGAAGCATCCCGCCCAATCCCATGGAGCTGCTTGGCTCCGATCAGATGGGGCGCCTGCTGGATATTTTGCGGCAGTTTTATGACTTTATCATCTTTGACCTGCCGCCGGTGAACGTCGTGGCCGACGGTCTGGTCATCTCCAGGCTGGTGCAGGGCATGATCATGGTGGTGCGTCAGGATTACGGTGACCGCCGCGCCATTGCCGACGCTGTGCGGCGGCTGCAATACCTTGATGTGAAGATCCTGGGCTTTGTGATGACGTACAGCCAGACCGGGAAAAAGAGCTATGGCTACCGCAAGTACGGCTATGGCTACGGCTATGGCAAGCGCGGTCACGGTTACGATTACGGCTATGCATACGGCAGAAAAGCGTCTCACAATCCCCGGTTTACCGACAGCGTGCTGGACAAGGATGCGGAACGCCGGGGGGCGTCTCCGGACAGGGATCATAAGCACGCCGGCGGCCAGACAAGGGCCGAAACGAAATGATCGACCTGCACACACACGTGCTGCCGGGTATGGATGACGGCAGCCGCAGCCCGGAGGAGAGTGCCCGGATGCTGCGTGCGCTGGCTGCGCAGGGCGTCACACTGGCTGCTGCCACGCCGCATTTTTACGCCGACGAAAACAGTCCTGACCGGTTTCTGCGCCGCCGGAAAGAGGCGTGGGAGCGCCTGCAGCCGGTTCTGGAGCCGGGGATGCCGGAGCTGACTCTTGGGGCGGAGGTCTACTATTTTGAGGGCCTGTGCCGCAACGATGAGCTGCCGCTCCTGTGCATGGAGGGAACGGACACGCTGCTGCTGGAGATGCCCTTTGAGCCGTGGAGTCGGCGGATGCTCGGCGATCTGCTGGAGCTGGCCGATCGGGGCGACATGCGCGTGGTGCTGGCGCACGTGGAGCGGTATATGCCGTTCCAGAGTCGGGATGTGTGGGATCACGTACTGCAGAGCATGGTGCTGATGCAGAGCAATGCGGATTTTTTCCTCGCGCTGCGCAGCAGACGCCGGGCTCTGCACCTGCTGCGGGACGGTCAGGTGCAGCTTTTGGGCTCGGACTGTCACGGAATGGAGCACCGACCGCCGCGGATCGGTTCTGCGGCGGCATATATACGCAGCCATCTGGGGGATGGCGTGCTGGAGCGGATCGACACGCTGGCAGCCTCGCTGCTGTGCGCTGAGATCTGATTGGGAGAGAGATAGGAAGGAGACATGCGGCCGATGGAGCAGGTCGTGCAAGACGGCGCTCGGGAGATTTATCAGGTCGAACAATCTGCCGTTGTGGAAAAGCCTGTATATCAGGCGGTGAAGCGGCTTTTTGATGTGGTGGTGTCTGCGCTGGCGCTGCTGATACTTGGGATCCCCATGCTGCTGCTGATGCCGGTGATCCGGGCTGATTCACCGGGGCCGGCGATATTTCGGCAGGAGCGGCTGGGCAAGGGCGGTAAGCCCTTTGTCATTTATAAATACCGCACTATGCAGATGGATGCAGAGCGGGATGGACCTCAGTGGGCGCGCGCTCACGATGTCCGCTGTACCAAGTTGGGCCGCCTGCTGCGGCGCGGGCATATTGATGAGCTGCCCCAGCTGGTGAACGTGCTGCGCGGGGAAATGAGTCTGGTGGGTCCTCGGCCCGAACGGGCCTGTTTCTATCAGGAGTTTGAGAGATATATCCGCGGCTTCAGCCAGCGGCTGCAGGTCACGCCCGGCATTACCGGCTGGGCGCAGATCAATGGCGGCTATGAGTTGCTGCCGGAGGAAAAGATCCTGTTTGATATGGAATACATCCGTCGCCGCTCCGTGATGTTTGACATCCGGTGTCTGCTGGGAACCGTGCGCGTGGTGTTCCGGCACGACGGCGCCAGATAACGAGAGGGGAGAGCGAGAACATGAAGCAACATGGGAAGCGGCGCATAGCCGCCGTATTGGCGGGGCTGTGCGCGGTGCTGCTGGCGGCAGGCTGCATAAAGACGCCTGCGTCCGCGCAGGAAACGCCGGCCGCCGGTGACAGCGATCCGGTCACACTGATGACCATCTCCACCCGCTATGGAGATCTCTGTTTTTCCGACCAATGGGGAGAAAGCCTTCAGGTGGAGCATAGCTCCAGCGGCAGCACGGAGATTGCCGCCTTTACTGCGGATATTGACGGACAGACATACCCGCTGTTTCGGGTAGAGATCGTCGACAGCGCCGGTGACCCCAGCGCGGTCGGGACACTGACTGACTCGCAGGGCGTCCGGCGGGATGTGTTTGTCAGCATGGATCCCCTGCCCGAGGAAGAGCTGCCGGATCAGCTGTATGCCATGCGCGATGGTGTGAACGATCTGATCGATCAATTGAAATGATATAAGGGGGAGACAGAAACGATGAGAATGCGTAAGAAATGGCTGGCGGGCCTGCTGGTGCTGGTAATGCTGCTCAGCGCGCTGGCTCCGGCGGCCTTTGCCGTAACGGCAGAGAATGTCGCCGATGAAACGGCGTATGCCGACTCCGCCGCTGATGACGGCATGACTGATGTCACCGTGGCCGACACGGCGCAGGCGCAGCCGGCGCGGGATGTGTCGGACTACGCGTCGTTCCTAGCCAACCTGAAGGTGCTGGAGGGCTATGCACAGACCTATGCCCGCGAGCACGTGGGCGAAGATGCTGTGGGCCTGACCATCAACTACATTCGCTGCGGTGTGGCCAAATACACCGGCGGCACCTGGACCATGCTGGCCGGCGAGGAAAAGGCGGATTTCACTGCCTATGTGGCGCAGCAGGATGCGGCCAATGGCACCAGCGCAGCCGCGCTGCGCAGTCTGCAGGAATTCACCCTGCCCAACGGCGACAAGGTGGACTTCGTCCACATGTTCGGCTGCATGGATATCACCTATCACACCATGCAGACAAACGCTTCCGCCGCCGTGACCAACGGAGACCTTGGCGGCTGGGGCGGCGACATCTGTGACCTCATGGACTATACCCAGAAGTACAGCCCCATCACGTCCACCACCGTGGAGGAGATGGCCAATGAGCTGCGCACCGACGGCAAGCACCTGGGCTACGACGATCCGTCCGAGGATGACGATGTGCACAGCTTCGGCATGCTGGATCTGTACGGTGATCTGGACGCTTATTACATCGTGCAGAACCTGACGGGCGGCAAGACCATCAGCGCCGTCATGACCAACTACTTCAACAGCAGCCTGACGGATCAGTTCCGCGCGGACTTCCTGCTGCGCAGCCGTTTCCCCGGCGCCGGCACCAAGGAGGAGCTTCGCGCCGCCGTGCTGTCCGCTTACAAGAGCAACACCGCCATTGCCGCGCTGGAAAGCAGCCGCGGACTGACGGATGTGGACGACCTGCGCACGGCCTGCTGCTATGCCTTTGCCGACTACCTGTATGCGCTGACGGGCACCATCACCGACAAGCCCAGCAACCAATACTATTCCGTATATTCCAGCGAGACCTCCACGCTGGCGCCCGGCGTTACCCAGACGCTGCGCAGCGCCACGGCCGCAGACGGCAAGACGCTGGTGTATTACATTGCGACGGCGGACGTGACCCGCAGTGACGTGGCTATCTATGCCAACTACAAGGACAATGTGGGCACACCTTGGGGCATGGCGCGCGTGCAGGATCAGATGGACTCCGCCAAGGCGCGTCACTCCGACCCGGAGAACGCGGATCTGTATATCCCCAACTACACGCCTGTGGTGGGCGTGAACGCCGACTTCTACAACATGACCAACGGTGCTCCCTCCGGTGCGCTGGTCATGGAAGGTGTTGAGTACCACGGCGCGGGCAGTGAAAATTTCTTCGCCATCCTCAAGGACGGCACCCCCATCATCGGCGGCCCCTCGGATTACGCCGCCCGTAAAAACGACATTGCAGAGGCCGTAGGTGCCAGCATCCTGCTGGTGAAGGACGGCAAACTGGTCGTCGGAGACAGCGGCGATTATTATAACAGCCGTGCCTCCCGTACCTGCGTGGGCATCACGGCGGACAACCGCGTGGTGCTGATGGTCATGGACGGCCGTCAGGAGCCCGTGTCTGCCGGCGGCAGCGCCATTGAGATCGCTCAGGTCATGCTCGACGCCGGGTGCGTTGTGGCCGTGAATCTTGACGGCGGCGGCTCTACCACGTTCGTGGCCAAGGAGGAGGGCGACGACGATCTGTCTGTCGTGAACCGTCCCTCCGACGGCTATGCCCGTTCCGTCAGCTCCTCGCTGATGGTGGTATCGACGGCCAAGCCCTCCAACGAGTTTGACCACGCCATCGTTTCGGCGGACTATGACTATCTCACCGTGGGCACGGCCCTGCCCATTACCGTAAGCGGCGTCAGCGCCTCCGGCAACGCCGCGGAACTGCCGGAGGGGACGACCCTCCGGGTGACCGACAGCAGCATTGGCTCTGTCAGCGACGGTGTGTTCACCGCATCCGCTGTGGGCGATGTGCAGGTGCAGGCTGTGGCCAACGGCAAGGTGCTGGGCAGCAAGACGCTGCACGTCGTGGTGCCCACCGCGTTGAAGTTTGGCAAGGAGAGCATCAGCGCCATATACGGCGTGCCTGTGGAACTGCCGCTGACGGCGCTGTACAATGGCAACCGTGTGGCGGTGAACACGGCCGACGTGTCGCTGGGCTTCGTAGAGAACGGTCAAGCCGTTGCGGAGAGTACGGCCGGAACGATCAGCGGCCTGACCTTCACCGGCAATGAGAGCTCCGGCATCCGCTCCGTGACCATTGGCGCGGCGCTCATGAAAAATGGCCAGCCGGATCTGACCGGTGCCGTGACGATTGCCGTATACCTGTATAAGGCGGGCGAGGCGACCTTCGACTTTGATAACGTCACCGGCGGCGACCGGATGCTGGCTTGGAACCGCGAGGTGTCCAACTCCAGCACCCGCGGCGACAATGTTTACTATATTGATAAGCCCGGCGTCTCAATGGACACCACGTATACCTTCGGCGTCGACATGAAGCAGATCCCCATCCCCGAGAAGCTCAAGCCCCTCATGGCACTCCTGCCCGGCGGTGACGACAGCAGCGCCACGGCGTGGGATTTCCTGCTGCAGTTGGCCGAACGCGTCAGCCAGCACACGCAGGTGAAGATCCAGCTTCAGATCCCCGCTGGGATCACCATCGACACTTCGAACATGAAGCTGGTCAACGAGTATTTTGACCTGACCTCCTGCGAGGTGGACAAGGCGACAAATACCCTGACCCTGATCTGCAATTTCAAAAAACAGACCAAGGCCATTGACCCTTCCACGGCCAACTCCCTGTGCATCCTCAGCGGCCTGAAACTGATCCCCACAAATCGGGCTGCCTGGGAAAATGACCGCCTGACGATCGCCGTCAGCGGCAAACTCAGTTATGACATCTATCTGCGCTCCAACGCGATCTACAGCATTGCGAGCAATGAGGAAGCACAGCAGACATACGGCATTTACCCCTACCAGAGCGATAAGTACAAGTATAACGGCTCGTGGGAGCGCGGTGCGCATTTCTACGAGGATGATCTTCGCTCTTTTACCGATACTTATCTTCTGGACAAGACCGTCAAGCAGGGCTGGGCGCAGGAGGACGGTAAGTGGTTCTACTATCAGAACAACGAGCGGCTCACCGGTATCCACGAGCTGCCCAGCAATGTTTCCGGCGAGAGCGGCAACTATTTCTATGATCTGGGTGACGACGGTGCGTCCAAGGGCAAGATCAGCGGCCTGTTCACGCTCAACGGCAATCTCTACTTTGCCGAAAACGGCAGGCGCATTACCGGATGGAAGGCCATCTCCTATCCCGGCGGCCGGGTCGAAAACTATTTCTTCAACACTTGGAGCTATGCTGCGCTGGATGGAGAGCAGACCGTCGGCGGCTATCACTACACGTTCCGGGATCACATTCTGGTTCGCGGCGACCTGATTCACAATGCCAATGGTACAAAGTATATGTGGGCCGGCTCCTGGGCCACGCAGCAGTGGTATACGGTTGACGGCAACCGGTATTATTTCCGCTCCAGCGAATATGCCGCCACGGGCTTTTACGGCATGAATGAGGGCGGCAAAAACGTGATCTACGCCTTCGATAGCAACGGCGTCTGGCAGGAGCATGTCAACGGCTTCTATGACTGGAACGGCAGCACCTATTGGGTGGAAAACGGCATTAAGAATACCGAGCCCGGCCTGCGCTATGTGGATGGGTACTATTATTACTTCAAGTACGAGACCGGGGGCGCCATGGTCAAAAACGGCACGTACTGGGTCGAGACGCCCAACGGCCTGATGCCGAAGGGCAATTACCAGTTCGACGCACAGGGACGCATGGTGAATCCCAAGGCCTATCAGGGCGCCGTGACCTGGAAAAACGACGACGGCACTGTGCTCAAGACCGAAAAGGTGAACTACGGCGCCATGCCGACCTATGGCGGTATCCCCACCAAATCCGCCGATGCCCAGTATACCTACTGCTTCGCCGGCTGGACTCCGGAGGTGGCGCCCGTCATGGGCGACGTCACTTACAGCGCCGTGTATACCGAGCAGCTCCGTTCCTACACGGTCAAGTGGGTCAACTGGGACGGCACCACGCTGCGGGAAGATACGGTGCCCTACGGCACGGTGCCTGCCTACGGCGCGGCCGATCCGACCCGCGCGGCCGACGCGAAGAATACGTATGCATTCAGCGGTTGGGACAAAGAGATCACTGCCGTCACCGGCAATGTGACGTATACGGCGCAGTTCACCGCAGCATGCCGGCACGCTGACACCACGCTTCGCAATGTGAAAGCTGCCACTTGCACCGAGGCCGGTTACACTGGCGATACCTATTGTTCGGACTGCGGTGTGAAGCTTTCCGACGGTGCGGTTATCCCCGCCAAGGGTCACACGGAGGTCATCGACTCGGCTGTCGAGCCTACGTGCACAAAGACCGGCCTGACCGAGGGCAAGCACTGCTCCGTCTGCAATGAGGTCATTGTTGCACAGCAGGTCATCCCCGCTGCGGGTCACACGGAGGTCATTGACCCGGCTGTCGAGCCTACGTGCACGGAGACTGGTCTGACCGAGGGCAAGCACTGCTCCGTCTGCAACGAGGTCATTGTTGCACAGCAGGTCATCCCCGCTACGGGTCACACGGAGGTCATCGACTCGGCTGTCGAGCCTACGTGCACAAAGACCGGCCTGACCGAGGGCAAGCACTGCTCCGTCTGCAATGAGGTCCTTGTTGCGCAGCAGGTGATTCCTGCCAAGGGACATACCGAAGAGCTCCGCGGTCGGAAGGACGCGACCCTCACCGAGGACGGCTACACCGGCGACACTTACTGCTCTGTCTGCGGTAAGTTGTTGAAGACCGGCACCGTCATCCCCAAGACCGGCGCGACCGTCACCTGGATCGTCGACGGTGTGAAGACGACGCAGGCTTATGCATATGGCGACGTGCCTGCCTATAATGGCACGCCCACCAAGGCCGAGACCCCGTATTACACCTACGCGTTTACCGGTTGGGACAAGGAGCTCACCGCCGTCACCGGCGATGTCACTTACACCGCCCAGTTCCAGGCGGTCGGCAAAAACGGCCTGTGCATCGATGGCGATGATACCTATTGGCTGGAGAATGGCCAGATCGTAAAGGACAAGGGCCTGACCCAGGTCAAGGACGCACAGGGCCACAACCTGTACTACTACTTTGGCGCGGACGGTAAGGCCGTGAAGAACGTCCTGCCCGCAGGCGGACACGACTTCTGGATTTCTGCGGACAAGACCAACGGTCTGCTGCCTGAGTGGGGCTATTACTTCGATGAAAACGGCGTGATCCTCCACAATGAGCAGTTCCAGAACGGCATTGTCACGGAAGATGATGCCAAGTACTACTACATTGACGGCATCCGTGTCCACATGGGCATGTTCCAGCTGGACGGCAGCTACTACTACGCCAAGAGCAGCGGCCAGTTGGTGACCGGCAAGGAGTACTACTGCGAGCGAATGAACGATACCGGTCTCAAGGCAGGCAAATACGCCTTCGATGCGGACGGCAAGCTCATCCTGAAGAAGAACGGCATCGTGGCGGAGAACGGCAGCCTGTATTATTACAAGGACGGCGTGCTGAACTACGCCGGCCTGATCGAGATCGACGGCAGCTACTACTACGTCAAGACGAGCGGCGAGGTCGTCCACGGCCGCAATTACTGGATCAGCAAGACCAACGGCCTCATGCCCGAGCGCAGCTACACCTTTGCCAATGACGGCAAGATGCTCGATCCGGAGATCAAAGATACCACGAAGGACGGTATTGTGGCGGAGAACGGCAGCCTGTACTATTACAAGGACGGCGTGCTGAACTACGCCGGTCTGATCGAGATCGACGGCAGCTACTACTACGTCAAGACGAGCGGCGAGGTGGTCCACGGCCGCAGCTACTGGATCACCAAGACCAACGGTCTCATGTCCGAGCGCAGCTACACCTTTGCCAATGACGGCAAGATGCTCGATCCGGAGATCAAAGATACCACGAAGGACGGTATTGTGGCGGAGAACGGCAGCCTGTACTATTACAAGGACGGCGTGCTGAACTACGCCGGTCTGATCGAGATCGACGGCAGCTACTACTACGTCAAGACGAGCGGCGAGGTGGTCCACGGCCGCAGCTACTGGATCACCAAGACCAACGGCCTCATGGCCGAGCGCAGCTACACCTTTGCCGATGACGGCAGGATGATCACCGCGTGACCCAATCCGAGCAGGGGTGCCTCCCCGCACCCCTTATATATAAGCGAGCGTATGTAATATGTAACATAAAAGAGGAGGTTCCAAAAGAAATGAAGCAAGCTTTCAAGCGCATTCTGTCTCTGGCATTGGCGCTGCTGATGGTCGTGGTTCTGCTCCCGGCAGGGCTGGTCACGAGCGCGTATGCACTGGACGATATCCAGCAGACAGAAGACTACACCGCCACGGTGCAGGCGGCCGCATCCCCGAGCGTTCAGCCGCAGGCGGATGTCAGCGCCGATGCTGCGGCGACCTTCAGCGTGAACAACACGTCTTACACCGACCTGAATGCGGCGATTAACGCAGCGGTGAAAGCACGCAAGAAAACCATCGTTGTGGCGACTGACGGAACGCTGTCCGGCAATTACACCATCCCGGCCGGCGTTACCCTGCTGGTTCCGTTCGATGATGCCAACACGCTGTATACAACGGAGCCTGGCTCGGTAAAAGCCACGGCCGCACAGTCTGCGTTTCGGACGCTTACCTTGACCGATGATGCGTCTATTACGGTCAATGGCGCGATCAGCGTCGGTGGAAAGCTCTATACATCTACAAACACCCATGTCTGCAAGCCCACCGGTGCGTATGGGCAGATCAAGATGAGCGGCGGCAGCCAGATCACGGTTGCAAACGGCGGCGCGCTCTATGCCTGGGGCTATATTACCGGCAGCGGAAATGTCCGCATTACATCCGGCGCGACCGTATATGAGTGCTTTCAGGTTACCGACTGGCGCGGCGGCAGTGCAACGAGTGGTTTCTTTAATCCGGCAGATGTAAATAAAGTGTTTCCGTTCACCCAGTACTATGTGCAGAATGTGGAAGCTCCGCTGACCGTCGAATATGGCGGTTCAGAGAAGACGTATATTACAGCTTATAACCAGAAAATATCGATAGACTTTGTCGGTGCCGGCGGCATGTTTGAGCTTGCGGAGGGCGCTTCGTTTACGAAGACATACGACCCGGCGGCAGACCGCATTTCTTTTGATATAAGCGGGAACGCTTCGCTGAAGGGCATCAAAATGAAAGTCCTCTTTGTAACGATTGACTCGGCAAACTATGTCCTTCCCATCACCAACAACGTAAACATCAATATCCATTCCGGCGTGACCACGATCTCGCAGGATGTAGCACTGCTTCCCGGCGTGCAGGTGACGATCGATGAAGGCGCAAAACTGGATATCCAGAAGAATGCAAATCTGTATGTTTACGATGCAGACCAGTGGAGCAAAGACTATGTCTGGGGTTCCGGCAATGGAATCAGCCCGGTGGCGTATTCTCCTTCCGGCAAAGGCGGCCGTGCCGTTTCGGACACTGCCATCAATGTGAACGGTGTGCTGAACGTTGCGGGCAGCGTCTATACGACTGCCGGCGGTGCGGACATCTGTTCCAGCACAGGCAGCGGTCAATATCTCCAGACTGCAGTCCCCGGTTCCGAAAAGAACACCTACCAATGCACACAGAGCGGTTCTGATGTAACACCGGTGGCTATCCCCATCACCCCCGCCAAGCTGCACAACGCCGACGGTACCTACACCGAGACGACCGCGTCCATGGCGGGCGACACCTATGTGTATGCCAACGGCAAGTGGGCGGTCAAGGGCAACGAGATCGCCATCACCTTTGACCCCAACGGCGGCACGGGCACCATGGCGGCCATGAGCGTCAACCCCGGCGTTGACAACAAGCTGTCCGCCAACGTGTTTATCCGTGAGAATTATACTTTCACCGGCTGGAACACAACAGCAGACGGCACCGGCACTGCCTATGCCGACGGGGCGACCGTGAATTTCAATGCGGACACAACACTGTATGCGCAGTGGACGCAGAATCCGGTCATTACCTTTGATGCCAACGGCGGCGATGGCCTCATGCCCACCCAGACTGTGCAGCCCGGCGCGGCAGCCGCGCTGACCGCCAACGATTTCACCCGCGCTGACTACGACTTCGCCGGTTGGAACACGGCGGCGGACGGCACCGGCACGCCCTATGCCGATGGGGCGAACATCACTGCGTCTGAAAACGTTACCCTCTACGCCCAGTGGACACTGCACAAGTATCATGTCCGCTGGCTGAACTGGGATGGTTCCGTCCTGCAGGAGGGCGACTATACCTGCAAGGAAGAGGCCGGGTGGGACTTTTCCCACGATGATCCCGTGAAGCCCGATGATGAGGACTATGCCTACAGCTTTGATAACCGCTGGACGCCATATGATGCCGCTGAGAAAATCAATGGATGGGGCTTTTATCCTCATAAGGACGTCGATTTTACGGCAGTGTTCAGGCGGACCGCGAAGCTGACGGTCACCTTTGATGCCAACGGCGGAACCGGTACGATGGCTCCTGTAAAAACGCTTTCCGGTGAGGAGTATATACTCCCCGAGTGCAGCTTCACCCGCGAGGGCTACACATTTGACGGCTGGCTCATCACCGGTAAGATCGCTGCCTATCCAAGCGAAGAACCGTCTGATGTCGAAGATGTACCCGCCGCTGATCTGGGGCTTAGAAGAGGCATGTTGTTCCTCTACTCGGATTTGACCCTCAAGGCCAGTTGGAAAGTCAATACCTATACTGTGACCTGGAAAAACGATGACGGCACCGTGCTCAAGACCGAAAAGGTGAACTACGGCGCCATGCCGACCTATGGCGGTATCCCCACCAAATCCGCCGATGCCCAGTATACCTACTGCTTCGCCGGCTGGACTCCGGAGGTGGCGCCCGTCATGGGCGACGTCACTTACAGCGCCGTGTATACCGAGCAGCTCCGTTCCTACACGGTCAAGTGGGTCAACTGGGACGGCACCACGCTGCGGGAAGATACGGTGCCCTACGGCACGGTGCCTGCCTACGGCGCGGCCGATCCGACCCGCGCGGCCGACGCGAAGAATACGTATGCATTCAGCGGTTGGGACAAAGAGATCACTGCCGTCACCGGCAATGTGACGTATACGGCGCAGTTCACCGCAGCATGCCGGCACGCTGACACCACGCTTCGCAATGTGAAAGCTGCCACTTGCACCGAGGCCGGTTACACTGGCGATACCTATTGTTCGGACTGCGGTGTGAAGCTTTCCGACGGTGCGGTTATCCCCGCCAAGGGTCACACGGAGGTCATCGACTCGGCTGTCGAGCCTACGTGCACAAAGACCGGCCTGACCGAGGGCAAGCACTGCTCCGTCTGCAATGAGGTCATTGTTGCACAGCAGGTCATCCCCGCTGCGGGTCACACGGAGGTCATTGACCCGGCTGTCGAGCCTACGTGCACGGAGACTGGTCTGACCGAGGGCAAGCACTGCTCCGTCTGCAACGAGGTCATTGTTGCACAGCAGGTCATCCCCGCTACGGGTCACACGGAGGAGATCCGCGGTCGGAAGGACGCGACCCTCACCGAGGACGGCTACACCGGCGACACTTA
>ERZ809296.214-NODE-214-length-105050-cov-29.249726_pt1 | contig 105050 bp, 98 predicted proteins | sample MGYA00520511_ERZ809296 | MGnify/ENA primary metagenome ERZ809296 (study PRJEB31576, sample SAMEA3212662) | Homo sapiens | biome: human-gut; feature: human gut; material: fecal | place: Sweden | collected 2012 ...
GGCGGGAAATCTGCGGGAAATGGCAGAGCGGTTCCGAGCGCGAGAGGGGCATTACTCTCCCATTCTAACAGCTTCGGCTTTGAGATGGAAAAAGACGCGGTATCTGTCGGACGCTTCTCAGATCTTTATCCGGGAGCTCAAGTCCTTCTGTGATGGGCTGAATCGTTGGTATTAGTTCCCTGATAGGGCTTCGTCCTGCATCATCGGTCTGCTTACCGCGGTTCACAAGCCCACTATCCATTAAGACGCAGGCGCCTGCTCTTTGTCTCTGCGGCAGGTGTGCCGTGTTCAAGTTCAGGCTGACGGCCTGCCTCTGTGCTTTGCAGGCTGTAAAACAGCGTATGCCATAAGATATTTTCATAGCCTTGAAGACAGGGAGACGGGGAATCCGTAAGTGCTCAATAATCATCCGGTAACAAGAAGATGCCCGAGGGCCTCGCGTCAGAGGTCCTCGGGTGAAATCTTTTTTGTAGGAAGGATACAGTTCTTGCGGATCGCGGCAGTCCACGGCATGAACAGATCCAACTTGTCGGAAGCCGGATTTTTGCCCAGATAAGGCAGCTCGGTCAACAGGAGTTTCAGGTATGTGTATGGATCCAAGCCGTTTGCTTTGGCCGTCTCAACAATGGAGTACACGATCGCACTGGAATCTGCGCCCTTGGGGGTATCGCAGAACAGCCATGCTTTACGGCCTTGGACAAACGGGCGGATCGCGTTTTCAGCGAAGTTATTTGAGATATCTACCTCGCCATGTTCCAAAAACGCAGATAATGTACAATAAAGGACCTGTTGACAAAGTGGCGCGCAAATCCTTTCTGTGGTAAAATGGTTATAGGAGGGATGTGGCATGATGGGACGCCAAAGCAGACAAATGGCAATGATTTTCGTGGATATGGAGTCATTGATTCCGGAGAACCATCTGTTGCGGAAAATTAACCGAATGGTATCCTTTGACTTCATCTATGAACTTCTTGCACCATATTATCCGACGACTGGCCGCCCATCGGTCGACCCTGTCAGTATGTTCAAAATGCTCTTGATCGGATACCTGTATGGCATCAAATCAGAGCGGCGGTTGGTGGAGGAAGTTCAGCTCAACATCGCCTACCGATGGTTTTGCGGATTTGAACTGGATGACACGATCCCAAATCACTCCACATTCAGCAAGACCAGAACACGAAAATGGCAGCAGAGCAGCCTTTTTCAGAAAGCCTTTTATGAAATAGTCAAGCAATGCATAGACAGCGGGCTGATTGACGGAGAAGCGATGGCTGCGGATGGAAGCTACATTCCGGCCAACGTATCAAGAGAAAGCTGGATCAATGTAGAAATAGAAGTTGAACAGAGTATGCAAAGCTATCTCGATTCTTTGGATGAAGAGCTTTCCAATCAGCCGGGCTTCAAAAAGCCGCCAACAAAAATTGTAAGGAAGTGCCGTACCACCAGCCAAACAGATCCAGACAGCGGTTATATCAATCACGGCAGCAAACGCGGCATCGGGTATCTGATGGAAGCAACTGTGGACTGCAAACACGGCATTTTAACAGGCGTTGATGTATATTCTGCCAATGAGAAGGAAAGCGTCCTGATCTTGCGACATTTGGAACGGCAAATCAATTTTGGTATCCCGATGAGCCGGCTTGCTCTGGATCGCGGATACGAAACTGGTGCTGTTCACCGGGGGCTGGAGCTTCTGGGCATTATCGGATATATCCCCGCAATTCAGTTCTCCAATCCACCTGAGAAATATGGATTCTCCTACGATCCACAGCTGGACGCATTCATCTGTCCGGAAGGAGCTCCTCTTACGTACCACAGGCTAAATTGCAGTAAATCGACGGGCAAATATCTGCGTTGCTACCAGGTCGAGGGCGATGCCTGTATGCGCTGTCCAAAACGGCCGGGCTGTTTTGACAAAGCTGGAATTCGGCGCAGAGTGTTGGCCAGCAGCTGCTATCCGGCATTTTTCAGAGGGCATCAGCGCGTGGGAACTCCTGAATACCTGTCCATGATGCGGCTTCGCAAAATCTGGGCCGAGGGCAGTTTCTCCGTCTTGAAACGGGAACACTGTATTTCAAAGATTCGAAAAAGGGGCATTCTCGCGGCTACGGAAGAATGCCTCCTTGCTGCCATGGCCCTAAATCTTAAGCGAATGGCAAAATGCCATCTTTCGCTATCTCCCAATTTATTATTCTGCTGGAACCACTGTGGGTTTCAGCAGTTTTTTGCTTTTGTCAACGGGTCCAAATCTTGACGGCACCAAAACGCATTCAGGAATTTCTTCTGGTTCTTAGCATAAGTCACGGCATCAGCCAATTTGCTGCCCGGCGCCGGATCCAGAGTTTCAAGCCACCACCAATAAGCCTCAAGCAAAGGTTCTGCCTCTACCTGACGCGCTGTTTTGCGTATCACATCACTCATTTTGGAAAATTTCTTCTCCAGAGCAAAGAGCTTATTACAATAGTCATAGCCCCAAGCCGCCTTGGAAGTCTCTTTCGTTGCCCCCTTTGGCATCGCCTCACGCCAATAGCGCCGCATATGGCTCCAGCATCCGCAGCGGATCACGCCGTCCACCAGGTTGTATCCGGCATAGCCGTCTGTTACCAGACAGCCGGAGAAACCTTTCAGAAACACTGCCGCGTGCTTGCCACTGCGATCCGGTTGGTATTCGAAGTATCGAATCGGTTTGCCGCTGCGGTCATTGTTGGCATACACCCACATACGAGACTCGCTCGTGGCGGCCTTTCCGTCCTCCTTCAGCACCTGCACCACAGTCTCGTCTGCATGAATTACGGAATACTCCAAAAGAGTCTTTTTCATGCGCCGATACAGTGGTTTCAGCCAGGTCTGGGCGCACTGGATCACCCAGTTGGACATCGTGGCCCGGGAAAGGCGGATCCCCTCCCGTTCCCAGATCTTTTCTTGTCGGGCCAAAGGCAGTCCGTCCACATACTTTTGCGACATCACATTTGCCACTGTAGACGCGGATGCCAGAGAATGCTTCATCAGCATGGGAGGCGTCACCGTTGTAACGATATTGGCATAGCCGGTCTTCGCCTCACAGCTCTTGCACGCATAGCTGCAGCTGTAATATTCCACCACATAGCATTGACGGGGGATGGCTTCCAGTCGCCGGGAAACCAGCTTCTTTCCAATCATCTCATACTTGCCGCCGCACTTGCCGCAGATAAGTTCATCGTCGGAAAGCGTTATTAAAACCTCTTTCACCGGAAGATTTGCAGTCAGTTCATCTACGGTGCGCGTTGCCTTGCGGGTGTGTTCAGGAATAACAATGGTGTTCTCTGTCGGTTCAACAGCCTTATGATCCTGTTCTGCTTCTGCTTCATTAAACAGCCCCAGCTGAGTCCCGCCCTGCATGACGTACTTGGTTCTTTCGCTGGATTGGCCAAAACGAGCCCTTTGCGCATTCAAAAGCAGTTCATTCATATGGTCCAGTTTCTGACGCAGCTGTGCGTTTTCTTCAGCCAGATCATGGGCAGCTTTCTTCAGTTCTTCCAACTCATTTTTATCAATGACAGCCGTATTTTTGCCCACAGATCTCACCTGCCTTTGTGCCTTTTATTATAACACAAAGGCACTGAAAAGTACAGTATTTTCAATGGTTTTGCGCTTAAAACATGTCCTTTTTTGGAGTCTTCCGAACGGCTTTTGGTTGGTCTATTTTCAACCCCTCCATCAGCCATCGAAAAGTCTGTGGATCCAATAACCGCAGCTGCGCTTCACTTCTGGGCCATTGAAACGAGCCGTTGTTCAGTCGCTTATACAACAGGATATATCCATCGCCGGAAAAGTATAACGCCTTGATGCGGTCTGTGCGTCTTCCGCAAAACAGGAATAGACTTTCTTCACTCAGCTCCTGACCAAATTGTTGGGTCACGATTGCGGCTAAGCCCTCTATTCCGCGGCGCAGATCCGTATATCCACACGCATCATAACAGTTCCGTACTCGACTTAAATCTAACACAGTTGCTGTAAGGCCCGAAGAATGGCTGCCACCGCTTCCGCGTCCGTGTTTACCGGCAGTCTCAAATCTGCCTGTCCAATCTGGATCCGAAGTATACCCTCGCTTTGGGGGACAGGCGCTTCAAGATGCACCAGGCGCGGTGATGCTGTTTCCGCAACCGTTTCCCGCAATTTTTTCAGCCAGTAGTAATATTGCCGTTCAGATATCCCATTTTGTCTACAGAACTCTCGCTTACTCAGCCCACTGTTTTGCCCCGCCTGGATGATCTGGCTCCACTCCTGCAGACGATACTCATCCCGGATCGCCAACACATCTTCCATTTCTTACACGTACTCCCTTCGCATTCGAAAACTTACACGCAGTTTTTGTTGACTGCATATCATTTTCTCACACTTACTCAACCTTGGAAATGCGGGTGGTTATTGAGCACTTACGAGCTTTTGGATCTTTGAGCGGCAGAGGTGTGTTTTGATCGTATCCTGACACCCTGCAAAAAATGAGGACAGGTCATCCCTGTCCTCATTTTTTTGTGCATCTGCGTGGCTCAAAAAAGCTCCCCTTATTTTCCCCTCATAAACAGGTCATAGATCAACAATCTGCTCTACCGCGTACAGCGGCAAATTCACAAGCCGGTCTTCCTTTTTGAAATCCGTGAACCGGAGCAGAAAAAGGTACTGGTAATTGACGAGTTTCCTTATCTCGTCAAGACGAATCCAGCTTTCCCTTCCATTCTGCAAAATGCCTGGGATGAACTGCTCAAGGACAGCAACATTATGCTGATCCTTTCCGGATCGCTGATCGGCATGATGCAGAAGCACGCACTATCCTATGACAGTCCTTTGTATGGATGCAGAACCTCGCAGATGCGGTTGGCTCCATTGTCTTTCACAGAGATCTACGCCGTCCAGAAGTTGCCCTTTGACCGGGTCGTGGAACAGTATGCCGTGACTGGCGGTGTGCCGAAATACCTGGAGTTCTTCCAGGATGACCGGGATCTGCTGGATCAGCTCAAGGATGTGGTATTGTCCAAAAACGGCTTTCTGTATGAGGAGCCGAACTTTCTGCTGAAAAGCGAATCCATGACGGCGGTGAACTACTTCTCCATCATCAAGGCAATTGCCGACGGAAACCACAAGCTGGGGAAGATTGCCGGTGTGCTGGGACAGGAAACCTCAGCACTAACGCCTTATCTGTCCACGCTCTCCGAGCTGGGTTTCGTAGAAAAACGGACACCCATTACCGAAAAGAATCCGGAGAAATCCAGAAAGGGTCTGTACTTTATCGCAGACAACTTTATCCGCTTTTGGTTTCGGTATGTGTATCCGTACAAGGGCGAACTGGAATTTGACAATATGCAGATCGTTCTGGACGAGATTCAAAAGGATTTCATTGAGAAATTCGTGGCGTTTACTTATGAGGACATCTGCAAGGACATCTTTGTAAAGCTTTGCAAAGGCGGTGAGGTGTCATTTACCCCTTCCCACATCGGCTCTTATTGGCTGAATGATTTTGACGGCGATACAGAGATTGATGTCATGGCCGTGGATCAGCAGAACAAGCGGATATTTGCCGGTGAATGCAAATACCACAATAAGCCGGTAGATGCCCCGGTGTATTTTGCGCTGAAGGAAAAGGTCGCCCGCACAGATGAGATTCGCAAAGCCTATCCGAACTACACCGTTACCTTCGGCGTATTCAGTAAGAGCGGTTTCACACAGCGCCTTCTGGATGCCGCCGGCGAAAACCCTGACATTCTTCTGTTTGAGGGGGATCATATCCTTCAATAAAATAGTCTTGATTTCACTACGGAAAGTTTTTTCCTACCCTCCCGTGTCTACTTTTATAATACAGGGATGGTGTAAGTGTCCATGACCAGCTTCCCGACCGCCCGACTGCGTTCCAGCGCTTTTTCCAGATCCTTCGCGATCATCCAATTCTTTGCGCGGGCAATCACCAAAAGCTGGTCGATGTTGCAGCCCACACGCCGCACCTCCCGGATCAGCGTGGGCACATCGGCAGGCGGGGCCTCCTTGACCTCCGCGCCATTCAGGATATGACGGCAATAGCTCTCACGGGAAAGACCGGCTCTCCGTGCTTTTCCGTTCAGAGCATCAAGCTCTTCTCTGGTAAAGCGAATCTTCATTTCATGTGTTCTTTTCAAAAAAATCATCCTTTCTCAGCGGGGGTCATAGGGGCATGGCCCCTGTCAAGCTGAATTGTGGCCCCATAATTCGTTGCTTGTTAGGACAATACCGTTCTTAGTCCGATAGGGCATACTCTCCTGAAAGCTCATTACTGGCTGAAATAGGAATAGAGAAGTTTTTCTCTTTCAGCTGGTATAATAATTCAGGGGGAGAGTGTGAGAGGGGGAGCACGGCAGAAGCATTTGCACCGCGAAAGGATAGACTTCCCCCTTGGCGTATGCTCGCGGATCATTTACCGCTCCCGCCTGCGGTACAGTTCCAGCACCTTTACAACGGTATCCTCGATTTTCCCCACAGGCGTCCCTGCGGGGAAAAATCTGCCGATCAGTTCCGTGCGGCCTTCGCCTGCTCCGCCTGATTTGGTTTTTTCTCCTGCTGTCAGATAGGTTTTGTAAGCACGGGCTTTGAAGGACGCAAAACAAAAGAAACGTCCGCAAATGCAGACGTTTCTGATGTAAATGAGTGTTTCCGGCTCTGTTATGTTGATTTTTCTTTGAGGTCGTTACACACCAAGGTCAGCGGCGGCTTCCATCTTAAACTTATCCATAGCGGCGCGGGCCTCGGGAACGTTGATCTTGTTGGTGTTCTTACTGGACATAACAGTTTCTCCTTTTCAATCTCTTACATGTGTGGGTCACTTGGGTATCGCAAGCATAGTTTGACACGAAAAGGATCGGCTATGCGGAAATAAAAACGGTAAAATCTGTGTTTTTCTCAATTTTCGCCAGTATTATGCCCGGCACCGTTATTTAAAAGGATCTGGACCGCATTTTTATCGCAGGCCGGCAAACGGTATCTTCTGGTTCGTTTTGTCATTGCTTTCGTAAAAAATCACGGGGACTGCTTTTTAAGCAGTCCCCGTGTTGGGTTATTCAGCAGTATTTGCCATCGAGGCGATATAGTCCTCGTAGGTGCCAAGGCGGTCGGTCAGCTTGCCGTCCTCCAGCACCATAATGCGGTTGGCGATGGTCTGCACGAACTCGTGGTCATGGCTGGAAAACAGCACCACGCCCTTAAAGTCCATCAGGCCGTTGTTGACGGCGGTGATGGATTCCAGATCCAGATGGTTGGTGGGCTGATCCAGCACCAGCACGTTAGAACCGTAGAGCATCATGCGGGAGAGCATACACCGGACCTTCTCACCGCCGGAGAGGACCTTCACCGGCTTGAACACATCGTCGCCGGAAAACAGCATCCGACCCAGGAAGGCCCGCTTGAAGGACTCGGTGTTGGCCTCCGGGATCTTGGGGGTAAACTGGGCCAGCCAATCCACCAGATTCAAATCGCAGTCGTTGAAGAAAGCGGAGTTATCCAGCGGGAAATAGCTGGTGGTAATGGTGGTGCCCCACTTGTAGGTGCCCTCGTCCGGCTCCATCTCGCCCATGACGATCTTGAACAGGGTGGTCTTGGCGATCTCATCCTCGCCTACAAAGGCGATCTTGTCTCCCTTGTTCACCCGGAAGGACACGTTATCCAGCACCTTGCGGCCGTCCAGCGTCTTGGAGATGCCCTCCACCGCCAGGATCTCCTTGCCGCACTCCCGCTCCATGGTAAAGCCCACGAAGGGATACCGCCGGGAGGAGGCGGGCATTTCCTCTACCGTCAGCTTGTCCAGCAGCTTGCGGCGGGCCGTGGCCTGCTTGCTCTTGGACTTGTTGGCGGAGAAGCGCTGGATGAACAGCTGCAATTCCTTGATCTTTTCCTCGTTTTTCCGGTTCTGGTCCTTCATCATCCGCTGGACCATCTGGCTGGACTCGTACCAGAACTCATAGTTGCCCACATACATCTTGATATGGCCGTAGTCCACGTCCACGATGTTGGTGCAGACGGTGTTCAGGAAGTGACGGTCATGGCTCACCACAAGGATCAGGCTCTCGCAATCCATCAGAAAGTCCTCAAGCCACTCGATGGCCTGAATGTCCAGATGGTTGGTGGGCTCGTCCAGCAGGATGATGTCCGGCTTGCCGAACAGTGCCTGGGCCAGCAGCACCTTCACCTTTTCCTTGGCGGTCAGGCTGGACATTTCGCTGTAGAGAATATCGTTGGAGAGGCCAAGGCCCTGAATGAGCCGGGACACGTCGGATTCGGCCTCCCAGCCGCCCATTTCTGCAAATTCGGCCTCCAGCTCGCTGGCCTTCACGCCGTCCTCGTCGGTGAAGTCCTCTTTTTCATAGAGGGCGTCCTTCTCCTTCATCACATCGTAAAGCCGCTGGTTGCCCATCATCACCGTATCCAGCACGGTGTAGGCGTCATACTGGAAGTGGTCCTGCTTCAGAATGGACATCCGCTCTTCCTTGGGAATAATGACCTCGCCGGTGGTGGGCTCCAGATCCCCGGAGAGGATGCGGAGGAAGGTGGACTTGCCAGCGCCGTTGGCGCCGATGATGCCGTAGCAGTTGCCGGGAACGAACTTCAGCTCCACGTCCTTGAACAGGGTCTGGCCGCTGAAGTTCATGCTTACATTGTTGACTGTGATCATGTCGGTATCCTTTCATCACGGAGTCCGCGATTTTCCCGCAGGCTCCTTTTATTATCCGTCATAGCCGGACAGCGGTCCGGACGGCAGACAGTTCCCCGCCGCCGCATAAAAAAGCGACGGCCAAACGGTCGTCACAGAACATTGTGCTGCCCAAAACTGGTACTATTATGTTGCTTTTTCTCTCTTTTGTCAAGTATTCTTCTGCATTTGTACAGAAACATACTGACATTTCTTGAGACTGCCAATAAAGTGATAAATTCTCCGCGACGGTAAGGAAGGGTGTGCGCGGGAAACCCAAGAAGGGTGTCCTGCGCCATTGAAATCCTAAGTTTTCAGAACTTTTATAAAGTTCTAAAAACTTGTTCAGCGGGACGAAAAGGCTTTTTCGACACGCTGATTTCCTTTTTCATGCCGCTCTCCCGGCGTTTTTTCCTTGAAAGCCCCTTGACAATTTGGTTTACACATTGTAGACTGCAGGTAGAAGGTCTACATGTAGTAAACCTCGGAGGTGAACCTATGAGCGATTTGAAAATGGGGCCGGTGGAGACCCGGTTCGCGGAGATCATCTGGGACAGGGAGCCGGTGGGCTCCACGGAGTTGGTCCGACTGGCGGAGGAGGCCCTTGGTTGGAAAAAGTCCACCACCTACACCGTTCTGAAACGGCTGTGTGACCGGGGCATCTTCCAAAACGAGGGCGGCACCGTCACCAGCCGGCTGTCCCGGGCGGACTATGACACCGCCCAAAGCCAGCAATTCGTGGAGGAAAGCTTTTCCGGGTCCCTGCCCGCGTTTATCACGGCGTTTACCCGGCGAAAAAAGCTGACGGAGGACGAAATCGCGGAGCTGCAAAAGCTGATCGATCAGAACAGGAGGTAGCGTATGGGCGAGTTTGTAATGCACCGGCTGTTTCCCATCGTCTGTAATATGAGTCTCACCGCCAGCGTGGTGATTCTGGCGGTGCTGGCAGTCCGCCTGCTGCTGCGGCGGGCTCCCAAGGTCTTTTCCTATGCCCTGTGGGCGGTGGTGCTGTTCCGGCTGCTGTGTCCGGTGTCCGTCACCTCCGCTGTGTCCCTGCTGGGAGCGCTGGGCGCTCCAGCCCAGGAGCGGACCGCCGTTACCAGCGTGGTGGAGTACGTCCCGGCGGACATCGTCCGCAATATGGCCCCCACGGTGACGCCTTTGCCCCAGGAGCCGTTCCCGGCGGAACCCGGCGAGAACATCGTCAGCACCGCCCCCAGCGTGACTCAGCCTGCCGCTGCCCCAGCCTCACCCCTTAGCGGCCCGGTGGCGGTCCTGACCCTGACGTGGCTGACGGGCATGGCCCTGCTGCTCCTTTACAGCGTGATCTCCCTGCTGCGGCTCCGCCGCCGTCTGGTGGGAGCCGTGCGATTGGAGGACAACATCTATCTGGCGGACTACATCCCCTCCCCCTTTGTCATGGGCCTGTTCCGGCCCAAGATCTACCTGCCCTCCACCCTGACGGAAACAGAGCGGGGCTACATCCTGCGGCATGAGCAGTATCACCTCCGCCGCCGGGATCATGTGGTAAAGCTCCTGTCATTTCTGGCCCTGTGCGTTCACTGGTTCAACCCGCTGGTGTGGGCGGCGTTCATCTTGGCGGGGAAGGACATGGAAATGAGCTGCGACGAGGCAGTGGTAAGGGAATTGGGCGAGGACATCCGGGCGGACTACTCCGCCTCTCTGCTGAGCCTTGCCACCGGCCGCCGCATCGTGGCGGGAATGCCCCTCGCCTTCGGTGAGGGCGACACCGGCAGCCACATCCGGAACCTGCTGAACTGGAAACGGCCCCAGCCGTGGATCATCGCCGTGTGCGCCGTGGTCTGCGTGGGACTGATCGCCCTCTGCGCCGCCAATCCAAAGGGGAGCGGCACCCCAACGGAAGATCCCCCGGCGGACCGGACGGAAACCGGCCAGTGGCCCAGCGTGGAAGCCTACGTCCAGCAGGTAATGCTGTCCCAGACGGAGGCGCGGTATTACACGGAAAACGCCGATGGCACTGCCAGCGGCCAGCCCCATACCGCCGCGGTGACGGATCGAAAGCTGGAATATCTGACGAAGGGCGGCGAGCTGGCCGGGCTGGACCCCGACGGCGTGTTGGAGGAATGGGAATATTTCTATCTGGTGAAGCTGGATGTGGACACGGCTTCGGTGGCGCTGGTGGGCGGACAGTATTATGACGACGAGGAATACTTCTCGTTAGATGATCGTCATGTAATAGTGGCCCTGCGGCACGATGACGGCAGCTACGACATCCTCTGCGACGACTCCATCAATGACGGCGGCGATTTCTTCGGCTATCACAACACCATGGAGGAGGCCATTTACGACTGGTATGTGACGGACCGAAAGCTGGATCTGCCGCTGTATGTGGAGGACTGGATCGACCAGATCAACTACAACAACCCCAATGACAAGCCCGGCAACTATCCCGTCCACCGCTACGATGTGGACGGCGGTTACCTCTATATCCCCGGCAGCGCATGGATCATGGCGGACGTGACGGCCCATCGCAGTCACGGTCACTGGGAATGGTATTCCGGCTATGATACCGGCTCCATCCTTACGGTAGACCGGTTCACCCAGACCTTGGAGGACGAATATATTACTTCCCGGAAGCAGGGCTTCGAGCCGCTGGACGATACCAAGCAGATCTGGAAACGGCGGCAGGGCGGCATAAACGAGCGCTACTACTTCTACCCCGCCGCCGATGGGAACGGCTGCTGGCGGATCTGGACTTTGTGGACGGATCTGGGTATCAGCAATTACGTGCATATCTTCATCGAGCCTCAGGTGATGTATCTCATGGCGGAGAGCTTCACGCCGACGGAGAGCTTTCCCGCCGCCGGCGCGTCCACCCGGACTACGATGACCTCCACCTACCGGGCGGAGGTGGACGGGCGTGCCGCGGATCTTACGGTCTCCTACACGGTGGAGCAGAAAAACGGCGAGCTGCAGCTCTGTTCTCTGGACAGCGCCCGGGCCAGAAACGTTCACGGCTGGGAGCAGGTGCATCTGGCAGCCACGGTGGAGCAGCATCAGTCGCTGTTCGGTTCGGGCCTATATCAGTACCTCGTTCCAGTATTCTACGAGGCCGACCGGGGCAATGGCTGGGAAACCTTTCAGGCCGTGGTGGAGATCTCGCTGACAGGGCAGTACAGTCCCCGGCACACCCTGACGCAAGAGGAGCTGGCCGCCTACAACGCCGTTATGGACCCTGCGGTCCGGGATGAGAGCGGTGACATTGTGGACTTTCACATCCAGCCCTTCAGTTACTTCTTTTCCTCCTATTATAAAAATGTCAGGAACCTGAATTTTGAGGAATTTATCCGCTATTTCCCGGACAGCGGCCAGGCGACCGAGGCGGAATTTGAGGCGTTGAAAAAGCTGGATGACTGGCCGTTCAAGCAGGTGGCGCGCATGGAGGATATGCCGGTACCCATCCACCGGCACACGATTTCCAGCATCAACGAGGTGCTGACCCGCTGGGGCGGCATCACCACGAGCAATCTGGACACCTCCGGCGTCTGCTATCTGGAGGAATACGACGCTTACTATACATATACCTCAGATTTCAATATGTTCTATTTTATAGCGGAATCCGGCGAACAGGTCGGAAACTACGTTTATCTGCGTAAATCTGTTGAAAACGGAAATATTGCAGTCCTGACCCTGCGCCTGGTGCCGGGAACGGACGAATGGCAAATTGTATCCCACTGGCGCTCGGGCAGTTGAACCGCATAAAAAGTCAGGCGTTGGAAAGCCAACGCCTGGCTTCAGCGTGTCGAAAAAGTCTTTTCTCCCCGCTGAGCCAGTTTTCAGAACTTTATAAAAGTTCTGAAAACTAAGGATTTCAATGGCGCAGGACACCCTTCTTGGGTTTCCCGCGCACACCCTTCCTTTCCGTTGCGGAGAATCTACCTCTTTATCGACAGCCTCAAGTCAGGCGTTGGAAAACCAACGCCTGACTTTTACTATGTTTGCTATGTTCCTTTTTATTCGTCAGTCCTTTCGGTACTCCGGCTTCCAGAGCAGTTCCTCAAAGCTCTTGATATACACGTCGCAGAAGGAGCGCATTTCCTTCTCGTCCCCGGCGAAAAAGCTGTCATAGACCCCTACCACCCGCATTTTGGCGCTGCGGGCGCCCTTGCAGGCGGCAAGGCTGTCGTCAAACAGGGTACAGGTTTCCGGCTCCACGCCGTACCGCTCCGCCACCCCTAACCACAGGCGCTTGTCCTTTTTCTCAATACCCAACTCCTGGGCAAAGGTAACGGATTCGAAGTACTTCATCAGATCCAGCTTTTCCATCGCGGTGCGGCAGTGCACCGGCACACTGGAGGTCACCAGCGCCATCCGCCGGTTCTCCGCCTTGCACTGCTTTAAAAACGCCCGGACGCCGGGCTTCACCGTCACATGGGCGTAGGCGTCCTTGGCCAGCTCCATCCACTCCGCCATGATGTCTTCCTCGCTGTCGGGCAGATTACAGAACTCCTTGGTGAACTTAGCCGCCAAGGGGAAAATGGTGTGGGCCACCCCCTCGTAATAGGCTTTTGTGTAGGGCAGACCCCTCCGGGCCAGAAATTCCCTGTCCACGTCCTTCCAGACATCGTTGGAATCAATGAGGGTGCCGTCCATATCAAATAAATACATATCAGTTCTCCTTTTCCAGCCAGAATCGCCACGGGAAGTCCTTGGCCTCCTCCGCATAGTCCACGCCGATCCGTGGGCCGGCGCAGATGTGCTCCGATCCGATCATCGGGTCCGTCAGCCCAACGTCCGTCAGGGAATCGCAGAGGAACAGAACGTCCCCCTCCAGATCCAGTTTGTTCTGGGCCGTGGTGAGGTCCAGCGCCTTACAGACCTTGCCGGGACCGTTGAGAAAGTTTTTCCGCCGGTAGGCGTTCATGGGCGCATCCCCGAACCGCAGGTGCTTCATGGTCTCTGCCCCCGCCGCCGGTTCCAGTCCCCGCAGCAGCACGGCAGAAGGTTCTCCCTCCGGCTCCGTGACGAAGTTCAGACAGTGGTACATCCCGTAGATGAAATAGATGTAGGCATGGCCCGGAGCCATGAACAGCGTTTCCGTCCGGGGCGTGCGGCGGTAGTTATAGGCGTGGCAGGCCTTGTCGCACCGGCCCACGTAGGCCTCCGTTTCCGTAATGCGGCCCGCCAGCAGCTCGCCGTTCCGGTTCCGCACCAGATACTTTCCCAACAGTGCCTGCGCGATGGCAACGGTGTCGCCGTTGAAGAAATCATGGGTCAGCTTCGCCATAGAGCCTCCTTTATCAAATATGCAGAATTTCGCAGAAAAGCAGTAAAAATTCACAAAAACAGCCGCGTTTCCAGAACCTCCTTTGCGGCCTTCGGAGAAGTCGGCCAGCCCCTCTTGCGGCGGCGGCAGTTTTCCACTATAATCGCTACATTCGCGGTCTCTGCGCCAACCTTCGCGCAGGGCTGATTCGATGCGTTGATCCACGCTGCCTGCCGTCCAAAACCGGCGGGAGAAATTTTTATCATCATACCACATCCGGTGGGGAGGAGCAAGTATATGAAGCAGGGTTCTCTGCGTTCGTCCGCCTATGCGGTTCTGACGGCTTTTATCTGGGGCACCGCCTTTGTAGCCCAGAGCGTGGGCGCGGAACATGTCCCGCCGCTGGCCTTTAATGCCGCCCGGTCGGTGATCGCCTTTGTGTTTTTGCTGGTGCTGTGCGCCGTCATGCGATCCGGCCGCCGGAAGGGGCAGGCTGCCTCCGTCACCCGCTCCCGGAAGGATCTGCTGCTGGGCGGCTTCTGGTGCGGCCTGACGCTGGGCCTTGCCTCCTTCCTTCAGCAAAAGGGTCTGGACACCACTTCCCCCGGCAAGGCGGGCTTCATCACCGCACTTTACATCGTGCTGGTGCCCATTTTCGGCATTTTCCTGAAAAAGCGGGTGCCCAAGGCGGTGTGGGTCAGTGTGCTGCTGGCGGTGACGGGACTGTACTGCCTGTGCATCACGGAGAGCTTTACCATCGCCCCCGGCGACCTCTGCGTGATGCTGTGCGCCTTTGTGTTTACAGCACAGATCCTTCTGGTGGATCACTTTGTCACCGTGGTGGACGGCGTGGAGCTGTCCTGCTGTCAGTTCTTCTTTGTCACGGCGTTTTCCCTGATTGGCTCCCTGCTTTTCGAGCATCCCACCTGGGTGGGCCTGACCATGGCGGCGGGCGCCATTCTGTATGCGGGTCTCCTTTCCAGCGGCGTGGGCTATACGCTGCAAATTCTGGCTCAGAAAGGCTCCAACCCCACGGTGATCTCTCTGCTGCTGAGTCTGGAATCCGTGTTCGCCACCATTTCCGGTGCGGCGATTTTGGGAGACCGCCTCAGCGGGCGGGAATATTTCGGCTGCGCCCTGATGCTGGCAGCGGTGGTGCTGGCACAGCTGCCGGACAGAAAAAAAGCATAAGCCCTGCGTGTTTTTTCGGAAGCGGAGCCTGTTGGCTCCGCTTTTTTCGTGGACATTCGCAAAGGTATGTGCTATACTTTAGTCTGTATGAGTATGGAATCCATAACCGAGGTGAAAAATATGCGGATCGACGTATTAGGCGTTGGTTTTGATAATCTGACCATGACGGAAGCCGTGTCCCGCGGAGCGGCACTGCTGGAGGAACCGGGGTGCCACTATGTAGTGACCCCGAATCCGGAGATCGTGGAGGTCTGCCGGGAAAATCCGGCGGCCATGCGGGCGGTCAACGGCGCGGATCTGGTGCTGCCGGACGGCATCGGCGTGGTAAAGGGAGCGGCTATGCTGGGCACGCCCTTAAAGGAAAAGACCCCCGGCATTGAATTTGCCGCGGGGCTGATGGAAAAGATGGCCGAGCGCGGGAGATCCCTCTATCTGCTGGGCGCCAAGCCCGGCGTGGCGGACCTGGCGGCGGAACGGCTGCAAAAGCAGTACCCCGGATTGAAGATCGCCGGAACTCATGATGGCTACTTCAAGGAGGACGCCCCTGTGGTGGAAGCCATCCGGGAAAGCGGCGCGGACTGCGTGTTCGTCTGTCTGGGAGCCCCCAAGCAGGAGTTGTGGATGGCGCGGAACGGCCCCGCCACCGGCGCCCATTTGCTGTGCGGCCTGGGCGGCAGCCTGGACGTGTTCGCGGGCACCGTGGAGCGGGCCCCGAAGTTCTGGTCTGACCACGGCCTGGAATGGTTCTACCGCCTGTGCAAGGAGCCGAAGCGCATCGGCCGGATGATGAAGCTGCCGCTGTTTCTGGTCCATGTGCGGCAGGAGAAAGGAAAGCGGAAATGAGCGGACGGCTGATCGTATTTGAAGGGACCGACGGTTCCGGAAAAGCCACCCAGTCCCGGCTGCTGTGTGAGCATCTGCGGCGGGAAAACATCCCCTACAAAAATATCACCTTTCCCCGGTACGGCAAGCCCTCCGCCGCCATGGTGCAGGAGTATCTTGATGGCAATTTAGGCAGGCGCCCCGGCGATGTGAACGCCTACGCAGCGTCGCTGATGTTTTCCATGGATCGCTATGCCTCCTACAAGCAGGACTGGGGCGCTTTCTACGAAGCCGGTGGGCTGGTGATCGCGGACCGCTACACCACGTCCAACGCCGTCCACCAGGCGTCCAAGCTGCTGCCTGGTGAGCGAAAGGGTTTTTTGGAGTGGCTTTTTGATTTGGAATATGGCAAGCTGGGCCTGCCGAAGCCGGATCTGGTGCTCTATCTGGATATGCCCACGGAGATCACGGAGAAGATGATGCGCCAGCGGGAAGCCGCCACCGGCACCCATGCGGATATCCATGAGCAGGACGAGACCTATCTGAAAAACTGCCGGGCAGCCGCCCGGGAGATCGTGAAGGACTGCGGCTGGACCGTGATCCGCTGTGCCAGGGACGATGCGCCCCGAACCGTGGAGGACATCCACAACGAGGTGTACAAGACTGTCAAGTCGCTGCTGTAATGCCTGTCCCCCCAGCGGGACGCGGTGCGTCCCCGCCGGTTCAGCAGCAATCGCAGCCGTTGTGGACACAGCCGTTTCCGCAGCTATATCCGCTGCCGCAGCATACCAGTACCACGATCAGAACGAGAATGATCCAGAGCCAGGAGCTGTCATTGTTGTTGCAGCACATACCACTACCCCGCTTTCCGTTTGATAGGCTATCTTATGCCGCTGTCACCAGAAACCGGGCTTGGACCGGACAAAAATCCGGAAATTGTATTCCCCTTCCCTGCCGGGGACCGGGAAAGCAAGGAGGAACCAATGTCTGAATACAGAAGAGATGATACTGCCAGCTGGGACGCACAGGAGGTCCGGCAGGCACAGGGGGCGCGGCGTGAAGCGGCGTCTGCCCACCACAGCAAGAGCCGTCCCCGCAGGCGTAGACAGAATCCGCTGGCGGTGCTGGTCGGTTACCTGATTTTCGTCCTGCTGGCTTCCGCCATTCTGGCGGGTGTGGGCTGGATGCTGGGCTCGGATTTCTGTGCCTTCAACCGGGGTGCTCTGCGGGAGACCTCGGTGGAGGTGACGGCGGAGGACAGCGTGTCCACCGTGGCGGATAAGCTCCAGGATGCGGGGCTCATCAAGTACAAGTGGTTTTTCAAGCTCTACGCCGGGATCTCCCATGCCGATAAAAAGATCGGCATCGGCACCTATACGCTGAATACGGAGATGGATTACCGGGCGCTGATCCTGGGCATGCACAACTCCTCCGGCAACCTGACGGCGGAGACTGTCACCGTCACCATCCCCGAGGGCTACACCGTGATGCAGACCATCCGCCTGATGGCGGAAAAGGGCGTCAACACGGAGGAAAACCTGCTGGAGGCCGCCAAAACCGCCAACTATGATTACAGCTTCATTGACAACAGCTCTGAGGAGGTCAGCCGTCTGGAGGGCTACCTTTTCCCGGACACCTATGAGTTCTACAAGAACCACAACGCGAAAAACGCCCTTGGCAAGCTGATTGACGCCTTTGCCGACCATATGGACGAGGACGCCTTCACATCCTCCAAGGCCAAGACCATGGGTTACAGCATGAAGGACGTGGTGATCATCGCCTCCCTCATCGAAAAGGAGACGGACGGCACGGATCAGGCGGACATCGCCTCGGTGATTTACAACCGCCTGCAAAATAAGGGGGAGACTGTGGGACTGTTGCAGATCGATGCTGCACTGCTCTACGGCCTGCCGGATCATACCGGGGCCATCACCAATGAGGACAAGGCGGTGGACACCCCCTATAACCTGTATCTCCACAAGGGACTGCCGCCCACGGCCATTGCCAACCCCGGCAGCACGGCGCTGAACGCGGCCATGAACCCCAACGATACGGATTACTATTATTACGCATTGGGTACCGATGGGCGGCACCACTTCTCCAAAACGCTGGCGGAGCACAACGCCTTTGTGGGGAGCAGTTCCTATGGCGGATAAGAGAAAAACGCCGGAGCTGCTGGCTCCGGCGGGGGATATGGAACGGCTGAAAATGGCCGTGCTCTACGGGGCGGACGCCGTGTATCTGGCGGGCACCTCCTTCGGGATGCGGGCCTTCGCCGGAAACTTTGACCCGGACGAGCTGAAGGCGGCGGTGGCCTATGCCCATGCGCACAATGTACGGGTTCACTGCACCATCAACACCATGCCCCGGGGGGATGAGATCGTCCGCCTGCCGGCGCATCTGGAACGGCTGAATGACGCCGGCGTGGACGCGGTGATCGTGGCGGACCTGGGTGCCTTTACGCTGGCGGGGAAATATGCCCCCAACTGCCAGCGCCACATCTCCACTCAGGCCAGCATTTCCAACTATGTCACCGCCAACGCCTGGCACGATCTGGGGGCTTCCCGGGTGATTCTGGCCCGGGAGCTGAGTCTGGAGGAGATCCGTACCATCCGGGAAAAGACTCCGCCGGATCTGGAGATTGAGGCCTTTGTCCACGGGGCCATGTGCGTCAGCTATTCCGGCCGGTGCCTGCTGAGTAATTACATGACGGGCCGGGACGCCAGCCGGGGCGCCTGCGCCCAGCCCTGCCGCTATCACTACGCCCTGATGGAGGAAAAGCGCCCCGGCGAGTATTTCCCCATTGAAGAGGACGAAAAGGGCAGCTACATTCTGAATTCCCGGGACATGTGCATGATCGACCATTTGGATGACCTGATTGACGCGGGCCTTTCCAGTCTGAAAATCGAGGGGCGGGCCAAATCCGCCTACTATGCCGCCATTGTCACCGGCGCTTACCGCCACTGTCTGGATGCCGCTGCCGCGGGCCGCCCCATTGACCCGGTGTGGCGGGACGAGGTGGAGCACGTCAGCCACCGTCCTTATGCCACCGGCTTTTATTACGGCTACCCCGGCCAGTATTACGAAAATTCCCGCTATATCCGGGAGTGGCAGGTGGTGGCCCTTGTCACGGAATGCGACGAGGGCGGCAACGCCGTCATCTCCCTGCGGAATAAGTTCCGCACCGGGGACACCGTGGAGCTGGTGGGCCCGGATCTGCGGCCCTTTTCCATCACTGTGCCGGATATGCGGGATGAAAACGGCATGGCGGTAGAGGAGCCCCGGAATCCCCAGATGCTTTTGAAACTCAGGCTGCCCCGCCAGGTGCCGCCTATGACCCTGATGCGCCATCAGGTAGAATTATCAGCCAGATAAGGAGACAGAAAAGAATTATGAACGCGGATGTTGTGATTATCGGCGCCGGCCCTGCCGGCATTTTCACCGCTCTGGAAATGATCAAAAAGGGCAGCCGGCAGAAAATTATTATGGTGGAAAAGGGACAGGCGGTGGAAAACCGCCACTGTCCCAAGGACAAGACCAAAAAGTGCGTCAACTGCAAGCCCTACTGCCACATCACCACCGGCTTCTCCGGCGCCGGTGCGTTTTCCGACGGCAAGCTGTCCCTCAGCTATGAGGTAGGCGGCGATCTGCCCACCCTCATCACCCCGGAGCTGGCACAGGAGACCATCAATTACGCTGACCAGATCTATCTGGATTTCGGTGCGGACGAGCACATTGAGGGTCTCGGTAATGACGAGGAGCGCAAGGAGATCCGCAAGCACGCCATTCAGGCAGGCTTGAAGCTGGTGGACTGCCCCATCCGCCACATGGGCACGGAAAAGGCTCAGGGTATCTACTACGCCATCGAGCAGTACTTACAGGAGCACGGCGTAGAGATGTACTTTGGCTACGAGTGCAGCAACCTGATTCTGGAAAATGACGTCTGCAAGGGCGTTTCCGTGTCCAACGGCAAGGTGGACATGGAGATCTACGCCAAGCACACCGTGGTGGCCACCGGCCGCCGGGGTGCCGACTGGCTGGAAAAGCTCTGCGCCGAGCACAACATCGCCCACGCCCCCGGCACTGTGGATATCGGTGTCCGTGTGGAGGTCCGCAATGAGGTCATGGAGACCGTAAACCGGGTCCTGTACGAGTCCAAGCTGGTAGGCTATCCCCGGCCCTTCAAGAACAAGGTCCGTACCTTCTGCCAAAACCCCGGCGGCTTTGTCAGTCAGGAAAACTATGACAACAACCTGGCGGTGGTCAACGGCCACTCCTACAAGGAGAAGAAGAGCGACAACACCAACCTGTCCATTCTCTGCTCCCACAACTTCTCCGTGCCCTTCAACCAGCCCATTGCCTACGCCCAGAAGGTGGGCGAGCTGACCAACATGCTGGCCAACGGCCAGATCCTGGTGCAGCGCTTCGGCGACATTCTGGACGGCAAACGCACCTGGCAGAAGGAGCTGGCCCAGTCCAACATCCGCCCCACTCTGCCGGACGCCGTGGCCGGCGACATCACCGCCGCCATGCCCTACCGGGCCATGACCAATATCATCAACTTCATTCAGGCTATGGATTATGTGGTGCCCGGCTTCGCCGCCTACGAGACCCTGCTGTATTCCCCGGAGCTGAAGTTCTACTCCAACCGGGTAAAGATGGACACGGATTTCAACACCAGCCTTCAGGGCCTTCACTGCCTGGGCGACAGCTCCGGCTGGACCCGCGGCTTGATGATGGCCTCCGTCATGGGTGTCCTCATGGGCCGCAAGATCGCGGAGGAGGGCTGAGTTCCCTTCCGCCCGTAATATGTTCCGAATAAATACAGCCCCGCCGGATTCCTTTCGGAATCCGGCGGGGCTTTTATCATGTAGGAAAGGCTTTGCGCTTATTCCTGCGGCTGGTCGGCGGCGATGTTCACGCCGATGCCGTTGACCTCCACGCCGTCATCGGCGGGGATCAGGAGATACTTGCGGCCGTCGATGACCCGGGTCTCGATGAGGTAGCTGTTTTCCGGGGCGATGGAGATTTTCACCTCCGGGGTGGTAACCTGAAATTTGCGGCTCTCGATGATATTCACCGGATTCAGTGCGGCGTTTTCGCCGTACTGCTTTTCGCAGTTCGCTTTGAACGCTTCCACCTTTTCGGTGTCCACGCCGCTGTTGGCCAGTATGCAGCCCACGTCGGAAACCGTCAGCTCCAGCGGCTCCGGATCGTGGCTTTCCTTGTGGTCCTCGATCTTTGCCCGGATCTGCTCATGGACGGACTGCACTACATCATAGCTGCAATCCTGATCCAGAGCCTCCGTCAGCGCCGTATCAAAAACGTTTTTCTGTTCTGCCGCAGACATGGGCGGCTCCACCCGGAACAGCGCGTCAATGACCTCCTGATGCAGCTCCGCCGGGTTCTTGGCGTAGAACAGCAGGTCATAGATGTTGGCGGCGCGGCTGTCAAAGGCGGGGTACAGGAAGCCAAGCTCCGGGGCCAGCGCGATATGGCCGGTGGAGCCGGGATGGAATTCGTTCAGGTCATGATCGTACCGCAGCTCCAGAGTAGGGGCCTTTACCGGGCAGACGGCGCAGACAAAGTAGCGATACACCGTGTCCCCCGCGTCCGCCTGAAATTCATCGTCCCGGCTCTTGTGGGGCACATCGTAGGTGTCCGCCGCCAGTAGGATCAGATAGTTGGTCTCCCCCATATTCAGCGCGTCGATCAGCCGACGGCAGAAATCCTCCCGGGAGGCAGGGTCCTTCAGTTCTGTCTGCCGCATGGTCTGCAGCAGGCGATGCTCGTCACTGTCCGCCACCTGCGCCGTGGAAAATGTGATATCCACCAAGTTCTTGCCCAAGGCCCCGGAGAGGGTCTTTTTCAGAAGGCCCAGATACATTTCCTGCTCCTCCTGCTGCATGAGGCCCATAGAGGCGTCGATCCAGGAAATGATCTCCTTATTGCTGTTGACATAGCAGCCAAAAATCTTGGAAATGCTGTTTTTATCCAGCTTAAAGCGCCGGCGGATCTCGTTGAGTTCTTTTTGATTCATGGTTATCCTTTCCCTTCGGTCAATGCTCGTACAGGAAGAAAGTGTACCACGGAACCGGCCGGAGGGCAAGGGTAAAACCTACAAATCACACACAGCAAAACCGGCGGATACGCATACACGTATCCGCCGGTTGTTCGTTATTCGGTCAGCCGATCAGCCGTTCTTCTTGCCGGCGCACAGCTTTTCCGCAAGGACGCACAGGAGAACGGTCAGGACCATATCCGGCAGAGTGTAGCCCACCGGGGTGTCCACGCCCATGAGCCAGCGATAGGCGATGAAGCCCACCAGCCAGATCACAAGGTTCCGGCTGTCCGCCGCCGCGGCAAAGCGGTCCCGCTTGAGGAGGAAATGATCCGCGATCTGCACCGCGATCATGGGTGCAAACACAGAGCCGATCAGATACAGGAAGCCGGTGATATCATCCATGGGGAACAGAATGGCCCCCGCAGCGCCGATGACCGTCACCGCAATGGCGGTCTTTTTCCCGTTCAGCTTCTTGGAGAGGGACTCGGCAGAAATACCGGCGGACCAGGCATCCAGGAAGGTGGTGGTGACGGTGGAGAACACCAGGATCACCAGCGCGGCAATGCCGAGACCGGCCTTCACCATGATAACGGCAATGTCATACTCCCCGGTAAAGATGGCCGCGCCCATGCCGATGACATACATCCAGCAGGACACCAGCCCGTACACCAGAACGCTGACCCAGGTGGCCTGCACAGGCTTTTCCGCCTCGCGGGTGTAGTCGCTGATGAGGGGCAGCCAACTCAGAGGCATGGCCACCGCCAGCTCCACCGCCGCACCGAAGGTCATGGCCTCGCCGGAGGCCGCCATAGCGCTGCCGGAGAAGAAGATCACCTTGCACAGCACTAAGGTCAAAAGAAACAGGGCCGCCATAGTAAGCTTGTTGATCCAGCCCAGATCCGTGATGCCCACAGCGATCCACAGGATAATAAGGACGCCGATGACCAGACACCAGACCCAATGACCAAGATTGAAAATACCTCCGATAGCCAAGGCCCCGTCATAGATCATGATGGCAGTCCAGCCTACCAGCTGAAGCACGTTCAGGAAGGCGAACAGCAAGCCGCCCTTCTGTCCAAAGCTCATTTTCACAGTCTCCATGGCGCTGCGGCCGGTGCGGCCGCCGATGAGACCCGCCAGAAGCATCATGGCGCAGCCGATGATGTGGCCGATGAGAATGGCCGCCAGACCCTTGGCCATACCCAACGGGGCAAAGGCGGTGCCGGTGAGGATCTCCGCCAGAGAAACGCCTGCGCCGAACCAGATCAGTCCGTTTTGGAAGGTGGATGTCTTTTTCATGCCTGCGCCCCGCCTTCCGTTCCGAAGCGGTCCGCCATATCCCAGAAGGATGCCTCATAGCGGGAACACGCCGTAAAGATCTCCTCCAGATAGCGGAGCTGCTCCTCGGTATAGTCCTTGGTCAGCCGCTCCAGCATATCCTTCAGGATCACGTTGTTGCCTGTGTAGCGGGGAGTGATGTAGCCCCGTACCCAACGCCCGTACATGGGGTGCTCGGGAGCGGAGGGGCACTCCTCCACGATCTTGCGGGCGATGACCTCATAGCTGTAAGCGCAGGAGAAGATAGCCGTCAGAATTTCCGCCTCACCGCCCCGGTAGGCAACGCTGAGCATATAGGAGGTGTAAGAGCGGTTATCCTGCTGGATAGGCGTGTGGTCCAGTTCCTCCTGGGTGATCCCAAAATCGGCCATATAGCCGTTGTGAACGTTGACCTCGCCGTCCAGGATCGCCTGGATGTACTTGGCAAAGAGTTTCATGACCTCCACGCTCTTGCTCTTGGCTACGCCGATGGCAAAAACCTTGGTATAGTCCATGAGATACCAGTAATCCTGAATGATATAGCTACGGAATTTCTTCTGGTCCAGCGTGCCGTACTTCAATCCCTGCACAAAGGGCTTTTCGTGGTAGCTGGCCCAGATATCCTCGGTGGCTTTCAGAAGCCGATCAACAGTACCCATCATTTTGCCTCCCTTCTGGCAATGGCCCGCCGCATAAGCGTCAGCGGCAGCACCGATACGATCAAAATGCTCAAAATCCCCTCCGGAAGCCGGGAGGACAGGTTAAAGGCCAGACTGTAACCCCAGGCGCCCCAGCCGTCCCATGCGTTCTGGGAATAGAAGATCACACCGCTGATCACATGACCGAAGCAGCGGATCGCCACCGCCAGCGCCATGCCGCAGATGGCCTTCCAGCGCTTGTCGCTGCCGAACACGCCGGCATAGCCCAAGCAGGAGAAGCAGACCAACTGCTGCACAAAGATCTGCGCCCAGTGGACCGCCTGCCAGCCGGGGATCAGGATCATTGCCAGAATACCGCACACCCAGCCGCTCAGCATGGACAGCCGATAATCATACAGCAGGGCCAGCAGCATCAGGGGTATCCAGGAGCCGCAGGTGATGTTGGAGCCGGTGGGCAGGGGGATGCGGATCGTGGCCAGCACCAACGTCATGGCGCAGACGATACCACCCAGGCACAGGTCCCGGGCCGTCAGCCGGATGCCCCGGCACAGCCAGACCGTTGCCAGCAGGTAGCCCACAGCGAATAGGATCGCAACCGCAGAGGTGATCATTCTGTGAACGCTCCTTTCAGAGCGAACATGTGATTCATGGGACCGGAACCATGACCCAGATCCAGCATGGCCGCCAGCGCGCCGGAGATGTATTCCTTGGCCCGCTCCACGGACTCGTCCAGATCATAGCCCTTGGCCAGATTGGACGCAATGGCGCTGGAGAGGGTGCAGCCGGTGCCATGGGTGTTGGGATTGTCGATCCGCTTGCCGTGGAACCACTTGCCGAAGCCGTTCCGCCACAGGAGATCGTCGGCATCGTTGACCTTATGGCCGCCCTTGCACAGCACGGCGCAGCCGTATTTCTCGCTGATGTACTTGGCGGCGGCCTCCATGCCGGTGGCATCGGTGATGGTCATGCCGGAGAGGATCTCCGCCTCGGGGATGTTGGGAGTCAGGACTGCCGCCAGCGGCAGCAGCTCCCGGCACAGGGCCTCCACCGCGTCATCCCGCAGCAGCTTTGCCCCGGAGGTGGCCACCATCACGGGGTCCACCACGATGTTCTTCGCCTTGTACTGCTTCAGCTTTTCCGCAATGACCACGATGAGGTCGGCGGAGGAAACCATGCCGATCTTCACCGCGTCGGGGAAAATATCGGTAAAAATAGCGTCCAGCTGCTCACCCAGGAAATGAGGAGTGGACTCCAGAATATCTGTGACGCCGGTGGTGTTCTGGGCGGTCAGGGCCGTGACGGCGCTCATGGCGTAAACGCCGTTGGCCGTCATGGTCTTCATATCCGCCTGGATACCGGCGCCTCCGCTGGAATCGCTTCCAGCAATGGTCAATGCTGTTTTCATGTGAATACTTCCTTTCTCTTTTACAGCACAGTTTTATAAAGCGATACAAGGTGGTGCCCCCAATGTACCGCCTGAACACAGGGCAAGGCCCTGAGCGTTCCGAATTTACTTGTTGAGCGGTTCCCAATGGCCGGGAAACTCCGTCAGGGACGTGAGATAGACCTCCGCCGCCTCTTTCAGCCCCGCCTGATCTGTTTCCCCGTGGGCGTCCAATACGCCGACAGTGCGGAAACCCGCCGTCTTGGCGGTTTTCAGGGCGTAGAGGGAATCCTCGAATACCAGCGTTTCTGCCGGGGCCGTCCCCAACGCTTCCGCCGCCAGATGGTAGATCACCGGCTCATGCTTGCTGACGCCCACCTCGCCGGTGGTGAAAACTGCTTTCAGGTAGGGCAGCAGGCCCAGCCGATCCAACGCGGCGGTCACGTGCGCCCGCGGGCTGGAGGTAGCCGCCGCCATGGAAATGCCCCGTTCCGCCAGAAATTCCAGCAGTGCTGCCGCGCCGGGCTTGGCAGGGACCTCCTGAGCATAGTAGTCCTTCAGCATCCGGGCAATGCCGCCGCAGATTTCCGCCTCGCTCTGTTGAAGCGGGTAATGCGCTTTCAGATAGGCAGCCCCCTGCTCCATGCTCATGGGAAAGAGGACCTCATTCAGTCCCGGCTCCGGGGTGATGTGCAGCCGCCGGAGATACCGGGCGCCCAGATCTTCCCAGATACCCATAGAGTCCAGCAGAACGCCATCTAAGTCGAAAATGGCCCCCCAGATCATGCCCGCAGCATTTCTTCCACGGTGGTTTTCAAATCAGCGGCGGCGGCTTTGACGTCCTTGGCAGCGTAGATAGCACTGATGACCGCCACGCCGCAGATGCCGCTGCCCGCCAGCTTGCCTACGTTCTCGCCGGAAATGCCGCCGATGGCCACCACAGGAATGGACACGGCCTTGCAGATAGCCTTCAGGGTCTCGTAGGACATCTCCCCCACATCGCTCTTGGAGCTGGTGGGGAACACGGCTCCCACGCCCAGATAATCCGCCCCCTGCTTCTCTGCCAGCAGGGCTTCCTCCACCGTGTGGGCTGAGACACCGATGAGCTTGTCCGGCCCCAGCTTGGCCCGGGCATCCAGCGCCGCCATATCGTCCTGCCCCACATGAACGCCGTCAGCGTCCATGGCCTTGGCGATGTCCACGTTGTCATTGACGATAAAGGGAACGTGCCGCTCCCGGCACAGGGCCTGCAGCTCCTTGGCTTCTTCCAGAAATTTGCCCTCATCCAGAGACTTTTCCCGAAGCTGGATCATGGTGACGCCGCCATCCAGACTCTCCTTGACCACGTCCACCAGCGTCCGACCGTTCAGCCAGTGACGGTCGGTGACGGCATACAGCAGCAGATCTTTGGGATCACATTTCATATTGAACACCTCTGCATCTTTTGAAATCCCGGCGGGCACCGCTCTTGTCTGTCCGGCACAAAGGACCGGATAGACAACAAAATGCGGATATGCCTGAAAGACATATCCGCATTACGAGCTCCATGAGCGTGTCAGCGACGGTATCTCCCTACGTTGGCATTATCCAAATCAGGTTTACGGGTCTGGGCGATACATCCCACTCTCAGCCTGCTTGCGCAAGCTCCCCTATTGACAAAGGGTATCATAGCACTATTCGCCCCGGTTTGCAAGGGATTTTTCCGGATACGGGGGAAATCGGTCAATTTTCCCCGCTCTGCGCGGACTGCACAGAAATTCTGGAGAAAATGCAGTGCGTTTCGCAAAAACTCCGCACATCGAGGACATCTGTCTTTTCGATGACCACCATGAAAAGACCCATTTGTGATCCTGCACGAAGTTCGTTCAGAGGGGTAGACAAGTTTCCGCCGCGGGTGTATATATGTATACAAGTATACAGCAAGCGTATCGCTGGAAAGGAGCCCGCCATGCTTGAATTATCCGCCAAAACCAATCTGCTGGAGGAAAATGACTACCGTTATTCCCTTCAGGATGTGAAGGACCCGGTGCTGTACCGGGACGTATATAACTATGACGAGGTCCCCAAGGTGGCCTTTAACCACCGGCGGGTGCCTACATCCATGCCTGCCGATATCTGGATCACGGACACCTCCTTCCGAGATGGTCAGCAGTCCATGAACCCCTACACGCCGGAGCAGATCGAGCACCTGTTCAAGCTGCTGAGCAAGCTGGGCGGGCCTTACGGCCTGATCCGCCAGACGGAGTTTTTCATTTACAGCAAGCGGGACCGGGAGGCCATCGAACGCTGTCAGGCTTTGGGGCTGCGCTTCCCGGAGATCACCACTTGGATCCGGGCCACCCGGGAGGACTTCCGGATGGTGAAGGACCTTGGCATCAAGGAGACCGGTATTCTGGTGTCGTGCAGCGACTACCACATCTTCAAGAAAATGCAGATGACCCGCCGGCAGGCGTTGGACTACTATCTGGCCACGGTGAAGGACGCCTTTGACGCCGGGGTCATGCCCCGATGCCATCTGGAGGACATCACCCGTGCGGACTTTTACGGCTTCGTGGTGCCCTTCGTCAACGAGCTGATGGAGCTTTCCCACCAGGCCAAGATCCCCGTCCGTATCCGGGCCTGCGACACTATGGGCTACGGCGTCCCCTATACAGAGGTGGCCCTGCCCCGCAGCGTCCCCGGCATTATCTACGGTTTGCAGCACTATTCCGGCGTGGAGAGCGAATATCTGGAATGGCACGGCCACAATGACTTCTACAAGGCCGTTGCCAACGCCGCCACCGCCTGGCTGTACGGCGCCAGCGGCGTGAACTGTTCCATGCTGGGCATCGGTGAGCGCACCGGCAATGTGCCTTTGGAGGCCATGGTGTTTGAATACGCCTCTCTCCGTGGCTCTCTGGACGGCATGGACCCCACCGCCATCACCGAGATCGCCGACTACTTCGAGCACGAGATCGGCTATCACATCCCCCCCATGACGCCCTTTGTGGGTCGGAACTTCAACGTCACCCGTGCAGGCATCCACGCTGACGGGCTTTTGAAGGACGAGGAGATCTACAACATTTTCAATACGGAAAAGCTGCTGGACCGGCCCGCCGCCGTAGCCATCAGCAAAACCTCCGGGCTGGCGGGCATCGCCTACTGGATCAACCAGAACTACCGGCTCCGCAGCGACCACCAGCTCAGCAAGCATGACGCACTGGTGGAAAAGCTGAAAGTCTGGGTGGACGAACAGTATGCCGGAGGCCGCACCACCGCCCTTTCCAATGAAGAACTGGAAGAAAAAATCGCAGAACTGTCCGGCGGCGTGCTGAAGCCCCGCCATTGAGGAGGAACCCACCATGATGAGAGATCACAAGCCCATTTCCATCGCCGATCAGGTTTTCGAAAAGCTGGAACGGGATATTCTGTCCGGTAAATACCCTCAGGGCGAGATTCTGAGCGAGCTGCGGCTGTCCGGCGAGCTAGGCGTCAGCCGCACCCCCATCCGGGAGGCCATCCGCCGCCTGGAGCAGGAGCGCATTTTGGAGGACTCCGGACACGGTCTGGTGGTCATCGGCATCTCCCGGGAGGATATGCTGGATATCTACGAGATCCGCCTTCAGCTGGAGGGGCTGGCCGCAAAGCGGGCCGCCGCCAGCATCACTGACGATGTACTGAGTGAAATGAAGGAGGTCCTGGACCTGCAGCGCTTCTACATTGAAAGCGAAAAGGATCCGGGTGAAAATTCCGATCAGGTCAAAAACCTGGACTCCCGGTTCCATGAATTGCTTTACAACAGCTGCGGCAGCCGTCCCTATGCGGATACGCTGATCTCCCTCCATAAGAAGATCATCAAGTACCGCAAGGCCTCCGTCACCCACCACAGCCGGGCGGTCCACGCCTTAGAGGAGCACACCGCCATCTACGAGGCCCTTGCCGCCCACGATGGGGACCGGGCTGCGGAGGCGTCCCTGCGCCATGTGGAAAACGCCCGGGCCAATCTGGCAGACATCATCCAAAAGGAGGGCTGAACCATGGGAAAGACACTGACAGAAAAGCTGATCGCCGCCCATCTGGTCAGCGGCAGCATGGAGCCGGGAGCTGAGGTGGCCCTGCGCATCGACCAGACCCTGACCCAGGACGCCACCGGCACCATGGCCTATCTGGAATTTGAGTCCATGGGCATTGACCGGGTCAAAACAAAGCGGTCCGTGGCCTATATCGACCACAACACTCTCCAATCCGGCTTTGAAAACGCCGACGACCACCGCTATATCCAGACCGTTGCCGCCAAGCACGGCATCTGGTTCTCCCGCCCCGGCAACGGCATCTGCCACCAGGTGCATCTGGAACGCTTCGGCGTGCCGGGTCAGACCCTCATCGGCTCCGACAGCCACACCCCCACCGGCGGCGGCATCGGCATGCTGGCTTTCGGCGCCGGCGGCATGGACGTGGCCGTGGCCATGGGCGGCGGGGCCTACTACATTACCATGCCCAGGGTCATCAAGGTCGAGCTGACCGGTGCGCTGCGTCCCTTCGTCACCGCCAAGGACATCAGCTTGGAGGTCCTGCGGCTCCTCTCCGTCAAGGGCGGCGTGGGGCATGTGATGGAATGGGGTGGTCCCGGCATCGCCAGGTTATCCGTTCCGGAGCGGGCCACCATCACCAATATGGGTACGGAACTGGGGGCTACCACCTCCATCTTCCCCTCCGATGAAGTGACCCGCGCCTTTTTGAAGGCTCAGGGGCGGGAAGCCGACTTCACCCCCCTCTCCGCCGATCCCGATGCGGCCTATGACCGGGTCATTCACATTGATCTGGACACGCTGGAGCCGCTGATCGCCTGCCCCCACATGCCGGACAATGTGGTCACCGTTCGCAGCCTGAAGGGCACCAAGGTGGACCAGGTGTGCGTGGGCTCCTGCACCAATTCCTCCCTGTACGATATGCTGAAGGCCGCCGCCATGCTGAAAGGCAGGACCGTGTCCCCCTCTGTCAGTATGTCCGTGTCCCCCGGCTCCCGGCAGGTCCTGACCATGCTGGCCAACTGCGGTGCCCTGTCGGACATTCTGGCTTCCGGTGCGCGGCTGCTGGAATGTGCCTGCGGCCCCTGCATCGGCATGGGCTTCTCCCCCAACTCCGGCGGTGTGAGCCTGCGGACCTTCAACCGCAACTTCGAGGGCCGCAGCGGTACGGCGGATGCCAAGGTGTATCTGGTGTCCCCGGAGACCGCCGTGGCCGCCGCCCTCACCGGGGAGATCACCGATCCCCGCGATTTGGGGCTGGACGCTCTCCATGTGGACCTGCCGGAGCGGTTCCTCATTGACGACAGCGCTGTGCTGGCCCCTGCCGCCCCGGAGGATGCGGCCCAATTGGAGGTGCTTCGCGGTCCCAACATCAAGGAATTCCCCCAGGGCAAGCCTGTGGGGGACGCCATCACCGCCAAGCTGACCCTAAAGGTAGGGGATAACATCACCACCGACCACATCATGCCCGCAGGCTCCAAGATTCTGCCCTACCGCTCCAACATCCCCAAGCTGTCCGAGTTCTGCTTCGGCGTGTGCGACAAGGACTTCGCCAAAAAGGCCAAGGAGGCCGGGGAAACCATTCTGGTGGGCGGCAGCAACTACGGGCAGGGCTCCTCAAGAGAACACGCGGCGCTGGTGCCCCTGTACTTAGGTGTCCGGGCAGTCATCGCCAAGAGCTTCGCCCGTATCCACGCCGCCAACCTCATCAACGCCGGTATCCTGCCCCTGACCTTTGCCGACCCCGATGACTATGACGCCTTGACTCAAGGTGAGACCCTGACTCTCACCGGCATCGACGCCGGCCTGGACAGCGGCACCATGACACTTCACGCTGGAAACCGTGAAATCCCCGTCTGCGGCAGCTTCACCAAGCGGCAGGCGGCAATGCTCCGGGCGGGCGGTCTGCTGAATTACACGAAAGAAGGCAATGACTGATGGATCAGAACACATCTATCGAACAGGCGGCGGCGCATTTCCGTGCCTTACTGACTGAGCAGTTAAACCGGCAGGTGCGCATGGCCCAAGGCTCTCCCGCCAAGGACTTTTCCCGTATGGAACACATCGTCATCGGCCTGATCCCCGGCGATGGCATCGGCCCCATCCTCATGGCCCAGGCCCGGCGGGTGCTGGAAAAGCTGCTGGCGGCAGAGCTTGCCTGCGGCCGGGTGGAACTGCGGGACATCGAAGGGCTGACCATCGAAAACCGCACGGCCCAGGGCAAAGCCATTCCCGACGAGGTGCTGGCCGCCATCAAGGACTGCGACGTGCTGCTGAAGGGTCCCACAGAGACCCCCAAGGGCGGTACGCTGGAAAGCGCCAACGTGGCCATGCGCCGGGAGTTGGACCTGTTTGCCAACGTGCGGCCTGTATCCGTCCCGAAGCTGGGCATCGACTGGACCTTCTTCCGGGAGAATACGGAGGGCGAATACGCTCTGGGCAGCCGGGGCGTTGAGGTGCCCGGTATGCTGAGCATGGATTTCAAGGTCACCACAGACGCCGGTACCCGCCGCATCGCCAAGGCCGCCTTTGACTTTGCCCGGGCCAACGGCAAAACCAATGTGGCCATCGTCACCAAGGCCAATATCATGAAAAAGACCGACGGAATGTTCACCCGCATCTGCCATGAGGTTGCGGCAGACTACCCGGAGATCACCGCCGAGGACTGGTACATCGACATTATGACCGCCAATCTGGTGAACCCGGAAATCCGCAGCAGGTTTCAGGTGTTCGTCCTGCCCAATCTGTACGGCGACATCATCACCGACGAGGCCGCCCAGATTCAGGGCGGCGTAGGCACGGCGGGCAGCGCCAACACTGGCAGTCAATATGCTATGTTCGAGGCCGTCCACGGCACCGCCCCCCGTCTCATCGCTGACGGCGAGGGGGACTACGCCAATCCCGCCAGCATTTTGAAAGCGGCAGAGCTGCTGCTGCGGCACATCGCCATGGCGGACAAGGCAGATCAGCTTGCCGCCGCTATGCGCCTCTGCACGGAAACGGAGCGGCGAGTGGTCATGACCGGCCACCGGGACGGGGCCTCCTGCGCCCAGTTCGTGGATTATCTGCTGGAAAAGCTATAAAAGCAGCATCCAAACGGTTCACTGTCCATATCGTCAAAATGCGGTCCGCAGATATCTGCGGACCGCATTTTGGTATGTTAGAACAAATCAGTCAACATGACAGAAAAACAGCAAAATAGGACATAATTTGCACGGGGCACATTTCTCTTGTTTTCACGCAGATATATCCGACAGTGGACGCGGGTAAGACACACGGGACGCAAAAAGAGAGGAAATCGGTTTTCCGATTCCCTCTCAAAAGATTTTGGTTTTTGCGGAACTTACTTGTTGAAGTAACGCTTCAGCATACCCTCCAGAGCCTTACCGTGGCGGGCCTCGTCGCGGGCCATCTCATGGACGGTGTCATGAATAGCGTCCAGACCGTTCTTCTTGGCGCAGGCGGCCAGCTCAAACTTGCCGGCAGTAGCACCGTACTCGCAGTCCACACGCCAGGCCAGATTCTTCTCGGTGGAGGCGGTCATGTTGCTCTCCAGGTCGCTGCCCAGCAGCTCGGCGAACTTAGCGGCGTGCTCGGCTTCCTCATAAGCGGCCTTCTCCCAGTAGAGGCCGATCTCGGGATAGCCCTCACGGTGAGCGATCCGGGCCATGCACAGATACATACCCACCTCGCTGCACTCGCCGTTGAAGTTGGCCATGAGCTGATCGAAGATGTACTTCTTATCCTCCTCGGAGATGTCAGCGTTGTTCTTCACGGTCTCTGCGTAGATGCCGAACTTGTGCTCAGCAGCCAGCTTCAGCTCGCCCTTGACCTCTTCAAACGCATTCTTGGCGTGGCAGACGGGGCACTCGACGGGAGCCTCGGAACCCTCATAAATGTAACCGCAAACCTTGCAGACCCACTTCTTCATAGATGTATCCTCCTTAAATAATTACCTTATCTTCGCTCTTTCCTTGAGCGTTTTTTGCTTTGTGAGTGTAGTATATCAGGAATCGTTTCTATTTGCAAGTTGCAAATGCAACTTTTTAAAAGAACCTAAAATTGTTCACGTTTTGTTAGAGTTCTTGAACTGCTTAGAGATTCTCCCACACAGATACAGCGGCCGGGAAAGCGATCGCTTCCCCGGCCACACTGGTTGATCTTATTCCTCGTTCCGGGCCTTAGCCTCAGCGATCGCCTTCTCCTGCGCCGCGGGAGGGCAATCCTCATAGCGGACAAAGTGCAGGGTAAAGGTGCCGCGGGACTGAGTCATGGAGCGGAGGTCGATGGCATAGGTGCTCATCTCGCCCATGGGGACCTCAGCGGTGATGACCTGCTCGCCATTGCCGGCAGGGTCCATACCCATGACGCGGCCGCGACGCTTGTTCAGGTCACCCATGACATCGCCCATGTAGCTGTCAGGCACGGTGACCTTCAGCTCGCCCACAGGCTCCATCAGGCAGGGGTTGGCCTCAGGCAGAGCGGCCTTGTAGGCCAGCTGAGCGGCGGTCTTGAATGCGATTTCGGAGGAGTCAACGGGGTGATAGGAGCCATCATACAGAACGGCCTTCAGATTCACCACCGGATAACCGGCCAGAGGACCGTGGACGCAGGCCTCCCGCAGGCCCTTTTCCACAGCGGGGAAATAGTTCTTGGGCACGGAGCCGCCGAACACTTCCTCAGCGAAGATCATGTCATCCTGCTCGGTCTGGGGCTCGAAGCGGATCCACACGTCACCGAACTGGCCGCTGCCGCCGGTCTGCTTCTTATGACGGCCCTGCTTCTGCACGGTCTTGCGGATCTTCTCTCGGTAAGCCACGCGGACAGGGCTCAGCTCCACTTCCACGTTGAAGCGGGTCTTGAGCTTACTGACCAGCACATCCACCTGCATATCGCCGGCGCCGGAGAGGACCATCTGATGGGTCTCGGCGTTGTTGACCACAGAGAAGGAGGGGTCCTCCTCATTGAGACGGTTCAGGCCCTGAGCCACCTTATCGTCCTGGCCGCGGGTCTTGGGGGCGATGGCCACAGAGTAGCAGGGTTCAGCGAAGGGGATGCCCTTCAGCGCCACGACCTTACGGCTGTCGCACAGGGTATCGCCGGTCTTGACCTTATCCATCTTGGCGATGGCGCCGATATCGCCGCACACCAGCTCCTTGACCTCGGTGGCCTTCTTGCCCCGCATGGTATACAGGCGGCCCAGCTTCTCGTTGTCGCCGGTGCGGGCATTGACCATGATCATATCCGGCGTGATGCTGCCGGAGAGGACCTTCACGAAGGAGTACTTGCCGTACTGGTCGGAAATGGTCTTGAACACGAAAGCCGTGGGCACACCACCGGCGGACACCACGAATTCCTCGGTGGTGCCGTCAGCCAGAGTGGCCTTATGATAGTTGCCCTGCTCGGGAGAGGGCAGCAGCTCCATGATGTTGTCCAGCAGCATCAGAGTGCCCATATCAGCCACGGCGCTGCCGCACAGCACGGGGAACACGCTCAGCTCACGGACGCCCTGACGGAGGCCCTGAGCCATTTCAGCGTAGGTGAAGTCCTCGCCGTTGAAGAAGCGCTCCATGAATTCCTCGCTGGTCTCCGCCACGGATTCCTTCAGCGCATCGTTGAACTCGTTGATGACGGCCACCTTATCCTCAGGCAGCTCGATCTCCACACGCTTGCCGTCCTGCATCTCATAGGCGCGCTTATTCAGGATGTCCATGAGGCCGGTGACTTTCTTGTTTTCGTCCAGCGTAGGCACCACAACGGGAGCGATCTTGTTGCCGAAGCGCTCACGGAGCGCATCAAAGGTGGCGTTATAGTCGCTGTGATCCTCGTCGATCTTGGAGATATAGATAAAGCGGGGCATATTCCGCTCTTCGCAATACTTCCACGCCTTCTCAACGCCCACGGACACACCGTCCTTAGCGGAGGCCACGATGATGGCGGCGTCGGCGGCCCGGAGGGCCTCCATCACTTCGCCGGAAAAGTCGAATGCGCCCGGAGTATCCAGCACGTTGATGCGGCAGCCCTTATAGTCGATAGGCGCCACAGCGGTGGACAGAGAGATCTGACGCTTGACCTCTTCGGGATCATAATCACAAACGGTATTGCCGTCCGCGACTCTGCCCATACGGTCGATGGCGCCGGTCATAAACAGCAGGCTCTCTGCCAGAGAAGTCTTACCGCTGCCGCTGTGACCCAGCAGGCAGACGTTACGGATGTTCTGTACTGAATAGCTCATGTTTGTTCCACTCCTTATGTTGATGCTGTTGACACGGCCCGAATGGGCCGATAAAAGATCTGTCAACCATTGAGGCTCACTCAATGTGTTAATTATACCGCTTTTTCATGGGTAATACAACAAGAACTTTGTGAGATCTTACATTTTGGAGGGGTAGGCAAAAAGGGTCGCCTATTTTTGTGGGGTCCCGCAAAAATCATTTTTCTTGAAAAAAAGTCTTTTGGTCTCGGACAGTGTGAAAAAGTACCGGGAGGCAGGGAAAAAGCCTGCCTCCCGGTACTTTATTCTGTCAAGTGTCAATATCGGCCGGTCCAGTCGCTCATCAGCAGCACCGGCAGGGTCCACAGCAGCAAAAACACCGTCAGGGACAAGGGGGTGAGCAAATCGAACTTCCCCAGAGACACCAGATACGCCGTCAGCAAAACGCCGGCGGCGCTGCCCGCCAGGGACAGCCAGGTAGCCCGGCGCACCGCCGTTCGCAGACGGCGGCTGCCCACCACTGCTTCGGCGTAGGGCAGCAGGCCCTCCCGCAGCAGCAGCGCCCGGGGCAGGCCCCGGTCCTCCTCCGCTTCGCTGAGGGCCACCCGGTCCGTCAGTTGCGGATACTCCACCTTGATCTTCTTGTAGAACTTCCGCTTCAGCAGCGCCGGGGTGATGTTGGGGTCCCGCACTGCCAGAATCGGCGTGATCCGGCTGCGGCGCAGGGTCCGCAGCGCGTAATCCACATTTTCCGACGCCTCGTACTTCACAGCGAACACCGCCGCCAGCTGATGATCGATGGCCAGGAAAATGCCGGTTTTCAGATTGATGTTGCTGGGCAGACGCACATCCTGCTTCCGCAGGAAGGAGGCCGTCCCCAACAGGACGGATTCCCCGTGGATCGTGCAGCCAAAGCCGCCCTGCTCATAGAAGCTCAGGTCCTGAGCCGTTTCCCGTGGGGCGTTCTCCCCCACTGCCAGTCCCTCAAAGACCCGCTCCAGGCCGCAGCCCGCCGCACGGGCGGCTGCCGCCGCATAAGCCGACACCTTTCCCAGTTCCTCGCCGTAGACCTTCACCCCGTTGAGCCGGATGGTCCCCGGCGGGAACAGGTCGGTATCCGTCAGGATCATGCCCCGGCGCTTTCCTACCCGGGCCGCGCCGTCCCATCCCGCCACGGCACAGCCGCTTTTCTGCTGTCGGCGGGTCAGCCGAGACCATGGCAGGCTCCAGCACAGCGGCAGGGAACAGGTGGCTCCCGCTGTCAGGATCACGGACCAGTTCCGCAGGAAGTCAATTCCGTGTCCCCGTCCCAAAGAGGTCAGGCCCGCGAATACCAGCGCGGCCATAAAAATCACCGGCAGGAACACCGTCTGAAGACGGGAGGCATAATCATCCCGCATGGCGGTGGTGTAAAAGCCCCGCAGGTCTCCCCTCTGCTTGCAGGCACCCCTTGGAGTTTCCGTGACCAAGTAAGGGGGGTAATCGTCCAGCGATGCCAAACGGAAGCTATCATAGCTGCCCCGGCTTTCCCGGCTGATGCCCCACTGGGCAAAGCACAGCGCCAGTCCCGCCGCAGCGGTATAGGGAAGCGCTTCTCCCCGCCCCGGAACAAGCAGCCACAACGCGCAGTCCACCACCGCCGCCAGCACCGCCAACGACACCAGCAGTGCGCTGACGCAGCGTTTTTCACTCAGCTTCCGGATCGCGTACACCGGCACGTGCCAGCACAGCACCAATTCGATCAGCAGACAGGCCAGCATGGCAACGCCTTGGATCTGCCGGTCTCCGGTCCAGAAGGGGACCGTGACGCCGGACTGCTCCGCCGCCATAGCGGCGATAGGCACCAGCGCTGTAAAAAAGGCAAACCCCAGAGACCGGTGACGTCTCTTATAGGCTTCCCGCTCCTCAGACGCGACCTCGCTGAGCTCCGGTTCTTCCCCGATGCTCTCCGCCTCGGTAAGAGGCTTTACCGGTTCCTCCGGGGCTTCCATGGAATCGTAGAGCTGCTCCGTTTCCTCCTGCCGCTTCCGGGAGAACAGCCCCCATTTCGGCTTCAGCAGCGTTTCGTGGTGCTCCTCCATCACGGCCCCTACCGTTGTCCCTACCAGTTCTTCCAGGCTCAGGAAGCGGGTGGCCTCCGGCTCCGGGCCGTCATCTGTCCGGGGTTCTTCCTCCGGGTCCGAATCGTCGGCAAGGGGGTCCTCCCCGTCCTGTTCCAGCGTCGCCGCAGCGATCCGTTCCTCCCAGAGGGCCATCGCCGATTTGGGCGTTGGAGATGGGGCTGTCTCTGTCGGTTTAGGGGCGGAAGGCTGTTCAGGAGCCGGTGCCTTGGGCGGCGTATCCGGCTCTGCCGGAGCGGTCTCCCGTTCCACCTCTTCCATGATCTTCTGCTGGCGGCTGGAGCCGTATTCCGCCAAGATCTCTTCTAAGGTGTAATCCTCGTCAGACGGCGGCGTATCCCAGGTGCCTGTGCCGTATTCTGTTTTCTCGACATCCTTTGACACCGTGTTCTCTCCAAACTTCTCAGTTCATCCGCTGACGCACGGCCTCATACAGCAGGATCGCTGCCGAGGCGCTGGCGTTCAGGGAATTCAGATCACCCTTCATGGGGATGCTCACCAGAAAATCGCAGTTTTCGGCAGCCAGACGGGTCATGCCGTCCCCCTCACTGCCGATGACGATGGCGGCGGCGCCCTTCAGGTCCGCGTCATACAGGCCGGTGGTGCCGTTGACCGCCGTGCCGAATACCCAGACCCCCTGCTTTTTCAGGTCCTTCAGCAAGGAGGGGATATTGGGCACCCGAGCCACCTTCATGTGAGACACCGCGCCTGCGGAGGTCTTGGCCACCACGCTGGTCAGACCCGCACTGCGGCGCTTGGGAATGACCACGCCGTGAGCGCCGGCGCAATAAGCCGTTCGGATGATGGCGCCCAGATTGTGGGGGTCGGAGATCTCGTCACACACCACGATCAGGGGCGGCTCGTTCTTGGCGGCGGCATCTGCCAGAATATCGTCTACACTGACGTACTCCCGCACCGCTGCCAGAGCGATGACGCCCTGATGGGCGTGGGTGCGGCTCATGCCGTCCAGCTTCCGCCTGTCGGCCTCCACCACCACGATGCCCGCCGCCCGGGCCTTGGAGGCGATGTGGCCCAGGGTCTTGTCCACCTCACCCTTCTGGATGAAAATTTTGTCGATGCTGGCCTCCGTCCGCAGGGCTTCGATCACCGCGTTGCGGCCTTCAATGAGGCCGTCGGCCTCGGCGGTCAGCTGGTCTTTTCTTTCGTCTGTCATATTGAAATCCTCTCATGATCGGAATTTGTCAAAATCTGCAGGGTATATTTTTTACAGTATATCACAGAACCGGTCCACAATAAAGATGAATTTGAAAAATCGTTCCGCCTTAGCGCGTCTGAATTTACAGAAAGTTTATGAAAAGGCAGTCTCTTTTCCTTGTGGTTTCAAGGAGGTTGTGCTATACTGCTTTTTAATTTCACACACTCTGAAAGGAGTTCTCAATGGACCAGAACGATAAAAACAATAAAAACCGACGGGGCAACCGCAATCTGCTGGGCGCTGTCAAGCTGGTGGCCTGGGCGTTGGTGCTGACGCTGGTGTTCTACTGCACCAGCAGCTACATGGGGTCCGCCGGAAAGCAGGCCTCCAACATCAACATCAAATACAGCGATTTCATCGCCATGATGGAGGACAAGCAGGTGGAGGACGTCACCGTGGACCTCTCCGAGGGCCTGCTGTATATCGTCCCCAAGGACGGCTATGTCTACACTGCTGAGAATGGCACCGCCTACACCAAGTCCACGGATCAGGATGGCAAGGCCGTTTACGCCTTTACCGACACCGACGGCAAGGAGCATACCGCGGCGCTGAAGCTCTTTACCGTAAAGATGGAGTCTAACGACACTCTGGTGGAGCGGATGCACGAGGCCGGAAAAACAGACTATGACACGAAGTACGAGCCTCAGATGAGCCCGCTCCTTCTGTTCGCCATCAACTTCATTCTGCCCTTTGTGTTCATCATGCTCATGTTCTCCCTCGTCATGCGGATCATGGCGAAAAAGGGCGGCATGGGAGGCATGGGCGGGATCGGCGGCGTGGGTAAGGCCAACGCCAAGGTCTACATGGAAAAGCAGACCGGCGTCACCTTTGCCGATGTGGCCGGTCAGGACGAGGCCAAGGAATCCCTGACGGAGATCATCGACTTTCTGCACAATCCCAAGAAATATACCGACATCGGTGCCAAGCTCCCCAAGGGTGCTTTGCTGGTAGGCCCTCCGGGCACCGGCAAAACGCTGCTGGCCAAGGCCGTGGCCGGCGAAGCCAATGTCCCCTTCTTCTCCATCTCCGGCTCCGACTTTGTGGAGATGTTCGTGGGCGTGGGTGCATCCCGTGTCCGCGACCTCTTTAAGGAGGCCGCCAAGGTAGCCCCCTGTATCGTATTCATCGATGAGATCGACACCATCGGCAAATCCCGTGACTCCGGGCGCTTCGGCGGCAATGATGAGCGGGAGCAGACCCTGAACCAGCTTCTTGCCGAAATGGACGGCTTTGACCCCACCAAGGGCATCATCCTTCTGGCCGCCACCAACCGGCCCGAGGTGCTGGATCAGGCCCTTCTGCGGCCCGGCCGGTTCGACCGCCGCATCATCATTGACCGTCCCAATCTGGCGGGCCGTCTGGCCACCCTTCAGGTCCATACCCGGAACATCAAGCTGGCCGAGGACGTCAACTTGAAGAAAGTAGCGCTGGCCACCGCCGGCTGCGTGGGCGCGGATCTCGCCAACCTTGTGAATGAGGCCGCTCTCCGGGCCGTCCGGAAGGGCCGCAAGCTGGTGATCCAGGAAGACCTGCTGGCCGCCTTCGAGCTGGTCATCGCCGGCACGGAGAAAAAGGGCAGCGTCCTGACGGAATTTGAGAAAAAGCTGGTGGCCTACCATGAGGTCGGTCACGCCATGGTGGCCTACAAGCAGAAGAACACAGAACCGGTCCAGAAGATCACCATTGTCCCTCACACCCAAGGCGCGCTGGGTTACACCCTGCTGATGCCGGAGGAGGATAAGACGGAACTTCGCACCCGGGACGAGCTGATGGCGAAGATCGCTGTGTCCATGGGTGGCCGCGCCGCCGAGGAAGTGGTGATGAACACCATGACCAACGGCGCCTCTCAGGACATTCAGGAGGCCACCGGCGTGGCCCGGAACATGGTTGCCATGTTCGGCATGAGCGACCAGTTCGGCATGATGGCTCTGGCCTCCCGCCGCAGCCAGTATCTGGACGGCGGCTACGGTCTGGACTGCGCGCAGGACACCGCCGCCGCTATGGACAAGGCCGTGAAGGATATTCTGGACAAGTGCTATGCCGACGCCGTGAACATCATCCGGGAAAACCGGGAGGACATGGACAAGGTGGTGGCCTATCTGCTGGAGAAGGAGACCATCACCGGCGCGGAGATGGTGGCTATCATCGAGGGCCGGGACCCCTCCACCGTGGAAGACGCCTACGCCTCCACGCTGGCCCATGAGAACGGCTTCCGCCCCTCTCAGCCGGAGGTCATCGAGCCTGCCGCCCGGAAGGTCCACATGATCTCCGAGAAGATCGAAGCCCCGGAGAACGCTCCCGCCGACGGGGAGACGAATGATGCGGACAAGCCCGGCTCTGACGAAACGCCGTCTGACGGGAAGCCTGAGCCCAAGCAGGAAAACGACTCCAGATCCGAATAGCCACCAAACAGGCGTACCGGATGGTACGCCTGTTTTTGAAAATGAGAGAAAAGAGAGGAAACACCATGATCCGTATTGCCAAGGAATCCGACCTGTCTGCCGTAGCCGCCGTCTATGAGGCTATTTTAGACCATGAGGACGCCACCGGTCTGCATTACACAGGCTGGAAGCGGGGCGCTTACCCCACCGCCGACACCGCCCGGAATATCTTCAACGCCGGGACCCTGTATGTAGGCGTAGATGAGGATGGCGCGATCTGGGGCAGCATGAATCTCAACGGCGTCCAGCTGCCGGAATACAAAAACGGCGGCTGGTCCATCCCCGCCGAGGACGATCAGGTCGCCGTCATCCACACCCTGACCATCCATCCTGACCGGGCGGGACAGGGCTTGGCCCGGCAGATGGTGGCCTTTGCCGAGGACACCGCCCGCAGACAGGGCAAGACCGTCATGCGGTTCGACACTGGCGTGAGCAACGCCGTTTCCAACCACCTCTATCCCACTATCGGCTACCGCTTCGCCGGGACGGTGGACACCTTCTTCATGGGCTACGTCCACTGCCCCCTGAATCTCTACGAAAAAAAGCTGTAAACCCCCTGTGTAAACCCACGGTTTACAAATTTCGCCGGGAAGTTGGTGGCGATTTTGCCCGCTTTCGGCGATACTGTTCCCACGAAAGGATGTGACGCGTATGACCACAGGCCAGCGAATCGCCCTGAAGCGAAAAGAGGCCGGATTGTCCCAAGAGACACTGGGCGCGGAGCTGGGCGTTTCCCGGCAGTCCATTTACAAGTGGGAATCGGATACTGCCTTACCGGAGATTGACAAGCTGGTGGCCCTCAGCCGCCGGTTCGGTGTGACCGTAGGCTGGCTGTTAGGAGTGGAGGAAGCGCCGGAGACGGCCTCTGCCCCGGACAGCGGCGAATTGACGGACGCCCAGTTGAAAATGGTGGAGGAGATCACGGAGCGGTATCTCGCCGCCCAAACCGCCCCGAAGCCCCGGAAGAAATGGCCCTATGTGCTGGCAGCGCTGGCGGTATTGTGTGCCGCCTACAATATCTATGATTCCATTCGGACAATCGGTCGGCAATTCGATGGCGTTTACAACCGGATCAACCAGATGGAGTGCAGTATGTCCAATCAGGTATACAGTATCTCCGGTCAGGTGGAGGAGATCCTCAAACAGCAGAACGCTTTGACAGCAGACTATGGAACGGAGCTGGTATCCGCCGATCTGTCCAAAAACGCCGTGACCTTCTCCGTCTACGCCGTCCCCAAAACATACGTGGAGGGTATGCGCGTTGAATTTTCAGTGGACAACGGCCACAACTCCAACAGCAAAACCGTCCTGTCCGAGCCGGATCAGAACGGGCAGCCGGTCAGTGAGAAATTCTCGGCGGAGCTGACCTGCGAACTGACGGATGACATCGCCATCACCGCGGTATTCGTCATGCCGGACGGCACCCGGCAGACCCAGCCCCTGCAAACGTATTCCGGCCTGTATTCCGGCTCCCTGCCGGACGTTGCCAATCTTGTGGATGCGGATCTCCAAGGCCGGGCGCAGATTGAAAACGGCAAGCTGACCCTGCCGGACGCCATGGAGTATGCCTTGACGCTCAGCACGCAGCTGGACAATATCCTGATCCCCCGGGCGGAGGCCGTTTCCATTCGGGTAGGCCTGTTCAAAAACCAGCATCTGATCGCCTGGGCGCGGCCCATCAGCGCCGATGAGCAGACCAGCTACCGAGGCTATGACAACGCCACCTTCTATCGGCTGGAGCCTCTCTCCTTCCCCTTTGCCGCCGGGGATATTCTGGAATCAGCGGCTGTTCTCACCGATGAGTACGGCCGGGAGGTCATCTGCCCTGATTGGTTTCCCCTGACGCTGGACAGCGACGGCCAGACCCTCATATTCCCCGGCAGCACCGGGTCGGATACCGTTGACGCTTACAGCATCGATACGGACATTTCCCGCTGGACATTCCAATAAGCCGAAAGCCAGCCTTTACGGGCTGGCTTTTGACTTCTTTCTTCCACGGTGAGAAAGGTTTTCGCAGCTTTTTCATCAGTTTTCAGGGCACTCAGAGCATCTTCCCATACGCAGAGAACAGCCGCCGCGGAGTTTCCGCGGCGGCTGTTCCTGTGATTCAGTTCTCGGTAACGCCCAGATTACGGTGCAGAAGCTGATGGGTCTTGCCCTTCAGCAGGCCCTCGTACAGAGCAAGGACCATGGGGTTCTCGTTGGACTTTTTGATCTGCATATTGACGTCGGTATCATACAGGCCCTTGGCGCGGGCCTTCCGGGTCCGGGGACCGGCGCCGACCGGCTGGCCGCCGCCCATGATACAGCCCCGGCGGCAGGCCATGACCTCCACGAAGTCATAGCTGACCTCGCCGCTCTGGATACGCTTGATGAGCTTGTCGGCATTGCCCAGACCGTTGACCACTGCGGCGCGGATCTCCTTGCCCATGTAGTCAAAGGTCAGTTCCTTCAAGCCGTCATCGCCCCGGACGCCGCTGGTGCGGATGCGATCCATTTCCACCCGGCTATGGCCGGTCTGAAGGCGGCGGAGCACCGCCTCCGTCACGCCGCCGGTGACACCGAAGATGACGCCGCCGCCAGAACCGATGCCAAAGGGCATATCGGTGGACTCGCCGTCGATATTCTCAAAGCGGATACCGGACTTGCGGATCATGGAGGCCACCTCGGTGGTGGTCAGCACATAGTCCACGTCCTGTCGGCCATTGGTCATGGACTCAGGGCGGAGGATCTCCTCCTTCTTGGCGGTACAGGGCATGATGGACACCGACACCAGCTTCTTGCCCTGATTGATCTCAGGATTGCGGTAGTATTCCCGGATCACCGCACCGAACATCTGCTGGGGAGAGCGGCAGGTGGAAATATTGTCCGCCAGCTCCGGATACCGGGTCTCGCAGAACTTGACCCAGGCAGGGCAGCAGGAGGTGAACAGGGGGCCCTTGGCGCCGCTGGAGATCCGCTCCAGCAGCTCCTCCGCCTCCTCGATCACGGTGAGGTCCGCGCCGTAGGTAGTGTCATAGACCTCATGGAAACCCAGTCGGTGCAGGGCATTGACCAGCTTGCCCATGACGTTTTCGCCCTTGGGGATGCCGAACTTGTCGCCCAGCGCCACACGGACCGCCGGAGCCACCTGCGCCACCACAATGGTGTTGGGATCCGCCAGCGCGTCCCAGACCTCATCGATGTTGGTCTTGATGCTGATCGCGCCGGTGGGACACACCACCCGGCACTGACCGCAGTTGACGCAGTTGGTCTGGGCGATGGTCTTGTTGAAGGCCGGGGTCACCAGCGTGCTGGTGCCGCGGTAGGCAAAGTCGATGGCGTTCACGGACTGGACATTGTCGCACATACGGACGCAGTCGCCGCAGAGGATGCACTTATTGGGGTTGCGGACGATGGCGGGAGAGCTTTCGTCGATGGGGTACTTGGCCTCCCGGTTCTTGAAGCGGATCCGGTCCACGCCCATGCGGTGAGCCAGCTCCAGCAGATGGCACTCGCCGCTTTTCACGCAGGTGGTGCAGTCCCGGTCGTGGGCTGCCAGCAGCAGCTCCAGGATCGTCCGGCGGTAGCGCATGAGCCGGGGGGTATTGGTGTAGATCACCATGCCGTCCCGGGGCGGCTCCGCACAGGAGGCAAAGGTCTTGCCCCGGTCATCCTCTACGGTGCACAGACGGCAGGCACCGTAAATGGACAGTTCGGAATGGTAACAAAGGGTCGGTATATCGATCTCCGCATTGCGGATTACGGTCAGAACATTGGGTTCGTTGGTAAATTCCACCCGCTGACCGTCAATGGTCATAAATCCCATAGCAGCATCCTCCTTACTTCTCTACGGTGATCGCGCCGAAGGCACACTGCTCCACGCAGCTTCCGCAGCGGATGCAGGCGTCCTGATAAATGGTGTACGGCGACTTCAGCGTACCGTGAATGGCCGACGCCGGGCAGTTCCGGGCGCACTTGGAGCAGCCCTTGCACTTGGCGTGGTCGATGCTGTACACCCGAAGCTTGGAGCAGACGCCGGCGGGACAGCGGCGGTCCCGAATGTGGGCCACATACTCGTCCCGGAAGGCGTTGAGGGTGCTGATGACCGGCTTGGGTGCACTCTTGCCCAGGCCGCACAGGGCGGTATTCTCGATCATATCCGCCAGGTCCCGGAGGGTATCCAGGTCCTCCATGGTGCCCTGACCGGCCACGATACGCTCCAGGATCTCCAGCATCCGCTGAGTGCCCTCCCGGCAGGGAACGCACTTGCCGCAGCTTTCACGCTGGGTAAAGCTCATGAAGAACCGGGCCACCTCCACCATGCAGGTGTCCTCGTCCATGACCACCATGCCGCCGGAGCCGATCATGGCGCCGATCTTGGTGAGGGAGTCAAAGTCCATGTGGCGGTCCAGATCCTTTTCGGACAGGCAGCCGCCGGAGGGACCGCCGATCTGTACGGCCTTGAACTTCTTTCCGTTGGGGATGCCGCCGCCTACGTCAAACACGATATCACGCAGAGGCGTGCCCATGGGGACCTCGATCAGACCGGTGTTGCACACGTTGCCGGTAAGGGCGAAGGCCTTGGTACCGGGGCTTTCCGGCGTACCGATCCCCCGGTACCACTCCGCGCCGCGCTGAATGATCATGGGCACGTTGGCGTAGGTCTCCACGTTGTTGAGGACCGTGGGCTTCTCCCACAGGCCGTGCTCCACAGTGCGGGGCGGCTTGACGCGGGGCATACCCCGCTTGCCCTCGATGGAGGCGGTCAATGCGCTGCCCTCGCCGCAGACGAAGGCGCCGGCGCCCCGGTTGATATGCAGACGGAAGCAGAAGTCCGTACCAAGAATGTTGTCACCCAGGAATCCGGCTTCCTCTGCCTGCGCAATGGCCAGCTTCAGGCGTTCAATGGCCAGAGGATACTCTGCACGGACATAGATATAGCCCTCCTGCGCGCCTACGGCATAGGCCGCAATCAGCATACCCTCGATCATTCGGTGAGGATCGCCCTCCATGATGCTGCGGTCCATGAACGCGCCGGGGTCACCCTCGTCGCCATTGCAGACCACGTAGCGGACGGTCTCCTTCTGGGCAGCCACCTGGCTCCATTTTTTGCCGGCAGGGAAGCCCGCGCCGCCGCGGCCCCGGAGCTTGGAGTCGGCAATGGCCTGAATGACGGCCTTGGGCGTCATTTCAAAGAGGGCTTTTTCAAGGCCCTCGTAAGCGCCGGCAGCAATGGCCGCCTCAATGCGCTCCGCGTCGATATGGCCGCAGTTCTTCAGCACCAGGCGGGTCTGCTTGGCGTAGAAGGGGATCTCCTCCTCAGAGGGATAGACCTTGTTATCCTGACGGAACATCAGCCGCTCCACCGGCTGACCCCGGAGGACCGTTTTTTCAAAGATCTCGCCGCAGTCGCTCTCCTGCACCTTTAAGTAGAGATAGCCGTAAGGCTCGATCCGCATCAGGGGGCCCATTTCGCAGAAGCCGTGGCAGCCGCTCTTGTGGACGCCGATATGGGCGATCTCCGGGCCGATCTCCACCTGAACGTTTTCATGCTCCGCAGCCAACTCCTTCATGTGCTCATAGAGCTTGGCGGAGCCGCCGGCCAGACAGCCCGTGCCGCCGCAGATCAGCACCCGGCACTTTTCCTGCTTAGTCTCAGCCTGGCATTCCGCCCGGACCTGCTTGAGCTGGAACCGGTTTTCAATTCTGATCATCGTTCCGCCCCTCCTCTTCCTTGGCCCGAAGCTCCTTGAGCAGCTCCGCCGCCTTTTCCGGCGTCATTTTGGGATGGACCTGCTCGTTGACCATCATGGCCGGGGCCAGACCGCAGGCGCCCAGGCAGGACACCACTTCCACCGTGAACATCAGGTCATCGGTGGTCTGCTTGGTCTCACTGAGTCCCAGTTCCTGACGCAGGTACTGCAGCACCGGCGTGGATTTGCGGACATGGCAGGCCGTTCCGTCGCAGATCTTGAGCACATACTTTCCCTTCTGTTCAAAGGAGAAGTTCTCATAAAAGCTGGCCACGCTGTAAGCCTTGGTCTCTGTAATGCCGATCTTTTTGGCCACATAGTCCAAAAGATCCGGCGGGAGATACCGGTAGGTCGCCTGGATGTCCTGAATAATGGGGATCAGGGATTTTTCCTCCAGAGGGTACCGGCTGATAATTTCGTTGGCAGTTTCGTAATAACTCTGATCCAACATCGTCGGTTTCACACCTTTCCTTCGCTTCTTCCTATCTTCGTCATTTTGCACTTGCAAAACAACCATTATTATATATTTTTTAGTCACTAAACTCAAGTTAAGAATTGTGCAAGGAATCAATTCGGCATAATTGACAAATTTCAGACAATTTGGTGGTGAGAACCGCCTTCCTCTCCCGTCCTTTTGCCGAGGCTTTACAAATCAGACTTTTATCTGTTATACTATCTGTTATACGAAAGGTTATCAGCCGGTCGGATCGGCCGCGTGAAAGGAACGTGAATGTCATGCAGAAACTGAAAAAGCAATTTCATATTCACTGCGTCCCCGGCGACGTAGGCCGGTATTGCATCCTCCCCGGAGATCCGGGCCGGGTGCCCGCCATCGCCGCCCTGTTTGATGACGCCCATCAGGTGGCCTACAACCGGGAGTTCAACGTCTGGACCGGCACGCTGCTGGGTGAAAAGGTCACCGCCTGCTCCACCGGCATCGGCGGCCCCTCCGCCGCTATCGCCATGGAGGAACTGCACAAGTGCGGCGCGGACACCTTCATCCGCACTGGCACCTGCGGCGGCATCGACCTGAACGTGCAGTCCGGCGACATTGTGGTGGCCACCGGCGCCATCCGCTTCGAGCACACCAGTCTGGAATACGCCCCCATCGAATTCCCCGCCGTGGCGGACTGGGAGATCACCAACGCATTGGTAGACGCTACCAAGGCGATGGGTTATCCCCTCCACATCGGCGTGGTCCAGTGCAAGGACAGCTTTTACGGCCAGCACAGCCCCGACGCCTCCCCCGTCAGCTATGAGCTGAAGGCCAAGTGGGAGAGCTGGAAGCGGCTGGGCGTCAAGGCCAGCGAGATGGAATCCGCCGCTCTGTTCGTGGAGGCCGCCGCGCTGGGCTGCCGCTGTGGAAGCTGCTTCCACGTGATCTGGAATCAGGAGCGGGAGGCCGCAGGTCTGGACCAGAAAATGAGCGAGGACACCTCTGCCTCCGTAAAGGTGGCCGTGGAGGGTCTGAAGCGGCTCATTGAGGCCGACCGGAAGGCCGGACGGTAACGGAGATACGATTGCATGAATATTAAGCAAATTCTGAACACCGCCGTAGGGGGATACAGTCTCAGCAAGATCCTCTCCGCTCTGGTGACACTGCTGGTCTGCCTCATCGCCGTGCGGCTCATTATGAAGGTCGTCACCCGGCTGCTGAGCCGGATGCAGAAGGTCAACGAGCGGCTGCAAAAGGTCATTCGCACCAGCGCAAAGGTGCTCCTCTATGTGCTGACGGTCATCATCACCGCGGAAGCGCTGGGCATCAACACCTCCTCCCTGACGGCGCTGCTGTCCGTCCTGACCCTGGGCATCACCCTTGCAGCGGAGGACATTTTAGGCAACGTGGCTGGGGGGCTGGTGATCCTCTCCTCCCACCCCTTCGCTCTGGGGGACTTCATCGAAGCCGGCGGCACCTCCGGTACTGTCCGCGAAATCGGTCTGAACCACACGAAGCTGGAGACCGCCAACGGTCAGATGATCCTGATGCCCAACAAGGACCTCTCCTCTTCCAAGATCATCAATTATACCGTTCTGGGCCGACGCCGGATCGTCCGGACCGTCACTGCCTCCTATGACGCGCCCACGGAAACCGTCATGACCGCTTGTATGGAGGCCGTGGAAGCCACCGCCAACATCCTGCCGGACCCGGCCCCGGCGGTGCATCTTACCGACTACGGCGCAAGCTCCATCGAATACACCATTTACTGCTGGTGCACCGTGGAGAACTACTGGCCCGCCTACCACTCCATCAATGAGAAGCTGCGGGACACCTTCGCCAAGCACAATGTTGAAATGACCTACGATCACCTCAACGTCCACATTCTCGACAAATAAAATCGCAACTATCAAAAAAAGCGTTGGGAACAATTGTTCCCAACGCTTTTTTGATTCAATTCGGGTCAGTCCTGCTGCTCCATCCGTTCCTTGACGGCCTTGCCGGTAGGCGTGGCAGCCAGACCGCCCAAAGCGGTCTCCCGCATCTCCATAGGCATCCGGCGGCCTACCTCACCCATGCAGTCGATGACCTCGTCCACAGGGATCCGGCTTTCCACGCCGGCCAGCGCCATATCCGCGCAGCTGACGGCGTTGACAGAGCCTACCACATTCCGCTTCACGCAGGGGACTTCCACCAGACCCGCCACCGGGTCGCACACCAAACCCATCAGATTTTTCAGGGCCATGGCCGCCGCGTGGCCGATCTGCTGAGGATCGCCGCCCCGCAGGGAGGTCAGAGCGCCAGCCGCCATAGCGGAAGCCGTGCCGATCTCCGCCTGACAGCCGCCGGAAGCACCGGCGATACAGGCCCGGAAGCTGACCACCGCACCAATGCCGGAAGCGGTGTACAGAGCCTGCAAAATCTCTTCCTCGGTGGCGCGGCCCATCTGGTACAGAGGCACCAGTACCGCAGGCAGTACACCGCAGGCGCCTGCGGTTGGTGCCGCCACGATCTTCCGCATGCAGGCGTTGGACTCGCCTACGCTGAGGGCCGTAGCAATGACCTCCTGCACATAGGGGCCGCTGTATGTAGTATCCGCCGCGGCGTAGCGCCGCATCCGGGCGCCGTCGCCGCCCACAAGGCCGCTGCGGGAACGCTGGTCACCCTGGTAGCTGACGGCAGATTCCAGCATAGCATGCCAGGCAGCCCGCATTTTTTCCATGGACTGCTCTTCCGTTACCTGCCGCTCCTCCATATCGGTTTCCAGAACCACCCGCCAGAAGGGGATGGACCGGGAAGCCGCCTTTTCAAAGATCTCCTGCATGGAATTCAGAGCCATATCAGTCGTCCTCCTTCTCGTAATAGATCACGCCAAGCACCTGGGGTACTGCCTTCAGCTGCTCCAGCTCCGCCGCGGGCACCGGCTGGTCGATCTCAAAAATCGTCATAACGCTGCCGCCCCGGCGGTCACGCACCAGACTCATATTGGCAATGTTGATGCCGCCGTCAGAGAGCACCTTGGTCAGGGTCGCCAGCTCGCCGGGCACGTCCATGTGACGGACGATCAGGGTGTTGAAGATACCGGTGAAGTCCACTGCCACGCCATCCAGCTGATCCACCCGGATCCGGCCGCCGCCGATGGACGCTGCCTGCACTTTGGTCTTTTTTCCGCTGGCACCCTCCACCGTCAGCACTGCCGTGTTGGGGTGAGCCTCCCGCAGCTCGGCGGGATGGAACACAAAGGACAGTCCCTGCTCCTTTGCCACGGAGAAGCTCTCCGGGATTCGCAGATCATCGGGCTTCATACCCAGCAGCCCTGCCACCAGCGCCCGGTCCGTACCGTGGCCCCGGCCGGTCTCCGCAAAGGAACCGTACAATCCAATGTCCGCCTTCACCGGCGGTTCTCCCAAAAGGGTCCGGGCCATCCGCCCGATGCGCACAGCTCCCGCCGTGTGGGAACTGGAGGGACCTACCATAATTGGTCCAAGGATCTCAAAAATATCCAGCATGAGCGCTCCTCCTTTGTTACATTTCTCTAATTTTAAGAGTATCACAGTCTTTTCTGTTTTGCAAGCATTTTCCGTCATTTTGTCTATGATAGAAAGACACCCCGCCGAGGCGGGGTGTCTGTTTCTGGTATTCTGCTTTTTGGTCAGTCCAGCACCTGAACGGCAGCGCCCAGCACACCGTCTCCGATGTAGACGCTGAGGGTGCCGTCGATCTCGCCGTCCCACAGGTGGTCGCTGTTGGGTAGTGCCTCTGTCAGCATCTGCCGCACGGTCTCCATTTCTTCCGGTGCGCCGCCATGGGCCACCGCCAGATTATACCGCTTGTGTTCGCCGCAGCGGTCCACAGCCATATCCACCAGCTTCCGCATCACCTGATGCCGTCCCCGGACCTTGGCCACAGATTGCAGCTGTCCGTCCGGTGCAAAGGTGATGATGGGCTTGATCTGGAGCATGGTGCCGGCCATAGCCGTGACCTTGCCGATCCGGCCGCCCTTCACCAGATACTCCAGCGTATCCACAGAAAAGAAGGGATAGGTGTTGGCGATGAGCTGCGGAGCCCGGCGCTCCGTCAGTTCTTCCCAGTCCATGCCGTTTTTGATGTCCTCAGCCAGCTGCAGCACCGTCATGCCCTGACCCAAAGCGCCGCTGACAGAGTCAAACACCTTCATGGCATAGCCCTGCTCCGCACATTCTCCCGCCAGGATCCGGGCCAGATTATAGGTCCCGGACAGGCCGCTGGACAGCATGACGGCGATCACGCCGTCATATCCCAGATCAAAGATCTCCCGGAGCTTCGCGCTGAAGTCCTCCACACGGGGCAGGGAGGTCTGGGGCAGCTCGCCGTTATGAAGCCGCTGATAAATATCCGGGCCGGTGATGTTGACGCCGTCCAGATATTCGCCGTCCTCGCACAGGATCCGCAGCGGGACAAAAAAGATATTGTTTTCCCTGGCCTGATCCCAACGCAGGTCGGCACTGGAGTCCGTCAGCAGGGCAATTTTCTTTGGGGTCATTTTTTCTGCTCCTTTTTACCCAAAAGCTTAATGGTTCAGAGGATATTATGTCACAAACTTACCCAAAGGGCAAGTCCTACCCGTTTTCTTTCTTCTCATTTTTCTGCATCCGCTGAAAGCCCTCCCGCTCCGGCAGATCATCCGTCATGCGGCCAGCCGCTTCCGTGGCCTTTTCCTCAGGCGTGGGGCGGTGGGTATGCCAGTTAGACATATTGATGGGCTGATCCGCCTCAAAGAGGTCATAGTAATCCGCATCCCGGAGCTTCGGCCGGCGATGGCGGATAATGGCCGTCAGGGTCGGATAGAGCACAATGGCGATAAGGCCGCCGGAAAAGCCGTTGTTGTAGAGGTTCAATCCCGCCACCGGGCCGCCGGTCTGCAGTACCAGCGCCGAGTGGATGAACCCCGCCAGTATGCCGCATACCGGGCCAAAGTGGCCGGCAACGGGGGCCAGCGTGGTCCCAAACAGGCCCGCCAGCTGAAGTGCCGGGTAATTGGGTTCGTAATGCATACCGTAGGCCCCCAGCCACACGCCGAACATCACGGGGATGATGTTCCGGGGATGCTTTCCGAAGGCGGAGAAGCCCATAATGGTGAAAATACCGCCCAGAGTGGGGCCGTTGAGGTCACCCCCTACCAACAGCACATAGGCAATGCCGATCAGACCGTTGATGCCGATATTCACCATCACCGGTCCGGCGCCGAACATACGCAGATAATCGTTGGGTGCCCGGCCCGTGGTGCTCAGCAGGCGCCGGTATCCGGCCCACACGGCCCATGCGGGATCGCCACAGCCGAAGGTGCCGATGAGGATGAACACAACGCACAGGGCGCCGCAGGCAAGGCTCAGTTCAAAATTGAGGCCCGTGGACCAGTAGAGCACGGAGTCCGGTTTGTCACCGAAGGCCGTCAGGATCGGCACCACCATCATGGCGAACAGACCGCAGGCAAAGCCCATGTTGTAGAGGTTCATGCCGTTTTGTATCTTATAGGTGTAGGCCGACAGGGATGGCAGCAAAAAGCCCACCAGAATACCGGTGAACACGCCCAGCGGCAGACTGGCGTGAACGCTGCCCAGTGCCATATAGCTCACCAACGGGGCCAGCGCCGTCGCCAGCAGGGCCACGGAGGCATACTTGGAAAACGGCTCCTTCTGATACCGGGCATACAGCCATGTCCCTAAAATGATGGGCCAGATGTTGAACACATTTTTTCCAAACAGGGAGAAGCCCGCCATCAGCCCCATCTCCACAATGGTAAAGCCGTTGAAGGGGTCCTTGGCCAGCTTGATGATGAGAATGGAAATGATGGTCACCAGTCCCGCATTGACAAAAGCGGCGGCAGGGCCCGCAATGTGGATATAGTCTGTGATCAGAAGATCCTGCATGGTAACGATCTTCCAAAGCCCCGACAGGAGCTGCTCCGGATGGCCCATGCTGAGACCAATGAGCATCAGCACAACGGAAAACGCAATGGTCCCCGGAAAAATATACTGATAATAGCGGCTCGTGTTCACGGGTCTCCTCCTGCTTCTTAACGATTTCTTAATGTGTTAAATTTATTATACTGTGGTTTTGCCTCGACGGCAACCCAATTCGTGAAATTTTTCACCAGTTCAAAAAAAGTTTACACTTGCCTTCAGCGTGTCGAAAAAGTCTTTTCGCCATGCGTGGAGCAGGAATACACCGTCGGCCCAGCCGGTTTCCGTGCGCTTTGCGCCCGGAAACCGGGGGCGCAACGGGTCGAAAAAATCTTTTCTTCCCGTTGCCCTTATTTTCAGAACTTGTAAAAGTTCTGAAAATATTTGATTTCAATGGTGCGGGACACCCCTCTTGGGTTTCCCGCACACACCCTTTCTTTCCGTCGCGGAAATCTCCATTGGCGGCACTTCGCCTGTTTCCCCTTCTTGGGTTTTCCGCGCACACCCTTCACCCGCAAGGGGTATGCGGCATCCGTAGAGCGGCAAAGCCGCTAACGGCTGCCCTACCTTACCATCGCAGAGAATTTGCCATTTTATTGACAGTCTCTTGCTTTTTGATTTCAGACAGTCTATGCTGATTTTATACCATTCACGATTCTCCACATCCGGGAGGTGCTTATATGGACCGTTTTGCCATCGTCACAGGAGACATTACCGCGTCCGATGCGGAAGCCATCGTCAATGCCGCCAACCGCACTCTGCTGGGGGGCAGCGGCGTTGACGGTGCCATTCACGCTGCCGCTGGACCAGAGCTGTTAGCAGAATGCCGGACCCTTCACGGCTGCGAGACGGGCCAAGCCAAACTGACACAGGGGTATCGGTTAAAGGCCCGGTATGTCCTTCACACCGTAGGACCCATCTGGCAGGGCGGTAGCCATGGGGAGGCGGCAGCCCTGGCCGCCTGCTACCGCAGCTGTCTGGACCTGGCCCGGGCACACGGCATTGATTCCGTGGACTTCCCCTCCATCTCCACCGGGGTCTACGGCTATCCCATGGCCCAGGCGGCCTCCGTAGCGCTGAAAGTCATTATGGAGGATCTTCGGACCCATGACCATCCCTGCCGGGTGCGGATGGTCTGCCACACGGAGGATGCCGCGAGCATCTACCGCCAGACCTATAATCTCTGGTACGCGGAAACGAAAGAAGACCGGCTGTAAAAGCGCATATTCAAATTCAAAAGAAAAAGGAGCGGCAAAGCCGCTCCTTTTTTCTCTTGATTGAATCCATTCTAACGCAAACTCACTGTGCGTCGATTTTTTCCTTCAGCTCCGTGAGGTACATCCACCGCTCTGTTTTTTCCTCCAGAGCGGCTTCCAGCTCCGCCTGTTTAGCCTGCAATTCCTGAAGCTTCACATAATCGCTGCCGCAGGCCCCCTGGGCTTCCTCGCACTCCCGGATCTGCTGCTCCAGAGCCGCCAGGTCCTCGTCGATGGTCTCGAACTCCCGCTGCTCCTTGAAAGAGAATTTCAATTTCCGCTCCCGGGGCCGCTCCTGAGCCGCCTTGGGCTTTTCCGCCTTGGCGGGCGCTTCTTCCTCTTTCCGCTTGGCCTTCCAGTCGGACCAGTTGCCGCTGTAACGCAGCACCTCGCCGTCCCGCACCTCAAAGACCTGCTCCGCCAGCTTATCCAGCAGGAAGCGGTCATGGGACACGATAAGGATAGGCCCCGGGAAGCCCTGCAAATAGTCCTCCAGAATGGAAAGGGTCATCACGTCCAGATCGTTGGTTGGCTCGTCCAGCAACAGGACGTTGGGGGCTTCCATCAGAATGGACAGCAGGTACAGCCGCCGCCGTTCTCCGCCGCTGAGCCGTCCGATGGGGACTGACTGCAAATCGCTGGGGAACAGGAACCGCTCCATCATGGCCTTGGCGGTGAAGGTCCCCTCGTCGGTGCGGACCTCGTCGCCGATGTCATGGATAAAATCGTAGACACGCTGGTTCAGATCCAGCTCCCGACCCTCCTGAGAAAAGTGGCCGATCTTCACAGTGGTGCCGATGTCCACCGTGCCGCTGTCCGGGGACAGCTCCCCGGCAAACAGCCGCAGCAGCGTGGATTTTCCGGCGCCGTTGTGCCCCACAATGCCGATGCGGTCATTCCGCAGCAGATTGTAGGAAAAGTCCCGGATGACGGTTCGGCTCTCGTAGGTCTTGCTGACACCGTGCAGTTCGATCAGCTTTTTACCCAGACGGCTGGACGCCGCCGCCAGCTGCACGGTATCGTCCGTCTCCGGGGCCTCCTGATTTTTCAAGGCCTCATATCGCTCGATACGGTCTCGGCTCTTGGTGGTCCGGGCCCGGCAGCCCCGCATGATCCACTCCCGCTCCGTCCGCAGGATAGACTGACGCTTCCGCTCGCTGGCCTCCGCCATCTCCGCCCGCTGGGCCTTCAGCTCCAGATATTTGGAATAGTTGGCCTCGTAATGATACAGCTTGCCCCGGCTCAGCTCCGTGATGTGGTTCACCACCCGCTCCAGAAAATAGCGGTCATGGGTCACCATCACCAGTCCGCCCTTGAAACGGCGGAGCCAGTCCTCCAGCCACGCGGTCATTTCCGCGTCCAGATGGTTGGTGGGTTCGTCCAGCACCAGCACATCCGCCGGGTGGATCAGCGCCGCCGCCAGCGCCACCCGCTTCCGCTGTCCGCCGGAGAGGGTCCCCACCTTCTGCTCATAGTCCGGCAGGCCCAGCTTGTTGAGCATGGACTTGGCCTCATATTCGTTCAGCTCCCGGAATTCCTTGGGGAAATGCAGGAATACCTGCTCCAAAACGGTGGCGTCATCCTCCATGGGGGGATTCTGCTCCAGCAGGCTTACCTGTACATTGGGATTCCGGGAAATCGTTCCGGCGTCAGCCTCTAATTTCCCGGCCAGGACCTTCAAAAAGGTGGACTTGCCGGTGCCGTTGATGCCGATGACGCCTACCTTGTCCCCCTCGTTCAGATAAAAATTCACATCCTCCAACAGCTGGCGGCTGCCAAAGTTGATGGACAGATGCTCCGCGGATAAAAGCATAGCGGTTCTCCTTTTCCGACAATCCGAGATTGCCGTTTTGTTTTTTCCGTGATATACTATATACTAATTTTTTGAAACCGGCAAGTGCCGATAGGAGGCTAAGCTATGAAAACCTGTCTTGTTTTGGAAGGTGGAGCCATGCGGGGAATGTATACCGCTGGGGCCTTAGACGTTTTCTACAACGCCGGGATCCAGTTCGACGGCATCATCGGCGTGTCCGCCGGGGCCGCCTTCGGCGTGAATTACCTCTCCCGGCAGCCGGGACGGGTGATCCGCTACAATAAGCGCTTCAATGCCGACCATCATTACATGGGGCTGATTCCCCTGCTGAAAACCGGCAACATCGTGGATACGGAATACGCCTACGAAAAGGTACCCCGGGAGCTGGATCCCTTTGACGGCGACACCTTTGACGCCTCCGGCGTCCCCTTCTGGGCGGTGGTGACGAATGTGGAGACCGGCCAGCCGGAATATATCCGTCTGGAACACGCCATGGCCCAGATGGACGTGATCCGGGCCTCCGCCTCCATGCCCTTCGTGTCCCAGCCGGTGAAGATCGGCGGCAAGCTGTATCTGGACGGCGGCGTTGCAGACTCCATTCCCTTCAGAGCCGCCGAAAAGCTGGGCTTTGACCGGGTGGTGGTGATCCTCACCCGTGACAAAAGCTATGTAAAGAAGCCCATGAACCCCAAGCCCATCGACCTGTGGTACAAGCATTACCCGGCGCTGGCAGAGCAGCTCAAAAACCGCCACAATGTCTATAACAACGCCCTTCGGGAGCTATTGAACTGGGAGCAGCAGGGAAAGGCATGGGTGCTGCACCCCAGCCAGCCCATTGAGATTGGGCGGTTGGAGCGCCGCAGCGACAAGCTGCAAGCGGTGTATGATCTGGGAACCGGCGACGCCGAGGCATCGCTGGGCAGCCTCAGGACCTATCTGGCGCAAGGCTGATGGAGATTCTCACCTACACCGTGACGCCGGAGGAGGACGGCGTCTGCGTTCGGCACATTTTAAAGGCAAAGTTCCACTTCTCCACCCACGCCGTAGCCCGGCTCACCCGTGCGGAAAACGGCATCCGGGTCAACGGCGTCCACGCCCGGACGGTGGACCCGGTCCATGCCGGGGACGTGGTGGCGGTGCGGTCTGACGATCTGCGCCCGCCTAAGCTCCTTCCCACGCCGGGAAACTGGCCCCTGCCCATCGTCTATGAGGATGAGCACCTGCTGATCCTCAACAAGCCCGCCGGCATGACGGCCCACGCCTCCAATTTCCTGCCGGATACCCCCACCGTAGCGGGAGCGCTGGCCTATCAGCGGGGGGCGGACTTTATCTTTCATGTGGTGAACCGGCTGGATAAGGGCACCACCGGCCTCATGGCCGTGGCCAAAAGCGGCTATATCCATGACCGCCTGCGGCGCACCCTCCACACGGATGGCTTTTCCCGGGAATACCGGGCCGTGTGCGTGGGCTGTCCGAAGCCGCCCGCCGGCACCATCGACGCGCCCATTGGCCGGGACGAGACTTCTGCCGTCCGCCGCATGGTCCGCTCCGACGGGCAGCGGGCCGTCAGCCATTACGAGGTCTTATCCCAGCGGAATGGCCTGTCTTTCGTAAAGCTGCAGCCAGAAACGGGCCGCACCCACCAGCTCCGGGTCCACATGGCCCACATCGGCTGTCCGCTGGCCGGAGATTGGCTCTACGGCACGGAGGACCCGGATCTGATCTCCCGCCCCGCTCTCCACGCCTACGCGCTGGCCTTGACCCACCCGGTCACCGGCACTCACCTGTATTTCACCGCCCCAATTCCGGCGGACATGGAAAAATTGATTTAACGGAGGAACCACTATGCTCACATGGAATGTCACCTATCACTGCAAACCCGGCAAGCGGGAGGAATTCTTCAAGGCAATTTCCGATTTAGGCGTCCGGGCCTGTTCCATTCACGAGACCGGCAATCTGAAATATGACTACTTTTTGGACGCTCAGGACCCTGACGCGCTTCTGTTGGTGGAAACCTGGCAAACCCCGGAGGACCAGCAGCGCCACTGCGGGACGGAGACCTTCGCCAAGCTGCAAGCCTTGAAAACAGAGTTCTGCGATACCGCTACCATCGACAAGTTTGATTATTAAAAACGAGCCGTCCGGCAATGTGCCGGACGGCTCGTTTTTCGCTCTTCTATTTTACGGCAGGTCAATAGGACCGTAGGTGTCTGCCAGTTCGCCGTCCACCAGGAACCGCACTTCCTCCACGCTCTCCAGCGACAGCAAGGACTGCTCCAGCGCCAGAACCGCCTGAGACAGGGTCTCCGGCTCCGGCTGGCCCTCCAGCAACGCCGAGGACAGGCTCACATAGCAGATCTCCTCTTCCAGCCACACCTTCCGGACCTTGAACCCCTCTGGCAGCACAGCGGAAAGGCCCTTGGTCTCCGGACCGTTTTCCAGTGCCCGCACCACGGCGGAAACCTGCGTATCGCCCTCGTAGAGATTCAGTGTTCTGGCTTCTGCCGTCAATGCGCCATCGCCGTTCACAAAGTACAGGGAAGCGTCCACAGTGCCCACCACGTCCTCCTTCGGGACGGTCAGAATGTCACGGGCCAAAAACACCTGCCGGCTGCGGTAGTCCAGCTCCCGGCCCGCCACGGTGATCCGCACACGGGCCACGTCCGGCAGCTGCGTCAGCGTCAGGGTAATGGCATAGTCCGCCAGAGACAGTCCCACGCCGGAAAGGGTGCTGTAAGCCGCAGAGAGATCCACCCGCAGCTCCGTTCCCTTCTGCTCTGCGGAAAGCAGGGCTGTTCCCTTTGGGAACGGGCTTTTCAACGTGGGGTCTGCCGGACCCTTCAACAGCTCCGTCACCAGCGCTGCCGCCAGTTCCTCCGTAGAGAGGCCGCTGTCCTCTAATGTCCGCTCCTCGGACCGGAGGGCGTCTCCGCCATCGGCGGAACGCAGATCCCGCTCCACAAAATACAACGCATAGGCGCTGCCGTCACTCTCCTGGCGGACGCCGACTTTCCCGATAGCGCCGCCGATCCCCATCAGCAGCACGGTCAGCAGCGCAATGGCGATCCAGCGTTTTTTCATGAGTGATCGCCTCCTTCCGCCTCAGGCCAGCGAACGGTAAATACCGCGCCGCCTCCGGCGCGGTTGGCAGCCGACACCGTGCCGCCCCGTTTTTTCACCGTATCCTGAACGATGGAAAGTCCCAGACCAGTGCCGCCTGCGGCACGGGAGCGGGCCTTGTCCACCCGGTAAAACCGCTCAAACACCTTTGGCAGATCCTCCTCCGGGATGCCGGGACCGTTATCCGCCACCGTCAGCATCACGTCATGGTCCTCATGTCGCAGTTCCACCCGGACCTTACCGTTTTTGCCGCTGTATTTCACGGCGTTATCCGTCAGGTTGTAGATCACCTGATGGACTTCCCCCTTGGTGGCCGACACCCGGCAGTTTTCCTCCATGCGGTAGGTCAGCTCCGTGCCCTTCTTCTGGGCCAGCAGGCTCATCATCCGCATGACCTGTTCCAGCACCGGAGCCACCTCCACCGTCTCCGGTGCGTCCAGAAGGTCGCTGTCCAGCCGGGTCAGGCGCAGCAGGTCCTCGGTGATGCGGCTGAGCCGCTCCGCCTCGCTGCCGATGTCCGTCACAAAATCCCGGACTGTCTCCATATCCATCTGGTCTGTCTGCAAAATGGAATCCGTCAATAGCCGGATAGCCGCCAACGGCGTTTTCAGCTCGTGGCTGGCGTCGGACACAAACCGGCGGCGCAAGGTCTCCGTGGTCTGGAGCCGGTCTGTCAGGCTGTTGAATTCCTCTCCGATCTGGGCGATCTCGTCCCGGCCGGAGATGTGGGTCCGATGCTCGTAAGCCCCGGCCCGGACCTTGCGGATGGCCGTCAGCAGGGTGCTGATCTTCCGGGTCAGCATCCGGGAGAGCAGGATGCTCAGCAGCACCACCGCCGCCGCGATACCGGCGGACAGCTTCAGGAGGTTGCTTTGCAGTCCCTCTAACAGCGCCGCCTGCTCTGTGTCATATTCGTAGGCGTACACCGCGCCGATGATCCGGTTCTGATACAGCACCGGAGAGGCCGTACGGCTGCGGAAGGCATCGTCCCGGTAGGAGCAGGAAAAGGCGTCATATCCCTCCAATGCCTGCACGATCTCGGAATAGAAGGTGTATTTTCCAACGGCACTGCCGGTCTCCCGGGTGTCGTAGAGCACCAAACCGGTGCTGTCCGTCACCAGAACTCGGCTGAGTCCCGTCTCCTCCACCACTGCCATGGCAGCCGCCACGTTTTCCTGATTCAGCCGGTTCAGGCCCGCCAGAGAATACACCACCACCGACACGCTGCCGGTCATATTCGTCTCCTTGGAGTGGAACACCAGATCCTCGCTGACCAACAGCGGATAGGTGTTCAGCAAAAGCAGCACCGCCGCGATGACGGCGATGTAGCTCAGTCCGAATTTGACTTGCAGGCTGCCCCAGAGGGCCATGCGCCTGCTCTTGGAAGCCTTATCCTTTGAAATAGTAGCCCACTCCCCACTTGGTCAGGATGTGATCCGGCTCCGCCGGGTTTTCTTCCAGTTTTTCCCGCAGGCGGCGGATATGCACATCCACCGTACGGTAATCTCCGGCGTAGGTGTAGCCCCACACCACATTCATCAGGTTCTCCCGGCTGTACACCCGCCGGGGATTGCGCATCAGCAGCTCGATCAGGTCATATTCCTTGGCAGTGAGCTCCACCGGTTCCCCGTCCCGAATAGCCACCCGTTCCTCGGTATTCAGGGTGAGCTTGCCTACGGTCAGCAGACTTCCCTGACTCCGCTGGACCCCGGCGGCCCGCCGCAGCAGTGCCCGGACACGGGCCTTCAGCTCCAGAATGTTGAAGGGCTTGGTGAGATAGTCATCCGCGCCGCACTCAAAACCCATGAGCTTGTCTGCGTCCTCGCTCTTGGCCGTCAGCATGATGATGGGCACGTTGGAAAACTCCCGGATCTTCATACAGGCTTCCAGCCCGTCCATCTCCGGCATCATCACATCCAGAATGATGAGGTCGAACCGTCCCTCCCGGGCCAGCTCCAGTGCCGCCGCGCCGTCATAGGCGCACTCCACCTCGTAGCCCTCGTTTTCCAGGTTGAATTTCATGCCCTTTACCAGGGTCTTTTCGTCATCCACCACTAAAATTCTCAAGTTTCCGCTCCTTTTATGCGCCATTGCTCACGGTGATGTAATCCCGCAGCTCCTCTAACTTCTTCTCGCCGATGCCGGAGACCTCCATCAGCCCCTCCGGGCCTTCAAAGGGTCCATGCTCCGTCCGGTAGTCAACGATCCGCTTCGCCAGCCCCTCGCCGATCCCCGGCAAAGTGGCAAGCTCCTCCGCTTCGGCGGTATTCAGGTCCACCAGCGTGACCTCGACCTCCTCCGGCGGCAGGGTGTGCTCCGCCGTCACCGTCACCGTCGCGGTGGTCCGGTCCCGGTAAGAGACCGTCAGCAGTCCGCCCAGAAACACCGCCGTCAGGCCCAGGAGGATCAGTTCCGTTCTGACAGCTTTTAACTTCGCTCCCATGGTTGAACTCCTTTGACGAATCTGATATACTAAAAATGTCGAATCACAACGAATACGGTCATTGACGATTTCTGTCTCTACCAGTATACCATATTCTTCAGGAGAAAGATATGAAATTCAAACGCTTTATCTCGGTTTTTTTACTTTGCACCTGCCTTACCGGGCTGTTTCTCACCCCCGCTGCCGGAGCGCTGGAGGTCCCGGACATTCAGGCCAAGGCTGCGCTGTTGGCGGACGTGAACACCGACGCCGTGGCCTATGCCAAAAACATCCATGAGAAAAACTATCCCGCCAGCCTGACCAAGGTCATGACGGCTCTGCTGATCCTGGAAAAGGTCAGCGGCAATGAAACACTGCTGAATCAGGAGGTCACTGCCTCTGAAAGCGCCTTCAGCGACACCTATTACCACGCGGACGGCAGCAGCGCCGGGATCAAGGCCGGGGAGGTCATGACGGTAAAGCAGCTTCTGCAATGTATGCTCATCGTCTCCGCCAACGAGGCCTGCAACATTCTGGCGGAGTGGGACGCCGGCTCCATCGCCGCCTTTGTGGACGCCATGAACGCCACGGCCAAAGCCCTTGGCTGCGAGAACACCCACTTCGTCAACCCCAGTGGACTGCATGACCCGGATCACTACACCTCCGCCTGGGATCTCTACCTCATCACCAAGGCCGCCATGCAGTATCCGGAATTCATGGAGATCTGCGACAGCGCCAAGGCCGTCATCCCCGCCACCAATCTCAGCAAGGAGCGGACGCTGTACACCACCAACCATCTGCTGTCCACCTGGCGTGTCATCGGTTACCGGGATAAGCGGGCTCACGGCATCAAGACCGGCTCCACCAGCGATGCTGGGCACTGCCTCATCTCCTCCGCCCAGGAAGGGGAACTGCACTTTGTCAGCGTGGTCATGGGTGCGGAGCGGATCGAGGAAAACGGCGTAGGCAACCTGCTGAATTTTTCCGAAACCTCCCACCTCTTTGACTACGGCTTCAAGAATTTCGCCTACCGCACCATTTTAGAGGACAAGGAGATCATTCAGGAGGTTCCGGTGAGCCTGTCCAAAACCGACTATGTAACGGTGCATCCCGCCAACAATGTGGAGTCCCTGTTCCCCCGGGATCTGGACCCGGCGGAGCTGGATCGGGTCATCTCCCTGCCGGAGACCGTAGAGGCCCCTGTCACCGCCGGAGATAAGCTGGGCACCATGGAGCTGCGGGACGGCGACACCGTCTATGCTTCCGTGGATCTTCTTGCCAGCAGCGATGTGACTGCGGACAAGTTTATGGTGTTCCGCCATAACGTAACGCTGTTTTTCAAGAAGCCCGCCGTGAAAACCGTGGCCATCGTGCTGGCGGTACTGCTGGTGCTGCTGGTGATTTTCCGGCTGACCGGTCTCAGCCGCCGTCGCCGTTACGGCCGCAATGCCCGCAGTTACAGCAGAGGCTACCGGGGCCGCAGACACCGCTGATCAAATTTCTCTCCATCTCAAAAAAGAACACCGAGGCTTTCTTAAAAGCCTCGGTGTTTCAGCGTGTCGAAAAAATTTTTTCTCCCCGCTGAACAAGTTTTCAGAACTTTATAAAAGTTCTGAAAACTTAGGATTTCAATGGCGCAGGACACCCTTCTTGGGTTTCCCGCGCACACCCTTCCTTTCCGTTGCGGAGAATCTGCTACTTTATTGACAGACTCAACACCGAGGCTTTCTTGAAAGCCTCGGTGTTTTCTTAGGGGTTACAGGTACTTCACCAGTTCCTCCATGGGCTTGCGCAGTCCGTGGAGCTTGGCGGGATGGGCGCCCTCCGCGGGATACCCCAGAGGCAGCATGGCGATCATCTCCAGACCCTCCATCTCCGGGAAGGTCTTGACCAGGTCCACCGGCCGGAACATACCCACATAGGTAGTGCCAAGGCCCAGATCCGCCGCCTGCAGCATCATCTGGGTCACAGCGATGGAGGCGTCGATCTCGCCATGGTCCTTGCCGTCATGCTCCCGGTGCCAGGACTCCTTGGGGTCATACCCCACGCCAATGACCACAGGGGCGTGAAAGTGGCAGTCCATGCAGGCGTCTGCCTTTTCCAGAGCCTCAGGGCTGCGGAACACGAAGATCCGCTGGGGCTGCTTGTTGTGGGCGGTGGGAGCGTTGCGGCCTGCCTCCAGGATCAGATCCAGCTTCTCCTGCTCCACAGGGCGGGTATCAAATTTCCGGAGAGAGTACCTCTCTGCGGACAGCTTTTCAAAATCCATTGGGATTCCTCCTCATTTGTTGATCGTGCTGATTGTCAGCGTGTCGAAAAAGTCTTTTCGCCCCGCTGAGCAAGTTTTCAGAACTTTATAAAAGTTCTGAAAACTTAGGATTTCAATGGCGCAGGACACCCTTCTTGGGTTTCCCGCGCACACTCTTCCTTTCCGTCGCGGAGAATTTACCACTTTATCGACAGTATTTGATTGTATCACAGTGCTTTTTTCTCCGCAATCCCCTTCTGTAAACTTTTACCTCTGGTTCCAAAGGCCGTTCTGCTTCAGCATAGCCTCGCACTGCTCTCGGCGGCGGGTATCGTAAAATTCGATATACTTCAAGGCGTAAATATCCGTCACGATATACCGCTCCCGCCCCGGCTGGTAAATGGTGATGAAGTCGTTGCCCACATCATAGAGGATTCCCTCCCAGGAAACCGTTCCCTGCGTCCCCACCAGAAACGTAGCCACTACATAGTTTCCCTCATTTCTGGCCAGCATGGCCTTGATGGAGCCGTTGTGGGCCTCCTCCACGCTGAGGGGGTTCTGGATCACGTTCTCTGGCAGATCTGTCCGCATCCCCGGCATATTGCCCATGGGCATCATCTGTCCACCGGGCAGGGTGACGTACTCCGATCCCTCCGGTGACTGCCAGGAGCGCGCATCACCGACGCTCCTTGCCTCCGTTTGTCCGCCGCCATTGATCTCCGCCTGCCAGTCGCTCCCGCCGGACGGGACCGGCGCTGTCTGGTAAGTATTGAAACGCTGCATAAAAACACCTCTCAAGTTCTATAATAGGCATCCGTTGGATTATAAAAGCAATGATCTCCAATGCGGGTCTGCCAGTAGCCCACCTCGGAGGGGAACCTGCTCCGGCACTGAGGGCCGAAGGGATTGTAAAACCACAGAGACTCTGCCACATCGGGAATGCGGTTCCCCGCGATGGCCCAGTCGGCAATGTCGAAGTGGATCTGCTCCGGCCGCATATTGAAAATATTCTGGGGGTTGTAGGTGCCCCGTTCCGTTTCGGAGGCGCACACGAACTGGTAGGGCTGGAAAATGATGTTGCGGATGCTGCCCCGGCCCACCCGGGCGTATTCCCCGCCCCGGGCGTGGACCCGGTTCATCACCACGCCGGCCACCGCCTTCATTCCCGTATCCCCTTCCCCGCCCGCCTCGCATTGGATCAGCCGCGCCAGCAGCTCCCGGTCGGAATAAGCCATCGTTCATCATCCCCTGTTGCGTTCGGTCCGCGATTCTGTTTCGCTGGCCCATTCTATGCGGACTGTGGACGGCAGGTGCTTCCCCTCGTCAGCAATAAAGAAAAACCGGAACGGCAAAAGCCGTTCCGGTTCCTATGCGGTCACAAATGGGTGCTTACTTCTGCGCCATGGCCGCTTCCAGTCCGCGGGCAAACTGGTCGGGGCAGGAGGTACCTCTGCCGCCGCAGTTGATGCCCTTCAGACGGGCAATGGCCTCCTCTGCCTTCATGCCCTTCACCAGCGCAGAAATACCTTGGAGGTTGCCGTTGCAGCCGCCTACCACCTGGAGATCACGGATCACGCCCTGATCGTCCACCTCTACCGTCATGGCCCGGGAGCAGACGCCCCGGGGCTGGAATGTATATGTCATATTGTGTTTCCTTCTTTCCTTATTCGTTTGGAAAACAGAATAACACAATTTTTTCTCTCTGCCAAGCCCGATTTCCAATTTTCTGCAAACATCGGAACCGGAGACGTCAATCCTGCCAGGCTTTTCCGTTTTTCTGCTCCAGTGTCAGCCGGTCCGCAATCATGGCGATGAACTCCGAATTGGTAGGTTTACCTTTGGAAACACTAACTGTATATCCGAAATATTTTTGCAAGGTCTCCAAATCGCCCCGGTCCCAGGCTACCTCGATGGCGTGGCGGATGGCCCGCTCCACCCGGGAAGGCGTTGTGGCGAACCGCTTGGCCACTTCAGGATAGAGAACCTTCGTCACCGCGTTGATGACATCCATATCCCGCACCGTGATCATGATGGCCTCCCGCAGATACTGATAGCCCTTGATGTGAGCAGGGACGCCGATCTCATGGATCACGGAAGTCACCATGGTTTTCAGACTGGGTAAGCTCTCCTGGGGCGCTTTGAGAAACAAGCCCCGCATCTTATCCAGCAGTGCGGCCGTTTCAAAAGGCTTTGGCAGAAAATACGCCGCCCCCAGTTCTGAGGCTTCCGCCAGCATCCGGTCGGAGACAAAGCCGGAGACCAGAATGGTCATAGGGGCGTCTCCCTGCTTCTGCAGTTGCCGCAGCACGCTGATGCCGTCCATGCCCGGCAGCATCACATCCATAACCAGAAGGTCCGGCATTCGTTCCTTTACCCGCTTCAGAATCTCATTTCCATCCCGCGCGATCTCCACAGAAAACTCGCCTGTCTTTTCCATTTCTTCCCACAGCAGCGTGCGAAATTCCTCGCCGGCGTCTGCCAGCAATACCGTCTTACGTTGATCCATAATGCACTCCCTTTTTCCCAAATTTGCGACGGTTTTAACGGTTTCAAGTCGCGTTTTATTTAAAATAGCACGTTCTCCTAACTTTTTCAATGAATCACAGCTAAATTTTCCAACAATCGTTCGACATTTTTCACGAGACAGCCTATTTTCCAGCACTTTCCGCGTTCTTTTGTTCTTGTTTTTCACAGAATATGGTGAAATCTGTCCAGCCTGTCTTCTTTTTTTGTGGTGGTTCTTTTCTTCTTCCACAAAATATGGTATGATAAGCCCAAGAAATATTTTGTCGCTTTTTCCGGATATAAAAATATTTTCGTCGACTGCAACTACCGTATCCGACAGCGGATACTCTCCCGCTGTACGCTTTTTTCGGAGGGATCATTATGGAGCTTCTGCGTCAACAGCTCATCGCCTACCGCCCGTGGAACGAGCAGGAGGAACGGGACCGGGAAGAACTGCTCCGCCGTCTTGACAGCCACGAGGATCTGTACACCAGAGCCAATACCGCCGCCCATTTTACCGCTTCCGCCTGGGTGGTCAGCCCGGACCGGAAGCAGGTCCTGATGGCCTATCACAGGCTCTATGACTCCTGGGCTTGGCTGGGCGGCCACGCCGACGGAGACCGGGATCTGCTGGCCGTGGCGCTGCGGGAGGTCCGGGAGGAAAGCGGTCTCACGGAGGTCCGCCCCGTGTCCGAGGACTTGTATTCTCTGGAAATCCTGACGGTGGACGGCCACGAAAAGCACGGCCGGTACGTTTCCTCCCACCTCCATCTCAACGTCACCTACCTCTTAGAGGCGGACCCCTCCGCCGCCATCCGTCCCAAGCCCGACGAGAACAGCCGGGTGGGCTGGTTCTCTCCGGCGGACGCTGTGGCCGCCTCCAGCGAGCCGTGGTTCCAGGAGCGGATCTACACGAAGCTGAACGATAAGCTGTCCCGTTTTTAAGTCGCTCCATCGGCGGATAAGTCAGCACATTTCCGCTCGAAACAACTCTCTGACACAGTGAATCGTGCGGAAACAGAAACCTTTTAGAGAAAACCCGCCTGTGCGGATATGCGTACCAAAGGAGGAGTGAACAGTGAAAGCATACGAGTACGTCAACATTCACATTGGGAAATTTGTGGGCGCAGGATCGGAGGCGCACCGGGCCATTATCGACGAATACGCCGCAAGGGGCTATCGTTATGTCGGGTACATCCCCACAAATATCAACAATTACGGAAAGATAACGGACTTGGATCTTGTCTTTGAGCGGGACGCTTGACCTCTGGTTTGTGGGAGCCTCCATGCCAAAAAGGAACAGGGCGGGGAGAAACGATTTCTCCCCGCCTCGTCATTTTGTTTTTCTACACGTTTTCGCCTGCGTTCAGCATAGTTTCCATGGAAATTCCATATCCTTTTGTTGCATCGGAAAGCAGCACATGGGTCACAGCCCCTACCAGCTTTCCGTTTTGAAGAATGGGACTGCCGCTCATGCCTTGCACGATGCCGCCGGTGGCGGCGATCAGGTCCGGGTCCGTGACGGAGATCACCATTTCCCGACCGTCAGAGGCATTTGGGAGCCGTTTCAAAATTTCAACGGCATACTCCCGCACCTCGTCCCCGGACACATTGGCCCGGATCGTTGCCGGTCCCTCCACGGCATCGCCCACCGGCAGAGCCTCGCCCGCCGCAAGGGTGCAGTCCGCCGGAAACGTGCCGAAAATGCCGCAGTCGGTATTGGCGCGCAGAGGGCCAAGGTCGCCGGACAGGTCAAAATTGCCCCGCAGTTCCCCGGCACTGCCGCTGCTCCCCTTCTTCACCGCCTTCACGGTGGAGGGCAGGATGGAGCCGCTGCCGAAGGGCATCAGAGCCATGGTATCGCCGTCGGTGATCCCGTGACCCAGTGCGCCGAAAGCGCCGGTTGCAGGATCGTAATAGGTCACGGTGCCGATGCCCGCCATGCTGTCCCGGATCCATGCGCCGATGCAGCAGACGCCCTGTTCATTCCGTTCCGGCTCCACAGAGAGGGTCAGCGGGTTGCCCTGCCGTTTGATCTCCAGCGCCGTGGCGTCCGTTCCGTTTTTTTGCAGCAGGGATTGGAACTGCTCCGTGGAGGTCACGGCCTCGCCGCCGCACTCCACGATCACGTCGCCGGTTTTCAGGCCGCAGGTCCGGGCCGGAGTACCGCCCTCCGGCAGCTTTACCACCACCACGCCCCGGGCAAACAGCTTCACCCCTACGGTGTGTCCCACCGGCACCAGCCGTTTCCCCTCCGTTCCGGCGGCCAGGGCGGCGGTGGCGCACAGCGCCATGGCCAGTACCAGCGCCGCGCCGTAACGCAGTCCTTTTTGTATGGTTCCATGCAAGTCCATCACTCCTTTCGCGGCCGGTACGGCATTTTTTCAAAACAAATCGTTAATTTTTCGTCCTATATTCCTATTTGTATTGAAATTCTGTCGTGCCGCCGCAGATTTGTGCCGCATTTTCTGCGGACACGGTTATCTTGTCCGCTGCAGGCGCGGCAACTCCCGACAAAAAGCGGCAGCAGCGCCAGCCGGATCACGATGATGCTTTAAGCATAAGCGCAAAAAAGCAGACGCAGGAAATTCCTGCGTCTGCTGGTAGAAGCTTCAATTTAAAAATTCCACTCAATCCCGGCGATTGAAAATTTTGAAAATGTCATCGAAGGGATCTGCCTCCGGCTCTGCGGGCTTTTCCTCTGCCGGAGCAATGGGCTCAATGGGTGCAAAGGGTGCCTTGGGCTGCTCATCCTTCTCCTGACCCTCCAACTGAACGGGAGGCTTTGCAAATGTGCCGATCTTAGGCAGCTCGTCAGCTGGGTTCTTGTCAAAGCCGGTGGCGATAACGGTGACACGGATCTCGTCGTCCATAGTTTCGTCGAAGGTGGCACCGAAGATGGTGAGGGCGTCGGGATGGACGGCCTGCTGCACCAGAGAGGCGGCCTGCTCCACTTCCTCCAGACCGATGTCCATAGAGCCGGTGACGTTGATGAGGACGCCCTTGGCCCCCTCGATAGAAGTCTCCAGCAGGGGGCTGGAAATGGCCATACGGGCGGCTTCCTCGGCCTTGCCCTTGCCGGCAGCCCGGCCCACGCCCATGTGAGCCATACCTGCGTTCTTCATAATGGCCGTCACGTCGGCAAAGTCCAGATTGATGAAGCCGGTGTCGCGAATCAGGTCGGAAATGGACTGCACTGCCTGACGCAGCACATCGTCGGCGATCTCAAAGGCGTTGGCAAAGGTGATCTTCTGATCCGTGGCGTGCTTCAGCCGCTCGTTGGGGATAATGACCAGAGAGTCCACCTTATCCTTCAGCTCGGCAATGCCGCTTTCCGCCTGCTGCATCCGGCGGCGGCCCTCAAAGCCAAAGGGCTTGGTGACCACGGCCACGGTGAGAATATCCATCTCCTTGGCGATCTCCGCCACAATGGGTGCGCCGCCGGTGCCGGTGCCGCCGCCCATGCCGGCGGTGATGAACACCATATCGGTGTCCTCCAGCGCCTTGGCGATCTGGTTCCGGCTCTCCTCAGCGGACTTGCGGCCCACCTCGGGATCGGAGCCGGCGCCCTGACCGTGGGTCAGCTTTTCGCCGATCTGGATCTTGTATGTAGCACTGGAAACATTCAGTGCCTGCTTATCTGTATTCACGGCCACGAACTCCACACCCTTGGTGCCGGAGCGGACCATGCGGTTGACCACGTTGTTGCCGCCGCCGCCAACGCCGATGACCTTGATGTTGACCACGGACTCGGGGCCGGTTTCCAATCCAAATGCCATAGCGGTGCCTCCTGCTGTCTTTTGTACGAAAGGGCGGCAAGCCGCCCTGTAAATCACAAGTTATAGTGTCCCAAGCATAGTGGGATATGATTATCTATTGTATGCTATTTTCCCGGTGAGGTCAAGGGTTGCCGGAGATTTGTTTCCGATTTTTTTCGGCGTCCTCCTCCCGGCTTCCTCTTATTTTCTGGTATCCTGATCAAATATGACCTGGCCGTCCTCTTGCCGCATATCAAAGGTGCCTGTCATATTATCCTGGATCTTGTCGCTGTTGATGGCCAGCTCCAACACCCGCAGCTTGTAGGAAAAGTCCGCCTGATAGGGTATTTTCACCGTAAAGCGGTCCATATAGTCCATAGAAATATAGGACGCCTCTCCCAGATGGATGGCATCCACCTTTGCCAGATCCCCCGTTTCATCCAGCACAGCCAGTAATTCCAGCAGGCTTTCCCGCCGGGTCTCATAGGCCGTATCCACAGCGATCTGGGTTCCTACGGAGGGGGACAGCAGCTCACAGCCGTCAACGGTGGGGTATCCCGCGGCGGTATCCGTCTGCTCCACGATCTTTCCGGCAGGACTCATCAGCCATACTGTCCCGTCCTGTGTCCAGGCCAGAGGATCGCCGCACTCCTGCACCTGGATCAGCAGGGTGTCCGGCAGCTTCCGCTGAATACGGGTGTTTTCGATCTCGATATAGGGCAGGGCCTCGGCGATGTTCCGGATCACCTGATACTTGTTCAGCAAAAAGAGGTTGTCACCGTCCTCCACGCCGCTGGCCTGACGGATCTCCGCCTCCGCATAGCGCTTCTCCCCGGTGATGACCACCGTATCCACCCGGAAAAACAGGGTGATGGCCGCCACCAGACAGCCGCAGATCAGGAATACGGACAGCAGCTTATAGAGGAAGCCGCTGCCTCCCCTTCTGCGCCGCCGCGCCGATCCTCTCCGTCTTGCCATGATGGTTCTCCTTTACAGTCTGTCTCTCAGGGGGAGGCCGTCTCCTCCACCCGCCGTATATCCGCGCCCAGCGCCGCCAGATCATCCTCGATGCTCTGATAGCCCCGATCGATATGGGTAATGTCCGAAATGGAGGTCTCTCCCTCCGCTGCCAGAGCCGCTGCGCACAGTGCCGCGCCGCCACGCAGGTCCGTACACCGCACGGCGGCTCCGTGGAGCCGCTCCACGCCCAGCACCACCGCCGTCCGTCCGGAAACCCGGATGTCTGCTCCCATGCGGGCCAGCTCATCCACATGGCGGTAGCGGCTGCTGAACAGGTTTTCCTCGAATACCGCCGCCCCCCGGCACCGCAGCAGCGCCGCCATCAAAATGGCCTGCGCGTCGGTGGGAAAGCCGGGATAGGGGGCCGTGCGGATGGGCCGGGGCGCCGTCAATCGTCCGGTACGGCGGCACACGATCCCGGCGCTGCCGCCGGTCACGTCGCACCCCGCCTCCCGGAGCACCGCCGTCACAGCGGAGAGGTGCTCCTCCCGTGCGTCCCGGAGAAAGACCTCGCCCCCGGCGGAGGCCGCCCCGCACAGGTAAGTGGCCGCCGCGATGCGGTCCGGCAGAATGGTGTAAGTACCGCCGTGGAGGGGCCGTCCGCCCCGGATCACCACCGTGGATGTGCCCGCGCCGGTGATCTCCGCGCCGCAGGTATTCAAAAAGCCTTGCAGGTCTTCAATTTCCGGTTCTCTGGCGGCGTTGGAAAGCACCGTGACGCCCTCCGCGCCGCAGGCCGCCAGCATCAGATTTTCCGTGGCCCCCACAGAGGGGAACCCCAGCACGATCTCCCGCCCCGTCAGCTTTGCCGCCTTGCAGTGCAGGGTGCCGCCGGTATCGTCGATCTCCGCCCCAAGTGCCCGGAGGCCGGAGAGGTGCAGGTCGATGGGCCGGGGACCTAATTCGCAGCCGCCGGGGCTGGTGAGGCTTGCCTCCCCGCACCGGGCCAGGATCGCCCCCAGAAAGATCACGGAGGACCGCATCTCCCGCATCAGCGCGTCGGGAACGTCGCAGCCGGACATTCCGGCGGTGTCCACCTCCAACACATCCCCCCGCCACCCGGCCTTGCAGCCCAAGGCTTGCAGGATACGGATGGACGCCTCCACATCCCGCAGACGGGGACAGCGGCGCAGCTCCACGCTTCCGCCGGTGAGAATGGTAGCTGCCAGAATGGGCAGCACGCTGTTTTTCGCTCCCTGTATGGTGACTTCCCCTTGGAGGCGGTTCCCGCCCCGGATCAGCAGTCGGCTCATATTATTGGTCCCTCCCGATGAAAATGGTATCACGGGCCATTCTATGGGGAGAGAGCAACTTCGGTTCCTGCCGCCGCTTTATCAAAAGGGCTAAACGCCCGCCGTTTTCTCGGATACAGGGCGCTTTCGCCGTCTATTTTTCGGTTTCTTTGATACTTTATCACGGCGATGGGCCGGTGTAAAGTCCGAAACAGTAAATTTACAGCAACTCCTGAACGGTTTCGTAAATTCGCTGGGCCGCATCCCGGATGCCCAATTCCGCCATGGCCGATGCCATGGCTTCTCGCCGGGCGTCATCCCGCAAAATACCTGCCGCCGTCTGAAACAGCGCCTGCCCGGAGGAATCCTGCTCCAGCAAAACCTCCACGCCGCCGTGGGTCTCCAGCGCGCGGGCGTTTTTCTCCTGATGGTTGTTGGTCACATAGGGGGATGGCACCATGATGGCCGGCACGCCCAGCGCCGTCAGCTCACTGACGGTGGAGGCTCCCGCCCGGCAGATCACCAGATCCGCCGCCCGCATCACCGGGGCCATGTCATAGATGTATTCCCGGACCTGCAGGGAGGGGTGGTCCTTCAGGTCCACGCCCTTCTCCGCCAATGCCTTCAGCACGGCAGCATATCCGCTCTTGCCCGCACCGTGGATATGGTGGAACGGCTCCTTCCCCGCCTCCAAAGCCAGCATATCCGCCATCTGGGCGTTCATGCCGGAAGCGCCCAGAGACCCCCAGAAGGAGACGATCAGCGGCCGTCCGTCATTGACGCCCAGCTTTTCCTTGGCCGCCTCCTTGGTCAGGGTGAAGAAGTCCTCCCGGACCGGGGTGCCGGTGACGGCCACCTTCTCCGGGTGCTTGTAGTGCTGGCGGCAGGATTCAAAGCCTACCATGATCCGCCCGGCGTAAGGCTCCAGCAGCTCCGTGGTCAGTCCCGGCACGGCGTTGGACTCATGGACCGCCGTGGGGATGCCCATTTTGGCGGCGGCCTTCACGGTGGGATAGCTGGCGTAGCCGCCGGTGCCGATCACCGCGTCAGGCCGGAACTCCTTCAAAATAGACCGGGCCTCTGCCGGGGAGCGGACCATATTGTAGAGGGACACCAGATTGTGCTTGATCTCCGCCGGCTTGAGGGAGCGGTGAAAGCTGGAGATGTGAACGGTACGGAATTCGTATCCCGCCTTGGGGATCAGGTCCTTTTCCAAGCCACGCTCCGCCCCCACGAACAGTATTTTGATCTGCGGGTTCTTCTCCGCCATCAGCTGCGCCACGGCAATAGCCGGGTTCACATGGCCCGCCGTGCCGCCGCAGGTGAAGATCACCCGGTCAATGCGCTTTTCCACCAGCAGCGCCCCTTTCCAAAAAGATGTCAAAACAGGCCAAAAGGCAGGTGTTTACCCTGCCTAAGGCTATCAAGAAAACGGTAAGGAAGGGTGTGCGCGGGAAACCCAAGAAGGGTGTCCTGCGCCATTAAAATCCAATATTTTCAGAACTAACAGTTCTGAAAATGTGTCAGCGGGGCGAAAAAACTTTTCGACACGCTGAGGCAGGTGTTTACCCTGCCTTTGTTGGCTTCATTTGCCTGGATACGCTCAGGATCACACCCATTTCCGCCAGCTGGATAAGCAGGGCGGTGCCGCCGTAGCTGAAAAACGGCAGGGAGATGCCGGTGGTGGGGAGCAGCCCCGTCACCACGCTGATGTTCAAAAACACCTGCACAGCCAGCTGCGTGGTAAAGCCCACCACTAACAGTGTGCCGAACCGGTCACGGGTGTGGAGGGCGATCCAGTAGCCCCGAAGGATCAGCGCCGCAAACAGCAGCATGATGATCCCGGCCCCCACCAGCCCCAATTCCTCGCAGGCGATGGAGAAAATGAAATCGTTGTGCTCCTCCGGCAGAAACAGGAACTTCTGCCGGCTCTTGCCAAGACCCAGTCCCCACAGGCCGCCGGAGCCGATGGTAATGAGGCTCTGAGAAAGCTGATAGCCCTTATCCGCGGCATCTGCCCAAGGGTCCAGCCAGTATATAACGCGGGATTTGTTATAGCCGATGACAAATAAAGCCACATACACCATGCCAACCGCCGCGCCAGCGGCAGTGCCTACCCAGACCCAGTTGATACCGCCTACCAGCATCATAGCCGCACCGGCGCCCAAAATCAGGATTGCGCCGGAGAGGTGGGGCTCAACAGCCACCAGGCCTGCCACTACCACCAGAATAAAGGCGTAAGGCAGAACACCGTAGCGGAAGCTCCGCATTTTGTCCTTTTTTCGGGAAATGCTGTCGGCAAAGTAGGTAATGATCGCCACCTTTGCGATTTCCGATGGCTGAAACTGAATACCGATCTTCAGCCATCGGGTGGCACCCTTGGCCGTCACCGCGATGGGGTTGTGGGGGATGATGACCAGGATCAGGAAAATCACGGACACATAGATCAAGGCTCTGCCCGCGCCGCGAAGCCGCTGATAGTTGAATTTACTGACCAGCAGCATCACCGCCGTACCCAGCACGGCGAAAACGCCCTGCTTTTCAAAGTAATACAGCGGGTTGTGGCGGGAGGGCGCTTTCTCATAATAGGCGGAGGGAAAGCTGGCGGACAGGAGGATCACCAGACCGATGGCCGTCAGCAGCATGACCAGCAGACAGAAGGTCAGGTCGATGGGACCTTTGGCCAGTTCCCGGCTCTCTTCCATTTTTTCCCGGCGGCGCTGCTTGCGCTCCTGAAGGGCCAGCTTCTCCTGATGGGTCAGGGGACGGCGGCGGGGCCGTGTCTGGGTCATGGACGTTCCCTCCTTTCTCTCCGAATCAAGTCAAGTTACAGATAACGGCCCCGGATGCCGTAATACGCCAGCAGGCAGAACACTGCCGTGACGGACACGAAGACCGTTACGATCTTCACCTCGCTCCAGCCGCACCGCTCCAAGTGATGATGCAGAGGGGCCATTTTGAAAAACCGCTTGCCGTGGGTGGCCTTGAAGTATCCAACCTGTATAATATCGGATAAAGTTTCCAGAATGTAGATGATCCCCACCGGGATCAGCACCAGCGGCATATCAAAGGCAAAAGCCAGCGCCGCCACCGCGCCGCCCAAAAACAGGCTGCCGGTGTCCCCCATGAAGCACTTGGCGGGATGGCGGTTATACAGGGCGTAGAAGCCCAGCAGACTGCCGCACAGAGCGGCGGAGAAGATGCCCAGTGTGGTGAATTTCCAGATCATGGCTGTGCCCATGAAGAATGCCATGACCACGGCGGTGACGCTGGAGGCCAGACCGTCGATGCCATCGGTGAGGTTCACGGAGTTGACGCAGCCCACGATGACGAAGGCGGCGAAGATCAGATACACGATCCAGTTCACTGTCAGCGTCACGTTGATGAAGGGGATATAGAGATCGTTGGTCAGGAGGCCCTCATACCGCATCAGGCACAGGAACACCACCGCCGCCAAAAGCTGCAAGGCAAACTTCTGCTTGGCGGTCAGGCCCTCGTTCTGGTGCTGGCGGACCTTGCGGTAGTCATCCACAAAACCGATGAGCCCGAAGATCAGGGCGAACAGGTACACATACAGATGGGCGAAGTCCCCCGCCAGCATCTGCTGCCAGCCGCAGGCAAAGGTCACGATGCCGCTGCCCAGAATAAAGGCGATGCCGCCCATGGTGGGGGTGCCCGCCTTGGAATTGTGCCAGGTGGGGCCGTCCTGCCGGATCTCCTGTCCGGCCTTCAGCTTCCGCAGCTCCGCCAGTACGAATTTGCCCAGAATTATGGTCAGCACACAGCCGGCCAGTAACGCCACATAGATACTCATGCTTTCTCCTTATCCCGGTCCTGACAGCTTTCCCCGTCAGGGCCTTTCTCTTGCTGACCGGCCGGTACACATCCGGCCGGTGTTTTCGCCGCTGCGCGGCTGTATTTATGAAACGGGAATACCTAAAGTCTGCCGGACCTCAGCGTCCGCTGTTCAGGTGCTCCGCCACGATCTCCCGCTCATCCATGTGGAACTTCTGGTGGTTCACTTCCTGATAGGTCTCGTGGCCCTTGCCGCACAGAACGATCACATCGTCCTTCTGGGCGTGGTCCATGGCCCAGCGGATGGCCTCCACCCGGTCCTCCACCACTTCGTAAGGGGTGTTGCTGCCGTCAAAGCCCGGCAGAATGTCCCGGATGATGGCCGCAGGTTCTTCGGTCCGGGGATTGTCGGTAGTGACAACGGCAAAATCGGACCAGTCCGCCGCCGCCTTGCCCATGCGGGGGCGCTTGGTCTTGTCACGGTCGCCGCCGCAGCCGAACACAGCCACAGTGCGGCCCTTGGCAAATTCCTTCACCGTTTGCAGCACGTTCACCATGCTGTCCGGCGTGTGGGCGTAGTCAATGAGGATGGTATAGTCCTTGCCGGGGGTGGGGACTACCTCCACCCGGCCCTGCACATGGGGGACCTTGGCCAGAACAGCAGCGCTGTCCTTCAGGGAAATGCCCAGCGCCAGTGCGGCCCCCAGCACATCCAACGTATTATACACCATAAAGCCGCCGGGGATATTCACCCGGATGGGTACCCGCTCGGTTTTTGTCACCGCGTCAAAGGCGATGCCGTCAGCAGACAGCACCACGTTTTCCGCCCGGAGGTCCGCCTCGTACTTGACGCCGTAGGTGCGCACCTGACAGGTGGCATCCTTCAGCAGCCGGGGCGTCCACGGATCGTCACCGTTCACCACGCCGACGCCGCAGTTCCGGAACAAAATGGCCTTGGCATCGCAGTAGTTTTCCATCGTTACATGGAAATCCAGATGGTCCTGGGTCAGATTGGTGAAGATACCCACCTCGTAGTGAACGCCGTAGACCCGGTCCAGACACAGGGCGTGGGAGGAGGTCTCCATCACCGCGTAGGTACACCCGGCGTCCGCCATTTTCCGGAAGAGCCGCTGGACCTCGAAGGATTCCGGCGTGGTGCGGTCCGTAGGGATGACCTCCTGCCCGATCATGTTCTGATTGGTACCGATAAGGCCCACCTTGGCCCCCCGTGCCTGCTCCAGAATGGCCTTCAGCAGATAGGTGGTGGTGGTCTTGCCGCAGGTGCCGGTGACGGCGATCATGGTCATCTCCTCGGCGGGATGGCCGAACCAGTTGGCCCCGATCACCGCCAGCGCGCGGCGGGAATCCGCCGTCCGGATATAAGGGCCATCCCCCTCCGGCAAATTCTGGCACAACACCGCCGCCGCGCCCTTTTCCAGCGCCGTGGCGATATACTTGTGGCCGTCTGTGGCGTAGCCGGTCATGGCTACGAACAGGTCGCCGGGCTGGGTGGCCCGGGAATCATAGCTGACGCCGGCGATCTCCATTTCCAGATCCACCGCGCAGGACGCGACAGGGACGCCGTTGAGCAGTTCCCGCAGTTTCATATCGTATTCCTCCATTTGATCGGTATTGTTTCACGAAAGTCCACCGCCCCCCTCACAGGGCAGTCGGCGGCTGTATACAAAGCACTCCTTGGCTATTGTAGCAGGTTTTTCCGGAAAGCATACCGAAAATGGTGTCATAAATCAGGCAAAAAGTGCGGTAAGGGGCGGTCAGTCCGTGGTTTTCGCGCCGAAACGCACCGTGACCACGCTGCCGGCAGCCAATTCCGTCCCCGCCTCCGCGCTCTGGGAAATGGCGGTGACGCTGCCGGTGCTGCCGCCGGTGCTGGTGGCGCCGGTGACCTTCATAATGAGGCCCGCGTTGGTCAGGGCCTTGTTGGCCTCCGCCGGGGTCTTACCTACCACGTTGGGGACGGTGCTGGGGGCATTGGGCTTCTCCACGCCCAGATAGAGCACGATAGAAGCATTGTTGGGCACGATGGCGCCGCCCGCCGGGGTCTGGTCCGTCACGGTATCGCCACTTCCCACGGTGGTACAGGCAAAGCCCGCCGCCTTCAAAGCTGCCTTCGCGTCCGCTGCACTCTTGCCCACCACATAGGGCACGGCGGCATCGGCGCCCGCCAGCTCCGAAGCGCTGTAATTCGGTTCAATACCCAGTGCGGGCAGGATCTCGCCCATGATCTGACCGGCCACGGGAGCCACCATGGTACCGCCGTACACGGCGGTGCCGGTATCACGGCGAGGGGTGTCCATAGTCAGGAGCATGATGTACTTGGGATCGTCTGCCGGGGCGAAGCACATGAAGGACACCACCACGTCGCCCTTTGGGTTGTCGTTGGTCTTGGTGCCGGTCTTATCGGCGGTACCGGTCTTGCCGCCGATGCGGTAGCCCGCCACTCGGCCATTTTTGCCGCTGCCGGAGGAGACCACATATTCCAGCGCCTCCCGGACAATGGCGGAGGTCTCCTCGCTGATGACCTGCCGCACCGGAGTAGAGTCATGCTGGGACAGAACGTTGCCGTCCTCGTCCAGCACCTGCTCCACAATGTAGGGCTGATAGAGATAGCCGCCGTTGACGCAGGCCGCCTGAGCCCGGATCAGCTCGATGGGCGTCACGTTGAAGGTCTGGCCGAAGGAGTAGGACGCCAGCGACACCACCTGAGAGTTGAAGCTCTTTTCATCCTGAAAAATGCCCTTCACCTCACCGATCATGTCGATGCCGGTCTTATCCATCAGACCGAAGGATTTCAGATACTTGTAGTAGGTCTCTGTTCCCACGGACAGGCCCATGCTGATAAAGGCAGGGTTGCAGGAATGGCCCACCGCCTCGATGAGGGTCTGCTGACCGTGGCCGCTGTGGTTGGAACAGTAGATGGCCTTGTTCCAGCCCTGCACATGGGTGGAGCCGGAGCAGTAGAAGGTGGAGTTTTTCGTCACCTTGCCCTCCTCCAGCGCCGCCGCCAGCGTAATGGGCTTATAGGTGGAACCCGGCTCGTAGGTGGAGTCGATGCACTTGTTGCGCCACTGGGACTGAACGGCGCTGTTGATGGCCGCAGACCGGGCCTCGGCATACGCCTCTTCCGATTCATAGGTGGAGCGCTTTGCGTCGATCTTGGCAAGCTCCGTATCCAGCTTGGTCTTCAGGGCATCGTCAAAAATCGTGCCGTAGTCATTCAGATCATAGTTGGGATAGGACGCCATAGCCACGATAGCTCCGGAGTTCACATCCATGACGATGCCGGTACCGCCGTTTTTGGCACCGTATTTTTTCAGCATACTCTCCAGGCCGTTTTCCAGACTCATCTGGACGTTGGCATCCAGTGTCAGCACCAGACTGTGCCCGTTTTCCGCATCGAAGATCTGCTCGTAGTTGTACATCAGTTCCGTGCCGGCGGCGTTTCGGGCACTGATGGTATACCCGGCAGTACCGGTAAGGGTATCGTCGTACTTGGCCTCCAGACCCACACTGCCCACGCCGTCGGAGTTGACAAAGCCCAGAACGCCGGAAGCCAGAGATCCGTACAGGTAGTACCGCTTGGAGGATGGCTGGAGCCATACGCCTTGAAGCTTTACCCGATCCGATTCCGGCACCTCATTGCCGTCAGGGTCGATCTCGCCGTTGATGAAACGGCGAACTTCGTCGGAAACCGTCTGATCCGCCCGCTTCTTGATGTTCCAGTAGTCATAGTTGGTCTTGGTCATCCGGGTTTCCAGAGTCTCCTGTTCCACGCCCAGAATGCGGCTGAGGCCCTTGGCGATGTAGGCCTGATCCCGCAGAATAGGGGCTGTGTAAGTCTCTCCCTTATCCGCCGCCTTCTTGGCGGCCTTCTCCTGCTTTTCCTTTTGGCTCTCCACAAACTCCGCAATCCGCATTGGAGAGATGTTTACGTCCTCCGCCGTGGCGGAGATGGCCAGCGTGTTGAGGTTTCGGTCATAAACGGTGCCCCGGGAGGCGTTGACCACGGCGCTGCGGGTCTGCTGCTCGATGGCTTTTTCCTGCAATACGCTGTGCTGACGGATCTGGATGTCATAGAGCTTCCAGAACAGCACCGCAAAGGTCACGATGCCCAACAGCAGCATGACCAGCACCGTCCGGCTGCGGATAACCTGATTGGCCCGCCGGGCCGCGTCGCTTTTTCTCCGGGGATTGGATGCCATAGAGTTCTCCTTTCAGGGGCAATTCAGCAAAGAAGGGGAGTAAGAAGACGCCGGCTTCTCACTCCCCGCTGTGTCACAACATACTTATTTCAGGTTCAGTCGAAATATTCCACCACGGCGTAGACTCCATGATGCAAGGAGCTTAAGATCCGGCTGAAAACGCTGGGGGTCTCCGTCCGGTAGACCACGGCGCTGTCCTCGCTGTCCAGATCCAGATAGGTGATCTGGCTGCTGGTGGGCTTGGACATTCCGGCGGCAGCCGCCACCTCCTTGACGGTGGCCATGTCAAACATCTGCTCGTGCTGGGCCGTCAGGCTGACGTTTTCCGCCTGTAAGACCGTCAGTTCGCTTTTCAGAGCCACGGTGTCGGCGGCCAAGGTGGTCAGCTGCACATAGCTCAGCAGCAGCATCACCGCGGCCACGGCCACAGCCGTTACCCCCAACACAGATAGCACGGGGATCGCTTGGCGCTCCCGCACCAAAACCTGTTCCTTATGATAAACCTTCGGAGCCGCCTGTGTCCGCTCGTGGCGAGGGACCTCGCCGGCATGTTCCAATTCCCGTTCCCGGACTGCCCAGTCCAGATCCCGGGCCAGACTCCCGTTTGTGCTGAATTCCCGATGCGCATAACGGTATTCTCTGGCCGCTGACGCCATTGCAGAGTCCCTCCCTTCCACAAAATCAACACACAATAAAGGGCTTGTCCCTTTTTAAAAGTCAAATATCAAATGGGTCACATTTTTCTACCACCCGCAGCTTGGCGCTGCGGGCCCGGCTGTTTTCTTCCAGCTCCGCCGCTCCCGAAACGATGGGCTTCCGGGTCACCAGCCGCACTCTGGGCTTTTTCCCGCACACGCACACCGGAAATTCCGGCGGACAGGTGCAGCCTTTGGCGGCATCCTGAAAGGCCCGCTTCACAATGCGGTCCTCCAGAGAATGGAAGGTAATGACGGCCAGCCGGCCGCCGGGGTTCAGGTGGTCGATGGCTCCGCTGAGCATGGGCGGCAGGGCGTCCAGCTCGCCGTTGACGGCAATGCGGATGGCCTGAAAGCTCCGCTTGGCCGGGTGCTGTTTCTCCCGGAGCGCGGCGGCAGGCATGGCAGAGCGGATCAGCTCCGCCAGTTCCAATGTAGTCTGGACCGGCGCGGTCTCCCGGGCCTGTACGATTCTTTTCGCAATGGCGGGGGCGTAGCGCTCCTCGCCGTACTCAAACAAAATGCGACGCAGCTCCTCGTAGCTCCAGGTGTTTACCACATCATAAGCGGTGAGAGGGGCGGTGGCGTCCATCCGCATGTCCAGCGGTGCGTCATGCATATAGGAAAATCCACGGGACGCGTCATCCAGCTGAGGAGAGGATACTCCAAGATCAAATAACATACCGTCCACGCCGGGAATGTCCAACTCCGCCAAAATCTCGCTGACCCGGTCGAAATTGCTGTGGACCAGCGTCACCCGGTCCATCCAGGGGGCCAGCCGCTCCTGGGCCGCGTCGATAGCGGCCTGGTCCCGGTCAATGCACACCAGCCGGCCGGTGGTGAGCCTTTGGGCGATCTCTCTTGAGTGCCCCGCACGGCCCAGTGTGCCGTCCACATAAATTCCCTCCGGCCGGATATGCAGCGCTTCGATGCACTCGGCCAGCAAAACGGGCTTGTGGGTAAATTCCATAGCTCAGCTCCGATTCCGACGGGCCCGCGCCAAGGCGTCCATGGCGGCGGCCATATCGTCCTCTTCCAGCATCTGGCGTTCCCGCTCCGTCCAGGTGGCGGAATCCCAGATCTCGGCAAAGGCGTTCATGCCAACGATTGTGGCGGTTTTTTTCAGGTTTGCGTAGTTCCGCAGGGCAGCGGGGATCAGAACGCGGCCCTGACCGTCAGGCTCGCACTCCACAGCGTTGGCATACAGCAGCGTCAGTGCCCGGGCCTCGGTGTAGGGCAACTCGTCCATATCCTCGGACATCTGGTTCCACTTGGCCTCGGGGTAAATGGTCAGGCAGTGCTGGGCGCCGATGGTGATATAAAACCGGTCTCCCAGTGCTTCCCGCATATTGGAGGGGATCACCAGCCGGCCCTTGGAGTCAATGGTGTTATTGGACTTGCCCATGAGTCTGGCCATAGCGGTGCCCTCCTTTCCTACTTTTTGGGTTTTCGTGGTCCAATGTGGCACTGTTATTCACATCTTCCCCACTTTTCCCCACCACACACCCTGAGTATAAGCGATTTCAAGGGGGATTGCAAGTATTTTTTTCCGACGCAAACCCTTGAAAACAGGCCACTTTTTGCCAAAAGTCAGGAATAATTCACCGTTTTCAAACAATTGTTCCATCGTTGCCGATTGGTTTACGTAAAATCAAAAAGAATGACAACACAATATCTTGTGTTGTCATTCTTTTTTAGAACGCAAGTTGCGCTGAATATAGAGTTTTCAGAAAAAGTTGCAGGTCCTTTTTCGTCATTTTTAACGAATTTTCCCGCAAATCCCCTTTTTTACGACAGACAGTCTCCGTTATGGTCAACCATCTTTTCCACACCGACTATACTTGTTCCTATGTGTTTCGTCCGCTTGCATTGCGGCGGACAGCACGTCAATTCTCTGCCTCTTCCGCAGTCTTTCTTTCTGCCTCCAGCTTTTCCCGCTGTTCCTGAAGCTTGGCGGCGGAAGCGGCCCGGAATGCGGACCGGGACTGCTTCACCTCGGTCAGTGCGGCCTGTACAGCCTCCTCCGTCCGGGCCAGAGCATCCTCTGCGTACTCATTTGCCACCTGACAGAGCTGGCGGGAGCGATCCTCCGCGTCGGCAATGATCTTCCGGGCCTTCTCCTTGGCGGCATAGAGCACCTCGCTATCAGAAACCTTGCTCTTGGCCTCCAGATCCGCCTGACGCATCATCCGCTCCACGTCCCGCTTGGCCTCGTCCACAAATTTTTCCCGGGCGGCCAGCAGCTCCTGAGCCCGCTTCAGCTCCACAGGAAGCTGGTTCCGCAGCTCGTCCAGCAGATCCAGCACCTCGTCCCGGTCCACCATGCTGAGGTTGGGCTTCAGGGCGGGGGACTTGGCGTCCTCGACCCGTTCATACAGCATATCAATTAAACGGTTTACATCGTTTTCAGCCATAACGCATTCTCCTTATCGTTGTTCCGTCCAGTCCCGGATCAGGGGCAGGATCGCCTTGGGCAGGTACTTATCAAGGGGCTGATGATAATGGATCATCTCCCTTGCCACGGTGGAGCTCAAATAGATGTACGCCGGGTCCGCGGGCAGCAGCAGCGTTTCCAGCCCCGGATGCAGGCCCCGGTTCACCATGGCCTGCTGATACTCCGTGTCGAAATCGCTCTGGGTCCGGATGCCCCGGACGATGGCAGTAGCCTTCCGCTCCGCGGCGAAATCGGCCAGCAGGCCGCCGTACAGCTCCGCCGTTACGTTGGGCAGCTCTAAAACCGCCGCCTCCACAAGCTTCAGCTTTTGCTCCGGGGTGAACATCTGGCCCCGCTTTTCTGCATTGGGGCTGACGCAGACATACACCTGATCGAAGCAGGCCGCCGTACGGCGAATAATATCCATGTGTCCCAGCGTGATGGGGTCAAAGCTGCCGGAACAGACTGCGATCCTCATACCTGCGCCCCCTCGTCTCCGTCCCGGTGGTAGATGGTGACAGCGATTTTGCCGTACCGGTAGGTCCGGCCCATGCGGTAGGGTGCGGACAGGGCCGGCAGGACCTTGTCCACCGGATGCTCCGCGATCATCATGCCGTGAACGTTCAGCAGGTCATGGCGGGCAATATGGGCGATGGCCGTCTCCAGCAGTTCCGTCTCATAGGGCGGGTCCAGAAAGATCAGGTCGTATTTTTCCCGGGCGGCCTTGAGAAATTCCATGGAATCCCCGGCCACTACCCGGCTCCGGTCCGTCAGATCGCAGAGCTTCAGGTTTTCGCGGGTCAAAGCTGCCGCATCCGGCCGCCGGTCCACAAACACAGCGGAAGCCGCGCCCCGGCTGAGGCACTCGATGCCCAGCTGGCCGGTGCCGGCAAACAGGTCCAGGACCTTACGGCCCTCAATATCAAATTGCAGGACGTTGAACAGCCCTTCCTTCACCCGGTCAGTGGTGGGCCGTGTCTCCATCCCCTCTAATTCCTTCAGACGGCGGCCCCTGGCAGAGCCGGTGATGACGCGCATGGTGAGATCCTCCTCATCAGATTCTAACTCAGCGTGTCAAAAAAGTCTTTTCTCCCCGCTGAGCAAGTTTTCAGAACTTTATAAAAGTTCTGAAAATTTAGGATTTTAATGGCGCAGGGAAACAGGCGAAACGCCGCCGGTGGCGGATCAAGCGAGCCTGTTTCGAGGAAAACTCCCAATCAGCGGATATGCAGTATCCGCTGATTGGCTTGAGCCGACGGTGTATCCCTTCTTGGGTTATCTCCGCGCTAAGAGCCGCCTTGCGGCGGTTGCGCTCCGAAACACGCCTGCGGGCGTAGTCCCGCGCACACCCTTCACCCGCAAGGGGTATGCGGCATCCGTAAAGCGGCGGAGCCGCTAACGGCTGCCCTACCTTACCGTTGCGGAGAATTTACCACTTTATTGACAGTCTCTGATTCTATCTTTCTCCCTATTTTACGGCAAGAAAGCCGGTATTTCAATAGTCTTTCCGCAAAACCGCCGGAAATCCTCCGATCCGGCATCCTGTCGGCCCGGACTCGGCTCAGTAGCTGCTGATGTCCAGGCTCTCGTCATCCGAACCCTTTTCGATCTTTCGGATCTCCAAAGTATATTTCATCTCCGGACTGACGGCGACCTCCACCCGCTCCCCGGTCCGGCGGCCCATGAGGGCCTGTCCCACAGGGGATTCCTTGCTGATGAGTCCCTTTAAGGCGTCCTGCCGCAGGGTGGTGACGATGCGGACTATCATTTCCCTCTTCATCATCTCGTTATAGACCGTCACGGTGTCGAACAGTCCCACGGCGTCCGCCGTCTCCTTTACCTCGATGACCTTGGCGGTGCGGATCATCCGTTCCAGATAGCGGATGCGGCTGTCATTGCGGTTTTTCGCCTGCTTGGCGCATTTATATTCATAATTCTCGCTGAGATCCCCGAAGGCGCGGGCGGTCTGAACCTCCTCGATGAGCTGGGGACGCAGTTCCCGGACCCGGTAGTTGATCTCCTCCTGCATTTTCTGAATATCCACTGCCGTCAATTCATCATACATACAAGGTCCTCCGATCCTGATCAATTCTAATAGGATAGTATAGCACAAGCCGCCGGGCAAAAGCAATGCCCCGGAGCTGTTTTCCCGGCTCCAGGGCGCTTTCTCGCTTCCGTTCAGCAGCCGCTCTGCCTCCCAAGGCTCCGCTCCAGCAATGTCATGAGCCGTTCCGCATGGCGGTATTCGTCCTCGCTCAGTTCATTGAGCAGCTTGACAAGGCAGACATCCGTGGTGCCGTCCGCCGTCCGGGCATAGTTCAGGCCGCCGCACGCCTCCTCATGGTAGCTTCGCCGCAGTTCCTCCGCCCAACGCCCCGGGCAGAACACGCCGCACACCAGATTGGGCCGGTAGGGCTGGCCGGTGATGAGATACCGGGCCGCCATGAGCCGCCGGGCGTGGCCGTTCTCCTCCTCCGCCATATCCCGCAGGGTCTGCCTCGCCCACGAGGGTGCCTGCCGGGACAGCGCCAGATAGCGCCGCCGGTCCTCCAGTTCCTCCTCGATGTATCCCTCCAGCACCGCCAGAAGCTCCCTTGCCTCGCTGCCCATGCAGCAGGGGTTCGGCTCCGCGCCGGGAAGCTGGCTCTCTTGCGCCGGCGGCAGTTCCTCCCTTCGCGGCATTGCTTCCGCCGTGGTTTCCGGATAGGGCTCCAGCCCGGGGCCCACCCGCTGCCAGAGCCGGTCATGCTGCCGGAAATCGTAGATCTCCGGCTCGTGGAGATTTCGTTCCATGGGCTCCCCCTCCTTTTCCCTCCAGTCTATGCGGACCCGGAAAAAAAGTGCCGGTTTTACCGAAAAATTCCCCCTTACCCTTTGACAGGTAGGGTAAAATATGTTAGGGTATAACAGTATGCGGATTTCGGCCGCTTCCGACCGATTTCTGTTGCTTTTGCAACCAATATTTCCCCGTGTTTTTGGTATACTACATGAGAATGACAGGAAATTTTTCCTTTCCCTATAAAGGAGGACCTTCCATGCTGGAATTAAAACATATCAGCTATTCCGTTCGGGAAGCCGATGAGACTCTGGGCATCCTGAAGGACATTTCCCTGACCGTGGACGATCACAAGCTGGTGGTCTTTACCGGTCCCAACGGCGGCGGCAAAACCACGCTGGCCAAGATCATCATGGGTCTGGTGACGCCCACTGAGGGTCAGATCCTCTGGAACGGGCAGGACGTCACCCATATGACCATTACGGAGCGGGCCAAGCTGGGCATCAGCTACGGCTTCCAGCAGCCCCCCCGCTTCAAGGGCATCACTGTCCGCGACCTGCTGACCATCGCCTCCGGCGACGACAAGCTTTCCAAGGACAAGTGCTGCCAGTACCTCACCAAGGTGGGTCTCTGCGCCAATGACTATCTGGACCGGGAAGTGGATGTATCTCTCTCCGGCGGCGAGGTCAAGCGCATTGAGATCGCCTCCATTCTGGCCCGGAACGCCGACCTGATGATCTTCGACGAGCCGGAGGCAGGCATCGACCTGTGGTCCTTCGCCCGGCTGACGGAGACCTTCGAGCAGATCCACAGTCAGGGCAGCGCCACCATGATCATCATTTCCCATCAGGAGCGTATTATTTCCTTGGCGGATGAAGTCATCGTGGTGGGTGACGGCACCCTCCGCCACCGGGGCACTCCGAAGGAGATCCTGCCCCGGATCCTGACCGACACGCTGGGCGGCTGCCCGGTACTGAACAAGGAGGTACACGCCTTATGATGGAATCTCAGGTAGATCGGGAGCTGCTGGAAAAAATCGCGGACCTGATCGGCAAGCCGGTAGGCGCCTTCAACATTCGCAAGGACACCGGCTGCGACGGCCGGCAGTCCACGGAGAACATCCAGATCACCGGCAAGACCGACGGCAAATCCGGCATTGACATCCGCATCAAGGATGGGACCAAGGGCGAACAGTGCCACATTCCCGTCATCATCACCAAGCCCGGTATTCAGGAGTTGGTTTACAATGACTTCTACATCGGTGAAAACTGTGATGTGGACATTGTGGCGGGCTGCGGCATCCACAACTGCGGCGGAGAGGACAGCCGTCATGACGGTATCCACACCTTCTATGTAGGTAAGCACTCCCATGTAAAATACACGGAAAAGCACTACGGTGACGGCGACGGCACCGGCGGCCGCATCATGAACCCCCAGACCGTTGTCTATCTGGAAGAGGGCGCCACCATCCAGATGGAGACCGTCCAGATCCGGGGCATCGACTCCACCAAGCGGGAAACCAAGATCGTCTGCGGCAAGGATGCTGAGGCCGTGGTCACCGAGCGGCTCATGACCCACGGTGATCAGGTGGCAGAAAGCGACATGGAGATCTCTCTGGATGGGGAGGGCGCCCGTGGCCGGGTGATTTCCCGGTCCGTGGCCAAGGGCACCTCCCGTCAGGTGTTCTATCCCAAGATGGTGGGCAACGCCGCTTGCTTCGGCCATGTGCAGTGCGACTCCATCATCATGGATGATGCCCACATCGAGTCCATTCCCGCCATCGTTGCCAACAGCACGGAGGCTCAGCTGATCCACGAAGCCGCCATCGGCAAGATCGCCGGGGACCAGCTTTTGAAGCTGGAGACCCTGGGTCTGTCCCCCGAGGAAGCTGAGGAGTGCATCCTGAAGGGCTTCCTGGCCTAAACTTCCGATTCAATATACGATCAACGCCCCGCCGGATGGCGGGGCGTTGATTTTGTTGGCAATTATCCTCTTTCGGTATACGCAGACAGACGGCGCGCTTATCGAAAATTCTTCGGGCTGGTATGGAAGGTGTTCTGAAAGGCCCGGAGGAAGGTGGAATACTCCGGAAAGCCCGCCTGTTCCGCCGCCTTCATCACCGGAACGCCCTCCCGGATCAGCTCTCCTGCCCGCAGCAGCCGCTTCTGTACGGTGTACTGGTGGACGGTGTAGCCGGTGATCTCCTTGAACCGGTGCATTAGGTAGTACCGGCTCATGTAAAAACGGGCCGCCAGCGCGTCCACGGAGAGGTCTCCCCCCAGATTGGCGGCGATATAGCGGAGGATCTCCTCCATTTTGGGGTCCAGATGGTAGCTGTCCGTTTCATTCGGGGCAGTGTTGGCCCGGAGGAAATCCCGATTCACCTGAATCAGGAGCTGCTGGCACAGGGTATCCGCCATACGGCGGGTGCCGAACTCCTCGGACCGCAGAGCCTCCTCTAACTGCTGGATGAACCGTGCGTAGCCAAGACGCCCCTCCTCCCCAGTCCGCAGAAGGTGGAACCCCTGCTCCCGGCTCTTGTCCAGACAGGCGTCCAGCGGCTCGCCAGGATCGCTGCGCTGGGCGATCCAGTCCCGCCCCAGCCACAGCACCGCCCGCTCGTAAGGTTCCTCGGCGTGGATGATGGGCCGGTGGATCAGGTTATGCTGGATCAGCACGATGTCCCACGGCTTGAGGAAATAGGTGACGCCCTCCACCACGTAGGTCACCTTTCCGCCGAGGAAGATCACCAGCTTATCAAATTCATGGTAATGGTAGTCGATCTTCTGGGCCAGAGAATCCTTCAGATGCACCAGACGGAAGTCCCGGTCCAGATACCCCCGCTTGCCCACCTCGCTGCGATCCAGCATACTGTCACTCCTCTCGTTTACGATTTCATTTTACAGCACTTTTTGCTGTTTTTCAAGGAATGAACGTTATTTCAGTAGAAAAGCTGTGATTGATTTTCCGATTTTTTCTATACAACATTCTCTGTGGGAGCATCTTGTTTTCCTCTTCATTCTTTGCTATACTGTGTAGAGTTAATGAAAATTTGGGAGGAATGTGTCATGAGCTACGCCGATCAGGTCTTTATGCAAAACATTCGGGAGATCCTGGACCACGGCGTCTGGGACACCGATCAGAACGTCCGTCCCCACTGGGAGGACGGCACGCCCGCCCACACCATCAAAAAATTCGGCATCGTCAACCGCTACGATCTGCAAAAGGAGTTCCCCATCCTGACCCTCCGCCGGACCTACTGGAAAACAGCTGTGGACGAGCTGCTGTGGATCTGGCAGAAGAAGTCCAACAACGTCCATGACCTCAACGCCCGAATCTGGGACCAGTGGGCGGATGAGACCGGCTCCATCGGCAAGGCTTACGGCTATCAGCTGGCCGTCAAACACCACTATCCCGAGGGAGACATGGATCAGGTGGACCGGGTGCTCTACGATTTGAAGCATAACCCCGCCAGCCGCCGGATCTTGACCAACATCTACAACTTTGCCGACCTCTCTGAGATGCACCTGTACCCCTGCGCTTATTCCATGACCTTCAACGTCTCCGGCAACGTGCTCAACGCCATTTTGAACCAGCGGAGCCAGGATATGCTGGCTGCCAACAACTGGAACGTGGTGCAGTACGCCGTGCTGGTATACATGATGGCTCAGGTCAGCGGCCTTGTGCCCGGCGAGTTGGTCCACGTCATCGCCGACGCCCATATTTACGACCGCCACGTCCCCATCGTGGAGAAAATGCTGACCCAGACCCCCGCCCCCGCGCCGAAGTTCGCCATAGACCCCTCCGTGACGGATTTCTATGCCTTCACCCGGAACAGCTTTACGATGGAGGGCTACACCCCCGCCCCCTTCGAGGACAAAATCCCCATTGCCATTTAAGGAGCCGTGCCATGAACGCCATCGTTGTCACAGATAAACAGTGGGCCATTGGCCGGAGCGGTGATCTGCTGTTCTCCCTGCCGGGGGACATGAAGCACTTCCGCACGCTGACCACCGGCGGCACCGTCATCATGGGCCGCAAGACCCTGGATTCCTTCCCCGGCGGCAAGCCGCTGCCCAAGCGGCGGAATATCGTCATCACCCGGTCCCCGGACTTTCACCGGGAGGGCTGCGAGACTGTCTCCACGCCGGAGGATGCGCTGGCGCTGGCCGGAGATGAAGAAAACGTCTGGCTCATCGGCGGCGGCAGCATTTACGCCGCGCTGCTGGGCCGCTGCCGGCGGGCCTCCGTCACCCGGGTGGACAGCACCGTATCGGATGCCGACACCTTTTTCCCCGATCTGGACGCCCTCCCTAATTGGAAAATTGAGCGGACCGGCGAGGCCGTCACGGAAAATGACCTGACCTACCACTTTGTGGACTATGTGAATACCGCGCTGTTGTAAGCCAAGGCTCCGCCGGAATTCCGGCGGAGCCCTGTTCTTTTCTCTGCCCTCTTTTCAAAACCGCCGCCGCCGTTTATAATAGCCTTATGAAAACTGCGGAAAGGAGGCGGGCGCATGGCGGATCTGAACACCGATGTGCGGTACATCAAGGGCATTGGCGAGGCCAAGGCAAAATCTCTGGGCAAGCTGGGCATCGCCACGCTGGGCGACCTCATCAACTGGTTCCCCCGGCGCTATGAGGACCGCCGGGAAATAAAGCCCATCAGCCAGCTCATCCCCGGCGAACCGGCCTGCGTCTCCGCCATGATCGCCTCGGAGCCAAAGCTGTCCCACATCCGCAAGGGCATGGATTTGGTGAAGGTCCGGGCCGTGGACGACACCGGTGCGCTGGATGTGACATTTTTCAACCAGTCCTGGCTGAAAAATCAACTGCGGGTAGGCGAGACCTACACCTTTTACGGCAGGGCGGAGGGAAGCCTTCTGCGGAAAAGTATGGCAAGTCCCATTGTAGAGCCAGAGGGACGGCGGGAGCACACCGGCCGCATCGTGCCCATCTATCCCCTCACCGCCGGGATCAGCCAGCTGCTGTTGTCCCGGGCCATCCGGCAGGGTTTGGACAGCTGCGCCGATATTCTGCCGGACTGCCTGCCGGACGGCGTCCGTCAGGCGCATCAGCTGTGCCGGGTGAATTATGCCTACGAGAACATCCACTTCCCGGAGGCCCCGGAGGCGCTGGACATTGCCCGGAGGCGGCTGGCTTTCGAGGAGCTATTTTTCTTCGCCATTGGATTGAAGCTGCTGCGCTCCCGGCGGGAGACCGTCTCCGTGGAACCGTTTCAGCCGGTGGATATGGCCCCGTTTTACAACGCCCTCCCCTTTACCCTCACCGACGCTCAGCGCCGCTGTGTAGAGGAAGCCATTGCCGATATGCAAAGCGGCAAGCCTATGAACCGTCTCTGTCAGGGGGATGTCGGCTCCGGCAAAACGATGGTGGCCGCCGCCTGCGTGTATTTCTGCATCAAAAACGGCCATCAGGCGGCGTTGATGGCCCCCACGGAGCTGCTGGCAGAGCAGCACTACCGGGGCCTTGCCCCGCTGCTGGAACGGCTGAATATCCGCTGCGCCCTGCTCACCGGCTCTACCCCCGCCAAAACAAAACGCTCCGTCACCGCCCAACTGGCCACCGGCGAGATCGACTTCGCCATCGGCACCCATGCCCTGATCTCCGGCGGCGTGGCCTACGCTGACCTGGGGTTGGTGGTGACGGATGAACAGCACCGCTTTGGCGTGGCCCAGCGGACGGCGCTGGCAGAAAAGGGAGAGCATCCCCACACCTTAGTCATGTCCGCCACGCCCATCCCCCGGACGCTGGCCCTGATTTTGTACGGCGATCTGGATGTGTCCGTCATCGACCAGCTTCCACCGGGACGGAAGCCTATTGAAACCTATGCCGTCACCTCCGCCTATCACCCCCGGCTGTACGCCTTTATCCGCAAGCAGGTGGAGGCCGGGCGGCAGGTGTACATCGTCTGCCCCATGGTCAGCGAGAATGACGAGCTGCCCGACGAGCGGAAGGCCGTGACGGAATACGCCCAAAAGCTGCAAACGGAGATCTTCCCCGACTTGAAGGTGGCTTTTGTCCACGGCAAGATGAAGGCCAGAGAGAAGGATGCCGTCATGTCCGCCTTTGCCGCCGGGGAAACGGACATTCTGGTGTCCACCACCGTGATCGAGGTGGGCGTGGATGTACCCAACGCCAATCTGATGGTGGTGGAGAACGCGGAGCGCTTCGGCCTCAGCCAGCTCCATCAGCTTCGGGGACGGGTGGGCCGGGGAGCGCACCAATCCTACTGCGTCCTGGTGTCCGACAATAAAAATGACGAGACCCGCCAGCGGCTGAAGGCCATGATGAAAACCGCCGACGGCTTCAAGATCGCCGAGGAGGATCTCCGGCTCCGTGGCCCCGGCGACTTCTTCGGTCTCCGGCAGCATGGTCTGCCGGGATTGCGGGTGGCAGACCTTGGCTGCGATACCCGGCTGCTGGCGGAGGCGCAGTCCGCCGCCGACGGGCTGCTGGCAGAGGACCCGGCGCTGACACACCACCCCGCCACGGCGGAACGGGTGCGAAAGCTGTTTCAGCAGAGCGAAAACAGTCTGAACTGAATCCGGGAGACCGGCCAGATGGCCGCTCTCCTGGTTCTGTGAAATTTTTTCGTCCGTCCGGGTTGACAGCGCCTGTTTTTTGGCATACTATAAATGTGTTATCAAATGACAACCGCATAGAGTTCCGGTAGGTAAGGCTACCACAGGGATATGGATCGCTGCCGCGGAGTGATGGAGACATCATGAGAGGGTTTGAACAGGCGATATCGAACAACAAGGTATCATCTAACGCGATTTCACCGCCCTGTGAAGCTAAAGCTTGAACGGTAGGGATGCTGTCCTCTGAGACGCTCCTGGAAGCAGGACTTCACCGCACCGGAATGGGACGCGGCGAGGTCTTTTATTTTGCTCCGCGCCATGCAGAAATACCGGGCGGAAGGCCCGGAAAGGAGGTCACGCTATGTTTGAAATGGAAAGCCGTGGGGAACTGGTCGAAAAAATTGAGGATCTGGTGAACCGAAAACGATATACAGAACTGCGGGACCTCCTATTGCCGCTGGAGCCTGCGGACATCGCTATTCTGGCAGACGATCTGGACGATGAAAAGACCCTGCCCCTGCTGTTCCGTCTGCTGCCCAAGGAGCAGGCGGCAGAGGTGTTCGTGGAGCTGGAAAGTGACCAGCAGGAGCTGCTGATCCGGGGCTTTTCCAACACGGAGCTGAAGGAAGTGCTGGACGAGCTGTATCTGGACGATACCGTGGACATCGTGGAGGAAATGCCCGCCAACGTGGTCAAGCGGATCCTGAAGCACTCCGACCCGGATATGCGCAAAAGCATCAACGAAATTCTGAAATATCCGGAGGACTCCACCGGCTCCATTATGACCACGGAGTTTGTGGATCTGAAGGAGACCATGACGGTGGAGGACGCCCTGAAGCGCATCCGCCGGACCGGACCGGACAAGGAGACCATCAACGTCTGCTACGTCATTGATGACTGGCGGCACCTCATCGGCGTCCTCTCCATCCGTACTCTGCTGCTGGCGGAGGAGGATGACATCATCGGGGACATCATGGAGCGGAACTACATCTGCGTCCAGACTCTGGATGACCAGGAGGAGACCGCCCGTGCTTTAGGCAAGTACGACTTTCTGGCCCTCCCCGTGGTGGACACGGAAAATCGCCTGGTGGGTATCGTCACCGTCGATGACGCCATCGACGTTTTGCAGGAAGAGACCACGGAGGATATGGAAAAGATGGCGGCTATGCTGCCGACGGACAAGCCCTACCTCCGCACCAGTGCCTTTGACACCTTCAAATCCCGTATTCCGTGGCTGCTGCTGCTGATGGTCTCCGCCACCTTTACCGGCCAGATCATCTCCAGCTTTGAGGACGCCCTCAGCGCCTTCACCATCCTCACCGCCTATATCCCCATGTTGATGGACACCGGCGGCAACTGCGGCTCTCAGGCCAGCGTCACGGTGATCCGCGGCCTGTCTCTGGGCGAGATCGAATTTTCCGACCTGATTCAGGTGGTCTGGAAGGAGTGCCGGGTGGCGCTGCTGTGCGGCACTGTTCTGGCCGGGGCCAACTTTGTCAAGCTGATGCTGCTGGACCGGATGGTATTCCACAATCCCATTACCGTCACCGTAGCCGCCGTCATCTGCCTGACGCTGGTGTGCACCGTGTTCGCCGCCAAGATCGTAGGCTGTATGCTGCCGCTGCTGGCTAAAAAGATCGGCTTTGACCCGGCGGTGATGGCCTCTCCCTTCATCACCACCATCGTGGACGCCCTCTCCCTGCTGATCTACTTCCGCTTCGCCTCTTTCCTGCTGGGCATCTGAAACGTATAGGAAAGCGCCCCTGTATGGCTGCGTCATACAGGGGCGCTCTTTATGTGGAATCCAGCAAGCTGGACGTTTTCAGTCAAAAGCAAATCTCTTCGCGGTTACTTACCTCTGCGGAAATAACAAGCTTCGGAGTATCGCCACGACAAATGGAAAAGGTAAACCCATCCCTAACGGCTCTTTGAATGCTATTATCTGCCAATTCGACTTTATATCCCATAGACATCATCACCCGCTCAAATTCTGTAGGCTCCGATTCTACTGTTAGTCCATATACAAATACAGCCGGGTCGGTTATTTCTATTGTTGTAACATATTGTCCATCATCGGCATAGTCCGGCCAAGCGGTCAGAAGATAGGACACCCGCACATTGGGTTTCCCCCCCTGCGTGCTCATGTGGTAATCTTTTCCCAAAAACTCCCGCGCACCCATCCAGCCGGTTATTTCATCATGTCCGTTCCAGTCAACGGATGACACATCGTCACATATCCAAAATTCCAGAGTTGTATTCTTTGGTCTTGGTGGAAAATATGGTCTTGTCAAAGATACTACCGCACATATTACAACGAACAGAATCCCTAGTGGCGCAAGGACAATGATCAGCTTTTTTACTTTCATATTATGGCCCCCTAAATTTTGGCCCGTCCGTCCTATCTTCTCAAATCCCCTGCAAATGGAAATCCGGGGTATACTCCTCCTTGGCGGAGGTGCGCTCCTGAGTGAAGCCGTCGGCAATGCCGCAATCTGCCATGTACCGTTCCGCCGCCCGGTACTCCGCCTTTGTCACCCTCCGGGCCAGCTTGCCCTCGGCCCCCGGCTGGGGCGTGTACTGGCTCATGAGAGAAACCAGCACCTCGCCGGGGCGGAAGGTCTCCGCCACCCAGTCGATGACGTCCTTCGTGTTTTCCAGTTCTCCCGGCAGCACCAGATGCCGGATGAGAACGCCGCTTCTCAGCTGGCCGTTTTCCATTCTGTACGGCCCGGTCTGGCGGAACATCTCCAAAATGGCCGCTTTCGCCGTCTCCGGGTAATCCGCCGCACCGGAATACGCTTTGGCCGGCTCCGTCAGGGCGTATTTCAGGTCCGGCAGGTACACCTGTACCCGGCCCTCCAAGCGTTTCAGGGTCTCCACGGATTCATACCCGCCGCAGTTCCAAACCACCGGCACCGGCCAGCGCTCCTCGCCCAAGGCCTCCAGCACCGCGTCCGTAAAATGGGTGGGCGTCACCAGATCCAAGCAGGCCGCGCCCTGCTCCACCAGTTCCTCAAAAATCTCCCGGAGCCGCTGGGGGGTGATGGGCTTGCCGTAGCCCTCCTGAGAGATCACGCCGTTCTGACAGAATTTGCACCGGAGATTGCACCCGGAGAAAAACACGGCGCCCGCGCCATGTTCCCCCACGAGACACGGCTCTTCCCACTGGTGCAGCATGGCCCGTGCCGCCACCGGCCAAGCGGGCATGGCGCACACGCCCGCCGCCTTGTCCGGCGTTCGCTCCACACCGCAGCGGCGGGGGCAGAGATTACAGATCATCAGTCTCCCGTACCCTTTCCGTTGAAGTCCGGGCCCAGATCCCCGGCCCGCCAGTGGCGGCGGCACAGGCCGATGTATTTGTCATTGGCCCCCAAGACCACCTGAGCGCCCTCCTTCAAAACCTTGCCGTTTTCGTCGAACCGGGCGTTGAACATAGCCTTTTTGCCGCACCAGCAGATGGTCTTGACCTCCTCCAGCTTGTCAGCCATCACCAGCAGCTCGTAGCTGCCGGGGAACAGCTCTCCCTTGAAGTCCGCCCGCAGTCCGTAGCAGATCACGGGGACCCCCAGATCGTCCACCACATGCACCAGATAGTCCACTTCCTCCTTGGAGAGGAATTGGGCCTCGTCCACAATGATACAGGCGTTTTCTTTCAACGCATCCTCGGACAGCGCCCGCATTTCGTCGAAGTAGACGCAGGGGTATTCCAGACCGATACGGGAATGGACCATGTGGTCTCCGTCCCGCTGGTCCATCCGGGGCTTCACCAGCAGGGTCTTTTGGCCCCGCTCCTCATAGTTGAACCGGGCCATCAAAGCGTTGGCCGTTTTGCTGGAGCCCATGGCCCCGTATTTGAAATAAAGCTGTGCCATCTTTTTTATTCTCCCTCTTTTGTTTCATTCCGCTCTTTCAGTGCTTTGTCTGCGCGTCAGGAAAAGAAACCATCCTCCGCCAGCGTCCGCAGATCAGCGGTGTCAACAGTCATCTTTTTGCAGTCCGGGCAGTACCAGGCCGTGTGGTAGCGTAAAATGTCGCCTTCCGTGTCCACCCGCATGATATTTTCACGTCCGGGACTGAGCCACCGCGCCTTTCCGGTGGGGATGCCCCGGTGCCAGGCAACGCCCCTGCCTCCCATAAGGAAACCCTGCTCCATGTCCTTGCCGCACCAGGGGCACTTCTCCGGCGGAAGCTTCAGACTCTCCCGTGTCTCCTGCCATTCCGCCCGCATAGCGTCCCAATCCCCCCGGAGGGTATCCAACAAACCGGGAGCTTTTTCCGCCGGTTCTGAAGCCAGCCTGCGCTCGTCGGGGTCGATGTCCCAAGGGTCCGCGCTCTTTTTCCAGAAAGCCATTGTCAGTCCTCCCCGTCAAACTTTTGCACATGAGCGTCAAACCGGCCCCCGTCCCGGCTGGGCAGCCAGCCGATGGGCGGCGGGGTCTCCCGGCCATGTTTCCAGCACCACAGCCACCGCAGGCACCAGATCAGCTTCCGCAGCAGCAAAAGCAGCACAATAACGCCGACGACATTAAAAACCTTCAGCATGATTTCTCCTTATAACATCAGGGCGGCAAGCAGGATCATTCCTTGTGCCTGTCATCGTCCTTGACTTCCTTGTAGTCCACGGTATACACCGGCCCTTTGAAGTGGGGTTCGTCTTTTTTTGCTGATTCCGAGCGCCTGTGGCCGCCGTATTTCCGCCACAGCCAACGAATGACCAAAATCAGCAGCAAGACAGGGATCAACACCCGGAGCAGGCCAAAGACCAGCGCCAGCAGCTTCAAAGGCAGTCCCAGCAAGAATCCCATTTTACTTCATCTCCAATTCACGCTTTGCTTCTTCATAATACCGGGCAAATGCCGACGGCACAGAGCGCGCCGCAAGGCCTGCCGCATCCACCCATTCCAGTTCCGCAGGGCCGTCGCCCCGGACGGTCAGCGTGTAGCCGGTCATGCGCCACTCCACATGGGTGAAGATGTGCTTGGCCGTCAGGCGGCTCTGCCAGTCAATCACCGACAGGCCCATGGCCTCCACCGCCGCACCGGCGGCTGTTTCATCCAGAGTGCCCTCCACATTGGGAAACTCCCAAAGTCCCGCCAGCAGGCCGGTTTTAGGCCGCTTCCGCAGGGCGATCTTTCCGTCTCTCATCAGCAGGAGCACGGTTTTTTCCTCCACCCGCCGCTCCTTTTTCGCCTTTTTCACCGGCAGGATCTCTGCCGTTCCCCGCTGTCGGCCCAGACACAGGCCGCTTACGGGGCAGTCATCGCACCGGGGAGCGGTATTGGGCCCACAGACTGTGGCCCCCAGCTCCATCATGGCCTGATTGAAAATGCGGATGTCCGCCGGTTCCTCCGGCATGACTTCCGCCAGCGCCGCCCGGACAGCCCGCTTGGTTTTCGGATCAGAAATGTCATCGTGGCAGTCCGTCAGCCGGGTCATAACCCGAAGCACGTTGCCGTCCACCGCCGGTTCCCGCCGTCCGAAGGCTGCGGCGGCAATGGCGGAGGCGGTGTAGTCTCCGACGCCCGGCAGAGCCAGCAAGCCGTCATAGGTGTCCGGAAAACCGCCCAGCACCGTGATCTCCTTTGCCGCCTTTTGCAGGTTTCTGGCCCGGCTGTAATAGCCAAGGCCCTCCCACAGCTTCATGAGCAGCTCCTCGTCTGTCTCCGCCAGCACCTCCACTGTGGGGAACACCGCCAAAAAACGGGCATAATAGCCCAGGACCGCCGCCACGCGGGTCTGCTGGAGCATGATCTCCGACACCCAGATGCGGTAAGGGTCCTCTGTGTGCCGCCAAGGCAGGTCCCGGGCGTTTTCCCGGTACCAGCCCAACAGCGACTCCGGCAGCGCCCGCAATAGATTTTCAGTTGTCGAATCTGTTCGTTTCATGCTATAATCTTACCACAAGGCGGGACGGCTTCCCACCCCCTTTTTGCGAATCAAGGAGAAAATTTACATGCGTGTCACATTTTTGGCCCACGACGGTTTTTTCATCGAACTGGATCAGGTCTGCCTGCTGTTCGACTGGTGGAAGGGCGTTCTCCCGCCCCTGCCGGACAAGCCGCTGCTGGTGTTCGTCAGCCACCGCCACGAGGACCATTTCAATCCGGCGGTGTTCGCACTGGCGGACCGCAAGGCGGACATTCAATTCCTGTTAGGCAACGACTTTCACCTGACGCCCCACAATTTGACAAAGTGGCAGCTTTCACCGGAGATCGCCGCCAAATGCCGCCGCTGCGGCAAGCATGGCACCTTTACCCCTCTCCCCGGCGTCACCGTGGAGACCTTCCCCTCCACCGACGAGGGCGTGGCGTGGATGGTAACGGTCAACGGACAGTCCATCTTCCACGCCGGAGACCTGAACTGGTGGCACTGGGCGGAAGAGGACTTGGCTTGGAACCGCAATATGGAGGCCAATTTCAAGCGGTACACAGAACCTCTCCGGGGCCGCCGCGTCGATTTGGCCATGCTTCCCTTGGACTCCCGGCTGAAAATGGATGGCTATCTGGGGCCTAACTATTTTTTGAATCTGATGGAGGTTCGCCGGTTTCTGCCCATGCACCAGTGGGAAGACTTTGCCTTTACCGACGAGTTTTTGTCCGCGTACCCTCAGTTTGCCCCCATCACCGTAAAAATCCACCGGGACGGGGAATTTCTCGGCGAGCTGTAAAAAAGTATCCCGCATTGTGAAAACAATGCGGGATACTTTTCATTTACTTTTGGAGCAACAGCCAGTTTTCCAGACCTTCGGCAGGCTGTTCTGTCAGCTCCGGCACAAAGTCACAGGCAGCGGACGCCGCCTTGACGGCGGTCTCCAATGCAGGGGCCTCCACCTCGGTGGTCTCCGCATAGATGCGGTCCACCAGCGGCGCCAAGGCGCTGAGTTCCTGCCCGGCGTCACTGTTCGTCCCGGTGAGAACAGTCTCCGCAGGCAGTTCCAGAGAAAGGATCACATCCTTCGGCAGTGCATCCCGCACCTCCCGTAGGAAGCCCTCGATCTGTGCCTGCCGTCCCGCCTCTGCCGTGTTCCCGGCGGTCATGGCGTTGGAAAAGTCGATCTTGTCCAGCTTGCCTGCGGTGGGATAGTTGACATCCGTCAGAATGATCTCTCGGAATCCCTGCTCCGCAGCTTCCCGGATGATATTCAGCAGATACGTCCGGGCCTTTTCATGGCCGGGGTCCAGCCACTGGCTGTTGTTGCCGTCATAGAAGATATAACCGCCGGTGTTCTTCAGGCCCATGTCCTCTACGTCGGCGTTGGCGGCCTTGGGATCGTGGAAGCAGGCGATCCGGGCCGCAGCGGTCACGTCTGTCCGGGCCGTCAGGCCATTCAGTGCCTCCCCGGTGTCCGGTTTCACGCTGACTGCGCCGGTCACGGCAGCGCTGCTGTCAAAATACACCCGGCCGGCGCTGTCCTTCAGCGTCACCGCCGTTACGGCGGCTTCGGAAAGCGGCGTCTCAGCGGTCTCCTGATCTTCCATTGTCAGCGGCTTTGCCGCCAGCAGCCTCCCCCGGACCGGTGTTTTGACATCGGTCTGCTCCGGTTCCCGGATCACCACATCCGGGTCTCCGGGGGCTTCGACAGGGCCGGAAGTCCCTTTGTCCCAAGGCAGGTCAAAGTGGAGATTACCGTCGGCGTCATAGCGCATGTGCTCCCGGGCCATAATAAAGCCCACAGAACCCAGAATAATGAGGATCAGCAGGATGGCCAGGAAAATTTTTCCCTTCCGGCCTCTCCCGCGATAGCTGCTGTATCCTCTGGTGCCTGATGCCATGCCGCCTCACCCCGTTTCTGCTTTTCGGTCTGTTATTCCTGTTCCAGGGCCATCATCTTGTTGACCCGGCGCTCATGGCGGCCGCCCTCAAACTCGGTGGTCAGGAACACCTCCACCATGCGCTCTGCCATATTCTTGCCGGTAAAGCCCGCGCCGATGGCCATCATGTTGGCGTCATTGTGGCGGCGGGTCATCTCTGCTTCCAGGCAGTCGGCACAGTGGGCGCAGCGGATACCCTTGATCTTGTTGGCAGCAATGGAAATGCCGATACCGGTGGTGCAGATCACAATACCGCGGTCGCACTTGCCCTCAGCCACGGCACGGGCAGCGGCAGCGCCGAAATCGGGATAATCGCAGCTCTCCAGAGAGTAGCAGCCGAAATCCTCATACTCATAGCCCAGCTTTTCCAGGGTCTTCATGATAAACTGCTTCAGCTCGTAGCCGCCGTGGTCACAGCCCAATGCGATTTTCATAGTCATTTCCTCCAAATAATCGTTTTTTTCGGATGATGCAGGGTCAGTATACACCGCCCTCCGGCAAAAATCAATTCTTTATTACAGTGCGTGCCAGACAGGGATCTGCTTTTCAAAGGTACAGAACCGGGTGAAGCCACATTCTTTCAACAGAGCCTGCCGCTCCCGGATAAAGCGGCCCACATGCTCCGGGCTGTGGGCGTCGGTGCCCAGGGTGATGAGCTCACCGCCCAGTTCCCGGTAGATCCGCAGCCACTTGGCGTCCGGCAAGGGCGTATTGCCCCGGTTGACGTTTAACTCGATGCCTCGCCCATTTTCGATCAGAGTTTTCAAAATTTCCCGGATCTCAGCCTCATAGGAATCAAAGCTGGTATGAAGCCCCCGCATCTCATTGAAATACCGCAGGGGCAGAGTCAAATGGCCCAGAACCGTAAAGCCGCCCAGCTTTGCCAGCGCTAAAACCTCTTCCAGATAATCTCCCAATGCGGTCTGAGCCTCCGCCTGATCCTTGGGCGTGTAGAGATACAGATCCTCGCTTCCGAAGCGCTCCGACAGCAGGTGCACCGAGCCGATGATGAAATCAAACTGCGGCGCGTCCTCCAACAGCTTTTTCATGTGGGCCGGGGCCTTCTGCGCGTCGCCCATTTCCATGCCCAGCCGCAGATGGATGCGGTCCCCCAGCGCGGCCTGAACGTTGGCGAAATCCTCCGTCAGCGCCGACCAGTCATAGGGCGGGCGCAGCTCATTGGACCCCCAGGTCAGGGGCTCCACATGATCCGTAAAGCAGATCTCGTCCATCCCGGCATCCAGTGCGGCCTGAGCCATCACCGTCATGGGATCATGAGCGTCGGGAGAAAACTGCGTATGGGTATGGTAATCTGCCAGGTACATACCTTGCCTCACTTCTTAAACTTCTTGAAGAACTTCTTCCGTTCCTCGTAGTTGTTATCACCTACGGATTCCGCAAACTTTTTCAGAGCTTCCTTCTGCTCCCGGTTCAGGTTCCGGGGCGTTTCGATATAAACAGTCACATACTGGTCACCCCGGCCCCGGCCGTTGAGTTCAGGAATACCCTTGCCCTTCAACCGGAAGGTGGTGCCGGACTGAGTGCCCTCCGGCAGGTCATATTTTACCTTGCCGTCAATGGTGGGAATCTCCAGTTCCGCACCCAGAACTGCCTGCGCAAAGGTAATGGGCGCCTCACAGAGGACGGAGGTACCCTCCCGGCGGAACAGCTCGTGGGGCCGGACGGTAATGGTGATGAGCAGATCGCCGGACGGGCCGCCGTTCTTTCCGGCGTGACCCTGACCCCGGATGGAGATGGTCTGGCCGTTGTCGATACCCGCGGGGATCTTAGCCTGAATGGTGCGGCGCTTGCGCTCTAAGCCGCTGCCCCGGCAGGCGGTACAGGGAGTCTTGATGATCCGGCCCTTGCCGCCGCAGCGGCCGCAGGGAGAGGTGGTGGCGAACACACCCATGGGCGTCTGCCGCCGCACCTGCACCTGACCGGAGCCGTGGCAGTCCGGGCAGACCTCAGGAGAGGTACCGTCGGCACAGCCGGAGCCGTGACAGACTGCGCAGGTCTCATAGCGGTCCACGCTGACCTCTTTCTCGCAGCCGAAGGCCGCCTCCTCAAAGCTGATGGTCACACTCAGGCGGATGCTCTCGCCCCGCTGGGGCGCATTGGGGTTCCGGCGCTGGGCGGAGCCGAAGCCGCCGCCAAAGAAGCTGCCGAAAATATCCCCCAGATCGCCAAAGTCGAAGCCGCCGGCACCGTAAGCACCGCCGCCGGCCCCCGCTCCGTAGTTAGGGTCCACACCCGCAAAGCCGAACTGGTCATAACGGGCTTTTTTATCAGAGTCAGAGAGAACCTCATAGGCCTCGTTGACCTCCTTGAACTTCTCCTCTGCCTCTTTATTGTCAGGATTCAGGTCCGGATGATACTTCCGGGCCATCTTCTTATATGCGCGCTTGATCTCGTCCTCGGATGCGCTCTTGTCAACGCCCAGGACCTCGTAATAATCACGTTTTTCTGCTGCCATACTTGCTGCTCCTCTCAGGAATCACTTAAGAATCAGGAATCAGGAACCGGCTTCCCCGTTCCGGATTCCTCATCTCTAAGTTTGCTCCAAAACGGCCCCAATGGGGCGGGGAATGATCCCCGTCCCATCGGTTCCGATCCGTATAGGTTTTTTACTTCTTGTTCTGGTCGTCATCATCCACGACCTTGTAGTCAGCGTCGTAATACTGACCGCCCTGGGCATTGCCGCCCTGCTGGCCGCCCATGTCGGGACCGGCCTGAGCGCCGCCCTGGGCACCCTGGGGGTTGGCCTGCTGATAGAGCTTCTCGCTGACGGCGTAGAAGTCCTGGGTCAGGGCGTCGGTAGCGGCCTTGATGGCGGCGGTGTCGGTGCCCTTCAGGGCCTCCTTCAGCTTGTCGATCCCGGCCTGGACCTTGTTCTTGTCATCGGCGGGGATCTTGTCGCCCATCTCGCTCAGGGTCTTTTCGCTCTGGTAGACCATCTGGTCGGCCTGGTTGCGGGTCTCCACGTCCTCTTTCATCTTCTTGTCCTGAGCGGCATACTGCTCGGCTTCCTTGACAGCCTTCTCAATATCGTCCTTGCTCATGTTGGAGGAGGAGGTGATGGTGATATGCTGCTCGGTACCGGTGCCCAGATCCTTGGCGGAGACATTCACGATGCCGTTGGCATCGATATCGAAGGTGACCTCGATCTGAGGCACGCCACGGCGGGCGGGAGCGATGCCGTCCAGATGGAAGCGGCCCAGGGACTTGTTGGCAGCAGCCATTTCACGCTCGCCCTGAAGGACGTTGACCTCCACAGAGGTCTGGTTATCCGCAGCAGTGGAGAAGATCTGGCTCTTCTTCACAGGGATGGTAGTGTTGCGGTCGATCAGCTTGGTGCACACGCCGCCCATGGTCTCAATGCCCAAGGACAGGGGGGTGACGTCCAGCAGCAGCAGGCCCTTCACGTCGCCGGTGAGCACGCCGCCCTGCAGGGCTGCACCCATAGCCACGCACTCGTCGGGGTTGATGCCCTTGAAGCCTTCTTTGCCGGTGAGCTTCTTGACCATGTCCTGCACGGCGGGGATACGGCTGGAGCCGCCCACCATCAGGACCTTGTGGATGTCATTGCCGGTGAGGCCAGCGTCACCCAGAGCCTGACGGACGGGGCCGGCGGTAGCCTCCACCAGATGAGCGGTCAGCTCGTTGAACTTAGCCCGGGTCAGGGTCAGATCCAGATGCTTGGGGCCGGTGGCGTCCGCAGTGATATAGGGCAGGTTGATGTTGGAGGTGGTCACGCCGGACAGCTCGATCTTGGCCTTCTCAGCAGCCTCCTTCAGGCGCTGCATGGCAACCTTGTCGCCGGAGAGGTCCACATTGTCGGTGCGCTTGAACT
>ERZ809296.219-NODE-219-length-102757-cov-28.538071_pt1 | contig 102757 bp, 122 predicted proteins | sample MGYA00520511_ERZ809296 | MGnify/ENA primary metagenome ERZ809296 (study PRJEB31576, sample SAMEA3212662) | Homo sapiens | biome: human-gut; feature: human gut; material: fecal | place: Sweden | collected 2012 ...
CGGTATTGTTCGTTGCGAAAGGGGCTGATACCATGCCGAAAAGACGAGCAAACGGCGAGGGAAATATCCGCAAACGAAAGGACGGTCGATGGGAGGGTAGATACACTGTCGGCCACGATCCAGAAACTGGCAAGGCCATCATCAAAAATGTCCTCGGCAAGACGCAGGCCGAGGTCAAGGAAAAGCTGAAAAAGGCCATCGAGGAAAACGTCGGCATCGACTACGGACGGGCCAAGACCTACACGGTAGGTAGTTGGCTGGAGGTCTGGATGGAGAACTACGCCAAGGTGAAACTCAGACCGTCCACGTTCAAGACCAGCCAAGGTTTTCTGAAAAACCACATCAAGCCGCAGATCGGCAGCATTCCGCTGGCAGATCTCACTTCTCTGGACTTACAACGCTTCTACAAACATCTGCTGGACGGCGGGCGGGTAGACCGCATCGAGGCCAAGAAAAAGCCGAAAGGTCTGGCTCCCAAAACGGTACGGAACATCCACCAGATGATCGGCTCGGCGTACAACCTCGCCATCGAGCAGCACCTCGTCACGAAAAATCCGACACAGGGCTGCGCCCTGCCGAAAGTCGAACACAGGGAGATGAAAACGCTGACCGCCGACCAACTCAGCGCATTCTTCCAAGAGGCCAGAGACAGCGGCGTGTACGAGCTCTACTACCTCGACCTTGCCACCGGACTTCGGCGGGGTGAACTGCTGGGCCTGAAGTGGACAGATGTGGACTTTGAACACGGTGCAGTCAGGGTGCAACGGGCCATCTCACGGCAGAACGGCAAGGTAGTTGAGGCACCGCTGAAAACGAAAAACGCCTACCGCACCCTGCCGCTGTCGGCAGACGCGATAAGCGTTCTGAAAATGCAGAAATGCAAAGTTGGGAACAGCGAATGGGTATTTCCATCGCCAAGCGGAGGCCCCATGTCCCCGGACAGCGTCCTGCATATGCTGCAAAGAGTGCTGAAACGAGCGGGTCTACCGAGAATACGCTTTCATGATCTCCGCCACACCTTCGCAACCATGGCGCTCCAGAACGGCGTGGACGTGAAAACGGTGTCATCAATGCTCGGCCACTACTCGGCGGGCTTCACGCTGGACACCTACGCCCACGTCACCACCGACGCCCAGCTCAAAGCTGCCCAGACCATGGGGAGTATCCTATCCCGTGCCGTCTGATGCTTTCCGCTACCCGCTCCCGTTTGGGTCAGCGTTTGGGTCAGAAAAAAGCAGTACCAAAAAAACGGAACTTATGAAAAGCAAAAGTCCTCGAAATCAGACGATTTCGAGGACTTTTGGTACGCCGTGAGGGATTCGAACCCCCGGCCTTCTGGTCCGTAGCCAGACGCTCTATCCAGCTGAGCTAACGGCGCGTACTGCTTTGCTCCAAACAGCTTGTTTATAATAGCATACCCAAAACGAAAATGCAAGAGTTTTTTAAAAAAATTTTCACTTTTTTTGTGGGCCTTGTAAATCAACAGAAAACTTGCTATAATATCTGAAAAATACAGCGGAAAACGCGGAAATGCGGTGTTGATATGGAGCGAAGCGCAATCAGGAGTGTGGCGTTCGGAGGATTTGACAAGGAAGATGTTGCCCGCTATATCGAGCAGCTCTCACAGGAGACGGAAAAACTCCGGGAAGAACGGGACGCTTTACAGGAAAAAGCAGACTGCTTGGAGAAGGAAGCAGACGAACTGAGGACTCAGGTTCAGGAACTCACCAAGGCCAGAGAAGAACTTTCAGCAGAGATGGCGCGTCTTGCGCCGCTGGAGAAAGAGAATGCCCAGTTAAAGGAACAGGTGGAGGCGCTGCGTCCGGACGCGGAGGCCCATGTCATGCTGCGCGGTCAGGTGGGGGCTATCGAGTGCGAGGCCCGGCAGCGGGCAGCAGAGCTGGAGGAGCACACGGCGGGACAGATGCACAAGGCGCTGGACCTCTTCCGGAAGCAGCACCAGATTTTGATGAGCACATTTGAAACGGCTTCCAGCCACATGACGGCGGAACTGCGGAAAATGGAAGTCACGCTGGCACAGCTTCCCAGGACCATGGATCAGACCGGCGTGGAACTGGATCGGCTGGCATCGGCTCTGGAAAAGGGTACTGATGCAAAAAGTGACAAAAAGTAACAAAATGCTGTTAAAAAAATCACAGGGGTGAACTTCCACTCCTGTGATTTTTTTAACACGATGCAGACGAAAATTGATTGATATATAACAAACAAACGCGGGGAGGACAAAAGGACGTCTGGTGAAATTGACAAAAAGACGGGCAAAAAAGAAAAAGACAGAAGCACTTTCTCCTGTCCGGTTCATTGTAGCATAAAAAGTTAGAAAAAGTAATATCCAAAGTACCAAGAAATATGGTGGTTGAACCAGGCGGTTCTTGTACAAAAAGGGGAAAGTGCCAGAATTTACTTTTGTTTTCTTGTTTTCTTGGAAATAATCTCCTATACTGGTAAACGTAACAATGAATGAGGAAAAAAACAGCATCGGTTTGAGGGAAAAGCCGAAAATTTAGAAAATCTATTCTTCTGGAAGGTTCCCGGCAGATAGTATTTTCTGGTATTTGCTGTAGCACTTTGCAGGAAGGAGGGTGAACGAGAGATGTCCATAGAGGCGATCAGACAAGTCACGGAAACGGAACAGGCCAACAAGCAGAGCAGAGCCGCCGCAGAGGCGGAGGCGCGCCAGTTGGTCCTGGACGCCGAGCGGAACGGCACGGAGCTTTTAAAGAAGGTGCGGTCCGATGCGGCGGAACAGGGCAAGGACCTGCTGCGGCAGGCGGAGGAACGGGCGGCGCTGCGGGCCCAGGAGATCGCGCGGGAGGCGGAGGCGGAGAGCCGGCGCCAGCGCGAGCAGGCGGAACAGCATTTGGATGAGACCGCCGAGTTTATTGTAGAAAGGGTAGTGAAACACTGAGATGGCCATTGTCAAAATGAAAAAGCTCCATGTTATTGCAATGGCAGATCGCAGGGAAGAACTTCTGAAAGGACTGCTGCACCTGGGCTGTGTGGAGATCAGCGAACCCGGGGAGGTCCTTGCGGACCCCCAATGGGCGTCGCTGTTTCAGCGGAGCGGCTCGTCTCTCGCCGAGCGTAAGGGACAGCTCACCGACGTCAACACAGCGCTGGACGCCATCAAACAGTACGCCAAACTGAAGGACGGCATGTTCATCAAACGCCATCCCATCACGGAAGCGGAATTCCTGGATGCCGGCGCTGCGGAAAAGGCTCAGGCAGCCTGTGACGCGGTGCGGGAGCAGTTGGGGATCCTGACCAAGGCCCAGAGCGAGGCTGGACGGCTGGAGAGCCGCGCTGCCGCCCTGAAGCCGTGGGAATCGCTGGACCTTCCGTTGGAGCGATCCGGCACCGCTCACACCATTTTCCGCTTGGGGGTCTGCCCCGGTCAGACGGATGTGGGCGCCATCCGCGTTCAGATGGAAGCGGAGGGCTTGGCGGCGGAGCTGTATGAGATCAGCGCCGACAAATTACAGAAGTATCTGCTTGTGATCGTCCACCGCGGCGATGAGGAGAAAACACAGGAGCTGCTGCGGCCCTTCGGCTTCAGCGCGGTGACTTTCCAGGGAATGACCGGGACGGCGGCGGAGAATATCCGTTCTCTGGAACGGGATCTGGAGGCAAACAAAAAGACGCAGGATGACGCCGCTGCCGCCATCGCGGCCAGTGCGGAAAACCGGGACGCCCTTCGGATCTACGCCGACCGGCTCCGGGCCGAGGCAGCCAAGGAGCAGTGCGCCGAGAGTGTCCTGACGGATGAAACGGTGCTGTATTTCCAGGGCTGGGTCCCGGCGGAGCAGGAAAAGGCCGTAGGCGCGTTCCTGACGGAAAAGGGCTGCGCTTGGGAAACGCTGGACCCCACGGAGGAGGAAATCCCCGACGTGCCGGTGCAGTTGAAAAACAACTGGCTCACGAAACCTTTGAACATGGTGACGGAGATGTACTCCCTCCCCAGATACGACAATGTGGACCCCAACCCCCTGATGGCACCGTTTTTCATCCTGTTCTACGGTATCATGATGGCGGATATGGGCTACGGCCTGCTGATGTTCCTGGCGGGATTCCTCATCAGCAAAAAGTACGCGCCCAAGGGCACGGCGGGGAACCTGTTCGGACTGATGACCCTCTGCGGCATCAGCACCTTTATCATGGGCGCTCTCACCGGCGGCTTCTTCGGAGACTTCCTGACCCAGGTGGTCAAGCTCACCACCGGCGGCGATTTCACTCTACCGGCTCTGTTCACGCCCTTGGATGATACCCTGATGATCCTCATCGGAGCCATGGCACTTGGCATGGTGCAGATCATCACCGGTATGGCCATCAGCTTCGTGCGGAAGCTGAAAAACGGTCAGGTGATGGACGCTGTATGGGAAGAGCTGACCTGGTGGGTCGTGTTTGCCGGGATCGGCCTTATGGCCGCCGGCATGACCAGCGTGGTCCTCTATGTTGGCCTTGCCATGGTGGTCCTTGGACCGGTGCTGACCAACAAGGGCTTCGGCAAAATTACCGGGATCTTCGGTTCTCTGTACAATCACATCACCGGGTATTTCGGAGACATCCTCTCTTACTCCCGTCTGATGGCCCTGATGCTGGCGGGCAGCGTCATTGCGCAGGTGTTCAACACCCTGGGCGCCATTCCCGGCAACATCATCGTGTTCCTCATCATCTCGCTGGCAGGCAATGCCCTGAACTTCGCCCTGAACCTGCTGGGCTGCTACGTCCATGACCTGCGTCTCCAGTGCCTGGAGTACTTCGGCAAGTTCTACGAGGACGGCGGCAAGCCCTTCAAGCCCCTGATGGCGGACACCAAATACGTTGACATTACAAAATAAATCATTATTTAGGAGGAACCCTATTATGACTGAGTTGGCTCAAATGTTTGAATTGCAGCAGAGTGCTACTTTCTTCGGCAGCTGGGGCGGTCTGGCTCTGGCCCTGCTGGGCGCTGGCCTGGCGGCTGTTCTCTCCGGCATCGGCTCCGCAAAGGGCACCGGCATGGCCGGTGAGGCCGGCGCTGGCCTGCTGTGCCAGGACCCCGGCAAATTCGGTAAGGTCATGATTCTGCAGGTCATCCCCGGCACCCAGGGCCTGTATGGCCTGGTGGTGTGGTTCTTCGCCATTTTCCGCATGGGCCTGCTGTCTGGCTCCCTGCCCGAGCTGACCATTGCCCAGGGCTTCCAGTATCTGGCGGCCTGCCTGCCCATGGCTTTGGGCGGCCTGTTCTCCGCCATCGCGCAGGGCCGCGTGGCTGCTGCGTCCATCAACATTCTGGCCAAGAAGCCGGATGACTGGTCCAAGGGCATGGTGCTCTGCATCACCGTGGAGTTCTACGCCATTCTGTCCCTGCTGGCTTCCATGCTGATGATCATCAATATCAGCGCCTGATCCCTGTAAGAAAGGGGATTCAATGATGAACGGAATTGATACCATTATCCAGCGGCTGAATACCGACGCGAAAGCGGAGACGGACGCCCTGCTGGAAAAAGCCCGCCAGGAGGCGGCGGCGGTCGCCGCCCGCTATCAGGCCCAGGCGGACAAGGAAGTGGCCGATCTGGCTGCCCGGAACGAGCGTCTGGCGGCGGAGCGGGAGGAACGTCTCATCAGCGCCGCCCAGATGGAGGCCCGGAAAACGGTCCTGGCTGCCAAGCAAGCGGTCATGGAGGAGACCTACGCCAAGGCGCTGGAAAAGCTGCGGAACCTGCCGGAGGCCCGTTACGTAGAGGTGCTGACGGAGCTGCTGCTTCAGGCCGCGCCTCATGGTATGGGAGAAGTTCTCTTCTCCGCCCAGGATCGGGAAACGGTTGGGCAGGCCGCGGTGGACGCCGCCAACGGAAAGTCCGGCGGCAAGCTGACCCTCTCCGGCGAGACCGCGCCCATTCAGGGGGGCTTCATCCTCAAGGACGGCAACGTTGAGGTCAACTGTGCCTTTGATACGCTGGTTCGTTTGCAGAAGGCGGAAACGGCGGGACAGGTGGCTCAGCGGCTGTTCGGCTGAGGGGAGGTCATACCTTGGCTAACAAAATCAAAGATACGGATTATCTGGCGATCTCGGCCCGTGTCCGGGCCATGGAGACCACGCTGCTGACGGCGGAGCGCATGGAGCGTCTGCTGGAGGCCCGCAGCGATGAGGAAGTCTCCAAGCTTCTTCAGGACTGCGGCTATCCGGAGCTGGACGCCGCCCGTCCGGAGGCTATGGATGCGGCGCTGTCTCAGGCCCGGGAGGAGCTGCTCACCGACCTTGGCGACGGCGCGCCAGATCCCAGATATATCGACATATTCAAGCTGAAATACGACTATCACAATGCAAAGGCCATCCTGAAGGCAGCCGCTATGGGTACCAGCCCGGACCGGATGCTGATGGATATGGGTCGCATCGGAGCAGCGGAGCTGAAAACCGCCGTGGAAAGCGGAGAACTGGACAAACTGCCCGGTGCTCTGCCGGCAGCTGTGGCGGAGGCCAAGTCCGTACTGGATACCACCCGGGACCCCCAACTCAGCGACATCGTGCTGGACCGTTGGATGTACCGGGACATGGCCCAAGTAGCAGAGGATACCGGCAGCCAGTTCCTTCGGGGATATGTGGAGACCCAGATCGATGCCGCCAATCTCCGGGCGCTGATCCGGACGCTGCGGATGGGAAAAAACGCCGATTTTCTGGCGGGCGTTCTCTTTGAGAACGGCACCGTGGAACCGGCGGCGATCCTGGCGGCGGCGAATCACCCCGCCGGCGGTCTGAACGAGATCTACGGCCCCACCCGGTTTGCACAGGCGGCGGAGGCAGGGGAGGCGGCCCTGAAGGGCGGCTCCCTGACGGAGTTTGAAAAGCGTTGCGACGACGCTGTCAGCGACTATCTGGCCGGGGCACAGATGATCCCCTTCGGGGAAGCTCCGCTGCTGGCTTATCTGGCGGCCCGGGAGACGGAGTACACCAACATCCGCATCCTGCTGATGGGCCGCGCCGCCGGGCTGAGCCCGGAGGTCATCCGGTCCCGCCTGCGGCGGACCTGCGCGTAAGGAGGGGAGAACATGGCAGCAACCTATTCCATCGCCGTCATCGGCGATTGGGAGTCCGTCATGGGCTTCCGGGCCTTGGGCTTGGACACCTATCCCGTCACCTCCGTGGAGGAGGCCCGGAAAACCGTCCATGACCTGGCCAAAACCAACTGCGCGGTGATCTACCTGACAGAGACTTTGGCCAAGGATATGGCCGACGTGCTGGACCGTTATAAGGACAATATCCAGCCCGCCATTATCCTGATCCCCGGCCGGGAAGGGTCTCTTGGCATCGGCAAGTCAAACATCCAGAGCGCCATCGAACGGGCTGTGGGTGCGGATATCCTGTAAGGACTTAAAGAGGAGATTCCATTTTGCACCGTTGGCTCATCCGATTCCCGTGTGCTTTGCACCCGGCAATCGGGAGCCTGCCTCGAAACAGCCTTGCTTGTTCCGCCGCAGGCGGCGCTGCGGCTGTTTCCCCTTTAGATTCTCTCTCGCCGGTTCGCAAACGGGCGTCACCGCCCAAGGCGGGGGGGAGCAGAAAAGTTCTATTGTTCCTTCTGTAAAATTGAAGAAAGAAGGTTATCGAATTTGAGCGGTAAAGTTGTTAAAGTTTCCGGGCCGCTGGTGGTGGCTACGGGCTTGGCGGACGCCAATATGTCCGACGTGGTCCGTGTCGGCCCCCAGCGCCTGATCGGTGAGATCCTGACCATGAAGGGTGACACCGCCAACATCCAGGTCTATGAGGAGACCTCTGGTCTGGGCCCCGGCGCCGAGGTGGAGACCACCGGCGCGCCTATGAGCGTGGAGCTTGGCCCCGGCATGATCGAGGGCATTTATGACGGCATCCAGCGTCCGCTGGAGAAGATCGTGGAGAAGGTAGGCGCCTGCATCACCCGCGGCGTGGAGGTCCCCGCCGTGGACCACGAGAAGAAGTGGGAGTTCAACGCGGTGGCCAAGGTGGGCGATCAGGTCATCGGCGGTGACATTCTGGGCACAGTCCAGGAGACAGCCGTTGTGCTCCATAAGATCATGGTGCCGCCCACCCTGCGCGGCACCATCACCTCCATCCAGAGCGGCTCCTTCAACGTGACGGAGACCGTCGCCACCCTCAAAACCGAGGACGGCAGGGAAGTCCCCCTCACCATGCTCCAGAAGTGGCCTGTCCGTGTGGGCCGTCCCTATACGAAGAAGTATCCCCCCAAGCGGCCCTTGTGCTCCGGTCAGCGGATCATCGACACCATGTTCCCCATCGCCAAGGGCGGCACGGCGGCAGTCCCCGGACCTTTCGGCTCCGGCAAGACCGTGGTGCAGCACCAGCTGGCCAAGTGGTCCGACGTGGACATCGTGGTTTACATCGGCTGCGGCGAGCGCGGCAACGAGATGACCGACGTTCTGCGGGAGTTCCCGGAGCTGAAGGACCCCCGCACCGGCGAAAGCCTGATGAAGCGGACGGTGCTGATCGCCAACACCTCCGATATGCCCGTGGCCGCCCGTGAGGCGTCTGTGTATACCGGTATCACCATCGCGGAGTACTTCCGCGACATGGGCTATGACGTGGCTGTTATCGCCGACTCTACCTCCCGCTGGGCCGAGGCCCTCCGTGAGATGTCCGGCCGTCTGGAAGAGATGCCCGGCGAGGAAGGCTACCCCGCGTATCTGGCCTCCCGTCTGGCTCAGTTCTACGAGCGTGCCGGCAGCGTGGAGTGCATCGGCTCCGACGAGCGCCGGGGCAGCCTGACGGCTGTGGGCGCCGTGTCCCCTCCCGGCGGCGACCTGTCCGAGCCGGTTTCTCAGGCCACCATGCGGATCGTCAAGGTGTTCTGGGCACTGGACTCCTCTCTGGCCTACAAGCGTCATTTCCCGGCCATCAACTGGCTGAGCTCCTATTCCCTGTATCTGGACTCCCTGAAGCCGTGGTTTGACGAAAATCTCGGCCCCGAGTTCATGCGGGACCGCACCAAGGCTATGGGCATCCTGCAAAACGAGGCCAGCCTGAACGAGATCGTTCAGTTGGTTGGTAAGGACGCTCTGGGCGCCGGCGACCAGCTGACGCTGGAGGTGGCCCGTATGGTCCGCGAGGACTTCCTGCAGCAGAACGCCTTTATGGACGTGGATAGCTTCTCCGACTACGAGCGGCAGAAGAAGCTGCTGGGTATGATCCTCAGCTATGACGTCCTCTGCCGGGACGCTATCGCCAAGGGCGCTTCCGCCCAGGAGCTGTTCCAGATCCCGGCCCGTGAGCAGATCGGCCGCGCCAAGAGCGTGCCTGCTGAGGAATACGCGGCGGTTTACGATCAGATCCAGTCTGATATGGAGCAGCAGATCGCTGCCATTGCAGCCAAAGGAGGGGACGACGAATGATCCGTGAATATAAAACCGTTGAGGAGATCAGCGGCCCTCTGATGATGGTCCGCATGGTGGAAAACGTCACCTATGACGAACTGGTGGAGATCGAGCTGCATGACGGCTCCCTCCGCCGGGGCAAGGTGCTGGAGGTCAACGGCGACGCCGCCGTGGTCCAGCTCTTTGAATCCGCCGCCGGTATCAATCTGGCGGACGCCAAGGTCCGCTTCCTGGGCCACCCCCTGCAGCTGGGCGTGTCCGGCGATATGCTGGGCCGCGTGTTCAACGGCATGGGCCAGCCCATTGACGGCGGCCCCGACATCCTCCCTGAGGAGTATCGGGATATCAACGGCCTGCCTATGAACCCCGCCGCCCGCGACTATCCCAACGAGTTCATCCAGACCGGCGTTTCCACCATTGACGGCCTGAATACGCTGGTCCGCGGCCAGAAGCTGCCCATCTTCTCCGGCTCCGGTCTGCCCCACGCCAATCTGGCGGCGCAGATCGCCCGTCAGGCCAAGGTTCTGGGGGATGAAGGCTCCAACTTCGCCGTGGTGTTCGCCGCCATCGGCATCACCTTCGAGGAATCCGAGTTCTTCGTCAGCGAGTTCAAGCGCACCGGCGCCATTGACCGTACCGTGCTGTTCAGCAACCTGGCCAATGACCCCGCCGTGGAACGTATTTCCACCCCCCGTATGGCCTTGACCGCCGCTGAGTATCTGGCCTTTGAAAAGGGGATGCAAGTGCTGGTCATCATGACCGACATCACCAACTACGCCGAGGCTCTGCGTGAGGTCTCCGCCGCCAAGAAGGAGGTCCCCGGCCGCCGCGGCTTCCCCGGCTACCTGTATACTGACCTGGCTACGCTGTACGAGCGGGCCGGACGCCGTCTGGGGAATCCCGGCTCCATTACCCTGATCCCCATTCTGACCATGCCTGAGGACGATAAGACCCACCCCATCCCCGACCTGACGGGCTATATCACCGAGGGCCAGATCATCCTGAGCCGCGCTCTGTACCGCCAGGGCATCCATCCCCCTGTGGACGTGCTGCCCTCCCTGTCCCGTCTGAAGGATAAGGGCATCGGCGAGGGCAAGACCCGTGAGGACCACGCCAGCACCATGAACCAGCTCTTTGCCGCCTATGCCACCGGTAAGGACAACAAGGAGCTGATGAGCATTCTGGGCGAGGCGGCGCTGACCCCCACGGACCTGCTGTACGCCAAGTTTGCAGACGAATTTGAAAAACGCTACGTCAATCAGGGCTACGAGGAAAACCGCTCCATCGAGGAAACGCTGGATCTGGGATGGGAGCTGCTGAGCATCCTGCCCAAGAGCGAGCTGAAGCGGATCAAGCCGGAGCTGATCGAGAAATACTGGCCGAAAAAGGACGAGCAGAAGTAAGGAGGGGTGAACCATGGCGAATATCACGGTCAGCCCTACCCGCATGGAGCTCACCCGTCTCAAGGGCAAGCTGAAAACCGCCCAGCGGGGCCACAAGCTGCTGAAGGATAAGCGGGATGAGCTGATGAAGCAGTTCTTGGATACGGTCCGGGAGGTGCGTTCTCTCCGCGCCGAGGTGGAGGAGGACCTGATGCGGGTCCACAAGTCCTTTACGGTGGCCTCTGCCCTCATGTCCTCCGAGGCACTGGAACAGGCGCTGCTGTATCCTAAGCAGAGTGTGGAGCTCACCCGCACCACTCAGAACATCATGTCCGTCAACGTGCCGGTGTACGATTTCCAGACAAAGACGAAGTCGGATTCCGACATTTACCCCTACGGCTTCGCCGCCACCTCCGGTGAGCTGGACGATGCAGTAGAGGCTCTTGGCCTTGTGTTCCGGAAGATGCTGAAGCTGGCGCAGATCGAAAAATCCGCCCAGCTGATGGCGGAGGAGATCGAAAAGACCCGCCGCCGGGTCAACGCTCTGGAATATGTGATGATCCCCAACACCCAGGAGGCCATCCGCTATATCACCATGAAGCTGGACGAGAACGACCGTTCCACCACTACCCGGCTGATGAAGGTGAAGGATATGCTCCTGAAGGACGCTATCGAGGCGAAGCGGGCAGAAAATGCCAGAGCCATGGAGGCGTTCAGCAAGTCCAGAGAGGCCGCTGCTGAGACGTAAGCCAAGGTCATAGTTCTGACGCGCATGTTCTAAAACAAAACAGAAGGGGCCTGCGCATCTGCGCAGGTCCCTTCTGCTTTCTGCTGATCAAAACGAATGGAATGCGGAACGCCCCCGGCCATTGGCCGGGGGCATTTTGTCAATACTGATATTCGAATTCGTAACCGTCCAGAGAGACGGTGTCGCCATCCTCGATGCCCCGCTCCTCCAGCTGCTGATACAGTCCGGATTCCCGCAGGGCCTTGTCGAACCACATGCGGCTCTCGTAATCGTCGAAGTTGACGTTGGCCATGAGGCGCTGGAGCCACGGGCCCTGAATGAGCCAGGTGTGGCCGTCGTCCAAGCGCTGGATGTCCAGCGGCTCGCTGGTGTCCACCACCGGCGGCTTGGGGACATATTCCGGCTCGTAGACCGTGACCGGCGGCAGGGAAGCCAGAGCCTCCGCTACCTTGCCCACCAACTCCCGGGTGCCCTGGTGGGCCGCTGCGGAGATCTCCATCAGCGTGAAGCCCTTGGCCTCCACATGGGCGCGGAGCCGCTCCAGATTTTCCGGGTCGGTCATAATGTCCACCTTGTTGGCGGCTACGATCTGGGGCCGCTTGGCGAGATCGGGGCTGTATTGCTCCAGCTCGGCGTTGATGGCGTCAAAATCCGCCACAGGGTCTCGGCCCTCGCTGCCGGACACGTCTACCACATGGACCAGCAGACGGCAGCGGTCAATGTGCCGCAGGAAATCGTGGCCCAGACCGGCGCCCTCACTGGCGCCTTCGATGATGCCGGGAATGTCAGCCATGACGAAGGACACGCCCTCGTCCACCCACACCACGCCCAGATTGGGATAGAGGGTGGTAAAGTGGTAATTGGCGATCTTGGGCTGGGCCTTGGAGACCACACTCAGCAGTGTGGACTTGCCCACATTGGGGAAACCGATGAGGCCCACGTCCGCCAGCAGCTTCAGCTCCAGAAATACATCGTGGCTCTCGCCGGGCAGGCCCGCCTTGGCGAAGCGGGGCACCTGCCGGGTGGGGGTGGCGAAGTGCATATTGCCCCAGCCGCCCCGGCCGCCCTTGCAGAGGACATAGGGCTCGCTGCCGCTCATGTCCTGAATGATCTCATTGGTTTCGGCGTCCCGCACCAGCGTGCCCCGGGGGACGCGGATCACCAGATTGGCGCCGTCCTTGCCGGACTTGCGGCCGCCCTGACCGTCCACGCCGTTTTCTGCCACGTATTTGCGCTTGTAGCGGAAGTCCATCAGGGTGGACATGTTGTCGTCCACCTGCAAGATAATGGAGCCGCCCTTGCCGCCGTCGCCGCCGTCCGGGCCGCCGGCCGCCACATATTTTTCGCGGTGGAACGCCACCGCGCCGTTGCCGCCGTTGCCCGCCCGGACCGTGATCCGGGCCTTGTCGATAAATGTTGTTGCCATAAAGTGCCTCTCAATTCAAGTGTAAAAACAGGTTTCCCTACATAATTGTTCCTATCATACCGGAAAATAGGGGGAAATGTCAACTGTAAAGGTCAATCCGGCAGGCATCCGAAGTGGAGGAGTGCCTCCAGTACGCCGCCGCCGATGGCGGTGGCCTTGTCGGAGGCAGTAAAGCAGTTGGCCTGCTGGCCCCGTGGGTCGATGTCGCCGCATTTCATGCCCTCGTGGACCTGCAAGCCGCCCTGGAGCAAGCCCCGGAGACAGCCGGTGAGGGTGCAGCGCATGGGTTTGCCGTTTACCGTGGCGGCAATTTCTCCCTCCTGAACCAACTGTCCGATCTCCATGCGCGGCTCAAAAATGCCGTCCGCCGGGGCCCGGAGGACCCGCTCGCCGCTGCGTCCGCCGATGAGGCCGGGGATGCCGGTGTTGGGCAGGGGGCTGCCGGAGTACAGCGCCCGGCCCAGCGTGTGGCCCCGCATGGTCTCTACGGCGGCGTGGCAGTCGGTTCCCACGGTGAAGCCGGGGCCTACGCCGATCACCACCGGGGCGTCCGTCAGGGCGGTGCCTAAATTCTTCTTCGCCAGAATAGCATCCACCACCGCGCCGGGCCGGAGGGTGGGGATACAGGCTCCCGCCGGGTCAGCGAGAACGGCCACAACGCCGGACTGAGCCAGAGTCAGGGCCTCCTCCGGGGTTTCGGCTTTCCGGGCGGAAATATCCTCCACTGTCATCTCTCCCAAGCGAATGGCCTCGGAGAAACAGACGGTGCGGCGGATGGAGGTGGGGGCGGGGAGATCCGTCATAACGATTTGATACCCGGCCCGGTGGAGCCGCAAAGCGATGCCGGTGGCCAGATCTCCGGCTCCTCGGATGACAACGAGCATAAGATCCCTCTTTTCCGTATTTGAAATGGTATGGTCAGACCATGGGGCAGGCGTGATGAGCCGGGTCCTCCCGGCGGCAGGCCCGCTCATAGATCATTTCCCCGGTGATGCTCACGGCGATCTCCGCCGGGGTCACGGCCTTGATGGGTGTTCCCACAGGGGTGTGGACAGTGCGGAGCTTTTCCTCGGAGATACCGGCCTCCCGGAGCCGGGCGTTGACGGCGGCGATTTTGGCCCGGGAGCCGATGACGCCGACGTAGGCCAGCTCCTGCCGCAAAATCTGCTCCTGAATTTCCAGATCGTGAAGATGGCCGGCGGTCATCACCACCACATAATCCTCCGGGGACAGGGGCAGTGTGCCGGCGATGTTCCGAAAATCGCCGCACACTACCTGCTCTGCGTCGGGGAAGACGGCGGGATCGGCCAGAGCGGGCCGGTCATCATACACCACCGGGCGGAACTCCACACTGCGCAGCAGAGGGACCAGCGCCCGGGCGATGTGTCCCGCGCCGAAGATCACCGCCCGCTCCCCAATGGGGAGGGGGAGAGAAAAGTCGGTTTCTGTCAGGACGCAGCGCTTGGAGAGGGGGGCTGTACCGCTGCTGCCCAAAAGGGCCATGCCCTCGCCGTCCAGCAGCGCCGGGGCGGAGCCGTCCGTCCGCAGGATCAGCCAGCCGGGCTGGGCAGCGGTGAGCTGGGCCAGCGCCGTTTCCAACACACTCTGCCAGAGGGTGTCCTCCGGGGAGATGAACTGAAACAGCACCGTCACATCCCCGCCGCAGGCCATGCCGAGGCTGTCCGCCCCGGCTTGCGTCAGGGCGAAGTGCTGTATCTGGGAGCGCTGCTCCTTCAGCAAGGACAGGGCCAGCAGCTCGGACTGCCGCTCTACCTGCCCGCCGCCGATAGTGCCCGTTAGCTGACCGTCCGCACCCACCAGCATTTGACTGCCGGGGCCCCGGGGGGCGGAGCCTTGCTCCGCGACGATGGTCACCAGCACCACACTCCGGTGGGCGTTCAATTCCGCCAGTGCTCTGGATAAAATAGTCCGCATGGCGCACTCCTTTCTGACAGACGATCCAAACTCTGTGTTTTATTGTGAACTTGATGGTAGTCTATTATGCTTTTCTTGGAATGTCAAGCGGAGACGGGGGAGTGCGGAACGGAAAAACAGGCTGAGACCGCAGTCTCAGCCTGTTTGGTTCACGGGTCCGGATCAGTACATCAGCTTGATGTAATCCTCCACGTCCTGACGGGTGCCGGTGAAGGGACCCGGCGTCTCCATTTTCAGGGAGACCAGAGCGGTGGCGGTCTGAAGAGCGGTGGGAATGTCCTTGGTCAGCCGCTCATTGATGTACCCGGCAAAGGTGGTGTCGCCCCGGCCGGTGCGGCCGGAAAGATTCCGGGCCTTGATGGGGCAGGTGTAGATCTCGTGGCCGTCATACACCAGCACCTCCGTGTTGTGGGTAATTAAAATCTCCTTGGCGCCCCAGCCGTAGAGGACCTTGGCGGCCTCTGCCCGGTCTGTCAGGCCGGTGAGGATCTCCGCCTCGGCGGCGTCGGTCTTGAGGAAGCGGATGTAGGGGAGCAGCTCCTTCTTTTCCTTCCAGTCATGATACACCATGCCGCCGTTTTCCACCCAGCGCAGCATGGTCTGCACGTCGATGGCCACCATGGCATGCTTGGCGGCGAAGGGGATCATCTCATTGGGGATGTCGCCGCCGGCCAGACCGGCCAGATGCCAGATGGCGGCATCGATCTGATCCACCGGCACCTCGTCGGTGGTGTAGGGGGCGATGAGGCTGTCCACAGTGGAGGTCCGGCGCTCCCGGTCCGCCGTGTGGTAGACGTTTTTCGTCACAAAGGAGTGGGGGCTGTTCAGGGGGAACACGCTGATGGAGGGAGCCTTCTCGTGGAAGGCCGCCGTCACGTCCAGCTGGCTGAGGTCCGCCTTGGGCAGGACGGCAATCTTATGTCCCATATTGGCTGCCGCGCAGCCGGAATAATACACCGCACCGCCGACGGCCTGGACGACAGTGCCGTCAAAATCCACGTTGGTGTCCTGAGCAACCTCGCCGATGATGAGAGAGTCGAATTTTTCCATAACGATCATCCATTCCGCCGCCCTGCGCCGGCACAAGAAGTTGATGGGGCGTTCCGTCCGCAGGGCAGAAAAGCTGACGGACCGCCTGCTGAGATACAAGGGAAAATAAAGTCGGATCAGAGAACTCAAACGTTTGCGCTGCTTACTGTCATCAGTATAATAGGTGAGAATCAAAAAGTCAACGGTTTTAGCGGCTTTGAACATCAGTCGCTATCATTCCGCGGGAAACCGGAAATTCTTTGCGAAAGGACTGGAAAAAAGGATTGTAAACAGCGGGAAAACCGTGTATAATAACCGCAAAGCGGCGGAGGATCTCCGCTGTCCGGCACGTTTTGGAAGAGCCGGTGCATGGCTGCGGATATTCCGCCGCCACCGGATCGTTTATATGCCGCACCTGATAAGGAGGAGTTCACCATGAATAAAACTGCCCGTTTTGTATTGAAGACTGTGGCCGCCGGCCTGGCGTTCTGCGCGTTTGTCTGTCTGGTGGTTGGCAGCTGGAGCGATGTGTATGAGGCGATCGAGCGCCGCCGGGCCTGCCGTTTGAGCAAGCAGGAGAGCAGAGATTACGCCGATGAGGAGCTTTATCAGTAAAATAAAATTGACAAATGAAAAGAGCGGCACACGGATTTCCGTGTGCCGCTTTTTGGCTGTAAAGGGACCGGGGCTGTCCGGGAATATGCCGGACGGTTCGGCGGGGGAATTGTCATTTTCTGAGTTTGAACGGGGGATGTAAGACAAGAAAACGATTTTTCGGGGGATAAAAAATAAAAATCCCTTGACAGACAAGAGATTTCGTGATAAAATAAGTCGCTTATATGAACGGAAGCGGATGGAATCCCATCCTGATTACGAACACAGGATAGCACATCCGCCAACGAAAGGCAATAGGAAACTGAAATAAATTTAACAACTCACCCGAGCGTATCGGATACAATACTTGCCCCGCGGCCGGACAGGGCGGCGGAGCAAAAGAAAGGTGAAAGTGAAGATGGCTAAGGACAAGTACTACGGCAAAACCCTCCGAAAGAATTTTGCCCGGCACGAGGAAGTCATGCCCATGCCCAACCTGCTGGAGATCCAGAAGACCTCCTATCGGGAATTTTTGGACACCGGTCTGCGGGAGGTTTTTGCAGACGTTGGGGCGATTTCTGACTATCAGGGCAATCTGGAGTTGACCTTCATCGACTTCCGGATGGATGAAGCCCCCAAGTATAACGTGGAAGAGTGCAAGGCCCGTGACGCCACGTATGCCGCACCCCTGAAGGTGACAGTCCGTCTGCGGAACAAGGAGACGGAGGAGATCAAGGAGCAGGAGATCTTCATGGGCGATTTCCCCCTGATGACCCACTCCGGCACCTTCGTCATCAACGGCGCGGAGCGCGTGGTGGTCTCTCAGATCGTCCGCTCTCCCGGCGTGTATTACGGCAAGGAGGTCGACATTAAGACCGACCTGCCCATCCTCACCTCCACGGTGATCCCCTATCGGGGTGCCTGGCTGGAATATGAGACGGACGCCAACGAGGTGTTCTGGGTCCGTATCGACAAGAACCGCAAGCTGCCCATCACCAGCCTGATCCGGGCGCTGGGCCTCAAGACCGACGCGGAGATCCTGGACCGCTTCAGCGACGATCCCCGCATCGCGGCTACTCTGGAGAAGGACCCTAGCAAGACGTATGAGGACGCCATGCTGGAGATCTACCGCAAGCTCCGTCCCGGCGAGCCCCCCACGGTGGAAGCTGCCGAGACCCTGATGAACAACCTGTTCTTCGATCCCCGGCGCTACGATCTGTCCGTTGTGGGCCGGTACAAGTTCAATAAGAAGCTGTCCCTCTGGCAGCGGGTCACCGGCTACAAGCTGGCACAGCCTGTGGCAGACCCCGCTACCGGCGAGCTGCTCTTCGATGAGGGCCACCTGCTGAGCAAGGAGGATGCCCGCCTGCTGGACACCGTCGGCGTTGCCGAGGTGGTCATTCTGGTGGACGATCAGCCTCTGCGGGTGCAGTCCAACAAGATGTGCGACCTCAGCCACTATGTGGACTTCGATCCTCTGGCTGAGTGCGGCATCAAGGAGCGTGTCCGCTTCGACGTGCTGCAGGAGCTGCTGGGCCAGTACTCCGGCGAGGAGCTGAAGGAGCAGATCAAGCTCCATAAGGACGATCTGGTGCCCAAGCACATCATCATCGACGATATCCTCTGCTCCATCAACTACATGAACGGTCTGGCCCGCGGCATCTCCGTGAAGGACGATATCGACCATCTGGGCAACCGCCGTCTGCGCTGCGTGGGCGAGCTGCTGCAGAACCAGTTCCGCATCGGCTTCTCCCGTATGGAGCGTGTGATCCGGGAGCGTATGACCATTCAGGATCTGGACGTGGTCACCCCCCAGAGCCTCATCAATATCCGGCCTGTTACCGCCGCCATCAAGGAGTTCTTCGGCTCCAGCCCCCTGAGCCAGTTCATGGATCAGACCAACCCTCTGGCGGAACTGACCCACAAGCGCCGTCTGTCCGCTCTGGGCCCCGGCGGTCTGAGCCGCGAGCGCGCCAACATGGAGGTCCGAGACGTGCATTACAGCCACTATGGCCGTATGTGCCCCATTGAGACCCCTGAAGGCCCCAACATCGGCCTGATCTCCTATCTGGCTACCTATGCCCGCATCAACGAGTACGGCTTCATCGAGGCACCCTACCGCGCTGTGGACAAGGAGACCGGCAAGGTGGCTATGGAAGCCACTTATATGACTGCCGACGAGGAGGACAACTTCATCGTTGCTCAGGCAACCGAGCCCATCGGTGAGGACGGCTGCCTGGTGAATACCCGTGTTACCGCCCGGTACCGGGACGAAATCGTGGAAGTGGAGCGGGAGCGCATCGACTATGTGGACGTTTCTCCCCGCATGATGGTCTCCATCGCTACCGCCATGATCCCCTTCCTGCCCAACGACGACGCAAACCGTGCTCTGATGGGCGCAAACATGCAGCGTCAGGCCGTGCCTCTGCTGAAGCCCCACGCACCCATCGTGGGCACCGGTATGGAGCACAAGATCTGCATCGACTCTGAGATCGTGGTCCTGGCCGAGGGCGACGGCGTGGTCACTTCTGTGGATGCCCGCCATGTCACCGTCAAGTATGACAGCGGCGAGACCAAGGATTATAAGCTGACCAAGTTCCTGCGCTCCAACCACACCACCTGCATCAACCAGCATCCCATCGTGGATGTGGGCGAGCGGGTCCACGGCAAGCGCCTGAACGAAAAGGGCGAGTGGGAGGATCCCACGGTCCTGGCGGACGGTCCCGCCACCGATCAGGGCGAGATCGCTCTGGGCCAGAACATTCTGGTGGGCTTCATGACCTGGGAAGGCTACAACTACGAGGACGCCGTTCTGCTGAACGAGCGCCTGGTCCGCGAGGATCTGTATACCTCCATTCATATTGAGGAATTCGAGATCGATTCCCGGGATACCAAGCTGGGACCCGAGGAGATCACCCGTGATATCCCCAACGTGGGCGAGGATGCGCTGAAGGATCTGGACGAGCGCGGTATCGTTCGCGTGGGCGCCGAGGTCAAGTCCGGCGACATTCTGGTGGGCAAGGTCACGCCCAAGGGCGAGACCGATCTCACCGCTGAGGAGCGCCTGCTGCGGGCAATCTTCGGTGAAAAGGCCCGCGAGGTCCGCGACACCTCTCTGAAGGTGCCCCACGGCGAGAGCGGCATCGTGCTGGATACCAAGGTCTTTACCCGTGAAAACGGCGATGAGCTTGGCCCCGGCGTCAATCAGGTGGTCCGCGTGTATATCGCTCAGCGCCGTAAGATTCAGGTGGGCGATAAAATGGCAGGCCGCCACGGCAACAAGGGCGTTGTGTCCCGCGTGCTGCCTACCGAGGATATGCCCTTCCTGCCCGACGGCACCCCGCTGGACATCGTGCTGAACCCCCTGGGCGTGCCTTCCCGTATGAACATCGGTCAGGTGCTGGAGGTCCACTTGGGCTATGCCGCCCATGCGCTGGGCTGCAAGGTCGCTACGCCTATTTTCGACGGCGCTACCTACGAGGATATTCAGGCAGAGCTGGTGAAGGCCGGTCTGGATCCTGAGGGCAAGAGCGTTCTGTACGATGGCCGTACCGGCGAACCCTTCGACAACAAAGTCACCGTTGGCTATGTGTACTTCCTGAAGCTGCACCATCTGGTTGACGATAAGATCCATGCCCGTTCCACCGGCCCCTACTCTCTGGTCACCCAGCAGCCTCTGGGCGGCAAGGCCCAGTTCGGCGGCCAGCGCTTCGGCGAGATGGAAGTTTGGGCCCTGGAGGCTTACGGCGCTGCTTATACCCTGCAGGAGATCCTGACTGTGAAGTCCGACGATGTCACCGGCCGTGTCCGGACCTACGAATCCATCGTTAAGGGCCACAATGTTCCTACCCCCGGCGTGCCGGAGTCTTTCCGCGTGCTGTTGAAGGAGCTGCAGTCCCTGTGCCTGAACATTCAGGTGCTGGATAAGGACGGCAACGTGGTGGATCTCAAGGAGGACGAGGACGCGCTCGATACCTTCAACCTCTCCCGTATGGACGCGGACGATGACCGCCACCGCAACGTTGCGGAGGACGCCGAGTTTGAAGCGTCCGGCTTTGAATTTGAAGACGCGCCGGAGGATGCCGGCGCCGATGTGGATGTTGACTTCGACGACGAATGATCCAGAAGACACATTCGTCACCACAAAACTGGATCATTTGAATCATTGAAGGAGGATAACGCAACATGATCGAAACCAATAACGGCAACAAGTTTGCCTTTGACGCGATTAAGATCGGCATGGCTTCCCCGGAGCAGATCCGGGAGTGGTCTTACGGCGAGGTGAAGAAGCCTGAGACCATCAACTACCGCACTCTGAAGCCCGAAAAGGACGGCCTGTACTGCGAGCGTATCTTCGGGCCCACCAAGGACTGGGAGTGCCACTGCGGTAAGTACAAGAAGATCCGCTACAAGGGTAAGATCTGCGACCGCTGCGGCGTCGAGGTTACCCGTTCCAAGGTGCGCCGGGAGCGTATGGGCCACATTGAGCTGGCCACCCCCGTCTCCCACATCTGGTATTTCAAGGGCATCCCCTCCCGGATGGGTCTGCTGCTGGATATCAGCCCCCGGATCCTGGAGAAGGTGCTGTACTTCGCCAACTATATCGTTACGGACCCCGGTGAGACCCCTTTGACCAAGAACCAGATCCTCTCCGAGAAGGAGTACCGTGACTACCGTGAAAAGTATGAGGATGACTTCCAGGCCGGCATGGGCGCCGAGGCCGTGAAGAAGCTGCTGGCGGATGTGGATCTGGAGGCCCTCTCCGCCCAGCTCCACGCCGAGCTGAAGGACGCTTCCGGCCAGAAGAAGGCCCGGATTGTCAAGCGGCTGGAAGTGGTGGACGCTTTCCGGATCTCCGGCAACAAGCCGGAGTGGATGATCATGGACGTTCTGCCCATTCTGCCTCCCGACCTGCGCCCCATGGTGCAGCTGGACGGCGGCCGCTTCGCCACCTCTGACCTGAATGACCTGTACCGCCGGGTCATCAACCGCAACAACCGCCTGAAGCGCCTGATGGACCTGAACGCCCCCGATATCATCGTCCGCAACGAGAAGCGGATGCTGCAGGAGGCGGTGGACGCCCTGATCGACAACGGCCGCCGCGGCCGTGCCGTCACCGGCGCCAACAACCGCGCTCTGAAGTCCCTCAGCGACTTCCTGAAGGGCAAGCAGGGCCGTTTCCGTCAGAACCTGCTGGGCAAGCGTGTCGACTACTCCGGCCGTTCTGTTATTGTGGTCGGCCCCGAGCTGAAGATCTATCAGTGCGGCGTGCCTAAAGAGATGGCTGTGGAACTGTTCCGCCCCTTCATTATGAAGAAGCTGGTGGAGGACGGCACCGCCAATAACATCAAGTCCGCCAAGAAGATGGTGGATAAGGGCACCACCGAGGTGTGGGACGCTCTGGATGTCATCATCAAGGACCACCCCGTTATGCTGAACCGTGCACCGACCCTGCACCGTCTGGGCATCCAGGCCTTCGAGCCGGTGCTGGTGGACGGCCGCGCTCTGAAGCTGCACCCCCTGAACTGCACCGCGTTCAACGCCGACTTCGACGGCGACCAGATGGCTATTCATGTGCCTCTGTCCGCCGAGGCTCAGGCGGAGGCCCGTATCCTGATGCTCTCTGCCAACAACCTGCTGCGTCCTCAGGACGGCGGCCCCGTCACCGTTCCGACCCAGGATATGGTGCTGGGCTCCTACTACCTGACCATGGACCGCATGGGCAAGGACGAGATCGGCGCCCAGACCGTCTGGTGTGAGGATGCCGGTGACACGAACCTGACCGCACAGAGCATTGTGGACGCGGACGAGTTCCTGGCAGCCAACGCCGCTCTGGAGAAGGGCCAGAAGCCCGCTACCTTCAAGCCTGTTCACATGTACGCCAGCGAGGACGAAGCCCTCATGGCCTACAATGACCGGGCCATCGGTCCCCACTGCCCCATTCTGGTACGCCGGACGCTGGAGGTCAACGGCGAAAGCGTTACCCGCGTGGTGCCCAGCACCCCCGGCCGGATCATCTTCAACAAGAACATTCCTCAGGATCTGGGCTTCGTGGACCGCAGTGATCCCGAGCACATCTGCGACTACGAGATCACCTTCACCTGCGGCAAGAAGCAGCTGGGCCAGATCGTGGACCGCACCATCAACAAGCACGGTTTCACCGTGGCTTCCGAGGTACTGGACGCCATCAAGTCCACCGGCTACCATAACTCCACTATCGCCGCCATCACCGTTTCCATCGCGGATATGACCATTCCTCCCAAGAAGTACGAGCTGGTCGCCGCTTCCGAGCAGATGGTGGTGGACATCGAAAACCAGTACAAGATGGGCTTCATGACCGACCACGAGCGTTACAAGCAGGTGGTGCAGGTCTGGGAAAAGACCACCGACGAGGTTTCTACCGCTCTGCAGGAGAACCTGGACCGCTACAACCCCATCTTCATGATGGCGGACTCCGGCGCCCGTGGCTCCATGAAGCAGATCCGTCAGCTGGCCGGTATGCGCGGCCTGATCGCGAACACCGCCGGTAAGACCATCGAGATCCCCATCAAGGCAAACTACCGCGAAGGTCTGACCGCTCTGGAATACTTCATTTCCTCCCGTGGTGCCCGTAAGGGCCTGGCCGATACCGCTCTGCGTACCGCAGACTCCGGTTATCTGACCCGCCGCATGGTGGACGTCTCTCAGGACGTCATCATCCGGGAGCAGGACTGCGGCGTGACCCACGGCATCAAGGTTTCCCGCATCAGCGAAAACGGTCAGGTGATCGAGAAGTTCTCCGACCGTGTCCGGGGCCGCTACCTGGTGGGTGACGTGGTGGATGCCGCCACCGGCGAGATGCTGATCCCCAACACCAAGATGATGATGGAGGACGACGCCAAGCTCATGGAGACTCGTGCATGGGTGCAGAAGAACCCCCGCCAGGGCGACGAGTGCAGCTTTGATCCCGCCAAGGACGAGTATCCCACCGTCATGATCCGCACCGTTCTGACCTGCAAGGCCCACAGCGGCGTCTGCGCCAAGTGCTACGGCATGAACCTGGCCACCCAGCAGCCTGTCGGCCCCGGCGAGGCGGTCGGCATCATTGCCGCCCAGTCCATCGGCGAGCCCGGTACCCAGCTGACCATGCGTACCTTCCATACCGGCGGTCTGGCCGGCGGCGATATCACGCAGGGCCTTCCCCGAGTTGAGGAACTGTTCGAGGCCCGCCGTCCTAAGCGGATGGCCACCATCGCTGAGATCGGCGGCACCGTTCGCTTCGAGGAAGCCGCCAAGGGCAGCCTGATGAACCTGATCGTCACGGCCAGCGACGGCGAGACCTGCACCTACGCAGTGCCTCACACCGGCCTGCTGGTGAAGGACGGCGAGGTTATCGAAAAGGGTACCCAGCTGACCTACGGCGCTCTGAACCCCCACGAGGTTCTGCGGATCCGCGGCAACGACGCTGTTTACAACTACCTCATTCAGGAAGTTCTGCGCGTGTACCGTCAGCAGGGCGTTGACATCAACGATAAGCACATTGAGGTCATCGTCCGTCAGATGATGCGTAAGGTGCGCATTGAGGATGCCGGCGATACCAAGCTGCTGGACGGCTCCATGACCAACGTTCTGAAGTTCGAGGCCGCCAACGAGGAGATCGACCGCCGCAACGCGGCCGGTGAGACCAACGAGATGGGCGAGCCTCTGCGGAAGGCACAGGCCACGCAGCTGCTGATGGGTATCACCAAGGCCTCTCTGGCCACCGATTCCTTCCTGTCCGCCGCATCCTTCCAGGAAACCACCAAGGTTCTGACGGAGGCTGCCATCATGGGCAAGAAGGATCATCTGGTGGGTCTGAAGGAGAATGTCCTGATCGGTAAGCTGATCCCTGCCGGCACCGGCCTGCAGGCGTACCGTACTTTTGCCGAGGAGCTGGTTCCCGCTGAGACTGTTCAGGAAAAGGAAGCCACTCTGGAGGAGATCTGATCTCCCGGCATACCTTATAATATGTTATCTGCGAGGCGGCCATCCGGCCGCCTCGCAGTCGTTGTTTTCATACCTGCTATCAGCAGAATTGCCGGTGTTCCGGAAAAATGACGGAAAAATCGGGGATATAAAAGGCAAAGTTGAAAAAACTGGAAAAAATTCGTGGATTTTCGGAAACTACTTGACGATTTTCATCGTCCATGCTATAATTTCAAACTGCGCGGACTATATTCCGCGGAATTTTCCATGCGTTTCAGGAGGATGCCCCCGTGTTGACAGAGCTTGCTTCCCGGGAAAAGGTGATTGGCGTGAAACAGTCCGCCAGAGCGATCCGGGATGGACGGGCCCAGCGGGTATTTCTGGCCTGTGACGCGGACGAGCTTGTTCTGGAACCCATCCGCAGCGCCTGCGGCAGTCTTCCCGTGGAGGAAGGCTACACCATGGCCCAGCTGGGCCGTGCCTGCGGGATCGCGGTGGGAGCCGCCGTTGTAACGGTTTTGAACTAATTTGGTTTTTTCGGAATAGTTTCTGACTGTTCCGCAAAAAATAAAGGCTGTCGTTTTCGATTGGCCGCATTTTCAAAGAAAGGAGAACTATTCCATGCCTACTTTTAACCAGCTGGTCCGCAAAGGCAGAGAGCAGGTGACCTACAAGTCCACTTCTCCCGCCCTGCAGTATGGTCTGAACACTCTGAAGACCAAGACCACCGATCTCCCTTCTCCCCAGAAGAGAGGCGTCTGCACCGCCGTGAGAACCGCGACCCCCAAGAAGCCCAACTCCGCGCTTCGTAAGATCGCCCGTGTGCGCCTGACCAACGGCTACGAGGTCACCGCTTACATCCCCGGCGTCGGTCACTCCCTGCAGGAGCACTCCGTCGTGATGATCCGCGGCGGCCGTGTCAAGGACCTCCCCGGCGTCCGTTACCACATTATCCGTGGTACTCTGGATACCCAGGGTGTTCAGGGCCGTATGCAGGCACGTTCCAAGTACGGTGCCAAGCGTCCCAAGCAGAAGTAAGATTCTGCCACTGAATTGAGCTTTGCCGAAAAGGTTTATATATATGACACCTCTTTGGCAGGCCGTACAGCGGCTAATGTTCCGCCGCTGAGTACCTATGATTTCTATTCTATAAGAAGGAGGGAAGCAAAGTGCCCAGAAGAGGTAATGTTCCCAAGAGAGAAGTTCTGCCCGATCCTATGTACGGCAGCGTTCTGGTGACCAAGCTGGTCAACAGTGTGATGCTGGACGGCAAGAAGGGCGTAGCTCAGAAGGTTGTTTACGCTGCCTTCGACCAGATCAAGGAAAAGACGGAGAAGGACCCCGTTGAGGTTTTCCAGCAGGCGCTGGAGAACGTCATGCCCAGCCTGGAGGTCAAGGCTCGCCGTGTCGGCGGCGCCAACTATCAGGTGCCCATGGAGGTTCGTCCCGCCCGTCGTCAGACCCTGGCCCTGCGCTGGCTGACGGCCTATTCCCGCTCCCGCAGCGAGCGCACCATGGCCGAGCGTCTGGCCGGTGAGCTGATGGATGCCGCCAACAACACCGGCGCGTCTGTCAAGAAGCGTGAAGAGATGCACAAGCAGGCTGAGGCCAACAAGGCGTTCGCGCACTTCCGTTGGTAAGGCAAGGAGTAAGATCGTATGCCAAGAAAAACACCGCTTAAAGACGTCCGTAATATCGGTATCATGGCGCACATCGATGCCGGTAAGACCACCACGACCGAGCGTATTCTGTACTACACCGGCGTGAACTACAAGATCGGTGAGACCCATGACGGTACCGCCACCATGGACTGGATGGCACAGGAGCAGGAGCGCGGTATCACCATCACCTCCGCTGCTACCACCTGCTTCTGGAAGGGTTCCAAGAATCAGTTCCCTTCCACCCGTATCAACATCATCGACACCCCGGGCCACGTGGACTTCACCGTTGAGGTCCAGCGTTCCCTGCGCGTGCTGGACGGCTCTGTGACCGTTCTGTGCGCCAAGGGCGGCGTGGAGCCTCAGTCTGAGACCGTTTGGCGTCAGGCTGACGAGTACAAGGTCCCCCGCATGATCTACGTCAACAAGATGGACATCATGGGCGCGGACTTCTACAACGTTCTGCACATGATCCACGACCGTCTCAAGTGCAACGCCGTGCCCATCCAGCTCCCCATCGGCGCCGAGGATACCTTCAAGGGCATCATCGACCTGGTGGAGATGGACGCTGACGTCTACTATGATGAGATGGGCAAGGATATGCGCGTGGAGGAGATCCCCGCCGATATGATGGATCTGGCCAACGAGTATCGCGAGAAGCTGCTGGACGCCGTCTCCATGTTCGATGACTCCATTATGGAGGACTATCTGGAGGGCAAGGAGATCGACCAGAAGCGTATCCGCAAGGCTATCCGTATGGCCACCATTGAGAACGAGATGGTCCCCGTTGTCTGCGGTACTTCCTACCGTAACAAGGGCGTTCAGAAGCTGCTGGATGCCATCGTGGACTATATGCCCGCTCCCGACGACGTGCCCGCCATCAAGGGCACCAACCCCAAGACCGATGAGGAAGAGGACCGTCATCCCAGCGATGATGAGCCCTTCTCCGCTCTGGCCTTCAAGATCATGACCGACCCCTATGTGGGCCGTCTGAGCTTCTTCCGTGTGTACTCCGGTCACCTGACTACCGGTTCCTCCGTTCTCAACAGCGTGAAGAACCAGAAGGAGCGTATGGGCCGTATTCTGCAGATGCACGCCAACCACCGCGAGGATATTGAAGAGGTCTGGGCCGGCGATATTGCCGCCGCCGTGGGCCTGAAGAACACCACCACCGGTGATACCCTGTGCGACGAAAAGGCCCCCGTGATCCTGGAGTCCATGGACTTCCCCGAGCCCGTGATCCGTGTCGCCATCGAGCCTAAGACCAAGGCTGGTCAGGAGAAGATGGGTCTGGCACTGGTGAAGCTGGCTGAAGAGGACCCCACCTTCAAGACCTACACCGATGAAGAAACCGGCCAGACCATCATCGCTGGCATGGGCGAGTTGCATCTGGAGATCATTGTTGACCGTCTGCTCCGTGAGTTCAAGGTGGAAGCCAATGTCGGCGCTCCCCAGGTCGCTTACAAGGAGACTGTCCGCAAGAAGGTGGATCAGGACACCAAGTACAAGCGCCAGAGCGGTGGCTCCGGCCAGTACGGCCATGTCAAGATCACCGTGGAGCCCAACGAGTCCGGCAAGGGTTACGAGTTCGTCAACGCTGTTGTTGGCGGTGCCATCCCCAAGGAGTTCATTCCCGCTGTCGATGCCGGTATCCAGGGTGCCCTGCAGTCCGGCGTTGTGGCTGGCTTCCCCGTGGTGGACGTGAAGGTTACCCTGTATGACGGTTCTTATCACGAAGTGGACTCCTCCGAAATGGCATTTAAGATCGCCGGCTCTATGGCCTTCAAGGAGGCCTGCCGCAAGGCTGATCCCGTCCTGCTGGAGCCCATCATGAAGGTTTCCGTCATCGTGCCCGACGAGTATCTGGGCACCGTCATCGGCGACCTGACCTCCCGCCGCGGCCAGATCCAGGGACAGGAGGCCCGTCCCGGTGCACAGCAGGTGGACGCTCTGGTGCCTCTGGCCAACATGTTTGGCTACGCTACCGACCTGCGTTCCAATACTCAGGGCCGTGGCCAGTACACCATGGAGCCCCACAGCTACGCCGAGATCCCCAAGAGCATCCGCGACAAGATCGTGGAGGAGCGGGGCAAGAAAGCCGACTAATTCAGGTCTTGCTTTTCCCGGCGGGATATTGTAAAATATACGGTGCTATGAAACGCACCGTCCATATCAATCCATTATCATTCATTTAACTGACAGGAGGATTTTCAAATGGCTAAGCAGAAATTTGAAAGAACCAAGCCCCATGTTAACATTGGCACCATCGGCCACGTTGACCACGGCAAGACCACTCTGACCGCCGCTATCACCAAGTGGCTGTCCCTGCAGGGCAAGGCCGAGTTCGAGGCTTATGACAGCATCGATAAGGCTCCCGAAGAGAAGGAACGCGGCATCACCATCAACACCGCTCACGTTGAGTATGAGACCGAGAAGCGTCACTATGCTCACGTTGACTGCCCGGGCCACGCCGACTATATCAAGAACATGATCACCGGTGCTGCCCAGATGGACGGCGCTATCCTGGTTATCGCTGCTACCGACGGCCCCATGGCTCAGACCCGTGAGCACATCCTGCTGGCCCGTCAGGTCGGCGTGCCCGCCATCGTTGTGTTCCTGAACAAGTGCGATCAGGTCGATGACGAGGAGCTGCTGGAGCTGGTGGAGATGGAAGTCCGCGAGCTGCTGACCACCTACAACTTCCCCGGCGACGATCTGCCTATCATCAAGGGTTCCGCTCTGAACGCCCTGATTTCCGAGTCCACCGATCCCAACGCTCCCGAGTATGCCTGCATCAAGGAGCTGATGGACGCTGTTGACGATTATATCCCCACTCCCGACCGTAAGGCCGATATGCCCTTCCTGATGCCCGTTGAGGACGTCTTCACCATCTCCGGCCGTGGTACCGTTGCTACCGGCCGTGTGGAGCGTGGCCAGCTGAAGCTGTCCGAGGAAGTGGAAATCGTTGGCCTGTCCGACGAGAAGAAGAAGACCGTCGTTACCGGTATCGAGATGTTCCACAAGCTGCTGGACTACGCCGAGGCCGGCGACAACATCGGCGCTCTGCTGCGTGGTATCGACCGTCAGGGCGTGGAGCGCGGTCAGGTTCTGTCCAAGCCCGGCTCCATTCATCCCCACACCAAGTTTGTTGGCCAGGTTTACGTTCTGACCAAGGACGAGGGTGGCCGTCACACTCCTTTCTTCAACAACTATCGTCCTCAGTTCTACTTCCGTACCACCGACGTGACCGGCGTCATCACTCTGCCCGAGGGCACCGAGATGTGCATGCCCGGCGATAACGTGGACATGAAGGTCGAACTGATCACCCCCATCGCCATTGAAAAGGGCCTGCGTTTCGCTATCCGTGAGGGTGGCCGTACCGTTGGTTCCGGCGTTGTTATCGAGATCGACGAATAATTCGCACCAATAGAAAGGCCTGCCGCTTAGCGGCAGGTCTTTTTTACGCCCAATTCAATTTTGTGTTCCCGACAGCCTCGGGATTCTGTATTTTCAAGGGGATCAGAGGATGCTGGAACACAAAATGGATTAGGCATTTTGGCGGTTTGCTCGATATGGGCGATGATAGCGGCAATAAACTGCTGGCTGCCCGGTTGGAAGTGGGGGGTCCTGTGGAGCAGTCAGCTATCAGGAGGCATCCGTTTGCTGTGGGAAAACCAATGTGTCCTGAAATCCGTCGGTCCCGGTGCAGACCACGTCCCCCGCCACCGGGAGATCCTCACAGATGTAGAGGTTGAGCTGAACGCCGTCGGGCCGCTGGGGATAGTTGGTGACGGTGTAGGTGTAACGGGTCACCTGCTTGCCGCAGCAGGTCTCTAAGTCGAAGCCTTGGGATTTTTGCAGATCGTTGTAGGTGATGTAGTCCCCGCTGAGTTTGGGCGGCAGCAGAAATTGCAGCGTGGTCAGCGGCTCCGAGTCGATCTCCCAGCCCAGTTCCCGCAGATATGCCACCCGCTCTCCGTTGCTGGAAAGACAGGGCTGCTCTGACGCACCCACGTTACCGCCGTGCTGCCCCAGCAGCAGGATCAGCGCCGCCAGAACGGCCCCTGCGAGAATGACCGCCAGCGCGGCCTTTTTTCGTGTCAGTCGAATTGCTTGGATCATCATGGTCATCATCCCTCCTGTTTGTTTCTATTCCATTTTCCATCCAATTATGATAAAATTGAAAAAAACAGCGTGGGAGGATCAGTTATGGCGGCGCAGCGGCTTGATAAGATCATCGCCTCTACGGGGCGGTGGTCCCGCAGGGAAGTAAAGGACCTGGTTCGTCAGGGACGGGTGACGGTGGACGGCGTCCCGGCCCGGTCAGCTGAGGAAAAGGCAGACCCGGAGCAGGCTGTGATCGCGGTCAACGGAGAAAAGCTGAACTGGCGCCGGTATACTTGGGTCATGCTGAACAAGCCGGCGGGGTATCTGTCCGCCACGGAGGACGGCCGGGGGGCAACGGTGTTGGACCTGCTGTCTCAGGATTTGCAGCGGCAGGGCCTGTTTCCGGTGGGACGGCTGGATAAGGACACGGAAGGCTTGCTGCTGCTGACCAACGAGGGCGGACTGGCTCACGAACTGCTGTCTCCGAAAAAGCATGTGGATAAGGAATACTATGTCCGGGTGGCGGGACGCCTTACCGAGGCGGACAGCGCCGCTTTTGCCGCGGGTCTGCATCTGGATGACGGTTTGGTCTGCCAACCGGCGGAATTGCGGGTCATGACCTCTGGCGAGGAGAGCGAGGCCTATGTGATTTTGCGGGAGGGAAAATTTCACCAAATCAAACGGATGCTGGCGTATCTGGGAAAGCCGGTACTGTATTTGGAGCGCGTTCGCATGGGCAATTTGCTGTTGGATCCGGTTCTGGAGCGGGGCGCGTACCGTTTGCTGACCAAAGAGGAATGGCAGGCATTAGCAAAACTGACGGAGGAGACAGGAAAACCTCGAAACTTCAACAAAAAGGAAAGTGATTTTTTGTTGAAAAAAGAAAAAACATCTTGCAATCCGACAAAATAATCGCTATAATGACCTTACTGACAGATTGCACAATAGGTATGCGCGGGCAGGCCCTGCGTGATCCATAGTTTTCGTGTTGAGGAGGAACAGCCATGTCCGGAAGAATCTTTCAGAACGTAGTTCTGCAATTGAAGGAAAACACGGATCGAACCGTCGGCGTGATCGACGGTGAGGGCGTTGTCATTGCCTGCAGCGAGCTGTCTATGATCGGCCAGCGCTGGAGCGAGTATGTGGCGGCGGTAAACGGCGCTGCCGGCAGCATGGTCTGCTTTGACGGCAAAACCTTCAAGGCGCTTAGCGGCTGGGGAAACCAGTTTGATTACGCCGTTTTCGCCTTTGGCGATAATGAGATCAGCAAGACCATCTGTTCTATGGCGACGGTGGCGCTGAACGCAGCCAAGAGCTATTATGAGGAAAAGCATGACCGGGGGTCCTTCGTCAAGGATATCATCTCCGACAACATCATGCTGGGCGATATTTATATGCGGGCCAAGGAACTGCGGGTGGCCACCGACGTCAGCCGGGGCATCTTCGCCATCCGGGCCTTGCAGAAGGGGGAATCCGTTCCCACGGAGACCATTCAGGCCATGTTCCCGGACCGTCAGAATGACTTTGTCCTCAGCGTCGGCGAGGGGGATGTGGTTCTGATCCGCCAGCTGCCGGACGGCGCGGGCAGCAAGGAACTGAACAAGACTGCCGCCCAGATCGAGGAGGCCCTCCGGGTCAACGGTGAAAGCACCGTGGTGGTGGGCATGGGCACCATCGCCATGCATCTGCGGGATCTGGCCAAGAGCTATAAGGAGGCTCAGATCGCCATCGAGGTAGGCAAGGTCTTTGACACCGAAAAGTACATCATCAACTATGAAAATCTGGGTATCGGCCGCCTGATTTATCAGCTGCCTACTACCCTGTGTGAGATGTTCCTCCAGGAGGTTTTCAAGAAGAACCCCATCGACGCGCTGGATAAAGAAACTCTGTTCACCATCCATAAGTTCTTTGAGAACAACCTGAACGTTTCCGAGACCGCCCGGAAGCTGTTTGTCCACCGGAATACGCTGGTGTACCGTCTGGAGAAGATCAAAAAGCTCACAGGTCTGGATCTCCGAGAGTTTGACGATGCCATCACCTTCAAGGTGGCGCTGATGGTCAAGAAATATCTGACCAGCCGGGGCATTGATTCCTGATACTTTTACATGTGAGAAACCGGGAAGCCGTCAGGCTTCCCGGTTTGAGGCTGTCGATAAAGTGATAAATTTTCCGCGACGGTAAGGAAGGGTGTGTGCGGGAAACCCAAGAAGGGTGTCCCGCGCCATTAAAATCCTAAGTTTTCAGAACTTTTATGAAGTTCTGAAAACTTGCTCAGCGGGGAGAAAAGACTTTTTCGACACGCTGAAACCGGGAAGCCGTCAGGCTTCCCGGTTTTTTGTCGGAACGGAGACTGTTCTCAAAGCAAAAAACAGCTTTCCAAGGAGCGGGGGCGGTGGGGAACCGGAAAAATTTCCCGGGAAAAACTTTGAAAGGAATCTGCAAGGAAACGTTGCAATGTCCCGAAAAGCCGTATATAATGTGACTATATGTAGTATTATGTCGACCTGATCCCATGGGGACAGGTCGATTGGACAAAGAATAAGGAGACTGCTTGATGATCCGCCTGAAAGACGTGGAAATGGAATATCCCAACGGGACCCGTGCCATCCGGGGTATCAGCGCCGCCATTGAGGACGGCGAATTTGTATTTTTAGTGGGCCCCTCCGGGTCCGGAAAATCTACCATTATCAAAATGCTCACCGGGGAGGAGGTCCCCACCGCAGGCCGCATTATGATCAACGGCTTCTCCGTCAGCAATATTGCGGAGCGGCAGATTCCCATGATGCGCCGGACGCTGGGGGTTATTTTCCAGGATTTCCGCCTGATCGAGAAAAAAACGGTCTATGAAAATCTGGAATTTGTCATGCGGGCTGTGGGAATGCCGAAAAAAGAGATCAAACAGCGCATTACCTACGTTTTGCAGCTGGTGGGTCTGGAAAAGAAGGCGGAGAATTTCCCCAGCGAACTTTCCGGCGGCGAGCAACAGCGCGTGGCCATTGCCCGGGCGCTGGTGAACAACCCTGCTACCATCATTGCCGACGAGCCTACCGGCAATCTGGATCCGGAGCGCTCCATGGAGATCATGACGCTGCTGGTGAAGATCAACCAGTTAGGCACCACTGTGGTGGTGGTGACCCATGAAAAGGATCTGGTAAACAAATTCGGCAAGCGGGTCATTACCATTGACCAGGGCCGCATCATCAACGACAGCGTAGGCGGCTATGTGGGAGGGCATATCCATGAGTAAACACGATTTCGGATATTTCTTCCACGAGGGTCTATCCAATATGTTCAGCCACGGCTTCATGTCCTTCGCCGCCATCGGCATTACCGTGGCGTGCCTGCTGATCATGGGCACCTTTACGCTGGTGGCCGTCAACGCGGACGCCAACTTGAAACAGGCGGAGCGGGACAATGAGATTTTAGCATTTGTGGATGACAGCTATACGGAGGCACAGGCCAAGGCCCTGCAAAAGAAACTGGAAGCGGTGGACAATGTGGCGTCCGTCACCTTTATCTCCCGTGAGGAGGCCATGCAGTCCTTCATCAGCGAACACCCGGATGAGGAATATTTTCAGGATCTGGACCCCAACATCCTCCGGGACCGATTCGCCATCAAGGTCAAGGAGCTGAAGCTCCAGAGCCAGACAGTGGAACTCATCAAGGCCATTCCCGGCATCGGCGGCATCAACGCCTATGCGGAGCTGACCAACGGCTTCATCACAGTCCGGAATATCGCCACGGTCATCTGCCTGACGCTGATCGCAGTGCTGTTCGTTGTGTCCATGTTCATTATTTCCAACACCATCAAGCTCACCACCTTTGACCGGCGGGATGAGATTGCCATTATGAAAATGGTGGGCGCGACCAACGGCTTTATCCGCTGGCCCTTTGTGTATGAGGGCTTCATGCTGGGCCTTACCGGTGCGATCCTTGCCTTTTTGCTGCAATGGGGCTTGTATGAAGCCATTGCGCAGGGCGTTGCCAACAATGACACCTTACAGCTCCTTTCCATCGTGCCCTTCCAGCAGCTTTGGAAGCCGGTGGGCGGCGTATTTCTGGGGGCCGGCATCCTCATTGGCGTAGGCGGCAGCCTTTCCGCCATCCGGCGGTTCCTCCAGGTGTAAAGGAGGGCGGACATGAAGAAAAACAAGCGCTATGTCCGCATCTGCGCCGCGCTGCTCTGCGCGGTGCTGTGCCTATCGGTGAATGTGGCCCCGGCTATGGCCGCCAAGGTCACCCAGGCGGATATCGACGCCCTGAAGGGAAATGCCGCCAGCCTGGATAAAAAGCAAAAGGAGATCCAGAGCAAGCTCAACGGTCTGAAGGACGATAAGGCGGCGGCGGTGCAGAAAAAGACCCTTCTGGATGACCAGATCGCCAACACCAACGCCAAGATCAGCAACACGGAGGCTCAGATCTCCGACTACAACGCCCTTATTTCTCAGGCGGAAATCGAACTGGCGGACGCCCAGCAGCGGGAGGAGGCTCAATACGAGCTGTTCTGCAAGCGGGTCCGGGAAATGGAGGAGCGGGGCACCATCAGCTATTGGTCGGTGCTGTTCAAGGCCAACAGCTTTTCCGACCTGCTGGGCAGTCTGGACTTTATCAACGAGGTCATGGACTATGACCGGCGGGTGATTCAGGACCTTCAGACCCTGCAGGCGGAGATCGCGGAGAAGAAAGCCGGTCTGGAAGCCAATAAGGCGGCGCTGGAAGCCGCCAAAGCAGAACTGGAGACCCAGAAAAAGCAGCTCAGCGCCCAGCGGGACGAGGCCAACAAGTTGGTCAAGGAGATCGACGACAACGCCGCCGAGTATCAGGCCACGCTGAAGGAACTGGAGGCCGAGGAGCGCCGCATCGAGCAGCAGGTCAAGCAAATGCAGAAGAAGCTGGAAGAACAGATGGCGGCGGAGGGAAAGAAATACAACACTAACCCCGGCGGCTATATCTGGCCGGTGGACAGCCGGTATATCACCTCCACCGTAGGCGGGCGTAATTCCCCCGGCGGCGTTGGCTCCACCAACCACAAGGGCACCGACATCGGCCGGGTGGGTTACACCAGTCCGGTGTACGCTGCCAAGGCGGGCACGGTCATCATCGCCCAGCGGTCCAGCTCCTACGGCAACTATGTGGTCATTTCTCACGGCGTGGGCAACACCACCCTGTACGCTCACATGAGCAGCATCAAGGTCAGCGTGGGAACCTATGTCAAGCAGGGGCAGACCATCGGCATTACCGGCTCCACCGGACACTCCACTGGGCCCCACCTCCACTTTGAGGTGGTGGAAAACAATGTGCGGATCAATCCCCTGAGCCACGGCGCGGCGCCGAAGAAGGGGTATCTGACGGGCTACACCCTCTCCGGCACCTCGGTGGGCAAATAAAAGGAGGAAGTGCGAATGTATCTGAAAGCGATCAACGCCACGCTGGCCGCGTGGGTTGTGGGACTGTTTGCCGATGCCAATATCCGCTTAGGCGATCCGCAGGGCTTTCTGTGCCTGCGGGTTCTGCTGCCTGTGCTGGCCATGGGGCTTTGTATCCTCAGCGAACTGAAAAAGAAGTAAGGAACGGCGAACCGTTCTGAATCGACCTCCTGTCCCATACCATGGGGCAGGAGGTTGATCGTTATGGTAGGAATGATGCTTTGGGAACCAAGCGGGCACTGGACCCGTCCTGTTACGTTAAAAGAGGTCAGCGTTCTGCATATCCGGTTTCTCTGCGCCCGGATGGCTCAGGACCGGCGTAGGAACCCCTTAACGGAGCGGCGGAGGCTCCGTACCGCCGGAAAAAAGCTGCTGCGGCAGAGGGTGGAGCAGGTGGTGCTGCCTGCCGGGGTCTCAGCGGAGGCTCTGCCGGAGGGGCTGCGCCCGGTAGAGACTCTGTCGCTTCGGCGGGCCATCGCCGCGGACTGGTGCGGAGAGCTGCTGCGGTTCCGGGGGGAAAACCCCGCCGGGGCGCGGGTGCTGATCACGGCGGACGCCCTCTCCGGCGAGGTGGTGCGGACGGTGACGGAGTTGGCTCTGCGTCACCGGTATCTCATATTGAAGGTCCCCTTCGGCGGGGAGGAGCTGTGCCGCCGTCTGCGGCGGGAATACGGCGTGTCCATCGTGCTGAACCCGGAGACGGAGCGGGAGCCGGCGTCTGTCCACATGGCCTTCGACCCCGCGGAAGCGCAGGGAGACGGCTTTTTGCCGCTGTATGACGAATCACTGCCGCTGCCTCGGCTTCTGCTGCCGCCGGAGGTGGAGGCAAGGCTGCCGGAGGGCCTTGACCGGGGCCAGCTTCTGTCGGTCCTGTGGCGGACCGGCGCTTTGCGGCCGGGGCAGGTGTCCGTGCAGCTGGAAGAAACGGAAAACAAAGGGGCTGTTCCCGAAATCAGGGCCTTTTGCCCTTGACAATCCGGAAGATACCTATTACAATATAAAACCATGGTAAATTAGGAGTGTTATACACTTCAGGATAATGAAAGGAACAGCCGAAATGGAAAAAGAATACAAAATGAGCCAAGCTCGCAAGGACGAGCTGGAGCAGGAACTGAATTATCTGAAGACCACCCGGTCCGACGAGGTGGCGGAGCAGATCAAGATCGCCCGCGGCTTCGGCGACCTCAGCGAAAACAGCGAGTATGATGAGGCAAAGAACGAGCAGGGCAAGCTCTATTCCCGCATTGCCGAGCTGGAAGTGATCCTGCAGCACGTGGTCATCGTGGATGAGTCCGCCGCGTCTGACACCATCACCATCGGCTGCACCGTCACCGTTCAGGGCGCCGATGGCAAGGAAGCCAGCTATAAGATCGTCGGCTCTCAGGAGTCCGATCCCATGCACGGTATCATCTCCGAGGAGTCTCCCTTCGGCAAGGCCTTCCTGGGCGCCAAGGAAGGCCAGGAGGTCGTGGTGGAAGCGCCCTTCGGCAACATCCGTTACACCGTTAAGAAGATTGAACGCTAAGGAGAAAGAAGCATGGCTGAACAGAAGAATCCCCAGGCCCAGCCGGAGCTGAGCCTGTCCGAGCAGACCCGTATTCGCCGGGAGAAGCTGACGAATCTCCAGGCGGAGGGCCAGAACCCCTTTGTGATCACCCGCTTTGACTGGGATGCAACCTCCCAGCAGATCAAGGACAACTTCGACGCCATGGAGGGCAAGCCCGTCAAGGTGGCAGGCCGCCTCATGAGCAAGCGCGGCATGGGTAAGGTATCTTTCTGCGATTTGCAGGACCGGGACGGCCGCATCCAGCTCTACGCCCGTCAGGACGAGATGGACGAAGAGGTCTATAAGAAGTTCAAGAAGTTCGACATCGGCGACATCGTGGGCGTCGAGGGCGAGGCGTTCCGCACCCAGCGGGGCGAGATGAGCGTCCGGGCGCATAACATCACCCTGCTGTCCAAGTCCCTCCTGCCCCTGCCGGAGAAGTTCCACGGCCTGCAGGATAAGGAACTGCGGTTCCGTCAGCGCTATGTGGACCTGATGGTGAACCCCGAGGTGAAGAAGAATTTTGTCATTCGCTCCCAGTTCATCAAGTTCATGCGGAACTATCTGGACAACATGGGTTACATGGAAGTGGAGACCCCCGTTCTGAACACCATCGCCGGCGGCGCCGCCGCCCGGCCCTTCATCACCCATCACAACACGCTGGACATTGATATGTACATGCGCATCGCCACGGAGCTGCCGCTGAAGCGGCTCATCGTGGGCGGCATGGACCGTGTGTATGAGATCGGCCGCATTTTCCGCAACGAGGGCATGGACCCCAAGCACAACCCCGAATTCACCACCGTGGAGATGTATCAGGCTTACGCCGACTTCCACACCATGATGGACATTGCCGAGGGTATTCTGGCAGGTGCTGCCAAGGAGATCAACGGCAGCTATCAGGTGGGGTGGATGGGCGAGCAGATCGACCTGACTCCCGGCTGGCGCCGGCTGACCATGGTGGACGCCGTCAAGGAGTATGTGGGCGTGGACTTCGGCGCCATCACCGATGACGCCGAGGCCGTGGCCGCGGCTAAGGCCGTGGGCGTGGAGCTGGCGGATGCCGCCGAAAAGACCTGGGGCAACGCCCTGTACGCCTGCTTCGATCAGAAGGTGGAGGAGAAGCTGATCCAGCCCACCTTCATTACCATGTATCCTGTGGAGGTCAGCCCCCTGACCAAGCGCAGCCCTGCCGATCCCCGGCTGACGGAGCGCTTCGAGCTGTTTATCTGCCACAGCGAGCTGGCCAACGCCTATTCCGAGCTGAACGACCCCATCGACCAGCGCCAGCGCTTTGAAAAGCAGGTGGAGCAGCGGGAGCGGGGCGATGACGAGACCGAAATGCTGGACGAGGATTTCCTCACCGCCATGGAATACGGTATGCCTCCCACGGGCGGCATGGGTATGGGCATCGACCGCTGCGTCATGCTGCTCACCGGCGCGGACACCATCCGGGAGGTCATCCTGTTCCCGACCATGAAGCCGCTCGGAGAGTAATACTTGAAAAATGTTCTGAAATTGGTTAAAAACAAGGAAAAACACCTGTTTTAAGAGTGAAAAGTTGTAGTATTTGAGAAGCGATTTTCATTTTACCACAGCTTTACCACATTTGCCGAACATACCGTGGTTTTACCCCGGTGGGGCCAAAAAATGGCGCATTATGTGGATGAAGTTTCCTGTTGACAAAACAGAGAAATCCGCCTATAATGATAATAGAAACAGTAATGTTTCCGGTGTGAGAGCACCGTAAAAAGTTGTGCTGGGAGTGGGACAGGATAAAAACCCACGCCGAATGACATCTTAACTGGGTGTCGCGTCCGGCAGCGGGAATTAACTGCTGTAGTCCATGCGGGGGACTTAATTATTTCCGCACCAATAGACGCTTTAACTGGGCGTCGCGGCTGACAACCAGCAGAAAACTCTCTACTCAAGCAGCTAAGGAGGAATAGCGTTGGCTATTCCTCCTTTTCTATGATTATGTTTGTCGAAAGAGGCAGAGATATGGATACAAAAAATATCAAGGACGAACAGATCCGCAAGCAAATCATAACTGCCTCAGAAGTGTATCGGGACAAACTCGCTGGTAGAGTTTTCTTATATGTGTATGGAGAATCTTACTTTGAAGTAGTTTTTCCGACAGATCGCTTCAGGCACTTGACTGGCGTAAATTCTTCTATCAGTGCTCAAGAATTTTATGACAAAGCAAAAAGTTCAATGCTGTCTGTTGGTCAAATCTTCTATGACAGGGAGCATACATACAGAGGTGCGAAGAGAAAACTTCCGTGCTTGACGATGTTGCCCACACTGACAAATAATGTTGTATGCGTTGTAAAAGATATGAAGACTGTCACCCTTACTTACAAAATCGGTGTAACCAATTTAGATTTTACGATTGGTTTGTCTGAGAATCTTGATTTGGAAGGAAATAAGATAAACGATTGGTTTTTACCCAGAACATTGCGCGTGAAGGATAAAGCGATTGAGAGTAGCGCTGACGCGGAGTTCATTGATTTTATCTTTTCTAAGGATGCTTCTGTGGACAAGTATTCTACAATGACATACGCTGATAAAGATAAAAAGCCTCCATTGGTTATCAAAGATTTTCTTTCTGATGATCTTGTGAAGTATCTATATTGACAAAGTTGCGACTAATCGAATGTTGGTTCTTTTACCAGGGGGTTGGCCTACGGGCTGACTCCCTGTTTTTTTTGATAAGAGAATTAAGATAGGGTACAGATTTCCACAACGGATTTCTGTACCCTATCTTTTTTTGCCAGCGGAGCCACTGGGCAACGCAGGAGCGGCGATTAAATTGTTCGGGGGTAAGTTTTACCTTTAAGATTTGAAGCGCTTAGAGAGGCTGTAAATAGCTTTTACAAAGGTTTGTTAAATCTGGTACATTTGCAGTGTCCATAGGGATCGCTATGCCTCAACCAATAGCTGCTAACCTCAACGGTGCGTCCACAATTCTGGCAGAGGCATTTCCAGCGAGTTTCATTACCTTTGATCCTCTCGTTTTTTACCGGCTCGATTACTTTAAGAAAGCCGAACGTCTGATTTGTAAGGTCATGCTTGATCTGAGATCGGGCGCAACCGCAGGATCTGGTTTTTCCATTGCGGAGACTATCGGAGAGGACAGACACGATGTTTCCGCATTTGCATTCGCAGATCCATTTCGCTTTACCTGGTTTTGAGTCTGGGTCTTTCTCTATTACTTTCAACTTGCCAAATGTTTTGCCCCTCAAATCAATGAGGGTGGGAGAGGAAGTATGCCGAAGACAGCCGCATGATTTTGTACTATTGGTTCGTAGCAGATTTGTAGAGGACACGACAACGGTATTGCCGCACTCACACCGGCACAACCACATAGGACGGCCTGGTTTTCTGTCCTCAACCCTTTTTATAACGGTCAGCATATCGAATGTGCGGTCGGTAAGATCTATCAGCTTTCCCATTGAAATCCTCCTCAAGAGATCTTGATTTTTCCTTCGAGGTTGGAGAAAGATTCTTTCTTCTTTTCCTTCGTAGCTTCGGCATAGATGTTCATGGTAGTTTCAATATCAGCATGACCCATAATTTCCTGAATGACTTTAATATTTCGCTCGTTCTCACAAAACCGCGTACAGAAAGTATGACGCAGATTATGAGCAGAAAAGTGACGAATCAATACAGGATCTCGCCCCTCTTGATCGGCCAGCACCGTTTCATCTTCGATGTAGGCGGCACAAATACGGTCAATAGCTCGGTTGACACTATGAGGAGAGAGAGGATCGCCGTAGCGGTTTTGGAAGATGAAGCCAGTATACCCGTCAACAATGGACTCATTGAACCCGACTATCTTTTGTGTTTCCCATTCTGCTTGCAGAGCGGCTTTGACCTCTGACAACATAGGCACAATACGGACGCCGGCGCTTGTTTTTGGTGTTACGATATGGAAACGTGCCTTTTCGTCTTTCTCATACTTTCGGTAGACCATATTGTGGTTGATACTGATGATCCCTTCGTCAAAGTCGCAGTCTTCCCAGCGCAGGCCAATGGCTTCACCGATACGGCATCCAGTACCAAGCAAGACAGTAAACAAAGGGAGCCAATGATTATAAACTTTGTGATTTCTCATATAGTCAATAAACGCCGTCTGCTCTGCGATGGTCAGTGCATGACGCTTTGGCTTCTCCCAGTTGTGGCTCTTTTTGATTTCCGCCATCGCTCCGGTAGCCGGGTTGATACGGATGTAATTATCACGGACGGCCAGAGTAAATATGGGGTGGATGATGGTGTGAATAATTTCCATGGAGTTAGGCTTGAAGCCCTTCTCTTTGATGAGCTTGTTATAGAAAGCCTTGACATCTGAATATTTGATACTGGCTATCTTTTTCTTGCCAATATCGTTTCGCACGTACTTGTTGTACATATAAAGGTAATTGCTACGAGTGGTATCTTTCAGCTCGGGCTTGTTTGCCATATACAACTCGAACAGATCATTGAGCGTAGCTTTGTTTTCGACCGCAGCCTTGATGCCGTCTTCCAGATCGCGGTTGATCTTTCGTTCTTTTTCTCTAAGGCAGAGATCGTCTTTGCAGCCCGGAGGGAGGCGGTCAGTTGGAACCAGCCGTTTGCTATATACGTCATGCCGAACACCATCTGCGTCGGTGTAAGTAAAACGGTAGGTACCGTCTTTCCTTTGGGTTTCGCCGTCTTTTAAGATACGACCTTTGTTGTCTGTTCGTTTTAAGCCAGCCATACTTATCATCCTCCTTTGTTTCGATGGTAAGTCTACAGTTACATAATATCTTGAGGGATTTCTAAAGTCAAGCGATAAAATCGCTAATAGGTTACTTTGAAAACTGTCTATTGATTTTTGTGCTTTAGCAATTTATAATGATTTAGCAAAGATTGTGAGGTGTTAGTATGGCAATGGCCGAGAAAATCAAAATCGCACTTATCAAGCGTAACATGACTTTGAAAGAATTAGCGTCGCGGCTTAACTGTACTTCTCAAAATCTTAGTGGTAAATTCAGACGTGATAATTTCAGTGAAAAGGAATTAGCAGAGATCGCCAATGCACTGGACTGTCATTTTGAAGGAAGATTTCTCAGAAATGATAATGGCGAAGAAATCTAAAGCTATAAGAGCGTAGGGTTTTCACCTACGCTCTTTTTTTTGCATTTTCTAATTAGTGCCCCACCCGTTCCATTCAGAGCATCCGCCGTTGTATTTCCAAATGCAAAGATTGCACTTCCCATAGCACGGTTTCAAATTAGGCAAGGTAATGGCTTTAAGTTTAATTCGGGCATCGGTATCCTCCTCTTCGGACTCGTATCTTGGGCAGGGCGGCATAATCACTGCTCTTTGGTTTTTCAACCAATCGCACGGAACTAAGAAGTCCTTTTTGTGCCTACAGGTGATGCAGTTCGCGTTATTGCTCATGGTCAGAACTTCCTTCTCCAATATGTCCGTTGCCAGTCTCTGCGGAACAAATGGTGCCAGTCGTTACACTCTTGGCAGTGCCCATTACTGCCAAGGCATTCCTGGCAATGCCTGATGTGAGTTTGAACAAAGCAAACCAATCTCCACCGGATAAACTGCTTAAAGTTCATTTCGGTTCCTCCTCCGCTGGCTGCTGGAGCCAGTGTAGCCAATATTTGGCACGATGCGCCATGCTGTCGTAGCAAAGTTCTTCAAACAATTTCGCCAGCTCCTCGTCTGTCATGGAACGGATTTTCTGTGCATTCGTTTTCGCATTGAACTTCTTACCAGTCGCCTTTTCGTATCGAGCCGCCAATTTTTGCATTTGCTCGCTCATAGGTTTGCTCATACCGTCCCCTCCTCCAGCTTACGGTGGTAGACCGTAATACCGTCATCCTCAAGCTCCACATCAGCGGCATATTCAGTACGTCCTCCCAGGTTATTTGTCAGAAAGATAGACTCCTCACAGACCTCAACCAGCGCCCAAAAAGCCAATGGCTCAAATCCTTCGTCGCAAATAACCCACACGGGCTTACCATCCATCTGCATCAGCTCGTCCAGGGTTAGAGGATCATTGTGTGCCGGCTTTTGTTTATGCCTGATCTTGTCGCTCTGGCACAACGGGCAAGACTTACAGCGGGCGATTGGCTCGTCGTTGTTGTCTCCATAGATTTGATAGGCACATCCATCGCCATCAGGCACGTAGCACGGAGGCGTAATTTTTACGCCGCAACGCTGGTCAACGGGGATGATTTTCCCACTATCTGTTTGACGATACATAATGCCGCTACACTTTGTACATTCGCTCTCCTGCTCCTGCTGGATACGGAGGGCTGAGATTGCCATAATGATAGCCTGATTGAACTGAATGAACTCGCGGTTTAAGAGCATCATTTCGGCCCCATCCAACTGTTGGATAGCCTCTTCCATGGTCATTTTGGATTCACCTCCACCGTTACCACATAGCCGTCCTCTATTTCTCGGATGGTATATCCTTGAACTGAATAGTTGTTGTATGTCGTAATCGTGATGTTTGTACTGCTGCTCTGTATCGCACGTACATTTTCCGAAGTACACCCGGTTAGCAACATTGCTGTCAGAAGGATCGCAAATACTCGTTTCATTTCTTGCCCCCGCTTTTCTCTTTGTTCTCGGCAATCGCATTTATCAACTTCGGGAGAGCTGCCGGCATACACTCGCACAGTGCGCTCAATGTGCAGCCGTCACAGTCTTCGTGGTTGTCACAGAAGTCGCCCAGACTTTGCGCTGCGGCTTTTAAGTTTTCATAGTTGGTCATTACTCTTTGCCTCCCTTCCGTGCTTCTATGGCAGCTTCCGCTTCGGCGCAAGTTAGAAACACAGTTTTCCCAAACATATCGGGATACAGGTAGATATTATCTGTGACAAAGTATTTCGCCCTTATTTGCACTTGCCCGTTCCCCAAAATATGAATGCGATCTACGGTACAGAGCTTTATTGCTGTGCCAGTGATAATCCATACCGTATCTCCTACTTTACAAGGCGGGATGATTAGCCTGCCGTCTTCTTCGGCCTGGAACAGATCGTATAAGGCGGAAATTGCCATACTTAATGCTTCGAGGCGTTTGTGAGAAGTCCATTGCCCTTTGGGGGATGAGGTTTTGTCAAGGAATGACTGTATCTCATCGGCAATTTGATAGAGGAAATGAATGGCTTCTTTTTTGGTCATTACGCCTCACTCCTCTTGCGTTCAAAGTGATCTACGATCAAACGATATGCTCTGCGTTGCATATCAAGATCCTCTTGGGTGATGTCATCCAACTGTCCGAGTTGAGCCTGAAACAGCTTATACTGCCGGCGAAGCTGAATGGTGTTTTGAATGATACGGACAATCTGAGTAAGAACTAAGATCGTCACCATGATGGTCAGGTAAGTGTTCATACGGCAGTCTCCTATACAGAAATAGAGTTGATGTAGCTTTTGATTTTTTCGACATTCCAGAAGATTCGCTTCCCGATCTGGATACGAGCCTCAGCAGCCTCGCCAATCTGTATGGCAGAATACCGGCCACAACTCAACATGGCCTGAAGCTCGTCAGTGTTGATTGTGATTTTGCTCTGGGTGTCTACGTTATTGAATTGCTTTGTTGCTCTCATGGTTATTCTCCTCGATCATCATGATCGGCTTTGCCATGCCTACTTTTTTCTTTGGGTGGAAAATGCTGCTTGCGGTATTTACTGACTTCTTTACACTGGTTGCAGTTATGGCGATTTTTGCAGCACCAGCAGCCGTCTACAATGCCGTACCAAAACCAAGCTGGCATTTGCGGAGCCTTATGTTTTCTCTTTCCCATCTCGCCCTCCGTCAGAAGCAGATATACTTTCTCGGAGAACTAAGCACATCTTGGATTAGTGCGGCGTCAGTAACTTCACGGACGCCATAGACATCAAGCCAGGTTATCCGGTCTTTGAAGTGCTTGCGGGCTTCGCGGGCATTCTTGGCTCGGACATAATACCAGTTCGTACCTACGTCGGTTTTACGGTATCCAGCGTTGACAGCGAAGAGCTTCATACCTTCGCTTAGGACAAGAGGCGGGCGTTCGTATACTTTGCACATATGAAAGCCTCGTTTCATTCGGAAATAATGTTCAGTCCATCAACAGCATAGCCGCCAGATTTCCCTTCCAGTTTTACAACGAGAGTGCCACAGCACATCCACGGCTCTGATGCTACCGTCCAGATGCGACTTTTATTTTCCGCACTCACGTAATACTTGTTGTTCATTACAACTTTGTCACCGGGCTTCATGTCAAACGCTCCTTTCATTTGTCAAACCGAAACCGTTTTCCATGCTCTTGCAAAGTTCGTCGGTGCAATCATTTCCATAATCCAGCTCTTCAAGAGAATAGCCGTTTCCACATCTCAGTCCCTGCATGGATGTGTCGAAGCCCTGATTTTCCAGCCACGCTTCTACTACTTGCATTTCTTTGTTTGCTGTAGCGTGAAGGTAAGCGATACGGTGCATTTTTTGGCGGATATACTTGGGGATTTTTATTGCTGCCATCTCAACCTCTCTTTTCGTCATCAGAAATCTTTTTGCACACAGGCCGAATGTATTCCATGAAGACCTGCACGATCTTCTTGGCATTGGTTGTGAAGTCTTTTTGAATGCAGCTCCAGAGGTCGTAGTCGTCACAGGTTTCCATAGATGTGCCCTCGAACTTCCTCTCTAAGGCATCATGGACATCTCGCTCATTGCTCTGATAGCAACAGTCTTTGATTTCGTCCATGTCGAATACGGGATCTCCCCAACGATCTGTTTCTGAGAAATCAACGCCCCAAGCCTCCATGAGTTCTTTTACAGCCTCAAAGGTGGCTTCTTCGTTGATAACGCACGGGCTGGCGAGTTTATCCAGCAAATAGCCGGAGTCTAACCTTGCCATGAGGTGCATAAAGCTCTCGCTCTTGTGCGTAGGAACCCAACCGTAGGCGTAGTTTCCGCAGTCGGATGTAATGGACAGCTCATACCGTTCGAGATCGAAGTTAAAAACTGCCCAGAGGCAAGACCCATAGTCAGGGTCGCCTCTTTCTTGGCAGAAATAAAGGGAAATGAGCGGCGGGGTTCTGGTTGAAACCTTAGCCATTCTGCTCGCTCCTTTCTGATGAAGTGGTGTCTGCGTAGAGACTGACCGCTGGGGTAAGATGAAAGAACTCTGTATGGCTTCCTACATCAAAAATGGTGACGCCGTTGTGATTCCAAGTACGGGTGTAATAGATTTTGAAATTGCGCTCGGCGCAGAACGCATGGATCAGCAAAAACGCCTCATCCAAAATATCCTGGTCGGATTTGGGCTGGCCTGCTTCGTTCAGATCACGGATCTCAGCAATCTTTTTGGGTCGCCCATGATACCCCTTGAATTTGAGAGTATGGGTTTTCATCTTTGTCACCTCAGATTGATTTACTTTGTTGCTATTAACGGAAAATGACTACCATGCTGGGGAATGGTGCGGAGTTCTTTCCGTCTCCAAATTTCAGCCGGCCACGTATGAAGCGGACTTCCACATTGGGTTTCTGATAGATGTAATCGTGAAAGTAGGCTGTGTCTGTACGGGCCGGGATAAGCAGTACCACGGTGGTGTCAGGCTGCTTGGCCTCTTCGGAGCATTTCTTCACCCAGTCTTTGATAGCCCTGCCATACGGTGGATTGCAGAAGACCGTCTGCCCCCCCCCACGGCTGTCTCAGTCCGTCGTCTGCTACGGTAAAGTACCGGTCGCACTTGTGATTGGACTTATCAGCGCAGGGATCGAGGGTGAAGTGAAACTCCGAATCCAGTTGGTCAAAGAACGCCTGCGGCGTCGCCCAGTCCATAGCTCTGGACGAGAACATGACTTCTGTATTCATTTTATTTCACCTCATAATTTGTGTCTATATAAGAACGGTTTGATCCGTGACTTGGTTGCTGTCGGTAATTTTTACCTGCATATCATCTGTTACCGGAATACGCATTTGTGCGTAACCAGAGGATGAGAACGGCATGAACCCACCAATCCGATACTTGTCACATACCAACTCATCGCCGTCAAAACGGAAAGAGTTGCCATGAGCGTCACGATAGGTTAGCTCACGATTGCAGGTTGACAGCTTCGCATATTTCCCACGATAATCAGGAGCCTTCAGCTCATAATCTGGGAACGCCTTGATGAAAGTGCTATACTGCTCTGGGAATAATTTGGACAACTGGTGGAGAAAGATCGGGATGGTTTCTGTTTGATAGCTCTCAATCTCTCCACCAAGCATAGCACGCGGATGGTAGGTGCAAATTCGATTGATATTGTCTGGCGTCAGCTCGTCAATAGAGACAAAGAGTCGATTGCAACCGAACCCAGGATTATGACAGAATAGCCTGGAATCCGGGCCGCGTTCGATTCTGACATAGGGTGGCGCGAGAAAAGCACCGTCGCCGATTTTTGCGATGTAGGTGTTGTTGGGGTAAGAGAGCTTATGGTATCGCTCAGAGTCTTTGGCCTCGCTATAAACACGACCGTACATCTTGGTTTTCTTTGTGCCGCCATCAACACAGGCTATGCGGCCAAATTCACAACGAACGCCAAATAGTGTCGTTTTACGGAAGCATTTTCCTTCCTTGTATACCGAACACACATCAGCATGATCGCAATAAATGTACTCTGCGCGAAGCCGCGAGTTACGGCTACCGTCACCATACAGATCGACATTGATTAGTTTTTCTTGTTCAGTCATTGTATTATACCTCGCTAATAAGAGCGTTGCCGCAGGTAATGCGGTCGGAATCCTCTTCCTTGCTGGGAACAAACACGATTACGTCCCAGCCCAAATCAAGCAAGGGCTGCTCGAATTTGTCGTAGACGCTGTAATCGTCGTAGCTGGTAGTGATATCGTAGTTGTGTTCCAGGGCAGTTTTGGTTTGATGGATCGGAGTAATCTTGACGATAAATTTATCGCGGTCAAAGAGGGAGTCGAGCACTTTGGCGTCCAAAATCGTTGCTTCGGTTACAGCAAAGTTCAACGTGTACTTTCTGCCAACCGGCATAGGCAAATCGCTGGCGATATTAACGATTTCTCTCAGGCTCAGAGATTTGCCGGCGAACTGAGCTTCCCGCTGGTCGTCTGAAGTGCTGTTGATACTAAGTTGCAGTCCAGCTTCACCATGCCGCTGGGTATTCTTGATTTCGCACCAGTGCTTCAAATAGCTGGAGAGGTCGTTATTGCTGCGAGGCATCATGGTGGAAACTACGGGATGGATGGTGACAGCGTGAAGACCACACTCTTTAACCAGGTCGTCCAATCGAGACTCAGTAAAATCCAGCACCGCAGGATTCCAAGTCGGCTCACCCATGCGAGCGTAGTGGACATTGAAACGGTTGGTAAAACGGACATCCTCATGTTCAATAATGTAGCGGATCTGATATTCGAGATCAGGCAGAGAGGCATTCCCGAAGAAGCCGTATTTATGAACATCGCAGAAGGTACATTTCATGGGGTATCCCTTCTGGCTGCTGATAGTCGCTACCCACTTGTCCATAAGGTCAACATCGTGGTGCTGAACTCCCTCAATCTTTTTGGTTAAGCCGAGGAAGTCGGCTTTGATGTTGTTTTCTTTGCCGTAGTCACCTACGGTAAGGAACTCCAAACCGAGCGATCGGTTGAAGTAGATTTTACCCGTGTGGGTCAATACCATTTGTGTATCCATTGTGATATCCTCCTGGGTTACATGAAGAAGTGGAGCAGCCACCCGATGAACAGTGTGAGAGGTGCGTAGGTGATAGCAGCAATCCAACGATCCCAGAACGGGTCGGGGTTGGTATCGACTCTGGTAGTCACGATGAATGTGATGAGTGAGTCAAGCCCCAGCGCTTGCACCAGGCCAATCATGGGCAGTCCGAGAGGAACAACGAACCAGTTCCACATGAACATGATGGTCGCTCCACAGAGCACAGACAGCACCACGGACAAAATGAATTGCAACAGATACGGAGGGTCGCTCAGAATGGGCTTCGTATCATTCTCATAGATATGGGACATTTTTATGGCCTCCTTAAATCAACCTTTCGATATATTCCCGATCCTGAGTGAAGATGGGAATTTCGTGGTCGATAATCCATCTGTTACGGCATACGGTAATTTTCTGGTCGGGGTTGCGAGGATCGTCGATGGTTTCTTCAAACTGCCGTTTAATGCAGCAGGAACCACGCTTCAGCTCTGCGAGAAAATCGTTCCAGTTAATGCCTCGCTGAGACCAAAGCATTTCCTGAATCATGTTGCAGGTCTTTTTATGCAGCTCGTGATGGCTAAAATTGGCCTGACCTACGGCCTCAATGCTGTTTCGGGTTGCGTCCTGCTGCCGCCAGATCAGACAGTTACAGACCTCTTCTTTTGGGACAGAGAAAACGCGGGAGTCGAACATGGCAGTGAACATCTTTTTCTGGTAGGCATTGTACCGTTTATATATGGTAAGATCGACGTCAACATCGACACCGATAGATTTCCAATACGGGCCATTGTCGTGAAACCAATCCTCAGCGATACGTTCAAACTCCCTGTTAAATGCCATAGTTGCCATCGACGCCGAAACGCTGCACATTTTCTGAATGTTATATCCAAACCAGGCGTCGGTCTGGATAGTAGCATAGTCTGTCAGCACCAGAGTGATCTCATCGGACTGAGTGTAACCAAGCACACAGCCCTGGATGTTCTCACAGAGATGCTTCATCGTCTCCTGCATAGCCTGAGTCAGTACGAGATCGAAAGGCTTTTCCATGCCCTTCGTGAAGGTGTGGAACGCCTTGCCGTCAAGTCGGATGATTGCGGGCACACGGCGGGTTAAGAAGTTGCGAGAAACACCCTCATAGCCTTTCATGCGGTCGCCCAGACTGTCGTTTTTCTTTGCCATTGTTATTTCATCTCCTCCCAAGGAATACGGATAGCGTGCTTGGTAGTCAGCAAATAGGACGTGCGCCCATATTTCTCTTTCCATTCGTTGAGGTAGCGCTGCATCTCAGCAACAGCGTCTGCTCCAATGTCATCATAAGCATCTTCATACATATCCTCACAGGCATTGGATACGATACTTGAAGCATCGAAACTCATCTCTACTTCTTCGGTTCCCCATACGTACAGCGGCTTCTCCGTGAACTCTTCACGATCTTCATTCCAGCTATCAAAGAAATCCTCCCAACAGCTGAAATATCCTTCGTTGTGAGAGTAAAAGTCGCTTTGTGCCATTGTAAATAATGATCCGAGCGCATTCGGCTCGTGCTTTTCTGCTTTTTCGAGCCGTTCTTTTTCTTTGCGGTTTTCTTCCTGCTGGCGGCGCTGCACAACTGCGTCGCAGTCGCAAAGTGTTCGGTATCTCGGAATCTGCTTTCCACAGTCGGGGCAAAAACGTACAACACCGTTATAACAGTTCGGGCAGAACTGGATAGACTGGTGCTTGTAGGGGAATTGGCCGGCTCTCTTATCGGGGTCGTCAGACAACCCGTAAGGATTATCTTCGATACGGAGGCCGGTACCATGACAAACAGGGCAAATCTCCTCATTGTCATGGAGATCCTTTATGAGTTTCTTCCCAATCAGCTCTCCAAAGGCGTCTTCAATGTTGACGACCTTTCTTGTAGGTTTTACAAATCCGGGCATACCTCAGACCTCCTTGTAGATTGCAGGGAGGAACGCGAGGCCAACTTTTTGCGCTACCAGATAGGCGGAATAGCCGTCAATCAAGACGGCGTTATCGTCCAGGGCAACATTGGTATTGAACTGGCCGGTATGATAGAACTCCAGAAAACGCTTTGCGATCTTCTCATCGCTGGGCTTTGTGCGGGCCATATATCCCGGAATCTTGATGGCGCTCATCAGTACCTCCTGGGTGGTGGCTTCGATTGTGGAGAGCGGGAAGGTAGCGCCGGAGGCCAACATAACCTCTTTCACATCCTGCTCGTCAAGATCCGCAGCCACTACGGTGCCATACCGCCGACCACGTGCTGTATTACAGGCCACGTGACATCCGGGCTGAAGTTTGCCTACAAGGTGCTCAGGGATCGCGAACCAGAACACCTTGCCATAGGGCTTATGCTTTACCATAGCTACTTTCATTTGGCAGTCCTCCTATAATGATGGAATAATTTACTTTGTTGCTATATACATAGTATAATCACGGCCTCCCAATTTGTCAAGAGGGAAGCCGTGATTTTCTTTGTTGCTAATGAAGTTTGTTGTCAGTCTGTTGAAGCAAGATGGAGGATAATGGCCTGTGGATTGTCGCAGTCTTTCAGGGTCGCTTTATAGTGCTGCTTCCACCAGCCATACAACAACTCAAAGTTCTTGATGGGCAGATATTCCTCCATAAGAAGCTGGGGATCATCTTGTGAAGCATAGTCCAACCGAAGAAGTTTGATATCATCAGCGGTAAAGGAACGAAGCGGCTTGTACTCGAACTTGGTGACAATAGCCTTACGCCGAATGGCATATTCCGGGAGCTGGCTGGCTGGACTCCATTTGATAGCCTCGTCATACTCGTTGGGTATAGCTCTGCTGTTATCCCAAGCATATAAGCCATCGGAGCGGTATATGATACCTACAGTGACTTTCTTTTCGGTTGTCTCTCCGTCTTTTTCGACCGGCTCAAAAATAGTCAGTCTTTTGAATGGTTCGAGAATATTCACTACTTCACCGATTTCAGGCAGAAACCCCAGAGGGAGTGCAAACCCCTTCAGTAGTTCCTTCTCCCAAAGGTCGATGTCGTTCAGGTTCATCGGCAGGTTCATGGTCGATCGCCTCCAATCTGATTTGAGCTACTTGCGCCCAAGGCATTCCATAGTAAGGGCTTTTCTTTTTATCACACACGCCATTGTCAATCCCAATGTATCTGCGTCCTTCCAGCTTGGCAGCAATGAGAGTAGATCCGGTGCCGCAACAGTTATCCAGGACGATTGCATTCCTGTCAGTGTAAGTACGGATTGCGTAGCGTAACAGATCAACAGGTTTTTCAGTGGCGTGGAGCGCTACGGACGGGTGGGGTTTAGGGAAGCGCCAAATTGACGCTGGGTACTTCATGTTACCGTCTGGCGACTCTACCAATGTATAGTTGCCATAGCTCCGGTTAGAATGGACGTCTTCCGCCTGTTTCCCTACGGCCTTGCCCTTGGTGTGGTTTTTCTCGCCAACTGTCATTTGAGGATGATATGGCGGCGGAGATTTGTAGAACACCATGATATCCTCGTGCTCTCTAAGCGGCATTTTCTTGGCGTTGAGAAATCCGCTCTTTAGCACCTTGTCCCAGATGATATTGTAGCGGTGCAGCTTAGGGTTAGAGAGCATCATGGTAGCGGTAAATTTATCCTGGCCGAATAGTAGGATCGCACCATTCGGTTTGATAATCCGCTCATACTGCTCCCAGAGCGGAGCAGGCGGGATAACCGAGTCCCATGAGTTCTGAGTCGCCCCATAAGGCAAATCACAAAGGATCATGTCAATGCTCGCATCATCAATTTCCTGCATGACTTCCAAGCAGTTGCCATTGATGACCGTATTAGGGAGGAGGCTCATGCGCTATCACCATCCCCGTCTACCGTTATGGTATAGGCTATGACCGGGGCATTGAAATGCTCTGCAGCATACGCCCGGATAATTTCTTCGGCGTTGTCAATGAGTACACCACCAATTCGACGGCCTCTGGTATCCTCAGACATAACAATCGGTTCAGGGATAGATACACCTGCCCGCCGTGCCACGTCTTTTACGTAACGCTTGTTGATGGTAGTTGGTACGACAATCGGATATCCGGTTATCGCCGATGTGTAAACTAATGCGGTCGTTTTACCGCCGCCGCGTTTTCGGAATAGACCTTTCATGTTCTCACCTCTTCATAGTCGGAGCAAGGATATTTGGCACTCGCTCGCTCCTCCTTACTTTTGTATGGACAGTCTGGAACTCTGGCCTCGGCGAGATGGGCCAAGCAGATTACTTTGCCCAGCTCGTCTACGGACTGATTGTCACACCATTTAGATGTGGGTGAAATCGGTGTTTCATTCACACTTTAGCCCTCCTTATTGAGGCATACGACCTTCGACTGGGGCACATCGCTCACCGCTTCCCAGTAGATCCGATACCGCCTCGATCAGCGTTGCCCAGCGTATCGACTGACTCGAAAAACAGCTGGGGCTGGTGCTTCTCAATGCGAAACTGACAGATACGATCGCCGACATGAATAACGGTATGGCGGTCTGCACGGGCGGGGAAATACCACTGGTCGTTGTCACCACAGTAAGTCTCGTCGATTACGCCGATGCTGTTGGTTTGACGAATACCGAAATTCTTATAGGTTGAGCTGCGAGGGGCTACGATTGCTTCATAACCCTTGGGAAGCTGCATAGCAATTCCCAGGGGGATCAGCTTGAACTCACCAGCCTTCAGCTCAACATCCTCAGCTGCCCGAAGGTCAACCCAGTCAGACTTGCCGTCAATATATTCCAATGGTTGGATTTTATCGCTGAGATAGCGCACCTTAATTGTTAGCGCCTCTGCCGAATCAGAAGGGCGCGGGCAGACATCAGAAGGATGCGGGCAGACAAAAGGCTTGCCGTCTGCTGCCAAAGCGTCCAGTACGGTATCAACCAGGCTGTCATATCCTGCGAAATCGCCGTTGATGTGCAGACAGTCAACACCGAACTTGTCCAAGAAACGCAGCATTTCTTTGCTGACTGCATCGCTCTCTTCCTCGGTCTGGAAGTGTCCTGCTTCGTTATAGGGTTTCACCCGATGAACAAACACGTCGATGCGGTTATAGTAATCGAAAACTTTGAAAACCAGTTTGTCGAACTCTTCACCCAGCACGTGGTCGTTGTCGTTATAGAACGCAGAAAGCAGGATAGGTGAATCGGTAATCACCACATCGACCTTGCCCTCAAGCCGGCTGATGCGGAAATACTGCTTGCCAAAGATGTATGCCTGATTCTCGAAAACGGCCTTTGTTCCTTCCCATACCTTGTCTTTGGCGAACTCGGTGACAAGCTCGGCATTAACGCCGGCAGCTTTCAACTGAGAGAAGACATAGGCAGCTCCGGTGGATTTACCAGCACCGGGAGCGCCAAAAAGGTTAATGATGAGCATTTTCGTTTGCCTCCCAACCAATTTGATAGTTTTTTGTGCGGATGATACTGCTCTTTACACATGGGCGCAGTACACAGACTTCCAGCTCATGAGGGATATACTGATCCAAAATAACACAAGACCAACATTCCCCTTTGCAATTCTCTGAATAATGAGATCGAATCTCAAAAAAGAACAGTCCGCTTTGGATTTGATACGGATTAAGCATTTTGCGACAGGTACAACTGCGCAATTCGGAAGTGATTTTTTGAACCCAAGTATCACGATCTTCGGTTAATATGAGAATTTTGATCACAACCATCACCACCTATCCCAGATACTTTTTGAAAAGCTCTGCAAGGGTTAGGTTGTTTTGCCGTGCCAGATCAATCGTGCAAGCGCAAACATTGCGCTCGGTAGAAGCCCCAATTTCATCGCAAAGATAGATGAGAATGTCGGGGTACTGATGGTCGTGAAAGCATTCGTCCTTGTCCTTTTCGGTGCCGGCGCAATCACTGCAATCCCGACACCACTCTTTACGCTGAAGACCATCCCACGCCATCAGCTTTTCACCATTGATAACATAGGCGCAGTCAACAGCGCCCAGATTAGAACCATAAGCGTGACGCCACCAGCCCCAATCGTCCTTCCAGTCATCGTTGTCGATAGCACAGATATTGTCAAAATCCTCTTTGGACAATAGCCAAACTTGGTATTCTTCACGCCAATGCGTAGGCTGAGGCTGATAATGGTAAGTACACACGGCAGATGTCAGGCCAAGACTTTTTACGGCATTGGCAAATTCGCCACCTGCTAAAATTTCAACAATCTCCATATTTCCTCCTATTCGTAACGAATGAAGTGTACGGTGTTAAACTCTTTACCGGGAAACTCTTTGAGCCGGATAGAGGAGCACCAACCACCGACATGAATCTTTTCAACCTCGTAAACCTGACCTTCTGTCAAAAGCTCATGAGCCTGTTTGGAATCACAGCTCAACCCGGCGTCCAGATCCACGGCTTTAACCTTACATCCACGCTCACAGTGCAGAACATCAGATTGATCCTCGGCACATTTGCTACATAGCCACTTTAACCGATAATCCAGTGTAATACTGTCCAGGAGCTTCCCGCATTTGGGACAGCGAAATTCGATCTTTTCATTCATAGTGTTCACCTTCATATAGGACAACTTTCTTTTGGCGCAAGGTTTTCTGTACGTCGATGACCCGCTGATTTGCAGAACCACACCATTTCAACATCTGGTCAGACAGCTCCATTTTGAAGGGGCCGTCAACCACAACGTCACATGATGTCAGTAAAGCCATTTGTGCAGACGAGTGGTCATCCTCGTCTTTGTCCGGGAAAAGCGGATTGTAGCAGTCCTCCCAGATAAATCCAGTCCATAGCCACACGGTTTTACCGATTGAATGCGTGTAGAAACAAAGATCAATGAGATCATAAATCCCGCCATAGTCCTGGCAAAGCGGATCTCCGCCAAGTAGAGAAAGCCCTGAGATAACAGGGTTGGCAAGCATTTTGTGGATCTCTGCGATAGTCTCCTTTGTGAATGGTCTACCACAGTTAAAATCCCGCTCCTCTGGATTAAAGCAGCCGGGGCAGTGATTTGTACATCCGCTTACGAAGAGGGAGGTGCGGACTCCCTCTCCGTTTGCGATGTCATAGTTGCGGATCTTCGCGTAGTTCATTCGTCGCCACCCAGGTGGACATAACGTTCTTTGATTTCTTGCGTTCTACCCTGATTCCAGTCATTCAGGCCGATGTAGCCGCAGGTACGCCGCGCAATGTTCATCTTGCTCTTATCGGTATTCCCGCAGTTGGGGCACTTCCAAATCAGCTTGCCGCGATCGTCGTCCACAATCTCGATTTCCTTATCCCAGCCGCACACCTGGCAGTAGTCGGATTTCGTGTTCAGCTCCGCATACATGATGTTGTCGTAGATGTACTTCAACACCGTCAGTACGGCGGGAATGTTGTCAGAGAGGTTTGCCACTTCGATGTAGCTGATTGCTCCGCCCGGAGAGAGCTTCTGGAACTGAGACTCAAATCTCAGCTTATCAAAAGCATTGATATGCTCTGTGACGTGAACGTGATAGGAGTTGGTGATATAGCCCTTATCGGTGATGCCCTCAATCACACCAAAGCGCTTTTGCAGACACTTGGCAAATTTATAGGTGGTGCTCTCAATAGGAGTACCGTAGAGAGAATAGTCGATATCCTCAGCGGCTTTCCATGCAGCGCACTTGTCGTTCATGTACTGCATAACCTTGAGTGCAAAAGGCTCTCCGTCCGGGTCGGTATGGCTCTTGCCAGTCATCGCCATAACACATTCGTATAGGCCAGCATAACCCAAAGAGATGGTGGAGTAGCCGCCGTGAAGCAGCTTGTCGATGGTTTCGCCCTTTTTCAGGCGGGCCAAAGCGCCGTACTGCCAGTGGATAGGAGAAGCATCGGACAGAGTACCGCTCAAACGCTCGTGACGGATTTGCAGCGCCTTATGACACAGCTCCAGCCGCTCATCGAAAATCTCCCAGAAGGTGTCATACAGATTCTGGATATCGTTATGGTCGCCGGTTGCCTCCCAAACTTTCAGAGCGCTCAGAGCAACATCGGGGAGGTTGATGGTGACGACTCCCTGGTTGAAACGCCCGTAATACTTGGGCTTATCGGGCTGGTAATTGCCGGCATTGGCAACATTGTCCCAGCCGTTACCGGAGCGGTCGGGTGTCAAGAAGCTACGGCATCCCATACAGGTATAGCAATCGCCGTTACCTTCGGTTTCGCCCTTTGACAGCTTGTACTCGCGCATCTTCTTTTCGGAGATGTAGTCGGGCACCAGCCGTTTGGCAGAGCACTTGGCACACAGCTGGGTCAAGTACCAGTAGGGAGAATCCTCAGTGATGTTATCCTCTTCCAGCACATAGATCAGCTTGGGGAACGCCGGTGTCGTCCAAACGCCCTTCTCATTTTTGACGCCTTGGTACCGCTGCCGCACGACCTCCTCGATGATCATAGCGAGGTCTTTCTTGGCCTGAGGATCGCTGACCTCGTTCAGATACATAAAGACGGTAATGAAAGGAGCCTGACCGTTGGTAGTCATGAGGGTAATCACTTGATACTGGATAGTCTGAACACCCTTCTTTACTTCTTCACGGACGCGCTCTTCGACCAGATCTGAGATCACTTTATCAGGGTCTGCAAAGTTGTCCGGGGAAGAAATCTTCAGGAACTCAGCCTCTACCTGCTTGCGAATCTTTTGCCGGCTCACCTCAACAAAGGGGGCAAGGTGGGACAGGGAGATAGACTGACCGCCATACTGATTACTGGCTACCTGGGCAATAATCTGGGTAGCAACATTACAGGCAGTCGAGAAGGAGTGAGGCTTTTCAATCAGCGTACCGGAAATTACTGTGCCGTTCTGGAGCATATCTTCCAGATTGATCAGACAGCAGTTCATCATGTGCTGCACAAAGTAGTCGCTGTCATGGAAGTGGATAACACCCTCTTCGTGCGCCTGCTTAATGTCATCCGGCATAAGCAGACGGTCGGTAATATCGCGGCTTACCTCGCCGGCGATGTAGTCTCTCTGAGTAGAGAGGATTGTGGGATTTTTGTTGCTGTTCTCCTGGATGACTGTTTCATTGACGTTATCCGCAATAGAGAGTATTTTGCCGTCCAGAGAAGAAGCGTTCCGCAGAAGCTCATGTTCATAGCGATACTTGATGTACGCTTTGGCGACTACGAACTCGCCCTCTTTCATCAGCTCAGTTTCAACATCGTCCTGGATTTCCTCAACAAAAATCGCACGGTTGCGCCGCTGATAGCGGTTATACAAACGGGTGGAGATTTTCTTGGGCACCTCGTTCTTATCTCCTACCGCACTGAGCTTTTCAACCTCCGTGAATGCCTTGAGAATGGCGTTGGCAATTTTGCCTTTGTCAAACTCGGCTTCACGGCCATCACGTTTAATGACAACCATAAAAATTCCTCCTTACAAAAGATAGCTGTGGATAACTTGGTCAATTTCTTCCCACGTGTTTACCCGGAGCGCATCATGAGCTACATGGTCAAAGCTACGATTATGGGGACGGTCAAAAAGAATTTTGGCGTATTCGCCCCCAACCAAGTTGTGTGGGGCATCGTCAATCAAAACGTCACCACGCACCATTTGCTTGTTGCAGGCAAAAATGATGTGCTCCCAGTCCAGGAAGGGGAACAGCTCTAAAAGCCGTTCCACCTTCGTTTTGCAGGTGTGATAGCTGGATGCAGTCACCATATAGAGCTGGTGCCCCTCGTCATAGAGCTTTTGGAGTACCTCAACAGAGCCGGGGATCGGAGTGATACGCCGCCAAAGCTCGTCATCATGGAGTACGCCAAATACCTGCTCTTTCGTCAGCGTGGGGAAAGCAAGGGAGATATCCCAGCCGTGAACATCTTCCGGCGTTACAGAGGTGCCATAACGCTCGTTCAACATTGCAATCCAGCAATCACTCAGGTTTTCTACGGTATCGTCGGCATCAAACAGAATTGTCAGTTTCTTCATGGAGTTCTCCTTTGAGAGCGTTGTTCACAAAGTTGTTTACGGCCTCTTTGAGATCTTCCAAACTGCCGCTGTTGACGATCGTAGCGTCGTACTGGTAATCGTCCAATGCAGTCTCCGAAGCGTGCTTCTGCTGCTCTTCGGTCAACGGAGACACAAAGTTGGGGCGAACTACCCGCAACAAAATAGCGTCCATGCCGTAGGTTTCGTAGATCTCATACTCGTTGGAGAAACGAGTATCAGGGATAAGCACGTAATCCCATTCGTCGCAGAAGATGTCGAGGATACTGACAATGAAATCTACCCAATAATCAGGAGAGACAGCGCGGATTTTGTCAGTACCGACACGCTGGAGAAGCGTGCGTCCCTTTTCATCCTTCTTGCCGTCCCAGCCAAAGAAGGTCTTACATACGTACTTGACCAGATCGCCGTAGTGGGCAATCAAAACACGGTTGCCTTGGGCTTCCAAAATCTCCTCCAAAAGTTTGGCGGTAGTGTCTTTACCGTGCTGGGCTTTACCCGAAATGCAAACGATTTTCATTCCGCAGCTCTCCTTCCTTTTCTGCCGCAGGACTTCTTCTCCCGGCAGAACCCGAAGTATTCACACTTCGGCATAAAGTAGTGATCGACCAGATATGCCCACTCGTCGGAATACTCTCTCAGAGCGTTACCAACATCAGCGAACAGGCCACGGTACTCGTGATAAGCTCTGCTGCATTCCCGCTGATGCGACATATCAATTAGGTTGCGGAGATTATGCTTGCACACAATCTTGGTGCCCATGCCCAGAGGAAGCCCAAGCGCAGAATCCTCTCTGGGGATACCAAACCCTTCCAACATCTTCAAGCCGGTCTGGATACACTTCATAATCCAGTCGTAGACTTTGACGGCGGCAGAGTTACCCGCAATGCTGGGCGGTGTTACATAATCGAAACCGCTTTCATAGTCGATGTATCTGGTACTGGCCTGCAGTCTGGTGGGAGCGCCGCCGATGTGGGTATACCACTCACGGATCACTCTGGCAGAATAGCCGTCCAGGATCATATAGACATCCGGGAACTCAAACGTTCTGCCGTGCTCGTTTTCCAAGCAATCCAAGCCGCGTTTGTAGTTTTTTTCGGGGTCGCTGGTATCTGCACCCCAGCAGACACCAGCTTCCTCACCGATCATGGAAATAGGGTTCTTATAGGTGAATCGCTGAATTGTAACTGTTCCCATGTTAATCCTCCTTGCTTAATTTACTTTGCTGCTATCAAATATAAGTGCGAAAGACGTGATCGCCGATCGTCTTATAATAGCTACCATAGGTCAAAGATCCAGTAGAGAAGTACACTACGTCGGTATTCAAATCCAACGCTGGATGGCCGGCAAGAGCAGCATCTACTGCTTCCATCTGCACAGACCCATAGTAATCTCCTACCACAAACTGACAAGGTGAGAAGAGAATATCACTGATACTGCCGGAATACGCTTCGTGCATATAGCGGTTAAGCGCTACCTGCACCACGGCAACCTGACCATCAAAGCTCTGGTTTCCTGCCTCGCTGTAGGCCATACACGCCAGCAGCTCTTTTTCGGTATCCGTGGGTGACAGTTCTGCATATGGGTTAAGGTCTGCCTCGGGTTCTGCCGGTTCTTCCTCAATAGAAATAGGCGTAGGTGTGGGCGACACTTGAGGCGGCGCAGAGTAAACACAAAGTTCCTTTTCGATGGGGACTTGTGGTGTTTCCTCCTCTTTGTTCGGGACGAACAACATTGCACTCAGAGATCCGCAGACTACCAAGAAACACAGCGTCGCCCTGAGAACTTTCTTGAACCATTTCGATTTCGTCTCGTGCATTGAAAATGCCTCCTAAATTACATAGTCGTAGTTGTACAAATACAGATACCCACGCCGCTCGCCCCATCCATTCATAGGAACATAAATGGTATCGTAGCGTTGAAGCGGTTTGCGATCGTAGAGTTCTGAGTAGATTGTCCACCGATTTGTTTTTCCCGTGCCAATCGACCGCACCTGCAAGGCGTAAGCCCAAATCTCTTTGGTTTTCTTGCTCCGCAAGGGGTAGATATCCAGAATAACCAGTTTTCGCTGATCTTCTTTTTTATTGGTGGTTAGGTCGATATAGCCCAGATTTTCCAACTGGATTTGCATTTTGCTTTTCAGGTCGAAATCCTGAATGTGCATATCCCTGACCATCACTTCCAAATACCGAAGTAATCCGGGCAAATCGGTGAAGGTATAGCTTTTAGCTGGCTGGCCGCTTTTGGACTTATCAGTTGCATACTGGGCGATTATGGGTTCCAATTCAGCCGTTACCTTGTCCTTGGAGATCTTCTTCATCGTTCCGCTCTTGAAGAAAGAAAAGAAGTTCACCATACGCAACAACTCTTTGGAATTGCCATACTCAGCAAAGTAGTCGATCTTCACCAAAATATCCCGCTGCCGTGTATCCAAGTGTGTTTTCTCGTCCAGCTGCATAAGCAAGTCCATGAAAGACTTAGGCTTGCCGGCCTTTGCCAGCTCATAGAGTTCGTTGGCAACATCGGCATTCATGTACTTTACAGAAGAAATACCCTTGGCAATAACCTTCTCTTCGGTATTCAGCAAATATTTATCCTTGGAAAGGCCAAAACGCGGCGGGACAATTCTGATACCGTAAAGCGTTGCCAACTCGTTCCCGTTCTTCACATCCTCCTCGCCGTTGGCATTGTTAAGGTAGGCTGTGATGAACTCATATGGATGGTAGTACCGCAGATAAGCGCACAGATAGCCAATCATGCAGTACCCGACTGAATGGTTATAACCAAACATATAGCTGGAAGCGTCTTGGATGATCTGCAAGAACTCCTTTGCCTCCTGCTCTGCAACTTCACGGGACTGCGGTGACTTTTCACAATATCCCTCAAGAATTTGTGGAAGAGCTTTTTTCAACCGTTCTTCGTCTTTTCGTCCGATAGCGCGGCGAGTGTTATCTGCATCTGACCCAGAGAAGCCGCAGATTTGCTGTAGGAACTTGATAACGTCCTCTTGGTAAATAAGATAGCCATTGTTATCTGCCAAAAGTTCGTCGATGATAGGAGAGGGGTTCTTGTGAGGCTTGTGCTGCATAAGGTCGTCGCGGTACGACGCGCCCGAAGGACGAAGCGCCGCTGTAACAAGGCTCATGTCGAAAATGCTGTGCGGCTCGTACTGCCTAAGCATCTGGAACGCGAACTCTCCTTCAAACTGGAAGATACCAATGGGAGATCTCAGCATATCCTTCCAGACAGCCTCATCGTTCCAGTTGATTTCGTGAGACTTCGGGTAGGGCTTACCCAGCAGCTCATAAGCGTCTTTGATAATCTCGATGTTTTTCAAACCGAGAATGTCATACTTGACCAAACTGACCTCATGCACACACTCCATGTCAATCTGCAGGATTTCCTTACCGTCAGAGATGAACGTACCGTAGTTATCTCGGAGGGTAATAGGGCTTGCCACAATACCGGCAGGGTGCATAGACTGAGAGATCGCCACGTCAAGAAGCCCGTCGTAGTAGTAGAATACTTCGGGATACTTTTCCCGAGCCGCTGCCTCGTCTGCCTCAAACTCCTTTTTGATATTGGCACTTGCCTTACCAGCCCAGGGGTTCTTAGCAAAGATCCTTTCGTTTTCCTCTTTGAGTTTTGTGTACTCTTTGGAAAACTGCTTGATCAGCTCGGCACGGGGGATGTCCTTCATGCGGCTGGGCAAAAGAAGATTGCCAGCCTCATCAAAGAAATACAGGCTAAATCCGTCTCGCGCATCTCCAAAAACGATCTTCACGTTCTCATCTTTGAGCTGTGCCATCACTCTACGGAACTCTTTCTCGTCCCGTTGGTGTTCACGATTCCAACGCAGTGCCAAAGCACGGCAGATCTCATCAATACAGCCTTTGGATTTGATAGTGCCGATTGCCAGAATAAATGCGGTCTTTTCCTGACCAAAACGGTTGATGATGTAGTCATAAACCAGATCGCGCTGGGAGGGTGACACGTCGATATCAATATCGCCAATCTCCTTACGATCTTCGTTACAGAAGCGGCTGAACACTGTATGCCATGTCTCAGGATTGAGGTCTGTTGTATTGGTGACATAAGCTACACGAGATCCACCACAGGAACCACGATTGAAACCAATGGGGATACCATGAGATTTACACCATGTCACCAATTCACTCATGAAAAGCATGAAGCCGGACATCTCAATTTTGTCAACGACCCGGCATTCCTCAGCAATGGCCGCTTTGAACGGCTCGATCTGCTCTGGAGTGATAGCACCCTCTTTGATTTTTGCTTGTAGGTTATCATCAAGAACTTGATGAAGCACCTCTCGATCGCGTTCACCATAGAGAATGGGATACTTGAACGAGACATCCAGCTCAAACGGCTCTACAGAGTCGGCCATACGGTTGGTGTTCTCAATGGCCTCCAAATACATCGCTTCCGGTAAGGCGTCCTGCGTTGCGAACATTGTTACTAACTCGTCATAGGATTTATAGGTAAGGTCAAACGTATCTTCGTCGGCAAACTCGATGTGTTTACTCAACTGCAAGATCGTTCGGCACTCAGCCTTGTATTTGTTGAGGCTATGAGTATCGGTACCTGCAATGAGCGGGATGCCGTATTTCTGAGACATTTCCGCCAAGTGGCGATTGTAGGCAACCTGCTCCGGGTGGTCATGCGCTTGGATTTCCAGATAGTCGTAGTGCTTCAGCAGCCGCTCATACATAGGATGAGTAATGCTCATGCGATTCAACGGGGAAGCAAGGCAGGCACTGATCTTGATGACGTTACTGGAAATACCAAGGAACTCATCAAACGTGATACGGGGTTTGTAGTAAAAGTGGTCGCCCTGATTCGATCGGCTGATCAGCTCGTTCATCTCCTGAAGACCAGCGTAGTTTTTGGCAATCAAGATGGTGTGGTAGTTATCGCGTACCTTATTCTGCTCTCCAGTGCGTGGATCGGTAAGCAATAGCTTTTCAGTCAAATAGACTTCGCAGCCATGCAGATATTTCAATCCGGCCTTATCACAGGCCATCTTTTTGGCGACCCACTGATAGATGTTACCATGCTCCGTAAAAGCAATGGCAGTCTGCCCCAGCTCGACAGCCTTAGCGATATAGTCCTCAAACTTCGTCGCGCTGTCTAACAGCGACAATTCAGTATGGACATGGTATGCCGTATAGTTACCGCTCAATAAGATCACCTCCGATTGTGCCACGGCCCGTCAAAGGTATCGTCAACGCAAAAGTTTTTCAGACAATCCTCACATACAAGGTGAGAACACGCCCTACGAACTCGGCCTGTCTTATACATAATGCCATTGGCAACCTTTGTCTCTTCTTCTGTAAACCAAACAGGGATGAGGCTACCGCCACAGTCACATACTCCGAAATCCACCATAGTTAGCCCTCTCTGTCGTTCACCGCTCCAAATGCTTCATCTTCGGAGGCACGCTCTTCAGCAAGCAGCTGAGGAGGGAGAGGCAAAGGCTCTTTGTACTCCTTCTTGTCCCAAGAGAAACGACGGTCGTACTCGTCCATATCGCCGAAGAAACGGCGGGAGGCGGGATCGTAATAGAGGCCAACGTCGATATTCTGCCGGCCAAACATACGGTCTTTGACGATAGTTACGATCACATCGTATTTGAGCAACTGGCGGCGCTTCTCAGAATATTTTGCAGCGTTCTCACGCTCCGCATCCGTCACTCGCCGCAGGCCAATAGTCCGATGTGCCAGGTTCACGATGTTGCTGGTTCCAGCGATATCATAGATACCTACATTGGTTCCGGCGTCCATCTTTCGAGGGTGACAAACAAGAATTACAGCTACTTGATATTTCTTAGCAAACTCAATGAGCTTCTTAATCGTATCTGTCTGAGAACGTAGCTCCTCTTCGCTGGTTTCAGTGTCAATACACATGAAGTTATCGAGGATCAGGCAACGGGCACCGTGTTTTCGCACGGTATCCGTCATAGAGTCGATGAGCTTATCCAGTATGTTGTCGTAGTCGTCACGATAGATATGCCAACGCCCTTTATAGGTCTTGTTGATCTCGGCAAGCGTCGTCGTGGAAATCTTCTTGTAAGGATTACCCCGACGAGAGATCGCATCTGAGATATTGCGGGGGCCGGCGAAAATGTAGTTGAACCAAGACTTTTCTACACCGTTGGGAAGTTCTCCACTGAAAAGCCATGTACCGATGTCATTATCGAGAGAGTTACACGCGAGCTGAGTAAGAAGACTGCTCTTACCAGATCCGGGTTGACCACTCACGATAGTAAGCGTTCCAAAAAAGAGCCGCATCAGCTCATCATCAATGGCTTTCAGCCCGGTAGTCACACCGTCAACATCCTCATACTCGGTCGGTTCAACATCGGAAAGATCAACTACGGAAGGAACAGGAGAGTCCTTAGCGTCCAAAATCAGCTCTAACACCTTGTCTTTCCCGCAGACGTAAAGGATCTCATTCAGGTCTTTTGTTACCCGCCCAGTATTTCCAATGGGGATTGCCGGGATATCTACAACCTTTGTTCGCCAGCTACCCAGCCGAGGAACGCACTCTTTCTGCATTTTCACGCCGGCATCATCGTTGTCGGCGCAAATGATAATGCTGTCAAACTGATCGAGCCATTCCAGGTTTTCGTCGATCCAGTGGAGGTTTGAACTGCCCAGAGGGACAGAAACAGCATTTTTGAATCCTGCCTCAATCGCACTAAGGCAATCCGGCTCGCCCTCACAAATCAGAAGGGGAGAATTAACGTTGATACGGTTCATGTTGAACAGCAATGGAGCCGTATCAGAGTTTTGCTGGCACCAGCATTTTGCTTGACCATGCTGGACTTTATGCGACGGTTTGTATTTCACCATCGTCAACACGTCGTTTGTGTCGTAGTAGTTGAATACTGCGTTTCCCTCGGAGTCCTGCCGCACATCGAGAGCATCCAGCGTCTCACGACTGATCTTACGTTGCTCGAAATATGCGTACACTTTGGACTTATCAGTGCAGGGAACCTCATGGGGATACCTATAATGCCGTTTGGTTTTCACACCCAGCTCTCCGAAAGAGTAGGGCATTTCAGCAAGCTCGAAAAGTTTCCTGCAGGCTTCGGCATAAGTTGCGCCTTTATACATGAAAACGTCCAGAATGTCGTAGCTACGGCCACAACTACCGAAACAACGAAAGTTGAATGCTTTCTTGTTGTAAATGAAGGAAGCGTGATCCTCCTGATGGAAGGGGCAGCAACACTTCATGTTTTTCTCATCGAAATCGGTAATCCCCAGCTCTTCGACGATGATTTGAGCGTTACGGTCTCCGAGCTTTTCTTTGGCCTGCAAAATTGTTTCTCTATCAATCTGCACGGGTAAAATCACCTCAGTTCTTCGGTAAGCCCGCCCACTTCATGTGGACGGGTCTTATCCGAATAAAATCCGTCTTTCATTTGCCGTTCAAGATGCGGATAGCACTCTCGGCCTCCTCAACACCGAGTCCCCGACGCATTACCGTCTGAACCCAGTGATCTTTGTTCGGCTCGATATCTGTCCGGTCGTCCAGAATTACGAAGTCTCCGACCTCGCTATGTTCTTTTAACCAGCAGTCAATTTCCATACCTCTGTGGCAGGATGGCAGCTCCGGCGTAAAGCCATAAAGACGAACCCCGTATTTCAACAGCTCTGCTTCCAGCTCCAGATAGTCTCCGTTGTATCTCGGGTCGTCTCGGTCGTATCTCCAATCACTGGAAAGAACGACCTTAGCTCCTGTCATGTTAATGATGTGCTTCAGGTTCTTCATTTGCCTGTTGTCAACGAACGTATAGCCGCTTTGGGTTCTGCGGGCTGTACGATCACTGTTGAGCACACCGTCAACGTCGAGGAAAATTACCTTGATCTTTCCCATCACTCATATTCCTCCGTAACATATTGGCTGGAATGCTCGCAATGCTCGCGCACAGAACACAGGTAGTCACAAAAGAAACGGTCAGGTTTGGCAGGAAAATTCCTTGCCTTATAGATGTCGTCAATGGAACGCAGGAACCAGTCTATGTCCTCCTGAGCAGTTACGATGTTGAATGGATCTCTGTCCAAGATACCTTCACGGAACTTATTGAACCAAAGTTCATGCGGCCACTCACCGTAGACCTCTTTGACCCGTACTGCATACAAGTTCAGTTGGCGGAGATATTTGCGGCGTTCCTCTCTGGATTTCCATTTGCCCCGGCTTTTGTGATCGCAAACAATCAGCCCAGACCTATTACGAAGCACCAGATCTATAATACCTACCACTGGTCTGCCGCCCAGTGTAGAGGTATACCGATCTTCGACCGCAAGCACTTTTTCTTCGTCTCCCAGTTGTCCACCGAAATTATCGAAGTATTCCATACCGCGCTCATAGTAGCTATCTTCCAGTCGGGGAAATGGAAACCGTTCTGTAACTGCTCTTGCGTATTCCTTCTCATAGAGGCCGGATAGATCCCACAGCTCGACCTGCTGACGAAAATATCGCTCTAAAAGCGAGTGCGCCAGTGAACCCCATTGAGCAAAAGCGTTGTCCACGCGATCCATGCACTGGAGGTAAGTAAGGTCAAACATACGCGGGCACTGATCAAAACTGCTAACGCGGGAGTATGACCAGTCCATAGCGTCCAGGAGAAAAGAATTATCCATCAGAAGGGCAGCTCTCCATCTTCCTCACCGACATTTGCGAAGTCGCTGTTCTGAGAAGGAGCGGTAGCATATCCGGTGGTGGGGGCAGAGGCGTTGTCAGAAGTCTCGCTGTCCTTCTTGGAATCGCCGAAATAGACGTTCTCGGCAATGATGTCTACGGCAGAACGCTTGTTGCTCTCCTTATCGGTGTAGTTGCGCTTCTGCAGCCGACCGACAACAACGATCATGCGCCCCTTGCCAAAATACTTGCCAACGAAATCCGCCGTAGAGCGCCACGCAGTCACATCGAAGAAGTCCGTCTCGCGCTCATTGTTCTGCTTGTTCACGATGTCGCGGTCGCAGGCGATAGAAAAGCTGCACACGGAGATGTCACTGTTTACCTTCTTGATCTCAGGATCGCGGGTAAGACGACCCATGATGATTACCTTATTAAGCATTGTGCTTTACCTCCAGTTTCTTGATCTGCTCAACGACTTTCTGAGCCGTTGCGATATCCTTGATAGCGTTGGGGTTCTTCACACCGGCAACACTTTCGATAGCCTTGTAGATGGTGTCTTTGGATACACCGGCTTCCAGCTTCCCGGCAACAACGCTCAGGATCTCCTGTTTCACATCGTCCAGATCGTCTTCCTTCTTCTTGCGGGCGGCGCTGGACAGCTCCTCACCCGTCCAAAGAGACAGACCCAGGCCGTGCAGAGCAGCACACTTGACCAAGCAGCGCTTGATAGACTTCTCTGCATCGGCAGAAGTGATCGTGTCGATGGGAATAGACTTGTTACGGAAATCCATAACAGCCAGAGACTCCGTTTCAGTCTGGTCGTTGATGGTGATAGATACCTCTACCCAGGCGGTCTTTCCGTCCGTATGGTAAATGCAGCCGTCAGCGGCCTTGTTGATGGTAAACTTGGCACTGGGGAAGAGGGATTTCACGATCATCCATGCCTTAGACCAAGGCAGGTAGATGATCCTATCCTTCTTCTTGAGGTGCTCCGTGATGTCGTACTCGTTCAGAATTTGAAAAACGCTTTTTTCCATGTTAGCCTCCGTTGATTTACTTTGTTGCTAAACCCTCGACAAGATAGGTAGCCTCCATATCAGCCAAATGCGTCATGACTGCCAGCGGGTAAGTTTCAAAAGCATTGCCCATACCGTAATCCCCGCCTTTGACTGCACAATCAAAGCTGCCCATATGCCAGCGGATTGCAACAATTTCGTCACGTGTGAGCTTGATGAAGCTCTGCAGGATGATGACAGATTTCTCGCCATGACCAAGCGGGAGACGATCTTCCGTTTTGTAGAACGGCTCCTTATGCCATGCGCCCGTAACATCATCCTTGACGTTCCGAGAGCTGACGGTGTAGTAGTTCACCTTCGTCAGATCGTGGAACAACGCAGTGACCGCCACCGTCTCCGGTGAGATCTCCAGTTCAGGATAGCGAGCCACAAACCCAGAGAGCTTGTCATACACATTGAGGCTATGCTCCAGCAGCCCGCCAGTATAGTTGCCGTGGAAGCGCGTGCTTGCCGGCGCAGTATAGAAGTCAGAACGTTCCAACCACGCCATCAGGTCTTCCATACCCGGACGATTGATAGTAGCGCAAATTTCAACGAACCGTTTTTTCAGATCGTCTAAATTTGCGATTTCTACATTCACTACATCCATATTGACCACTCCTTTATTATGTTGGTGCCCCGATGAGGGGACAACGCCCCTCCTCGTAAGGCGCAGGATTACTCTTCGATGATTTTGAAGAACACGTCGGTTCTACGGTTCAGGTAGGCATCGGCAGAACCGGGATCTGCAACCATCTTCGTGTTGCCATTGCCGACCGTAATCAGACGGTTCGGATCAATACCGCAAGCGATGAAATACTTGGCGACAGCCTTTGCACGTTCAGCAGACAGCGCCTGTCCAGAGTCGGAGTAGTTGCGGGCATTGATATTGCCCTCCACCTGGATAAACAGCGGTTGGGTGAAGCACGAGGCCACATACCAGACGGCAATGAAACAGGCCAATAAAACCGTTCCCCGTATGCAGTTTTTCGCACGCCGTTTGACTGAAGTTTTCATTTCACGACCTCTTCTCATGGATCATCTTCGCCCAGCGACTTCATCATGAAGCATTCATCACAATAGCAGTCGCCAGTTGTTTGGATTTTGACATAATCGCCGACTATCGGTTCTCCGCAGGCATCGCAAAGGATAGTACGGGCATAAGCTCCGCCACAGTAAGGACAACCGCTGAAATCCTCATAGGGCGGAGAATCTAACCCATGGCGTTCTTCCCATCGCTTCGGATCGTCAAAGGTTTTGCCGCAGTCCAGACAGGTGTATTCACCATACATCAGCGCTTCACCTTCCAGACTGCCGTATTGCATCCAGACTTGCCAGGACGCCTACCAACGATCACAACCTTGCCCTCGGCTTTCATCTCTGTCAGACGAGGCCGTGTGAAGTTCGGACTGTTGGTGGGGATTTTGCCCTCAGAGACCAGCTTCTCGCCAATCTCATCAGCAGTCATACCGCCAGGATCACCGCTGGTCAGAATATCCAAAATCATAGCCTTACGATTAGGACGCTTCGGTTCGATCTGGTCATATGCTTCACGGCGGTTTCTCAACGCAATGCTCATATGAATCACCTCTTTCTATCCGACAAATGCCGGTTTCTGTTGCAGTGATAGTTGGACAAATCCAACCACCTTCCTGAACTCGACCTCTTCGAGTTTTACTGGACGGGTAAGATAAATCCGCTACCCCCCCCACAGCACACTCGATATAACCTTTTTGGGTGGCCTGCTTAATTCTGACTTTCTCCATGGTCAACCTCCGGGCTTCTCAGAGCATACCATCCAGTCTTGGCTCCGCCCCCCTCCCGCTTCGGCTTTCAAAGCACGTGCAATGGTTTCGCCATCATATACACGATTGGCGTCTCCATTGTAATCATTGATATATCCGAGCTGCTTCAGTTCATCATTCTTATCAGAATAATTTACTTTGGCGCTAACATCGGTAATATCAAAAGTAGACAGTGCTTTTTCAAATGCTCCGATACCGGAAAAGAAAGAACCAACAGTCATATCTTCAAAGAGATACGGCATAGCACTGTGAAGTTCATCCAAAATGGCACAGAGAACGTCTACCACGATAGAGTTTCCAGCCTGCTTGTAAAGCTGTGACCCGCTCCTATCTGCTCCACCATAGATATTTTCGTTCATGGCGGATTTGGCACGTTCAAAGTCCTGATCTTGGAAACCCATTAAACGCCAACACTCTTTTTGCGTAAGTTTACGGACACGAAAACTCGGGCGTATTGCGATAGGTGTTTGTCCGCCGCCCATACCAGCGGCACTATTTATGCATGGGCAAATACCATCGTTTCTTGGAGTCTGGTGCTTTTGTAAGCCGCCAATCATTGTGATTTTATCTTCTGACGTAGGACTTCTTTCAATCACTCTCTTGTCCCCCCCCATCAATGGTGCGAATAGTGCCGCAGACATTATCTTTGAAAAAACGCACACCTTCATCGCATCGACGCTCACATACGATTTTCACATTAGCTTCCTCGCTTTCATCTATCTCAATCAATACATTGTCTTTTTGAACACCCGTCAAAGTGTTGGTACACATATTAGGGCGAACTTCCAAACGCTGTATTATCTTACCCCCCCCACATATCTTCCACGAATTGCAGCGGGGATAATATATCGCTTACTCATTATGCTCCATAACTCCTGTCATTTGCTGATTTCCAAAGCCCTTATAGTCACGGGCCAGCAAAGTCAAGGCCGTCTCACAGTATCCTTCAAACTGGGTGCCTTTCTTACTCAGCTTCACACCGGCAAGTGAGCAAGTCCCAGCAGTGGTGGTCTGTGGAACCTCTTCCGCTGGTGCGGACGGTGTTACTGATTTGTCTGAACGGGGGGGGTTATCATGGCAGCTACCTTGTCATCAGACAGGTAGTATCGCTCGTCAACCTTATCCTCCAGCATATCTACCAGCGCTTTTTTCAAAGGGATAGGAGACGGGAACTTAAACTTCCCATTATCTAAATCCTTACGAATGATGACACAGTAAACACGCTCACGATTCTGGGGGATTCCGTAGTGTTTTGCATTCAGAACCTGCCAGTAGACGTTGTAACCGTAGTCTTCCAGCTCTTTGACAAAGAGGTTAAAAGTGGCATAGAAGCGAGAACCGGTAATATTTTTAACGTTCTCGTAGATAGCGAAGCGAGGCTTCTTTTCTCTTAGGAAACGCAGCCATTCGACCAGTAAGGAAGAGCGGGTCTTCTCGATTTCAGTTGATCCGCACTTAGGGCAATGGTCGCGTTGATCATAGTGAGCTTCCAGGGGATTATATACGTGGCCGCAATGCTTACAAGTCCATGCAGCCCCCCCCTGTTTGCCTGCTATGCTGAAATCCTGACACGGACTTCCACCGAACATGACATTGAAATCCGGCACAACCTTCTCATCGGCTTTGGTAATATCTCCGATGTTAAGGGTGGGATCAACACCATGAACGGCGCAATAGCTTTCTGCGGCGTAACGATCGAACTCGCAGAAAAGGGCAGTTCGGTAATCCAAGTTAGTTCCTCCTTTGTTGGTTTTCTTTGTTGCTAAACGGAAGGTTGAGGGATTTACAATCTCCCTCGAACTGCTTTTATTCTATCATACTGTCTCCATAAAGTCAATAATTTTCTTTGTTGCTATTATGAGGTTTTTTGAATTTCTTCAAAGATAATCTGCTTTGGTAACATTCCTTTGCATACATAGACACTACTGAAAGGCGGGTTTAGAGACGGCTTTTGGTCGGCGTAGTTCTTAAAGTAAGATACACGCCGATTGAGATACATGATTTCAAAATCATGCTCACGGAACATCTTAAAGCGTTTCTGACTCTCGAAAAGCCCGACGACCCCTACCAACATAGCAAAGGGTATATTCAACTGGAATAGCCGCTCAAACACTTCGCCTTTGAGGGAATACGGAGGATTACTGATGATGTAGTCACACTTCGGTGGGTCAATAGCGAAAAAATCCTGACCGTTTGCAATATGTGTTGCGATAACGGTATAGCCGCGTTGCCGAAAGAGCTTTACAAACAGACTATCCTCAGTGTCAAACGGACACCAAATTGTCACGGGGGGGGTGGAAGATACTTGTACAACGGGGTAATCGCATATTCCGGTGTATAGAACTCGTCGTTGCCACTGCCGGCAACCTTATCCATCTTCATAGCTGCACCTCTTGATTTACTTTGTTGCAAATTAAATCCAACGAATGCAAGGTTCGCCGGTATAGCCATGTTCCCATACGAACCAAGCGAAGCACATGGTACTTGACCAGGGCTTACCATTTTCGTCAACTTCCAATCCGTTTCTCAAAGGATTGACACGTTTTGAAAATACATACACGGCTTTCGGAGGGTGGGTGGCAAAGAAATCCTTACGTTGCCGTCCTTCGAGAAACTGGATCTTGGCGAACAGGATCACCTTGCCAGTGGATACCTCCAGAGCTTTCTCAGCGAACTCTTTCGCCAAAGAGAACGGAGGGTTCGTGATGACGTTGTTGAATTTTTCGGGATAGTTCTCAGTGAGGAAATCCACCCCGCCAACAATACCACATCCGAACCTATTATCTCTCTGAACCAGATCAGTAGAGATAATTTGACTGTTGGGATAATGTTCCCGAAGCACCTTACTGATATGCCCTTCACCAGCCGCAGGCTCCAAAATGGAGCCGTGCAGATCTTCTCGGCTAAGGATGGCTTCTGTCGCCTCGAACGGAGTAGCATAGTAGTCGTTCTCCACACGAGAGCGGGTAGAGGACATACCGGCCAAACTGGTGCCGCTCAAATAAGTACGCTCTTCCATTTTCTCACCGCCTATTAAAAAATCGTCGTCCCATACTTAAACAACTCCTTAAAATGAGCACTCGCACGGCAGATCATCGTCGTCCCTGATAAGCTTTCGTGCAGCGGCCCAAAATGTTTGAGGTTTGGCTTTTTCAGTGGGCGGCAACGCCTTTTCTTTGAGCTTGGCAAATTCCGCCTCAAAGTCTGAAAGATAGCCTTGTTTGAGGATACTGTACCCGATTGTGTCTTCGGCCAGCTTCGCCTTTTCCCATATTTTAGGATAGAGGCAATAAACAACAAACCAATGCTGTTTGCCGGCTTTCAAACACCCGGTACAATTTGCATGATTGAAAATGCTGTAGGTCTTCGGACGCTCGATCCCAACCTCCTCGATGTCATGGATAGTACGTACCTCCCATGTCAAAGGGTACTCTGTTTGGTACCCCATCGCGGCCATAATGCCAACTCTGCGCCGAATACGGTGCTGTTCATTGGCATCAAAGCCATAGACTAATGAGATATCGTCCCTTACTTCGGGAGGATTTGCGGGATAGTGCTCGGACAGCCATTTATGAAAAGGTTCGGTTTTCAGTCTGTTGGTGCAAAAGGCGGTGGACTGAGCGCCAGCCTTAAACGCCTTGATTTCCATACACACGTCGAACTGATCCTTAACATACCATCCGGGCATATTGGCGTAAGTAATGGGAACGCCCAGATAATCCGAAACCTGTTTTTTGAAACGCTTGATATCAGCGTCTTCGGTTCGAGGACACAAATCATGATTGAGCAAGATCGTGTCCTCTGCTCCGAACTTTCTAACTACTTCCACGGCGGCAATCGCAGAGGAATGACCGCCAGAAAAACAAACGATGTGCTTCATACCGACCACAACCATCTCGGCTGAGGTCAACCGTCTAATCCTCCCTTGCTACCGGCCAGATGGCTTTCACGCTGTAACAGACGGCTTTACTCTACACTTATCAATCTTGTAGAAACCCGGTTTACCGGGATTGGTATTAGCTCCTTTCTAAATTTGAATTATTTTCGCCGTCCTTAAAAATCTCATGGGGCAGCGGAATAGGTTTTTGGGTAAAATATACCGACTCCTTCTTTGCAAAACGGTTCAGCAATATACTTACGGTAAGCTGTCCGATCCGATTTACATAGGGGCAATTAAGCCGGTCAGGATGCGGGACGCTGTTCCCCAGGTCAATGACCAGATCGCGGGTATTGTAGGAAATATCCTGCGTGATAATCGGAGTTGCGTAAATCACCACATCCCGGTTCTGCGTAGCTTGCAACAGGCTTTTTGTTTTGGAATGTGCTACTGTAACCGTCGCGTTGTTAAAGTCCAGATACTTCGCCAGTTCTTTAACGGCGTGCCCTCGGCCTACGATGGTAATATCCTTCTCCCGTACCAATCCAGACTCAATTAGCAAATCCATGACTGCTTGAGAGACCGCCGACATTCCGGGAGAATAAGAGTGGTCAATATCCACATCAGGATCGAGAATAGAGTTGAACGACACTGTTTCACTATCCACAACAATCCCTCGATAGGGAGGGAGAGGGTTGGACGTATGATCACAGTTGATACCAAGCTGGTCTGCCTTACGCTTGATGGCTTTCAGGAACACGCTATCCTGAGAACCAAGCAGAAGCAGCTTGCCGGAAGGATGTAGGCTTGCAGTTTCCGCATCCAAAGCGGCGGAGAGTTTTTTGATGTTTTCCATTACATCAATCATAAGGCGCTCCTTTTTTATTTGTATTATTCTACCGGAATACCAATATACTCAAGGACTTGCCGCATACCCAAACCATGTTCTTCCCACGGCCTCATGCAGTAATCCCAGAGCTTTGGGTGCGTGATTTTTAGACGCTGGAAACGGTTTGGAGCTTTTTCAAGGTGAGCGCCAAAGGCGCAAAAGACACAGCCAGTACGCTTTTCGCCTGTCGTCGTCCACCCCCCCCAATCAGTTCTGACGATCTCACCATAAACCGAAGCGTAGGGGACTTGATAGGTATAGAGGTATTCCAGTACATCTTCCTCAGTCCAAAAAGACATGGGTTGGGAGCTGGGCTTCTTACCGGAAAAAGCATTACATCCCATACGCAACCATGTGGCACGCCGAGATCTGCTCTCGTTTGCCATAGTTGCAATAATAGGTACTCGACCAGTTTCCTTGGAGTATTTCTTCATAGGCCGCTTCTTCATGACAGTACAGCACCGAGAAGAAACCTTGAATGGGGCATCCAACAGATAACACCATTTTTCACAGTTGAACTCTGACGGCGTTCCGTTGCTCCGCATAATCTCTCCATGCAGCTCTTTCCATCTGAAAGAACCTGGCTTATGCCCATATTCCACAGTGTCAGCTACACGCTTCGAGATAACGGGATATCCGTACACCTCAATGACTTTACGGAAGTTCATCTCAGGCCGGACAATCGTAACGTTTTCACAGCTCTTAACAAATTCTCTGACTTCCGGGAACTCAAGCCCGGTATCAGAGAAAACAGCAGGCACATCGGGGTAGATCCGCCGCACAATATCGAGTAGTACGGTAGAATCCTTACCACCGCTAAATGCCACATAGACTTTTCCATCGTAGTGCTGATACCACTCGATGATACGAGCAGTAGTGATCTGGATTTTGCGTTGGAGAGGCAGGCGCTGCATCTCTTCCAACTCTTCTCTGCTATGCAAAGCACCCACCTCCCCGGTTCCAATGATTGTCGTCATCGCCGCCCGATCCTACCGTATAAATCAGCACCAGAGCCAAAAGCAGTAGGATGATACCGTCCATTGGTTACTCTGTGGCCTCCGGCAGAGCAGGGGCGCTGGCATAGCTGGCACGAGCCAGCCACTCGTTGATGACCTTGTTGAAAGTATTGTCGTTGCCCATGTACTTCTTCAGCATGGCAGCAGTCAGGCCGGCTTCGGCGCTGAATGTATCACCGGGCTGGCATTTCACAACCGTCTTATCACCGTCATCCCAGAACACGATGGTAGCCGGGTTGTGGAAGATCACATTGACGGGCATCGGCAGACGGCGAGAAGTAGGCTGACTGGCTTGGAGCTTCATTGCCGCATTCCAACCGTTGGAGAAAGGATCTCCGCTGGGAGCGAGATGGGCAACAAAGCCGCCGTCCGGCATACACAGGCCGCTCAGAAGCTCATCAACGAACCGTTCAGCAGTTACCGGGGGGGGTGCCATAACAGAGATGCGGGGAGCGATGTAGGGAGTGTGGATCATGTCGGGAATCATAGTTATTTCCTCCTATTCAGTGTGCATTGCGGTCACAGGCGTTCAACACCATGACCTGGTTCCAGATATCATTACCAAGCAGACGTTTGATTTTGCTAACCGTCTTACTCGGATTATCTGACTTTTCAACCGCATACGGCCACATATGCCAGCGGATCAGCAGCGCCACAGTAAGGCGCTGGTTAGGACTGAGATCGCCGGTATAGCAGAAGCTGTCATAAGCTCCTACACGCTCATGATGATAGAAGTGGGCGATCTCAGTGGGGTTGCCTTTGATGTCATGAAATACTTTAGTCTTCTCTTTGCCAATATCGTGCAACAGCGTGGCGCGGAGCAGAGCAGCATCGGCACCCTTATAGTGGCTGATCAGATACTGCCATGCCGTCATAGAGTGCTGACCAACCGTGTACTCGTGGTGCGGGTTATCATGTTCCAGCTTGGAGAGACGAAGCATAAGGGTATCAATCTGGTCGTGGCGATCTTCGTCACCCACGATCCTGATTTCATCCCAACCCTCCGCCATCATGGGGACATCGAATTTGAAGTACATCTTTTGGATTACAGACTCCGGGACAGAACGTTCCCGATTATTGTTGCGCTCCAAACACACCTCATAGGGCGTCGCCATGAAAAGACATACTGTACGCAAATCATGTTTGTGGAGCGCTCGGACACGATCAAGGAATCCGATACGGCGCTTGTAGTTGATATTGGTTGCGTCGTACACCACATCCTTGCCATCCACCAGATCCTGCAAAACCCTTTTGTGAAGGGTTTGGAAAACCAAGTCCTGTTGGGTTTGGTCGTTCTCGTCACCAAGAACTTCGGCACGGATCGCATCGCTGGAGTGGACGACGGCGTTAGGGATGCTTTCGGCTGTGAATGACTTCCCACTACCAGGGAGGCCAACCATCATGTAAAACATCGGCATCTCATTCTCCTCCTTGGATTTCCTTTAAGAAGGATCGTTTGAGAATTTCAACGGTAGCCTTTTGCAGTACCTCATTGGCGTGCTGGTTGATCGAAACAGGCACCGTATCCATATAGCGCTTTTTGTCTTCGGTCATAGATTGAATTGCAGTGCTCATCAGTGCCCGTGCTTCTTTCAAAGAGTAGCAACCACGCTTCACCTCTTTGAGATAATCACACTGGTTACTGATAAGACAGTCAGCGTAAGGCTCGCCGGCTTCGTAACGGGTCATAAACTCCCGCAGCCGCAGAGCATGGTGAAGCTGCTTCGGGTCATACCCAAATGCCTCAATCTTGTCCATTGTGGCAGGGTAGGGGTGCTCCATTGCCTTTTGCTTTTCCAGAGCCATACCCATAATGCAGTTCATCCCGGCGTAGTTGTTGTATCGGGCAATCTCTTCACGAGCGTCCAGAACAGGCTGGAAAAGATCGGCATACTCCGGGTTGATGATGGAGTAAGGGGTGAACAGGATCTCAACAAAGTTGACATTCTGCTTCTTGATACAGTCAAACATGAGGCGGATGTCTTTGAAATCCACGTGTTCGTTATTCTCCATAATGTGGGTAGTGCTGAGAGGTTTGGCGTTCAACACGAAATCGGAAAAGCTGGGCAACATGATTGCCTTGGTGTCAATATCGCTACCCTCATAGTCAAGGTTATAATTCTGAGAACCTTGCAGGAAGAGGCCAACCCAGCCTCCCCTGCAATGTTCCAAGACGGGCACCAGATGTTCCCGCATCCGCGCCATAATCTTCTGGCGCTTCTGCTCATTCTGGATCAAAGTCGTCATCGTCATATCGCTCCTTTTTGATACAATCCCGGATCATTCTCCGGTATAGGCTTGAGTCGAACTACTCCATATCTGCCCAGCTTTGAAGTTGTTGATAAAGTCAAGAACGACTTTTTCATCCATTCTGTTCTCCAACATCCTGAGCTTCTTCCATATCAGGCGCGGCGGCGGTGTCTTTGATCAGCCCCTCCAGCGCCTTGAACGCAAAGTTTTTATGCTTATAGGCGGCGAACTTGGGACGGTTGACAATGCGGCACACGACACCTTCCCGAACATGGGTATGACCGACAGGATCGGGGCCGTCATAATACTGCTCGGCTTTGGTTTTAATCCATTCACCAGCATTGGTTAGCTCGCAAGAAGTTCCTGTGAAGATTTCCTCTTCGGGAATAAGCCCCCTATACATCAGAGGCACATATTTGACGCCCATCTGTTCGCAACGATAGCGCATAAAGTCGGGCGGATACTCTACCACATCGCCGTCTTCGTTGGTCATCGTCATGCGGTAAACGAAAAGATTGGACTTGGGATGTTCCTTGCCATCGGGAGCGCAGCCATAGCTGAATGTGGTGGTTTTACCGTACTGTTTGGTAAACTCCTTGTCGTTCAGCTTAGAGTTATTTCCGGGATTCATGATGGGCGTACCGTCGTCAGTGAATCCAACGACCTCATAGTAGACTGTCTCTCCTTTGTGGAGCTTTCCTTCAAAGACCTTGGCGTGTTTTTCTCGGAAGGCGTTATTACCGTAGTAGCCTCCCTCATCGAAGGTGTCCAGAACCACGCGGCGGGTTCCGGTGACGTAGCCCCAGTCATAAATAGGTGTTCGCTTGATCTTGGAACGAATCACATTCAGGGTCTTACGACTCTCATAGAGTCGCTTTTCCATACGGTTCCGATATTTATAGCCCTGCAACACAGGCAGATAGCCGGTACGCTGAGAAGTTCCGTGCATTTTCAGGGTAACTTCTACCAGATCCCCAGCATGGAATGCGGAGAGGTTGTAGGCCAACTGCTCCGTGTCAGCGTGTTCTTGGAAGAGCGGGGAGATAGGATCAGAACGCTTACGAACATGATTGCCACCCCCCCCACTACCGGAGGCGCGTTTGACGGCGGGTACGTACTTCTCGCAGATAGTGATACCGTTCAACACAGAGATCGTATCGCCCTCTTGGAGCTTCTTGATATCGGTAAAAGAAGCCAAACAGGAGAGAGGGAGGAACAGACCGTCGCTCTTCTCGCCCCGGAGCTTGAGAGCCTTAATATTCCGCTTCTCCGGGTCAAGGTATCCGCCAGCCGGAGCGCCGTTCTCATTCTTGCGCCGCAGCAAGTCATTCTTCTGTGCGAACTCCAAACCGAGTTTACCATCGGTAGGGAAGTACACGCCCAGCTGATCAGGGTCGGTACCGAGATCCACAATCACCGTATTACCGAAACATTCGCCACAGAGCAGCCGGTCGGCATTGGTATGCTTCCTCAGATTGTGAATCCTGGTAACATAGGCACAGTACATTATATTCACTCCTCGTTAATTTACTTTGTTTCTAATTAAGAATACATAGATTTCAGCTTATAAGAGACCTTCGCAATAGTCTCTGCTGCTTCTCGCATATCATCAACAGTGGTATCGAACCCCATTGAGATACGCACAGTGCAGGCCGCATCTTCATCAGACATTCCAATGCCACGCAAAACGTGGGAGGATTTAGCACTGGCAGCACTGCACGCAGAACCAGCAGAAAGGTAGATATCCAACTGATCCAACAGAAGAAGCAGAGATTCGCTGTTGACGCCAGGGATGGTCAGGCTGATGATGTTAGAAGAATAGTTCTCGCTATCACCGTTGATATAGAACTCCCCAGGCATTCTCAGCCCCAAATCAGTTAAGAATGTATCTCTGAGCAAGCCCCACCGTAGCTTCCAGTTCTGGAGGCGTTCAGTAACGATTTCTGCTGCTTTGCCGATTCCTACAATTCCCGGAACGTTCTCGGTACCACCACGCATTCCGTTTTCCTGGCCTCCACCGATAATCCACGGGGATTTACGGATAGAATTGCTGATATAAAGCACACCAACACCCAGAGGAGCACCGAACTTATGACCGGACATAGAGCAGAAGTCAATTCCGCAGTCCTTCACGTTCATATTCACATGGCCTGCCGCCTGCACAGCATCGGCATGGAATACGGCATGATACCTTTTGCAAAGGGTTCCGATTTCTTTCATAGGATTGACAGTGCCCAGCTCATTATTTACCCACATGATAGAAACAGCCGTCGAACGTCCATCACGAGGTAAATAGTTAGACTCAGCAGTATGGGCATCCGATAAAAAACGTTCCAGGTCATTTAGGTCTACGCTACCATCTTTGTGGACTTTGATATAATGGCGATGACAGTGCGCAGACATAGGTTCCAGAACCGAATCGTGTTCCAGAGCAGTTGTTAAAATCAAGTCGCCACCAAAGTTTTGCAACCACGCATTGTTCGACTCTGTGCCACCAGAGGTAAAGAACACCTCTGAGGGATCGGCACCAATCATTTTGGCGACCTGGCGGCGGGCATTTTCAACAGCTTCACGAGCTTTGACACCTTGGGTATGGAGGCTTCCTGGGTTGCCTACATGATCGGGTCGGAGCCAAGGGAGCATAGCTTCCAGAACCTCCGGGAAAACCGGAGCATTGGCAGCATTGTCGAGATATACCACGTATTTCACTCCTTTGATAAAGGAGGCTCAGAGCGTAGACAGCTACTTGCTACTCTATCGTTCTGAGCCTCCTTAATGGTTTACTTTGTTGCTTATGCGGAGATAATAGGACGAAGGGCATCGTCCACCTGCTGATACCGATTCGCGTTGATGGCTTCCAACAGGCAGTCATAAGGATCAGTCTGGCCGCTCATCACCATCTTGGCGATATTGGGGGAGAAACCGCTGACCAATGCAACGCCCAGATCATTCTCCTTAACAGGAATGGTGCCGCTACGGGAGTTGACATTCCAGAATACCAGACGAGGAATCTGATACCCGGCTTCCGTATACCGCTGGGCGATTACCTCAAACAGGCGGGGAGTAGGTGCGACCCGTCTGCTATATCCCCACCTGTCATGGGAGATTGCGCCGGTGGTTGCACAACTATCGAACTCCATATCAGAGATGATAAGGATGTTCGCGGGAAGATCGCTCTGATCCATGTGCTTGTTAATCGCTGTAGTGAGGATCAGGTCGAATACGGCCTCGATGTTGGTGTTGGCAACCTCGTTATGGGTAGCCGCGATCCGCAGTTTCTCACGAAGGTTCTTTCCTCTGTTCAAATCGACCAGCTGAGGATGTTCAGAGAAGGTGATGTACTGATCCTTGAACTGACCAGAAGAACGCTCGGCGAAGTAGATCGCCAGAGAGTTTGCTACTTCCAGCGCAGACACATCAGTGTTGCCGACTCTCACTCTCATACTACCAGAACCGTCGGCCACCACGATGGTGTTACCACAGCCCTGCACCGTATCGGGAAGGTTCTTCCACAGCACTTCCAGATTGGCGTCGGTGCTGTCGGCATAACCGTACCGATGTACGATGTCATGCGGGAAGAGGACAGAAGCGTTGATCTTGGCCTCGCCTTTCTCCACAGCACCCAGGAATGCACGTCGGCGATCCTCGTCGTGACGGAGGAAAGCGCTGTTGTACTGCAGGTTGGCACGAGAGGGAACACGCTGATAGTCGATTTCCTCCCACTTCTTGGCGGTCATCTGCTGCTCCACAACAAGCAGGTAACGGGAGAGACTGGCGAGGGTATGCTGATACTGGCGCTCGGTCATGCCGACAGCCTTCCGCAAGATCTGGGCATAATGCCGGGTCTGCTTGGAAGAAGTCTTACAGCGAGGCATCCACTTTGCCAGAAGAGAAATAGGCTTGCCCTCTGCCGCATTTTGGGTGTCGTCATAAAGCTGCCCTTTGACCAGCCCGGTCACGCAGTCACACGCAGGCGTATCCAGCAGACACCACAGATCGTCCCAACGACCGTACTCAGGCACCAGTGCCACCACAGGGGCGACGTACTCGGGAAACTCCTTCGCCAGAGGCACCATACAGGCGCGGAACAGCCGGCGCTCGCCCAGGCCACCACGGACATCACGAGCATAAAAGAGCCATTTTACGGATATAGCGGTTTCTGGGAGGTTTCCGTATTCGTATGCGTACAGAGCAACGCAGACAGCAATGAAAAAGCCTCCCGCCATGCAAGGATAGCTCAGTTGGTAGAGCACCAGTATAAAAAATGCGTAGAGCACCAGTATAAAAAATGCGTAACGTTCCCTTCCCCCAGTTGCGCTAACAGCTATGTAAAAAGGGAACTGATTGTCGTGGGTTCGAGTCCCACTCCTTGCAACAAGCTACTTAGTGTAGCCACAAAAAAAGGAGGTGCGACAGACTAATGTTGAATATGGGTTTGCTTGTCTGTTGTTCCTTGCCGTATGTCATTATCTCGACCCCGATAATTTACAGTACGGTGAAAACCTGGTTCGCCGCCAGCCATAATAGTGCGGGAAGCCGAACCGATCGGTATAACTGTTTGCCGTATTATACGGCTGGGTTTGAGTAGAAAATGCACATAAGAGGGGTCATGCAAAATAGCCCCGCTACGGCGGGGCGTACGCCAGGGTAGCTCAGTCGGACAGAGCGCGTACTAATGCGTGTCTTGTTGAGACGCTTACAGCAACTTTCTATGGACTGTTAATCCCGTGGTCGTGGGTTCGAGTCCCACCCCTGGCACAAGCAGAAGCCGTCCCTGCTAATGGGCGGATAGGCATAGGGCTTTGGGATCGTTTATGTCTATGCTGACGGTAAACGCCAGATATTCAACCCAAATATCTTGAACTGGGTTGTGACGGCTCGGAAAGACGAGCTTCATGCGGCAGTGGTGAAGTGGTCAACACAGCAGCCCTATTATAATGCGAAACGAGGAGTTCCGCTAACAGCAATGTTCAAGGAAGCCATGCTGCCATTCGTAGGTTCGAGTCCTACCTGCCGCTCCATTTCTCTGGGCATAAACAGCAACAGTAAATAAAAAGTGTGTCCTGGGTATCTCAATATAGGAGGTAAGAGATAATGAGTAACTTTATGGATGGGATCAAGAGCACGCTGAATAACGAGTGCAATGTCTCTGTCACCGAGAACGGTGCAGTCGGCTTCCGCACTACCGGCAAGGCTCTCCTGGATCTCAATTTCGCTGTGGCATCTCTCCGTAGCGCCAGCGAGCACGACATCTCTCAGCGCTTCACTAAGGCGTTCTTCGAGGACAAGTTGATGGCAATGAAATGGCTCTTTGCCACGTGTGCGGGACACATTCTCATTTCCAAAGCAGGTAATGTTGATGGTTACTGTTAGTGCCCCAATTCGTTACTGTTCATTCATCGGCGCATTCATCACTGTACTGTCATCTGAAGATGACTTAGGGCTTGTCTCGTATTCTATTCATGGCTTCCTCCACATACCCGGCGCTGGACGCCGCTGCCGCTGATCACTTTGAATCACAGAACGATAGCCAGGAACTTCTTCATGACACACACGACCCTTCTTATAGATTGATGACGGTTTTTTAGGAGCTACGGAGTCGAACCGTAAGCAAAAGTTTTGCAGACTTTCAAGGTAAAATTGCTGTGCGTGTCCACCGTCGATTACACGTTATGAGCTGCCACCGGACGCTCCCATGTCGCCCGTCTTTCCGGGCCGTCAGCGGTCTTTCCCGCCGTCAGAGAGAGGAGGTGATAAAGAGTTCGCCGCTATTGCGGCTTGGCGGAGGGGATGGGACTCGAACCCACACACCCTTTCGGATTACTGGTGCCTTAGCAGGACACTTCCTTACCAGTTAGGATTACCCCTCCAAATCACATACTCACCACGTATTTTGAATAATCCACAGATCCTTTGGAAGCATATTTGCTTTTCGATGTACTCAGACAGAGCGTATTCCGATTTTTGATTTCCTCTTTCGGGATAAGGAACATTGTCCCATCTCCACATAAACAGAACAGATAATCAATATCGGTATCTACGACTGTCTTATAAACCTTTCTGGTAGTACCGCTCACCGTCTTCAATAACAGCGAGTATGAATTTGCTGAGTGTTTGCTATTGGTGGCTTTCACTTGAACCTTCTTCAAATCTCCACCCATATCAACTACCAGGTCATAATCCTGAGTATCGTTCAGCGGAACAGAAACAGTGTATCCGTTCGATCCAAAATACGCGATAGCCATTGCAAGGCCGGCGTTCCCGATATTTCTCCTTGTGTCTAATACCAAATGAACCAGCCTCCACGCTTTTCAACGAGACGCATTGAGTCAAAGTAAAAGTTTGATAGTTGTAAAATTGCTGTTAGCGCCTCATACTCCGGTTGGTCAACCGAATGAATTACTCACTCACGCTCTCTGCCGGACTGGTATCCAGGAGCTTTGCGAAGTTGGCGATGATAGCGGTATTGTTCTTCCGCTGCTGGGACATGGCGGCGCGTGTCGCGGCCAGTTCCTTGGAATAGGTATCGATCTCAGCCAGGTCGTTGTCGATCTGCTGGTTGATACCCTCCAGCTCATTCATTGTTCTGGTAACGATGTCTACCGCCTCGCTTGCCTGACGAGCCAGACGAGCAACCTCAGTCTGCTTTTCCTGCAGGAGATCGCGGGTGACAGGTACGGGGACGGCGTTTTTACGGGATCTCATTGCTTTCACTCCTCTTACAGAATAATTTTCTTTGTTGCTATCCAAGAACTAAATGGCCGAAGCCATTTAGTAGAATAGTTGCTTGTAGAGCTTGTAGTCTCTGATCCGGGCTGTGTGCTTGACCTTGCTGGACAGATCCTCGCAGAACACCTTAGACGCAAACTCCGGGTCTTCCAGATTGAACTGGGTACTCTCGCATTCCAGCAGATGAGCACGGTAGAATATACCGGACTGGTGTATTACGTTGTACCGTAGCGAGTAGGCACCATCCATCAGGGTATTCAGACGATTTACCAGACCCTGCATCTTAGAGACGTTGATCTTGCTGTTCCGCTCCGTCCGAATTAGGTTATCTGAATAGACATAGGCACGGAAGATTACGCCTCTGGCCTGCTGGTAGTATCCCTCTGCATCCCTCAGACGCTTGAATATCTGCAAGATTTCAAACGGCATCTCGGTCTTCTCACCGTTTATCATCACGCCGTCATCAAGCACATCTTCCTTGGGGAAATTGATGATCTGCTCTTCGGTCAATCCAAACCAAGCCAGGTAAAGAATTACAGCGGGCAGGTCAAACAAGGTTTCATCGTAGCACTCGGACACTTTGATGGAATCCTGGATTGCCTGGTGGAGCATACCCAAGTTCTTGTAGTATTGCACTCCGCTGGTCTCGTTGATTTTTAGGTCGTCCACAGTGACGGAGGCCAAAATGCTTTCCTGTTCTGCCGGCAGCACGCCATTGGCAATCAGGTATCGCACATAGCTCATCACATGGCTTTTATAGTTGAAGAAAATGCTGGTGTGACGAACCCTCATGGAGTTGAACATGGACACATACTGTTCCTTAGTAAAGCCATTGTCCAGCGATTGGCCTGTCTGCTCTTCATAGGCCAGAACCTTTTTCCAGGCGATATCAAAGTTTTTCTTGACGCCTACCTTAGCATAGCCGCCGTCCGGGTCTTCAAAGAATTTGTTACGGATCATATTCCCCTCTCCAATCCGTTCAAATCATTTTCTATGTTGCTATCTTACCATACGTAGCTGAGATTGTCAATAGCAAACAAGAAAATTATTTGCGAAATTTTTCGGGGGCATCCGATTCACCTCACTCTGTCGCCGGCACGTCCATCATATGCTTACACAGGAACTCACGATCCGTTACGGACAGGGAAGAGAGAATTGTCAACAGCCGATCCGGGCCGGTCACGATCTTTCTCCATTCCGTATAATGAGCTTGCCACACACCGAGCCAATATTGAGCAAGGCCGGTAGCGCCTTGGTTTTGCTTGAAAAACCCATCCAGCAAAGCGATAATCTCTTCACTGGACGCTTCGAGAGGACGCTTGATATCCTTGCCCTTCCCATGCGCAACCAGAACCAGGTGTGCGCCTTGAGCCAGCTGGACGTTGAGGTAAACATAGGCACCAGAGGACGCTGACATCTGTACGGGGAGGGCACCAGTGTACGGGAGCTTAATGTCCGTCTCGCTGATACTCCGCATCCCCACGGCGCTTACATCTAAATCATATTTGCCGAAGTTTGCTGCCATACTGTTTACGATGTGCATTTTTACGCGCCTCCAAATAAGTATTAGGTTGACTAAACTGAAAACGTGTGATATGATATAATCAACTTCACGAATATGTTCGTGTCTGGTATTTACTATACCAGCTTGCTTTCGTGCTGTCAAGTGCTTTTCACGAAAAAATTCGTGACATTCAAATTCTCTGTTTGGAGGTTGTGTTATGGACTCTGTCATTTTTACAAGGATTAAAGAATTGTGTGCTGAAAATAACATCACAATCAACAAACTGGAATCCGAACTTGGTATGAGCCAATATTCTATCGGAAGGTGGAAAAGCTCTACCTCTCCAACCATTGATAAAATCTCCAAGATCGCCGAGTATTTCCATGTCTCCATTGACTACCTGGTAGGAGCTTCTAATGTGCGCTCTACTGCCGATACCATGCTTGGCGACCCCGACTATATTACCCTCCAGCGAGCCAGAGAGCGCATGACTGAGCAGGATAGAAACCGCATGATGGGTATTCTGAAAATCGGATTTGACTACGCTTTTTCCGATGAGAATAATCCGCAGCAGAAGAAGTCCGTTTTATTGGACACGGAATAAGTTATAATATGCACCCATAATGTCTCCGCGTAGCGAAAGGAGGGCAAAATAGTGAGGAGTGTTTTTGTACAGCGTAAGGTCTTGGAGCTTTACCAGGACATGGATTCTGTATCCTATCCTATCCAACCTGAATTGCTCTTGCAGTGCATCCCCAAAAGCTGTCGCATTTTGTCGTATCAGGAAATGGCCGAAGTCACTGGATGCACTGTCCAAGACGTTGCCGTTCTATGCAAAAGCAATTCTGGAGCGACGCACTACGATCCAGATACAAACCGTTATCTTATTCTCTACAATGCTGAAATGAACGCTGGCCGTATCCGGTGGACTTTGGCGCATGAGATCGGCCATATCTATATAGGCCATCTGGAAGTCATAGAGGGAGCCGAAATCGCCTACAATGAGCAAAGGGGCTTCTATGACCAGTTCGAGAGCGAGGCAGACTACTTCGCCTGGAATTTACTTGCTCCGCTTCCTATCCTGCGTGAAATGGGTATCCGTTCCGCTTCTGAGATCAAGGCAACATACGGGCTGTCCAATCAAGCGGCAGCACTTCAATTCGACCGATACACAAAATGGTGTAGAGGCCATGTCAAAACGGCATGGGAAAACGGAATGCTTCGTATATTCCGCAGTAAGTACATGGCCTAAATGAACCGCCCTCCGAAGAGGGCGGTTTTATTATTAGCTGATCTTCTGCTCTCCCCAAGAGATTTTGAAGTTTCCGTCCTCGTCTGCCTCACGAGACATCAGCAGGCTCATCAGGTCATAATCCACGCCAAAGCGGTCATACACCTCATCCAGATCTACGTCCTGCCCCTTCATGAAAAGGTTCAGTTTCTCTTTGGCGAGCACCATTTGCATCTGGTTGGACTCAATGCTTCCAGAGTAAGTAACAAAGTAGATGTCTTTCCAGTCCGTAGAGGTAAAGCGAACAAACCGCATATAGAACTGGCTCATCCGCGCATTGTTGTAATGCAGCTCCGGGATGATAACTTTGTTGACGAACTCAAAGTTGACAGAGGAGGGGAGGCACTGCTGGGTACAAAGGAGAATGCCGTTTCCGCTTTCTTTCAGAATATTTTTCAGCTTCCGACGTCCGGCCAGAGTGGTGGTAGAGCCGGTCACGACAAACAGCTTCCGATCCGGGAATCTTCTGCGGATTTCATTAGCGTATGCTTCCACCACGTTCTTATGGCGGACACCAATAACTACAATCTCATCCTTCCATTCGCCCACCATGTCACAAACCTTCCGAATTTTGACCGGCGTATTCGGGCTGTCGTATTCCTCCACAGTGTTGGGTGCAGCAGAGATACGGAGCAACAAAGTAATCTGCTGGATCAGCGCCATCATGCTATCCTTGCGACTATTCCCAGTAAGGGCGAAGTACCGCTGGCGCATGGAGAAAAACTCTTCCATGGCCTTTTGATAGACTTCACGCTCTGCAGGAGCGAATGAAACTGGGGTTTGATGAAGTCTACGTATCTCTTTGCCGGTGATCTCCGCGAAAGTCCGGGTGATGACCGAGTAGGAGAGGAGCTTGTTCAGGACATCCGCATTGTAAATGTCTTGGGTTTTCTTACCCACTCCGAAAACGGTGATCCGCTCAGGCAGATGGGATTCAGCGAACAGATTGTATCCAGCTTTATAAGCAGGGAAGGGCTGGCCGTAGTAAGGATTACTTGAACAGTTCAGATATTCCTCACAGTCATCCTTCTCATAGCAATATAGATCTTCTGCCCAGGAGAGCATATTGTAAGAGTTGTTATAAAGCAGCTCAAGCTGAGGCGCACATTCCGAGATGTTGTTCCGGGTGACAGTGCCGGTCATTTCCAGCTTAAACCGTACTCTCCGAAAACAATCCAACACAGCCTTTGTGCGCTTGCTATCCGGGTTGGTCATCTCGTCGGACTCATCGAACACCAAGCACACGTTCTGGTTCCGCATTTTGATATGGCGCTTGATCTGCTTACGGTACTTGGTAAGCATATTCAGGGTGATGATAACGAACTCCCCATCCTGTACTTTGTCGAGGTCGGCGAGGCACTTTATCATCCGGTAGTTGGTCATGCCATAGTTTTTGAACACCAGATCCCAGTTGTTCTTGATGGAGATAGCAGTGGATACCACCCACACGTTACGAGCGCCCTGACGCTCCATCCGATACCGGCCTGTGGAGATGCCGGCCAGCGTCTTGCCACCACCCTGTTCCCACTGTAACAGATGATAATGCTTCTGAAGAACGAGGTTCAGGTCGTGCTTCTGGGTGTTATTGAGGTGAATCCACTCCTCGTTCTCATTGTCATAAACGGTAAAGTCATCCAGGAACTGAGCGATCTCGGCGTCCTGTTCCATCTCGGTAAAAGGTTTTGTCTCTCGCTCATAGTCGCGCTGCTTACGACGAATAAGGCGGGCATACTGCTCAAGACCTGTATCATCCGCTTGTCCAGAGGCAAGAGCATAGAAGGGAACGAGCTGTTTCATGCCGTCGCTCATGCTGTTCTGTGCCTTTTTGCTGTACCCTTTGTAAATCAGCCCTCCATCTTGCTTGACCAGTCGTACCACATCCTGGCTGGGCTTCTTATGCTGAGACTTGATAACACGACGAAGATAGGCCAGTACCTTAGCTTCCGTAATACGGATTTTTGCCCATTCCTCATACTTCATATCCTTGGGCTGTTCCTGATGGCGGAACTTGTAGAGATATTCCTGACACTTGGCATATTTGTCTATCAGTTTGGGGTTGGACTTGATATGGAACATCAGCTTCCGCACTTCATACTCGAACGCATTGTTGCTCCCACCCATCGACACCAGCTTAACGCGGGCACTGTTGCTCCGCATCCGCTCTCTGGCCGGGGCAACGACTTCCTTACGGACGATCTCAAGTAGCTCTGCCGCGTTATTCATGTCGGTCAGATTGAACCAGTTGGCGCTGTTCAGAGCATAAGGTTCTCCCTTGTCGGCAACGTCCAGCTTCTTCTGCCAAAAGAGTATCTTGGTAGCGTAGCTATCCACGCCAAGAGATTTGAACGCATCCTTCTGAATGGAGACCTGACCCAGGAAAGAGAAATCTTTTGCCAGTTCGGAAATTTTCGCGCCGTCCAAATATTCGTCGGACAGGAAAGACGCCGGCACCACAATCGCCATAATGCCCAGAGGCTTCAGCAGCTTCGCCGCTTTCAGGCAGTAGTACATCTGAGAGATGATCTCGCCACCCTCCGTCTCCCATTTCAGATTGAACGGAGGGTTGCCCACTACATAGTCAAACCGCATATTCGGCAGATAGAAACGGATATCACGGTGTTCCAGATTAGCGGCGGGGTAAAGATAGTGCGCTACTTTGTGGGACTTGATGTCCAACTCACAGCCGTAGAAGTTTGCCTCCAGCGGCATGAAGTTACAGAAGTTGGCGATGCCAGAGGTGAGGTCTGCTACCGTTTCGTCCATAGCAGGGGACAGCGCCTCCATGATAAACTGGCAAAGAGCGGGAGGCGTAAAGAACTGACCGTTCTCGATCTCCTTCTTGGCCTCCGCATACTCATGATAGTTGGAAAAGTCAGAGCGTTTCAGGCCATGCAATCCACCGTCTCCGGTATAGGCATTATAGATATCCTCGCGGGAGATCCCAGATTGTTCGGCCAAATCCTGGTCTACCAAATAGAGGATCTTGTCGTTCAACTCCTGTCGGGCTTCCTGGGGAATCGGTTCATTAAGGTATTGATACTTCATTCTTTCACCTGCTCTATCTTTCTTTTTCTGGAGAGAGGCTTTTGTGCGGAGTCCTCTCAGAACCGCGCCCCTCACTTCTATTACAGAAAGAAAAGGGGGATTGCTAACCGGTCAGGCTCTTTTTCTTACCTGATACCACTTTGTAACGCAGTCTCCAAAAAGCGGGCAGGCGCGAGAACAAGGATAATTGACGATCTTCTTTTCATCCAAAAGACAGGGCATACTGTCTCTGGAGGCTCCAAGATCAATCTCACTTTGCCGAAGCAATTTATCCGTAAACCCATTGACATACCTATTATCATCTCTCACTTTGGCTAACTGGAATAGGGTGTAGATACGCTCCGAAAGATCGGGGTCATGTGTGGCATATTGCTGAAGAAGCTGGCGCAGCTCATATCCGGGCTTGTCCGCGCCCGCCATATAATCAAACAGCGCCTCTCTCAAAATCGTTTCCATCAGCTTCCCGGTGTAGTCTTCCTTCGGACAAGCGCACTCAGCGCTCATGTATGCAGCGATGGCCTCCAACGGCGGAGCATTTTCGCCCGCGAGTTTGCAATGCCCCTTGCAGCACATGATGATATTACAAGTTCTCTGTTCCATAACCTACCTCCTTTTTGCTCAGATAGTTTCTTGTAGCCCTCGCTACACCCTCCAAAAAGCGGTTCCACTCCATGTTATATTCACCTGCCGGCCATTGGTGGAAGTCCCGAAGCATAGGCCAAACTGTGGCAGAAATTTCCACGTCGTTCAGGAGTTTTACCAATGGTACAAAATTGGTAATCCTCAGCCATGCGTGGCAAATATATAGCACCCGTTCCTCCATGTTGGTGCGCGGATCAATCTTTCCGGTGGAGTGCGTTTCTGAAAAGTAGTCGTTATGCTTGATATATAAGTCGTCACCTTTTAGGAATAGCTGGCACTGACATATTCCCTCAAAAGGGACAGAAGCGAATTTCCTAACGCCTCTGATTTCTTCCGGCTTTGGGAGCTTGCCGCCAGCGCAAAGCACTTGGTATTCCGACTTCGGGAAAAGAAACTGTTTACAAAACGCAGCCGGATTAGATAGGGTCTTAGTGATTGGAGCGACCAGTGCCCCGGATTTCCAGAATTGATACTGGCACAAGTCGTACCACATTCCGTCGCTGATATCTCGGAAAAGCATCGCCAAACAGATGCCCGCCGACGTGTTAAACCTGAGAAGATAAACGGTAGAACCTTTGCGTTCCGCCGTTTTACAATCGTTGGCGGCAGCAAGCATCCGCTCAATGTACTCCACATGAGATTGGTCGGTATGTTCCGTAATTGTGGCGTCCGGGTAGCTCTCCTGGGCTTTCTCTTGGGTGGGATAGTAGAGCAGCAAAGTGTGGCCGTCTGCGGTTTGCACCTTAAACCGTTTCAAAATTAACACCTCCAAAATTTTCGTCTCCCGCCTTAATTACAGACGGGAGACGACGGATGCTAACCTCATCTCTCAATAGTAGCGAGAAGATTTTGGATATGAGCCATTTCTTTGCCCCGTTCCACCGTTTCACCCCGGAAGCAGTGACCGCAGTATTCCCAAATACCATTCGGCCACTCTCCACCGACCTTACGGAAGGTGGCATAGATGCTCCGCCATTCGCCGGTCTTTTCATCCAGCTTGCTGGAGTACGGCTCGCCCATCTGAGAGCACCGGGCACTCATACAAACAGGTGGCAGACAATCCATTGCATTGTCCACTACGGCCTGAGTCACAAAGTCACCGGGCTTTGCGGTGGCGTAGTCGAAGTCATCCTCATCTATGACTTCCTTTCCGTCCCAGACCTGCTTGGGCTTGGGAGCGATGGTGGACACGTCCAGCAGATGAGCGCCAGAGATATTCCGCTTGACCTCCCACACCTCATCCATGTCGCCAACTAAGTTATACAGCTCCTTATGGCTATGGGCGACATTCAGCCGTGACCCAGGCAGGTTATTGGCCTGCTCCGGGAGAGGCACGCCATTGACAGTAGCATGGTAACTGGCAGTGATGTAGGAGATCACCTTGAGGAAGTCCGCCATGTTGCTCACACTGCTCATAGCCTCCATAAACTCAGGCCAAGTATGGTCGCAGGCTCCAAGGCCGAAGCGTTCCATTTCAGCCTTGTCGCCGTTATATTCCTCGGAAACGATATAGCTGTCATTCAGATCGTTCCAGAAAATCACTTTCCGTCTGGTCATGTCAAACTCTCCCCACATCGAAAGTATAGTTGCTTGTAGCAAGTCCCCAGAATTTCGTATCCTCGCGTCTCTCACCCGAATATACCGCATTGATACAATAAATCTCGTTCCCTACCATAATGTCCATGCTTCTTCCTGTTTTGCAAACAGTTCTCAAAACTCGTTCTGCGAGACATTTATAGATGCCCAGAGACAAGAGCTTTTCAAGTGCGTCTTCAAAACTCATAACATCCTCCTCCTGTCAAGGACGGCACGGCAGCAGAAATGCCGGCTCGTCCCAGTTGACACTATCTTGCTCATCACGCCCGCACCGCTTATACACCAGCAAGCACGGATACGGAGTCCGTATTGTGTCGCTGCTCCCCATATAGATGTTACGATACGGCCCAACAGCCTCCAAAATGTCCAGATAGCGATAGGCGTCGAAGTAACTCGTCATAGGAGCATCGTTCTCGTCCTTAGTGGTAACGGTAATCTTCGGGAAAAGAGGCTTCATACCTCTCCACTCACGGATGATCTTTTTGCAATCATCCACAGTGGGCGGCGAAACAACCAACGAAGCGTTCGCATCCTTGAGATAGTCCTGAACGTATTTATCATACGTTTCCGTCCGATCACCTACGGGGATTCCCTCGGGCTGTTCCGCAAACAGCACCACCATAGTTCCATCTGTTATGGCAAAATGCTTCTCGCTGGGATGAACACCAGCCAGAGTCTCCGACTGGATTTCGTCATATCGGGTCTGCTCCCGCCCTACAATCCGTTGTAGGGCGGAGAGCTGCTTCTTTGTCAGCTTCATGCCGGGTTCCTCCTCAAATACTGTTCCACAAACTCCTGGACAAAAGCGGCGCTGCGAAACTTGATATCCACACGACCATTTTTGAACAGCTTGATACTTTTGATCTTGTTCATGTGAGCGATCTCAAACTGGTTTTCCTGAGTATCGTATTTGAAAAGTTCCGGGAACCACTGTGCGCCACCCTTGAACTTCCCAACCTCGTAATGTACCAGCGCATCCAGAATGGTCTTCAAGGACTGGCTGGGCTTATACTCAGAGACAGGGTTGCTCATCCACTTGTTTTCATCACAATATACCCACGATCCAGTCAGACGGAGCACATCGTTCTTGATCTCGAACTCTTCCACATACTGATCGGAACTCCAGTTTCTGTGATGAGATGCATCCCAGCACAACCGGATAAATTCATTCATGGCTCGCTCCTGAAATGAGAATCCGCCCAGTTGCACAAAGATCTCATCCACGACCTGTTCATACCGGAGAGGGAGAGTACGCAAGGACTGTTCAAACTTATCCTTTTCGACCTTATAGGCGTCCAGCTCCTGCTGATAAGAGGCAATCTCGTCTTCGCTCATGCTTCTGTATCCACCCCAGGGCAAATTCGGCTCCTTCGGGCCGGTGGGAATAAGATGCTCCTCAATCTCGTGCTTGTCCAGCTCAACACTGTACTTGCGGCTGAAATAATTGACGACAGCTGAAATGAATGTGCGGTTCCTCTTCTTCATGGTGTCGTAAACACCATCTACGTCGCAATCACCGCCCACATACCGGTCGATAAAGTCTTCGTTTGCGGTCAGGATTCCAGCCTGCTCTGCCTTGGCTGCGGCCATCGCCTCAGCAACCTTCTGGAGCGCCGGCCCAGCCTTATCAAAGGCTTCCTGCTGGCGGAGACAAAACACCTTGTCATCCTCGGAAATTCTGTTGTCCGCCTTGATCTCGACGGCGGAGAACTTCTCCATCAAACTCATCTTTCTTCCTCACTTTCATTTTTGTTGTATCTACGAACAACGGTATCGGAGTATTTGTTGGCGTGCCTCACGGCCACGTGTTCCAAAATCAACTTCACGGCCACGATGACAAGCCCAAAGAGGATTTCCATATCAGCCCACCTCACTTTATGGGGTGAGGCTTTTTATAGTGGAGCCTCCCAGACCACTACATTTTCAGAATGAAACTACTATTTGCTAACCTTTTCTCGGAAGTTTTTGTTGAACTGATCCTTGTAGGCAGCAACGCCGTTCCAGTCGTCATATACAACCTTCTCCGTCTGATCTCCCAGCTGGAAAACCAGGTTGGGTCTTGGCTCTCTACCATCTTCCCATACCCGGCGCTCTCCACACACATACCACTTGGCAAAAAGCTGGCGGGCGTATACCTCACGCAGATAGTAACGCTGTGTCTCGGCACCCCGATAAACCTCTCGGCCTGTTCCGTCTTCGATGCCGACAAATATAACCTTGATGACTTTCTCAGGATTGTGTTCCGGATCGTTGTACCAGGAATTTTGAGAACACTTCATAAACCACTCATCGCAGACCGCAGAGTGCTCCAGCTTTGCGTTCTGTTCGATGTAGGCCAGCCCCAGCCGGTCGAACTCATCCTGTTTCATGAAGGACTCTGCCACGTGTCCGGCGTCATCCTGGCATATCAGCTTTACACGGTCTGCCAGACACGCCTCGGCGTTCATTCCGACGGCATTGAATTTTTCGTAATCCTGTGGGGTTATGACAGCAACAGTAATCTTCATACTGCTACCTCCTTATACTCAAATCTTAACGGTTCCACTCGGACTATCCAATCAGGGGTTCCGTTCATCGGCAAAAACATAGTGGGGAGAATAGAGGCTCCCAGCATTCTTGATGTAGTATCTCTTTCGGTTGAACGTGATGTACTGTCTTCCGCCATCATCTATGATCGGCCTTAACTTTTCAGTAATACCATCAGAAACAAGTAACTTTGCATAGGGGAGAACTCTCTTGTTCCCAAATATCGGAATTGTGTAATCACATATTTTCTTAATGACTAACATATCTCTGTCTCCTTAATATCGCTTGACCCACACTTTCAAACCGTACCTCTTGGCAAGCTCGATCATGTGCTTGGTACCACGACTTTCACCGTTCCAGAATGCGGCCAGAGCGTCGGCGTTCTGTGCCATCTGCTCATTGCGTAGGTATCCAGCTCGCTTGCCGTATAATTTCCACTGGGCGGGGTAATAGTCAATGGCGTATCCCTTTTCCATGGCATACTGTTCACCCAGCGTATCAGCACCATTAGCCTGTCCACAAACAACGGTGATCTCATCCGTAATATTGCAAAGCAGTTTATCCATGGTCGCTTTCAAAAGCTGGTAGTCATCAAAGTCTCGCCCTCCGGCGATGATAACTCGAAACACATTGACCACCTCCTCACTATATTTACAGACCGTTAGTGTTTCTTGCTAACCAAAGCAATCAACTTTTCCAGCTGCTGTGCAACTGGATCAGTGATCGTCACCAGTGCATAATCCCGTTTGTAGTAAGGTTTACGGTGCTCTTTATCAGTGTACCAGCGGTATGTATGAATGTTGGATTCCGCATACTCCCGTCGCGCCCAGGCTGTTATACGTTCCACCTCGGCAACAAACACTCCGCCGGATTGACTGTTACTCTTCCGATAGACTCGGAACATATATCCATATTCACCCTGGCCTGCAATACTCGAATTGGCCTGCTCATCCAAAGGAGCGGGACGTAACCGCCCCAGCTCCACCAGCTCATAAACATACTTGGGGATTTTCATGCCGCATCCTCCTTCTCGAAGTAGAACGGAACGCCGGCTTGGAAGGGGTAAATCGTGAAGTCGTGGTCGCTCCACACTCGCATTGCATGATGGCAAGGCTTATCCTTGGGAAGAACAATCCGCTTCTTGCCGCCAAACATGATTTCGATATGATCGTCGGCGTATCGGTTCTCAACTTCCAGCAGCTTGAAGATATAGGACTTCGCGGTTTCCTTGACTTCCATGACATACCGATAGGCTTGAAAGACATTGCCATCATGCTCGGATTTGTAACGTCCAGGCCGTAACATAAACACACCTCACTTTTGAATAACTAAGGGAGTATAGAGCCTCCCGTCTTGAATATATGAGCCATCGTTAATGAACTCGAATTTGGTAGCATGGACTCTATTGACCTCGGCCATAACCCGCTCCCAAGTGAGGCTCCCACGATCAATGTAGATTTTCCAAAGAGCGCCGCCACCGACAAATTCATACTCTTTGAAAATTACATGAGGGAGACAGCACATTTTCAAACAGGTATCCAGCCGGTCAACATCTCTCTGATTCTGATATTTAACGACCATCAGCCGTCGCTTTTGGCTTATGCGTTTCATATACTCACCTCCACACTGTATTTACAAATCGTTCTGTAATTTTGCTAACCAAAAAAAGAGACGGGATGGAGAAATCTATCCCGTCTCGCTCTGTTCTTATCGCACGCCAACGCTTGCCAGCAGAGAGGCCATCTTGTCCATCATGGCATGGCCGTCCATGATCCGGCCCCAGTTGTTCTCCTGGTAGTTGGAGGTCATGCGGCGGGGAGCGGTATGTCCAACCATGTCGCTCATCGCGTTCAGTGCGCCCCATGCAGTCCCCTTGAACTTGAGAATGTCCGGTGCAAAGTAGCAGATCATGTACTCTTCACGGGCTTTCGTCGCGTTCCGCTTTTCGCGCTCGCTCATATCCTCCGTGGCCGGGAACATCTCGTCCAGAATTTTGGCGATCTGCTCATCGGTGACGGTCTTGTTCGCCATCTGGTCGGCGTACACAGCCAGCTTGTCCATGTACTTATTCGCCATGTCCAGGCACATCCGCGCCTCCTGGAGCTTGGCCTGAATATCGCCGGTATGCCGGACAGACCACGCACGCTTTGCACCGTTCAGTGCGATGTTCAGAGTGTTGTTGCAAACCACCCGGATAGGCGTCATACACACGCGGATAGCGCCGCTGCCGTCGTGGGTGTTGGAGAAGCACAGATACGGCTCGGTCTTATCACCGACGATTTCCGTATCGGGCAGTTTTGCCAGCAGCCAAATCTTCCGGCCACCCATAAGGCTTCCCGCCGTCTCATAGTGAACCTGACCCTCTCCACCGATCAGAGCGTCGGTAAACGCAAATGCCTCCGCATTCTGCACCACCTGATACCGGTCACTGACCACGCCCAGCACCGCACCGTCGCTGCTCCGCACATTAGCGAAGAAATTATCCACCTTGCGCCCGCCGCAAACCTGAATGGGCTTGCGCTGCACAGTCCAATCCAGACCGGCCAACCGAAGTGCATCGGCACTGGTCGGCGCTTCCTCAACCTGAGTACCCAGGCCATGCCAGGGTTTCTCGCGTCCAGCATAGAACATACTCTCAACATTCGCAGACATTTTTACGTACCTCCTAAATTTTGTTCTCGTTTGTTTTCTCCGGTCGCTATACTTACAGAAAAGAACTGCGTTTTGCTAACCGTCTGTTTAATTATCCCAAATATCGTTGATATCAAAGGAAATGCGAACGTGCCCATCGACGGCAGAAATCACCGTGCCGTCAGCCTTATTCATGATGGCCGTAAGAGCCGCCGTTTCTTCCTTGTTCAGGGTAGCGGCAGGGGAGAAGTCCAGCCAGAGAATGGCGTGCTTCTCTTTCATGTTCGGGTCATACCCGTCGATCATCCGCACGTCATCGCATATATTCATAAACTCCACCAGGTCGCTTTTGACGGCCTGGTAGAGCTTGATCTTGGAAAAGTTAGCACGTGTTCCGTTGAAGTTTTCGTTACGGTCGTGCATCTCTGCAATCTCTTCAGGGGTGTAGTTTACACGCATCCTTTCTTCCTCCTCAACTCCATATACTCGGGGTAGCTCACCCCCATCAACTCGGCGGCGGCATGAAGCGCCTGCTTCTTATCTCCCAACGGGCCAGCGGGCACCTTGGGAGTCTCGATCTTGTGGGGATACCAGCGGGAACTGCCCTTCTGCTTGGACACATCATAAGTAATGCTCATATGTTCCTCCTTATAAAAAATGGTTTCTTACCAAACAGCACGCCAGCCGGGAGACTTGACCAGCTCATCCAGCTCGGCCTCTTTCTGGTCTGCCGCTTCCTGTTCCCCTTCGTCCGGGAAGTCGGAAACATCCAGATCATATACATCGACATCCATATTGGCATTGGCATAAACTGAACTCACCAAACCGCCCTTGACACAGATAGCTACCTCCGGTGTAACCTCTTCGCAACAGTTAAGATACTCGCACAGGTCGTCTACCTCATCGGCCATTTGGTTGTTGCTATCGTGGATTTCCGAGTCGCTGGTACATTTGTTTTCATATGCAGCATTTTCCTGCAAAGCACGTAGCCCGTCGATGATCAAGGAAACCTGAGCATCAGTCAAATCAATTTTCATTTCAAATCTCTCCTCTCAGAACTGGTGTTGATATATTCCATCACAGCTTGGTACAGCTCAGGCGACGCGGTGAAAAGAAAGACATCGTACATGGGATTGTCCCGGTCGGGAGCTACCTTGTAAGGGGTGAAACCCTTCTCAATCAAGAAACTGCACATTCTGGCCCGCTTGCATACATAGGTCTTCTGCTCGTTGGCGTTGTTCATCTCTTCAAGTCCTTTCAAAAAGTTGTTTAGAATTGCTTCACTATAATTACAGAGCCAGGGCGAGTTTTGCTAACCTCTAAAATAAAAAGCCCGCCGTTTTTACGGCGGGCAATCTATTAGGCCACGACAGATTTCAAGCGGGCACGGGAATTAGAGGCAAGCTGATACCACGCCTCACCATTTGAAAATCTGGCAGTACACACATATTCCTGGAATCCATATGCCTTGGCAAACTCGGCCAGCTTCCGGTTGATCTTCCGAACTTCCGACGCATACTTCCGATAGGCTACACTCCGACAACAGTCAAAATAGTAATGGCAGTCATCGTTGGAATAATCCTGATCTTCGGTCAGATCGTGATTGATTTCCACATAGAATTGGACACCAGAATAGTATCCGCTTTGGAGCTTAACTTCATGGAACAGCAGGCCACGATTGAAGTCCAGCAGTTTATCCTCGATCTCCTGGCGCTCGTCGTAGGCCGCGCACTCATCATAATACTGGTAGTCTTCCAGCTCGTTACACTCGCAGAACTCACATTCCGTATCGTCTGCGCTCAGGATTGCGCCGCATTCCGGGCAGCGCTTGGCGTCCTCATAGTAGTCCTTGGCGAACAAAGGGAAGTCCCTCATGGTACAGAAATTAGCAGCGCTCATTTTGTCATCCTCCTTAAAGTTGGTTGCTTGTGCTTGTACTATAATTACAGATAGCCTCCCAGTTTTGCTAACCGGGAGGCTACTTTTTTATTTGCCGTCATCAAATTCCCCGGCGTCGATCTCGTTGGAGATGGAGAACACTTCATAGGCGGCTTCATTCAGGCGTCCGATAGATGCAGTTGCGTGCGGCTCGCGGTTTTTGATTGCGTCCGCCTCAGCCTCCAGCAAGTCCTGGACAAAAAGCCAGAGCCTCGCCCACATCAGCATCCACCACAATGGTGGTGCTATGCTTGGCCTTGATCTCATCGAACTTCTCTTTGCTCATGTACATTAAAACTCGTCCTCCTTCACAAGGATTTCCCCAATGGATACCTCTGCGACATAGTTGAAGTCCAGCTTTTCCAGCAGCCGCTTCATGACCTCGTGGCGACTATTTGCGCTCACGATATATCCACGAACTGAACCGCTGAATTGACGAACGACAACAGAATATCGCGGGCGAAAGTATTCATCTTCAAATTCTGCACGGCTCAACCCCTCTACCACATCTTTCCCGCAGGCCGGACACGCGGTAAAGGAATGCCCCTCGATCTCTTCGTCGTGCAGTTTATCCGCCGAAAAATATGAACCGCAGGCTTCACAGGAAATAATATGTCCGTTGTTACACTCGGACGGGACACAATCGCAACAAACATGGTATTCATTGTCTATGCCCTCATTGACAACAACACCTTCAAAATTTTCTTCATCGAAAGAACATCCGCAGATTTTGCAGGTTTTCATATTCAGCACCTCCACTATATTTACAGACCGTTTTGAAAAATTGCTAACCATAAAAATAAAAAAGGAGAGGATTGCCCCTCTCCCTGATTTAGAAACACTCAAACCCCGTGATGACCAGCAACACATTGAATAGCACACGATGATAGTCGCTGTTATAAGGATTCTCCGCCACAGCTTTGAGATAGTATAGAGCATCGGTCAGCTCGTTTTTCAACTGCCCGTCATCCGGCAGATTTGACAGCTCAACCAGCTTTTCCGCTATGTCACAGCAATCATATTCCCACGGTCTATTGAATTGCCTGAGTTGATTTAGCTTATCCGTCCGTTCCATATATTATGCCTCACTTTCTACCAGGGCTTTCAATTCAGCCGGTGTATAGCTCTTGCTGTATGGTTTATTTCCGCCGCTGAGAACCAGACAGAATTTGCGGAACGTAACTCCGTTGATCTCTTCCAGCTCCTCCTCAAAGATACGATACCGGAAGTCCCCACGCTTAGGTGTCACCTTGTAGTGACTCAGCATAGCGGCCTGCGCCTGCTCAACCGTAGGGAAGTCGCCAACATTGACTGTCTTACCGGTCTTCGTAGACCGGGAAACATTGAAAATTCTCTCGCTCATCTTGGCATCTCCTCAGTAAATCAGAATCTGCTTAGAGAACAGCAACCACAGCCCCAGCGGAGCCAGCAGTACAACCGCCGTGCCGTCTCGATCTTCTACGGTTACGCCGGTGGAGCACATCCACAGCACCAGAGCACAGCAGGCCAGAACTCCCAGCCCCATCAGCCGCTGCTCGATTATCTTCTTGCGGTAATACCGCCGTTCATTTCTTGTCATTTGTGCTTGTCTCATTTTTTTATCGCCTCCTATTATATTTACAGAATGATTTACTTTGTTGCTAACCAAAAGAAAGAAAAAAGACGGAGAGAAAAATCCCTCCGCCTCTTTTTAGGCTACCACATCATTCTGAAGCTCGGCCATATGCTTTTTGGCCTCTTCCAGCAGGCGCTTTTCGTCCCATTCAGCGGTGAACTTTGCCAGCTCGTTCCAGTTGCGTTTCTGGTAGATGTTGTCGGTGATCTTTACCACGGCACCCAGGCCACGGCTACACCACATACCCGGCGTGCTGCTCGGAGTCCACAGGGAAAGGGAAAGGCGCGGCATCATGCCAATAGTCTTCTGATAGAAACAACCCAATCTCGGCTCCTCGCGTACCTCAGTCCATCCGATGTCGGCCTTCAACACTTTGCCGTCCGGCAATTCGATGGAGCGCGTAGCCACCTTGTCATTCCAGATGATGAAGCGCTCCAGATCAAGCCGGAACCCGTTGCTCAGTTTTGCATTCCAGCGATCAACCTGCTCTCTCGTACATTGTGCCATTTTGTCTTCCTCCTTTACAACAATAGGACTTTGCGTCCGTCAGATGTTATCCCGTACAAGGCACCGCCAACAGCATCAGCGGCCCGCCGTGCCTGATCCAGGTTTGGTGTCTTTCCCATGTATTCCCCTTTCTCCGTGGGAGACTTTACGGGGCAGTAAACCTCGAAGGAAACGTATTTGTTTTCCATCACTGCACCTCCTGGTATAATTACAGAAGGGGAGAACGATTTGCTAACCGCCCTCCCCAAATTTTTATACTCCCATTCCTCTCTTGAATTTCTCATAGTCGATGACGCAGATGATGGCGCTCATTGCGTCCAGATAATCGCAGACGATGGAAACCAACTTTTCGACATCATACATGATGA